>ERZ791724.540-NODE-540-length-29568-cov-6.438383_pt1 | contig 29568 bp, 20 predicted proteins | sample MGYA00510044_ERZ791724 | MGnify/ENA primary metagenome ERZ791724 (study PRJEB30046, sample SAMN00715140) | human gut metagenome | study: EMG produced TPA metagenomics assembly of the A metagenome-wide association study of gut microbiota in type 2... | reverse complement strand
ATTGTTTAGGTTAGTAGTAATAGATTTAGGTTTTTAGTTATTAGGTTTAAGGTAAATTGTTTAACAGGTAGCTATGAAGGATCGTGAGACTCTTCATTAATTACGAAAAAGGATTTTTAGTTAAACATAGGATTACGGCGCTGCTCGATGAGAGTAGCGCCGTATTTCTTTTATATACTAACATCAAGAATAATATCCTAATCAGCGTACCACAACCTTCATGCCTTTCACTATGTAGACACCAGCAGGTAGGGTAATATGCTTTACTACACCTGCCTCTACGCTCTCGCGACTAACCATTCTTCCGTCAATGCCGAATACAGCAAGCTGCTCTGACTTGTCGGAGCCAACGACAAGTTCTCCAATGCCTCCAAAAACATTGAAGCCATCGGTTGCTTTGCAAGCGTCCAAGCCTGTAGACTTACCTGCTACATAGAGGATTTGTATGTTAGCCGGAACAGTAAGACCTTTAGTCTCATCCTCTACCAAAGCCAAATGGTACATATAGTTTTTTATCGTCACAAATCCCCAAGGAGACGCTTCCGAATCTAAATATTGCACATCAAAACTAATATGCATCGCCCTGTATCCCAAATTGGCAGGATAGAACTTCTCCTCAAGATAGAAAGTACTCTTATCGCCAGGCACATCGAACGACGGATAATCTCTGCTGATAAAGCTTTCGTTATACGAAGCGGGATCGGCACACGAGATAGTAAAATGCAACTTACCGGCACTACCGATATTTCTAAAAGCATAGCGCACCAAGGCAAAGTCGTCGTTCACCTTAGGAAATCTGCAGTAACTATCACCGACATAAGCGTTTTCAAACTCGTTTGGAGTGGCGTTATTCTCCACACCAACAAGCACCAAATACGGCTTAGGATCTTTGTCGATAGCCACTTTTACAGCCGATGCCATATCGTTTCCATCTTTGTCTTTAACCCAGAAATAGAAGTATGGGCAATCCTCAAAAGGATCCTTGGTATAAAGAGAAACATCAAGGTTGAGCGTAGCGTCAGAATGAGGTGCGACCGTGATATTGTCACCTTCGCCATTCGTATATCTAACTTCAGCCTCGTTTTCAGGATATTCCGGTTTATAATAGCCGACAATCTTTATAACACCGTTGTATTCTTCGTCGCCATTGTTAGTGACCACAACCTGCAATTTGCATGGAGTCAGATGGTTCACCATCAACAATCCCGATGGCTTTAAGGTAGCACTAAGCGTAGATGCAACTTGCGCTTTTGACGACGACTGGGATGTTGGTGTATAGACAACCGTTTCTGCAAAGGCAAACAGTGTAGATAAGAACATCAGCATCAGAACAAAGGGTAAAATAATCTTCTTCATAATCATGATGTTTTAAAGGGTTGGAACATTAGTTAATATCTGTTGCCCAAATTTAGGCATAATATCAATACAATGAGCCAATTTAACAGAAAATGTAGATTATATTCTACATTTTTTAACTCTATCATCATTCATACCTCGTTAAATCGGGACACGATAGCAACGATAAAAATAGTACTACAATATTGCCGTAGCAGGACAACAGTATTGCCGTAACGGGACAACGACATTGCCGTAGCAGGACAACGATGTTGTCGTAGCGTGGCAATCGGATGGAAGATGGACTGGGAGATGGGCTGGAAGATACCAACATTTTTTAGATATCCACCAGCCTATTGGGGTTTCGCTTACCGCTCACAATCAGCGAGTTAGAGAAATCGAAATCCGAAAATGGGAGATATGGGAGATTTTTTACGCAACTGATATTATTTAAACCAAATCTGAAACATACAGAGGAATATTGGGGAAAGTGCATAAAAAAACGACTAAGTGTTGAAATCAACTCTTAGTCGTCTACAGTACCCAGACCCGGGCTCGAACCGGGATGGGTTGCCCCACTGGTGTTTGAGACCAGCGCGTCTACCGATTCCGCCATCTGGGCATTGGCGTTTTGCGAGTGCAAAGGTACGCTTTTTATTTCGTTCCGCAAAACTTTTGAAGCAAAAGTTTTGCGGAAGCGGTTGTTTTAAGGGCCTTTTACATTAAAATGCTTTGTAGCAGCGTGCTTTTTACTCTTTTACTCTTTTACTTTTAAAAGCTTTGTGGCAGCGTGGTATGGGCAAGATGCCCATACCTCCTACTTTTTACTTTTTTACTTTTAATAGTTTTCTGCTTTCAGCTCGAAGTACGCCTGCGGATGCTTGCACACAGGGCAAAGCTTCGGTGCCTGCTTGCCTACAACGATGTGACCGCAGTTGCGGCACTGCCAGATGCAATCGCCGTCGCGAGAGAACACTACGCCGTCCTCGATGTTCTGCAAGAGCTTGCGATAGCGCTCCTCGTGATGCTTCTCGATTGCACCTACGCCACGCATAGCAGCAGCAATCTCTGCGAAGCCTTCCTCGTCAGCCTCCTTAGCCATGCGGTCATACATGTCAGTCCACTCGTAGTTTTCGCCTGCAGCAGCGTCCTTCAGGTTCTCGATGGTGTCCTTGATGGCACCACCCTGCAGATACTTGAACCACATCTTTGCGTGTTCCTTCTCGTTCTGCGCAGTCTCCTCGAAGAGAGCAGCTATCTGCTCATAACCCTCTTTGCGAGCCTTTGATGCGTAGTATGTGTACTTGTTGCGTGCCTGCGACTCACCTGCGAATGCCTCCTGCAGGTTGCGCTCTGTTTTTGTTCCTTTAAGTTCCTTCATAATGATTATTTTTAGCCAATTATACTTTATGTTTGCAAAGATACAGATTAAGTTTGAAACCGCAAAGGAATAGTTGTAATTTTTACAAACTAAATTGTTTTATCCATTCCGCGACCTCCTTTGCACAGCGTTCGTCGTTGAACATATGCTCGGCAAGAGCGCGACCGCGCTCCCCCATCAGGCGTGCCTCGTCGGGGTGAGTGGCTATGTATTCGACGGCTCGCTGCCAGCCTTCAACATCGCCATACTCAACGGAGATGCCACAGCCAAGGCGGTCGAAGTCGACGGGTATCTGCGGATTGCGACTGCAGATGACGGGGAGTCCGAGGGCGAGTGCTTCCACCACGGTAGTAAGTCCGGCGGTGTAGCGTGTGCGGTGGCAGCAGATGACAACGCAGTCGGCTTTCGCCACCTCGCGCGCTATCTCATAAGGCAGCAGTCCGCAAATCTTCACCACGTCGATGTTGTCGGCTGGCTCGCAACGCTCCACGGCTTCGAGGTTGGGGTTGGGCACGTTAGGGTTCGGATTGATACCTATATATAATATAAGGTGGCGACCGGTGCGGTTGAACGCTTCGATGAGCGTGGGCTGGTCGCGCTGCTCCTTGCCCGTGGCGATGAAAGAGGGTGAGGGGATGTTGTGGTGAGAGGGTGAGATTTGCTCTGCCTTGAGTTCCGCTTTTATCTTATCATAAAAGGCGAGGTCGGCACCCCAATGCCCAACGACGAGTTTGCGTGGGTCGGCTTTCGGAGCCTTAAGCGAGTCGTCGACGAGTTTCTGCGAGAAGAAGATTAGGCGGTCAAAGCCTTTGTAGAAGAAGCGACCGAGCAGTTCGCGCAGGCGGCTCTTCGACTTCACGATGGGCTGATGATGCCACACGATGATGGGCTTGCGGAACAAGCCGAGGGCACGCAGCAGCACCACAAGTTCGAGTCCTTTGTAGTGGGTGGCGTAGAGAGCGTCGTAGTGTTCGCGACACGTGAGCACACGCCACGCCGTGTAGAGCGCAGTCTTCAGTCGGGAGAGTTCGTGCTTCGGCGAACGGTGGTAGACCACATCGATGCCGTTGTCGACAAGGTGGCACGCTCCGTAGAGAAAGTGCGACGGAAATTCGCCATCCGCCATGCGACGGAGGCAATACTGTATGTTCTGCGTATGGTAGAAATAAACCTTCATAGATAGCGGTAGTTGTATATCTGCATGAACGGATGGAGCAACGCACGCAGAAGTGCCACGGGGTCGGTCTCGTGTGTGTAGAAGATGCGGTGACGATAGCGCACATACATGCGTTGCAATCCGAAGAACGCACGGATGCCACGGTGTGTCTCATAGTCGAGGAGGCGCAAACCGTCGCGAAAGATTGCATTGTCGGTGGTGGGGACTGAGGGAGTTGCCTTCGACTTGCGTTCCACCCACAGCAGGAAGTCGCGGCGAGCAGCGAAATGGGCGTTCATCCGGGGCTTCACCCTCGAATAATTGCGCACGCCGTACCACACCATGTAGGCAGCATTGTCGGCAGAGCGCACACGATGGGTGTCGACACCAACGTATGTGGCAGCCTCGGCGTAGCGGCGCTGGCGCACGAGCACACGGTCGATGAGCACGATGCTGTCGAGAGCCGCAGCAGCTGTAGCGGTCATTACGTCGTAGCATGTGCGGCGGTATATCTCGGGACACTCCTCCTCGGTGGGTATCACGTCGAGCAACTCGCGACGCAGCACCTGGCAGTGGCCCATCATCGAGGCATAGAACAGACGGATGAGGTTGCAGTTGGGTCGGCGACTGTCGTAGCGCACCTCAGCACCAGTCTCGGTGAACGGCACCGAACGGCAGACACACATCATGTTCTGACCGATGGCGGCGCACTGCTCTTCGAGCTTCGTTGGCAGCCAGATGTCGTCCTGATCGCAAACGGCGATGAGGTTGGCGGTGGAACGGCGCATGGCAGAGAAGAAGTTGCGGTTGATGCCCTGCTGCTGCGCGTTCTGATAGACACGCATCTGCACCCCATCGGGCGCACGGCGAGCATAGTCGGCGAGCAACTCCATAGTGTTGTCGGTAGAACAGTCGTCCTGCACTATTATCTCCTTCGGCTTCAGTGTCTGCGCAAAGAGCGAGTCGAGCTGCTCTGCAAGGTGTCGACTCGCTCCGTTGTATGTACACATCACCACCGCTACGGTTTCGGTCTGATTCATTCTTTATAAAATAATTTAAGTTTCGCAGATGAAAGTAGTTAAGAAGTTAAGGAGTTGTCGCGCCCTACGGTCGCTAAGGAGTTAAGCCATTAGTTTTTTTGCTTGATATAGCATTATAAGCATTTGGCTTCGCTCGGCTTTGCCGCTTGCTTGCAAGAACTTCTTAACTCCTTAACTACTGAATTCTCTGAACTTGCGAAAGTTCAGCAAAATAATTATGTCACTTCTTGACTTCCGTTTCCTCAATCAGCTCGGGCATGATAAACACGGCGTGCACCTTCTGCTTCTCCTTCGGCGGCACCTCCATATAGTTGCGGTAGAGGTCGCGCAGATAAGCGTCGGGGTCGGCAGGCGCAGCGAAACGCTTGCCTTCGAACTCTATTGTGGAGAGCGGGAAGAGGCAGTCGCGGCGGTGCATGATGCCGTAGCCGTTGTTGATGAGCACGTTGGAGATGTAGGTGTCGCGCTTGCGCAGAGCGAAAGCCGCTGCCCACATCGCCTTGCAGAAGATATACTTCGCACCGAAGTAGAACAACTCGAACGTGGCACGCCACGAATACTGATGCGAGTGGTGCAGTATGGAGTAGCACTTCGACATCGCCTTGCCGTAACGCTTGCAGAAGCTGCGCGAGACATTAGGATAAGGGATGAACGGGAAGATGTCGACGAAGAGTCCCTTCGAGTAGTCGAGCGAGAAGTCCTCCGTACCTTCGACATAGAACGAATTGAGATCGCGCACCTTCATAATAGGTTCGCGGGTGTGCTCCGTCTCGGGCGTTTGCAGCACCAGTCCGCTGCGCAGCTCCTTGGGAGCCACCTCGGCGAAGCGGCGCGAGTCGTCGAGTGTCATCGCTATATCTATGTCGTCATCCCACGGGATGAAGCCACCATGGCGCACGGCACCAAGCAGAGAGCCTCCGTCGAGCCAGTACTTGATGTCGTGTTTGCGACAGATGCGGTCTATCTCCTCAAGAATGGAGAGTTGCTTGAGCTGCGCACGACGGAGGTTGCGCTGTTTGAATTCGTTTATATAATTCATTTTTAAGTTGACGAGTTGACGAGTAAACAAGTGACAAGTGAACGAGTGAACAAACTGATTAGTTGGCTACTGGTCGACGCACGTCTATCACCTGACCCGTGCAATCGGTGAGCAGGGTGCGCAGCGTAGCCTCAGCCACACGCTCCGGCATGAGCAGCGTTTCGTCGGGCTCCACGCCGAAGTTCTGCTGGCGCATCGGTGTCTTTGTACGCTCTGGGTTGATGCAGTTGATGCTGATGCCGTCGGCATCCCACTCCTGCGCAACAGCCTGCACGAAGTTGACGATGGCAGCCTTTGTCGACGAGTAGATGCTGTAGAAGGCGCGACCGCGGGTGTACGAGCTGGATGTGAAGAAGATGAGCTTACCGCGTGTGCGCTGCAGATAAGGACGTGAGCGCAGAGCCACATTCACCGTACCCATATAGTTGGTCTGCACCGCCTTCAGGATGGTGTCGTACTCCATCGAAGCGAGCGGCTCGCGGTTGAGCACGCCGGCGGTGTTGATGACGTAGTCGATGTGTCCTTCCTTCTGCTCCACTGCAGACAGAGCGAGTGCCACCTGGTTGTCATCGCCCACATCGGTATGCGTTGCGCTGCGCGAGAACGAGTGCACATGAGCACCGCTCTGCTCGAGCATCTCCACGATGTTCTTGCCGATGCCATAGCTTCCGCCGAACACCACAGCCACCTTTCCGCAGAACAACTCCGCATCGATCTGCACGTCGTTGGGCTCGGTGCTCTTCAGCTGGAACAGCTTGTCCATCATGTATGTGTCCTCGCGATAGGTGAGCTTCATGTTGCTCTCCTCGCCACGCACCACGAAGATAGGCTCTTCGGGCAGGTATGTGCGCACCACGCCGCAGTCGTCGGTAGTGCGGAAGTTGGGGTCCTTGAGCGCCTTGTCGTAAGCATCGGATATCAGCTGGCGGTCGAACGCCTGCGGAGTCTGTCCGCGGCGCAGACGGGAGCGGTCGGGGATGTTCGTGATGAAGTCGCCGTCGACCTCAATGATTGTGTCGGCAGACGGTACGGCAACGTTCACGGCACGATGCGTGTCGAGTGCCTTCACCACGTCGTCGATGATGCGCTGGCTGACGAGCGGGCGCACCGCGTCGTGGAAGATGAGGTTGGCATCCTCATTCTGGTAGGCGGTGATGGCAGAGAGCGACGAGTAGTAGCGCTCGGCTCCACCCTTCAGTATCTTCTTCACCTTGCGCCACTTGTTGCGCAGCACGATGTTCTCGAAGTCGGCAACGAGTGCCGGGTTCGACACGATGGCTATCTCATCGATGTGCTGGTTGCGCTCGAACACGTCGATGGTGTGCTCCACGACCATCTTGCCTGCCACCTTAAAGAACTGTTTCGGTGTGGACATGCCCAAGCGCGAGCCTACTCCACCGGCAAGGATAATGGCGATGTTTCTCTTCATATTGCAGGGTTTGGGGGTGTTACAGTTTCTTGAACTCGGTGTATATCTTATCAGCTATCTCGCGGAACTCCTCTTCCGAGAGCTTCAGCTTCGGGTTAGAGAAGAGCATGTCCTTCTCCGACTGCATCGGGATGAGATGGATATGTGCGTGCGGCACTTCGAGTCCGAGCACTGCCTCGCCCACCTTGATGCACGGGAAGGCACGCTTGATGGCTACAGCCACCTTCTTTGCGAACACCTGATACTCGGCAATCTCCTCATCCTCCATGTCGAAGATGTAGTCTACTTCGCGGCGCGGAATGACGAGTGTGTGACCCTTCACCAACGGGTTGATATCGAGGAAAGCGTAGAACTGTTCGCTCTCAGCACACTTATAGCTGGGAATCTCGCCTGCGGCGATTTTTGAGAATATATCCATAACAATAGGTTTTAAATGTTTATTTCTACAAAATTAGTAAAAATAACGGATAAGCGCACGCATTCACACATATTTTTATATACGCAAAAGCCAGAAACCTCAGACTCCGAGTCTGCGACTTCTGGCTTTTAACGTATTATGGTGCGCCCAATCGGCTGCTTCTTACGCTCTCTGCGATGTGCGGACAAGCCACACTCAGGCGTTATGCGAATGTGATGTTCTCGATGCGCAGACGGATAGTGCCACGCGGAATCTTAATCTCTACTTCGTCGCCCACCTTCTTGTTGAGCAGACCCTGTGCGATAGGTGTAGTGACAGAGATCTTGCCCTCGCGCAGGTTAGCCTCACTCTCGCTCACGATGGTGTATGCCATCTTGGCGTTGTTGGCGAGGTTGACCATCTCCACCTTCGAGAGAATCTGAACACAGTCGGTGCTCAGACGCGATGTATCAATAATCTTTGCTTCAGAGATAGCAACCTTCAAGCGATTAATCTTCTCCTCAAGATGAGCCTGCGCCTCCTTAGCGGCGTCGTACTCAGCATTCTCGCTCAAATCGCCCTTGTCGCGAGCCTCTGCAATGGCTGCAGAAGCCTTCGGGCGCTCCACTGTTTCGAGCTGCTTTAACTCGGCAACGAGCTTGTCGTAGCCTTCTTGTGACATGTAAGCCATGATTCTTTTGTTTGTTAATTAATATTTTACATTACAATAACAAAAAAACAAGAACCCCGACACTGTTCCTGCTGCCGGAATTCTCATTCATCTGTCTTTTTATACTATTTTCGCTAATTACACCATTCTTGCCACTACCTGATTTAACAAAAATGGTTTGATAGTTTTGCAAAGTTAGGCATTTAAATCCATATAAACAAGCGTTTTAGTGGATTTTATTTTACAGACCACAAGACCACGCCACCTACTTCACACGTCTTAATATATGTCAAAATAGTTGTTGGTCTGCGGAGTTTTGCTTAAATTTGTCGGAAAAAGAAAACTACTTTTATGACTATTATTCCCGCAACACCAGCGCACGCAGCCGACATCGCACAGCTCATTATGACGGCAATGACGGAAGAGTGCTGCCAGTATCTGGCTGGCAAGGAGCACACGCTCGACGATTTCTATCACATGATGCTCGACCTCGTACTCATGGACGACTCGCAGTACAGCTGGCGCAACGCCTTCGTAGCTGTCGACGAGGAAGCCACAGAGGGCAACGTGGAGTATGCACCGGTAGCCGGTGCTATCGTAGGCTACAACGGAGCCGACCTGCGCCGCTTGCGCCGCCGTTTCCAGGAGGAGGCACTCAGACAGCTCCAGATGGACTACTCGCAGATGGACGACGAGACTGAGGCGGGCGAGTTCTATCTCGACTCATTAGCCATCTACCCCGAATACCGTCGTCGCGGCATTGCCCGCCAACTGTTGAAGCGTGCCTCGGAACACGCTGCAAGCCTCAACCTGCCCGCAGCGCTGCTCGTAGACAAAGGCAACCCCAACGCCGAACGCCTCTACCGCTCAGTAGGCTTCGAGTACTGCAACGATGCCATGTGGGGCGGACACGAAATGCGCCACCTACGCTGTCCTATTAACAAGTAGGGCAATAATAAAAACAAAAATCCACCGCAACGAACGCTGCGGTGGACCAAACTTTATTTATTAACTTTTTTATTTTCTCGACTATTTAACAAGACTCCCGTCTCATTTTGAGTGGCGAGAAAGACTATTTATTGTTGTCTTCTCCCCACATTCCTATTGCAGCAGTCGCTGCAAATAGGCTCATCATTACCGTCATCAACATAACCTTTCTACTTATTAACCTTTAAAACTACCAAACTATATACCTTTTATTGACAATCTTTACCTAAAAACTTCTTTACCTTTCAAAACTTAATACCTTTACCAAAGTTACCCTTTACTTTTCACCTTTTATAATACCTTATCAGAAGTCATCCTCTCTTGTTCAATCTTTTACCTTTACCTAATACCCTTTCGGTGTTGTTATCCTTCTATCTTTTACCTTTTTCTAATACCTTCCTATTGAAGTTATCCTAATCTTTTACCTTCTGATGTCGTCCTGAATCTTCTTTACCCTTAAGACTTTCCTATTGAATTATCCTTTCAATACCTTTTACCTAATGTTGTTAGTCAAGCGGTTGCCTCACGGTTCCCTTGTTTTGACGATGCAAAGTTACAATTGTTTGCGTACACAAACAAGTATTTACACTCTTTTTTCGCATAAAAATGCCTATTTTTGACATACATCAACCCTTAATGTGTTCGCACACATACACAATCGTTTGCAAACCGCCAAACAACGGTTTTACCGGACAGCAATAACAAAGAAAGCGCCCTGCAAATGCTTTCACACTTGCAGGGCGTTCAACTTTAATAAAATAGTGAGTTCTTTAGTTGTCTAAAGGTTAGAAATCATCGTCACTATAATCTCCATCCCCTTCTTCTACGATGCCGAATCCATTCTTTTCGTCACCGTCGGGACTCCAGCCACGGTCACTTTCAAGGCTTCCAGCCATTATCTGTAAAGGATCCATTTCGATAACGCCAATCTCCGGAGCTACGTATTTCTTCTTTTTCATAATGCAGTTATAATATTATTTCTTTACCACTACCTTGTTGTTAACAACATACACACCCTTCGGCAACTTATCGACATTGTTGGTGTTCATGCGCACACCGCCAAGGTTGTAGATGCCGGTGTTTGTATTCTGCTTGTTCTCCTCAATCACGTGGATGCCAGTTGTACCATCCAAGCCGTTGCCATCAAGCGAGAACATCAACATTCTGCCAGAAGATGCATCTTCTTTAAGCCAGCAGCGATAAGCCTTTACCGTGTGTTCCTTGTTGGTGTGAACAAGGTTGCCCTTGCTGAACATATATGAGTCGGCGGACACAACGGTCTTACTGTCGTACGAACCAGTGTAGGTCATGCCTCCGCCATTTACTGTGTGTGTCAGATTAGATGTCTGGTCATCGTAGTTGATGCCATTGGCTACATATACATGACCGTCGAGAATCTTCGTAACACCGTCGATAGTGTATGAATAGTTGCCGAGCGGCTCCTTAGTAGGATATATTATATAAGGTGTATTCTTATGCAGCACGACGCCATCAGCGGCTACGTCTACTGTAGAGAACTTTATCCAGTTGTTATCCAAACGGTCGAACCCTGCCATCTGTACACCCTCGCCGAAGGCTTCCTTAACCTGAGCTGCTGTCATATCGACGGGAAGAATGATAGAGTTCCATCCCTTCTTGTCGTTGTCAGCACTCTTGGTGAATGTACGGTGCAACAGCATCTTGGCTCCAGTGTATGACTTAGTAACTGCAAGAGTATTGTCCTCATCAAGAACCAGAAGGTCGTCGTATCCGTTGAGGGTTCCGTCGTCGTTCATGTCAGTACGCAGAGCGAAGCCCTTAATCTGAAGATTCTCAAGAGCAGAGAGCGCCTTGACAGGTGTGATACGAACCTGATCGAACGACTTGGTAGGATTAAGCACGGCATAGCTGTCGCCCTTACTGCCAATAACATCAGCACCAAGAACCTTCCAACTTGTCAGTTCTTCCTGCTTCTCATCATCAAGATAGGTGGTCAACTTTAGACCTTCGCCCAGACTTGCACCCAATCCTAAAGCCAGATTCTGGGTTACCATAACAAGCTGCTGTCCCTTATCAACTACTTTACCCATATTGACTGAGATTGTAGAGCCTCCCAAGTCTACGCCCAACGGGAGAGTCAAGTATGTATCCATCGAGTCGTCAATCAAATTGCTCAACTCGTTGTAGCCGTTGCCAATGTTGGCAACTTGGACCATCTGAGTGTTTGCAAAGTCGATTGATGCATTGGTATTATTTGTAGATACCACCTGAGCGCCGTAAACGGGATTGATTGTAGCATTGTCGGCATCTGCATCGGCTACATACGCATAGTAGACATTGAGCTGTGAGAGGTCGGCAGAAAGAACGTCTGTGTTATAAAGTACAATCTCATCAAACACAGAGCCCGCGGGCACTTCAACGTTCAGACACATTTTACGTGTTTCCTCTTTACCGATAAGTCCAGCTGAGATGGCATCCCAATGGGTTGTTACACCTTCAGTCACTTCCTTGCCTTTATTGTAGAGCTTGATGTTGTAGAGCTTAAGCACATTAGCATCAAGTCCGGTAGCCTTGGCAGATACCACAAAACCAACCTTCATCTTGCCATTGAAAGCTCTTGCATTGCCATTCAAACCATCAGCAAAGTTAGAGCCATCAGCAGTCTTGATGCCAACGAGACCCTTGTTGGCAGCCACTTCAACGCCTGGCTCACGATAGGCGAAATCGTTGAGAGAAGTAGTAAGTATGGCTGAGCAGTTCATCATTCTATCGAATATCTGTATCAAACCACCGCCAAACTTATCGCTCAACATATATTTAGGCTCCTCACCCTCCTTATTGACAAGGATATCCACTCCGTGTTCCTCCGCAACATATGTGGGAGCATAGTTGAGGGTTGTGAGTTCATAGCATTTTTCGCTTCTGCCTTCATCTTTAAGAACTGTTGCCTTAAACACATATTTGCCTGGAATATCAAGATTAGAAACCAGGCCAGTTTCTGTGTTCAATTCAACATTTGAACCTGTTGGACGATCTACAATCGACCATTTTACCTGTACGGTATCATTGTGCTGCAACTGGAACTGATTGACACTTCCAGATACGTCACGACTTGATGTGGCATTGATTGGGCAATGATGAGAAGCTGCATCGGGAGCCATGCGCACAAAGGCGTAGTTGACAGAGGTACCACCAACTTCTATTCCTATGCCTTTGAAGAAAATCTTTGCTGCTGAGAAAGCTGCAGGAGCTCTCATAACGACTTCACCGTCCTTGGTATCCTCAATCAGTCCAAGACCCAGGAGTTTATTAGAGATGTCATACTTGCCTATCTCTTTATTCTCTTTGTTGAAAAGTGTGAGTTCAACACCAGAGCCTACCGAAAGATTGGCGAGATTAAATCCATTAAACTTGAATCCCACTTCCGTTCCCTTAGGGAATGCTTCCTTGCCATCACTGGGTTTGGCAACAACAGTAACAGGAGTTGATACTGGAACTAATGCTCCTACAACAGCAGCATAGCCATTGTCAAGATCCTCATCAATCACATCACCACGTGACACCTCACCTAATGTGTGAGTTGGCTCTTTGCCTTGCGCATCCAGAGTAAACGTCTTTCTACCCTGCTCTTCAGCGTATTTAGAAATACCATTCTCCTTATTATTGGTAATAGTATACTCACGAGCCTTGCCTACAAATGCATACTTGATATTAATAGCAGAGAGCACATTGGCATCAACTCCACACTGAACAAGCTTGATTTCATCGAAATCACCGGGAGCTGTAGCCATGTACAATTTGTTTACCTGATCCGAACCAGGGAATGTCAGCAGCGACAGTCCAAGACCAGTGACAGACTTACCGGTAGAGATCGACTGGGGCTTGTCTACTTTTTCTCCGTCCTTAAGGAACTGAATCTTATAGAACTGTGCTAAATCGAGAGTAAGGATGCTTGCCTCTGATTTTGCACAAATGACAAAACCAGCCTCTGTACCACCAGCATAATAATGCTGATTGTCCTTAACGCTGATAATAGGACTTCCTAAAACGGTAACATCAGCAAGAGCTGGAATCGTAGCATAATCATCCAAATTATCATTACAAATGTTCTGAAGGTCTTTTGTTCCTGATAGCAGTTTAACGCCATCGAAAAGGCTGTTGATCATACAACCCGGTCCTACGAGAGCACGACGGTTGTTAAAATAATTCTCCTTAGACGGATCTGAATCTTGCCAAACCTTCTTTTCGCTTTTGTCAACACCATTTGCGGTTGCGGCAACCATTGGCATAGCCAAAAGCAAGAGAGTTACGACAAAACAAATTTTCCTGAAAAATCTCATTGACATCATTAAAAAAGTTTTTTTGATTTTATCGTATTATACGTATTATTATTTCAATCAAAACGTTTCTTCTAAATTCGGAATTTGCGCCTCTCAAAATTTTCGGTGCAAAGGTATATACATTCTGGAGGTTAAAGTGCATTGAGTAAGCTTCCAGTAAGTATGAGTAATATGAGAAATTCACAACTACCAGATAAACAGCAACTTACACAACGTAAAATGGGGGGGGGTAAGTAAGAATCGGAAAAAAACGATTAAAAAAAAGTAGAAAATACATATAATATATCTAATAAAAAATCTATAAATTTGTAGATAAAAAAGGAAGATCTAAATATTCAAAGACCTATGAGGACATTGATATTGACCATAACTATCTGTCTGTCGATCATTAATGCTCGCGCAGACAATAACAAACTTTACGAAAGATTAGACTCAGTAATAGCCCATAGTGCGGATTATGATGTCATAAAAGAAAAAAGGCTAAAAGACATTAAGCTTGGAGCTAAATTCGTGACCGCTGCAACAGACAAGCTACGCATATATGAACAGTTGGCAAACGAGTATAGTCCATACGTTTACGACTCGGCAATGGTGTATATCCAAAGGGGAATAAGCCTTGCCAAACAGACTGGCAATTCTGATTATTGCAACCGATTCCTGATTACAAAGGCAAGTCTGCTGATTGAACGAGGCTTCTATATTGAGGCGAAGGAAAATCTGGACAAAATCGAGATATCACAATCCGATCCAAAGCAAAATTTCCTTTTCTACTGCGCCCAGAGTTCACTTTATTACAATCTGAATGCACATTGTCAGAAAACGGAGTTCAGCCAACATTATAACGAACTGTTCAAGGAATATATTGGCAAGGCACTATACTACTGTCCGAAGAATAGTGCAATGTATTATTATATGAAAGGTATAAATCTCTTTTTCTCAGGCAGGAGTATCAATGAGATTAGTGCTTCATTGAATAAGGCAATGCAAATGTTCGGACCCGAAAACCGCATGTACGGCAGGGCGGCATACGCTCTGTCAAAGGCTTACGGCAACAATAAACTGTGGGAGCAGCAGAGGCGTTATCTGTTGCTTGCTGCCATTAGCGATGTAATGTCGGCTAACAATGAGAGTCTGGCATTGCAGGATGTTGCTCTGTTGCTTTATAAAAACAAAAATGATCTTGACAAAGCCCGGAAATATATCAATCAAACATTGAAAGACGCACATGCATACAATAGTCGTCTGCAACGGGTAGAGCTGTATACCAACCTGCATGTAATATTGTCAGCTTACAATGAAAAGCTCCAAAAGGAAGCCATCTGGAAAAACGTGACGATAATATGTATACTTGTGCTGTTGGTTGTCATTGCAGCAGCAGTAGTGCACGTCAACCGGAAAAAAGATTTGTTGAAACTGTCGGAGAAGGAACTGAAAGCCTTGACTGAAGAGTTGAGCGCTACCAACAAACAACAGCTAAAGGACAACAAAGCTCTTCAAGACTCAAACGATGAACTGACAAGCTCTAACAAAGCGTTTCAGGACTCAAATGACGAACTGACGAGTTCAAACAAAGCTCTTCGGGACTCTAATGATGAACTTAAGGGCTCAAACAAAGCACTTCGGGATTCTAATGATGAACTTAAGGGCTCAAACAAAGCACTTCGGGATTCTAATGATGAACTTAAGGGCTCAAACAAAGCGCTTCAGGACTCTAATGATGAACTTAAAGGCTCAAACAAAGCACTTCAAGACTCTAACGATGAGCTAATGAGTTCAAACAAAGCACTTCAAGACTCTAACGATGAGCTTAAATACAACAACAATGAACTTAAGTACAATAACAATGAACTTAAGAACTTTAACAACGAGCTTAAAGACTCCAACAAAGCACTTAAAGACTCTAACAACGAGCTTAAGGGCTCAAACGATGAGCTTAAGGACTCAAACAAAGCACTTCGGGACGCAAATGATGAGCTTGAAAACACCAACACAAAGCGTGAGTTGATGGCTAATGCCTTTATCATGCTCTGCTATCAGTATATTGAGCGGTTGGACAGTCAGCGCAAACTGGTAATACGTAAAATTAAAGCCAATCAGCAGAACGAACTGCTGAGCATTCTCTCATCTTCAAAGCGAGGCACAGAGGAGAGCCAGAACTTCTTCTCGCAGTTCGACAAAATCTTCCTCTCGCTCTATCCCTCGTTTGTAAATGAACTGAACTCACTGCTGATACCCGAGGCACAAATCGAGCTTAAGGAAGACAACGAACTGACTCCAAGCTTGCGTGTTGCAGCCTTGGTAAGACTGGGCGTAACGGAAAGTCCTAAGATTGCCGGCATCCTCTCCTACTCGCTACAAACAATATACAACTATCGCTCTACACTAAAGAACAGCGCCATCGACAAAGAACACTTCGAAGAGAATCTGCAAAAGCTGTGCTCAGTTTATTAAGGGGTTGTTGTAGTGTTGGGAAAACTGTTGCGTAATTACAAATTATAAATTATTGCTGTCCGGTAAACAATCCGCTATGCGTAGCGCAGGCGCAGCGAGTTGAGCACTACGCTTACGCTTGAGAACGCCATCAGGGCGCTTGCCCACATCGGCGTTATCTGAAAGTCGATGCCGAAGATGTGTAGGGCACCGGCGGCGAGGGGTATGCAGACGATGTTGTAGACGAACGCCCAAAAGAGATTCTGCCATATCATGCGCACGGTACGTCTACTGAGCTTTACGGCTTCGGGCAGCGCCATGAGATCGTCGCCCATCAGCGTTATCTGCGCCACGTCCATCGCCACATCTGTGCCACGACCGATAGCTATGCCAACATCGGCGAGGGCGAGAGCCTGCGTGTCGTTAATGCCGTCGCCCACCATAGCCACGCGCTTGCCTTCGCCCTGCAACTGCTGCACGAGCGCCTGCTTGTCGCCTGGCAACACCTTGCTGCGATAGTTGCGTATGCCCGCCTCTATAGCCCAGTAGCGAGCCGCCTCCTCCTTGTCGCCACTCATCATATAAACCTCGATGCCAGCCGACTGCAGCTGCGCCATCGCCTCCTTGGCGTTAGGTTTCAGTGTTTCGCGCTCTTCGAGCGGTATGTCAGATGGGCGTGTGAAGTCAATGTTCGGGTTCGGAATGGTCAGCGTGCCCGTCTTGTCGATGACGAGTGCCTGAATCTTATGCAGGTTCTCCAGCGCCGACGCGTCCTTTATCAGAATCTGCTTCTGCGCCGCCTTACCGATGCCCACCATGAGTGCCGTCGGCGTAGCCAATCCCATTGCGCAGGGGCAGGCTATGACGAGCACAGCCACAGCCGAGAGAATAGCGTGCGGCAGTACGGCGTTGCCTCCTACAGCCCACCACACGCAGAACGTGAGCAGCGCGATGGCAGCCACCGTCGGCACGAACACCCGTGCGGCTCGGTCTACGATGCGCTGCACGGGTGCCTTGCTGCCCTGCGCCTCCTGCACCATGCGTATGATGTGCGCAAGAGCTGTGTTCTCGCCAATCTGACGCGCACGCATACGCAGCTTGCCCTGGCTCGGTATGGTTCCGGCGAGTACGGTGTCGCCTGCTTTCTTCATAGCCGGTGTAGGTTCGCCGCTTATCATAGCCTCGTCTACATACGCCGCATCGGCAGTCATGAAACTCTCTGCCGCACACACCACGCCGTCCACCGGAATCTTCTCGCCGGCGCGCACCTCTATCGTGTCGCCTATCTGAATCGTCGAGATAGGCACCTCCTCCATGCGGTAGTCGTCGGTGCCTTCCATCTTCTCGTGCGTCACGATGCGCGCTGTCTTGGGCTGCATACCCATGAGCTGGCGTATGCTGCTCGCCGTGCTGTCTTTCGCTTTCTCCTCAAGGCAGCGACCTGTGAGCACGAACGTGATTATCATCACCGAAGCGTCGAAGTAGGTGTGCCACTCTATGCCGCGTGCGCCCCAAACCGCCTCGCCGAAGAACGTGTTGAACGTGCTGAAGAGGAACGCTATGAGCGTGCTCAGCGCCACGAGCGAGTCCATGTTCGCCGTGCGATGCGTTATCTGTTTTGCCGCCGACACATAGAAGCGCCTGCCGCAGTAGAACATGTTTAAGAGAGCGAGTATGAGGCAGATTTGGTTGTTGAACGTTCCGTCGCCGCTCATGCCGAAGTACATCGTGAGCGCGGCAAACAGCCACGAAAGCAGCGTACGGCGGCGCAACAGCGTGTATTCACGACGGTTAATCTCCTCGGCGTTGCGGTCGTTCTCCACCACGAGGTCGTAGCCGGCGTTGCTCACCTCGCGCTTCATATCGTCAAGCGTAATCACGTCTGGGTCGTAGTCTACAAGCACCGTACGTGTAGACAGAGTTACTGTAGCCGAGTTGACGCCCCGCAACTTACGGAGCGTATTCTCTACGTTGGCGGCGCAGACAACGCACGCCATACCTATAACTGGTATTGTCTTTTTCATACTGATTTTTTTTATAATTTGAATGCAAAATTATAAAAAATGCAATGCAATGAGGTTGCAAAAACCGAATAAAATATCCATAAGTGTACTTTAGAACCCATAATTTAACAAGAAAAGTGTATTTTTAGATAGACAATTTCACAGGAAAAGTGTATATTTGCAGCGTAAGAAATACAAGAAAAGTGTAATTATGCTATACAGAAAGATAGAGAAATACATCACAAATCATTTACAATCAGGCACTAACAAGATTCTGATTGTAGATGGTGCGCGTCAGATTGGCAAGTCGTACATTATCCGCGAAGTAGGAAAGAAACTTTTTCCGAACTACATTGAGATTAATATGGAGACAGACAAGCTTGGAAATAGAACGTTTGCAGAAGCCAAGTCTGTAGATGATTTCTATTTGGCTTTAAGTACGATAGCTGGCGACAGAATGAAAGAAAAGGAGAACACCTTGGTATTCATCGACGAGATACAAGCATACGACCACCTGCTAACCTTGCTAAAGTTCTTGCGAGAAGACAACAAGTTCACATATATCGCAAGCGGTTCGTTGTTAGGCGTCACGCTAAAGACCACGTCGTCCATCCCACTGGGCAGCATAATCATCAAGCACATGTATCCATTGGATTTTGAGGAATTCCTAATAGCCAATGGTGTCGGTCAACTGGTACTTGACACTATCCGCAAGAAATTTGCGGATAGGGAGTCGATGCCTGAAGCCATCCACAACAAACTACTCGATTTATTCAAGAAGTATCTCTTGGTTGGAGGATTGCCGGATGCCGTAAACGAGTTCGTGACAACAAAGAATATCACTACAGTCCGTAGCATTCATAATGCTACGCATCATCTCTACGGAGTTGATGCTGCACGCTATGAAGACATGCACAACCGACTGAAGATACAGCGTATCTACAGTATGATACCTTCCAACTTGGAAAACAAGAAGAAGCGAGTAGTAGCAAAAGGCATTGAAGACAAGAAGGGAAAACGTATGAACGACTACGCTGAGGAATTCGACTATCTGATTTCGTCGGGTATAGCATTAGAGGTAAAGGCTATCAGCAAGCCAAGTTTCCCATTGATAGAAAACAGCGGCAAGAACCTTCTAAAACTCTACATCAATGATGTAGGCATACTGACAAGCATTTTCTACGGCAACAACATTAAAGCTATAATGGATGATGTGGCAAGCATTAATCTCGGATCGGTCTACGAAACGGTTGTTGCTCAAGAGCTGAAGGCGCATGGTTTCAGCCTCTATTACTATGACAACAAAAAGACGGGCGAAGTGGATTATCTGATAGACGACAAGGAGAGTCTATCAGTACTCCCGCTCGAAATAAAATCAGGAAAAGACTATCAAGTGCATAGCGCACTTGATAAATTCTTACAGATAAAGGAATACAACATACAACAAGCCTTCGTACTCTCCAATGCACAACAAGTGGAGATAAAGAATGGGGTTACATACCTACCTATATATTATATAATGTGTATAGAATCGCAATAGGCAGAGCCGATTTAGAACCGGCTCTTGCATGACGTTGCTTATTGACACGCCTCCCCACTATGACCGCTTCTGCGTATCGGGCAGCAGTCCGGCGATTATGCCGAGCAGCGGCAGGAATGCGCTTACCTTGAAGATGAATTCGACGCTGGTCTTGTCGGCGAGCCATCCGAAGAACGCCGAACCAATGCCACCCAGTCCGAACATAAGACCGAAGAAGATGCCGGCGATGAGTCCTACTTTGTCGGGCATGAGGTCGGTGGCGTAGACCACTATCGAGGAGAACGCCGAGGCGATGATGAGTCCGGAGAGGAAGGTGAACACAATGGTCCACGTCAGACTGACGTAGGGCATGGCGAGGGCGAACGGAGCCGCGCCAAGAATGGAGAACCATATCACGTACTTGCGTCCGAAACGGTCGCCGAACACGCCGCCGGCGAGCGTGCCGATGGCGAAGGCGGCGAGGAACACGAAGAGGCATATCTGCGAAGCCTGCACCGAGACGCCGAACTTGTCGATGAGGTAGAACGTGAAGTAGCTCGTGATGCAGGATGTGTAGAAGTATTTCGAGAAGACAAGCAGGATGAGTATGAGCAATGCGCCGTACTTTGCGCGTCGGGAGATGTGCGTGTTCAGCACTTCCGCCTTGCGCGGATGCTTCACGGCATACTGCAGGCGGGCTTTATACCACGCTCCGAGGCGCACCATGATGAGTGCTGCGAGCAGGGCGGCTATGGCGAACCACGATATGGCGTGCTGTCCGAAGGGCAGGATGATGAGCGCCGCGAGCAACGGACCGAGCGCCGAACCGCCGTTGCCGCCCACCTGAAAGATAGACTGCGCAAGACTCTTCTTGCCGCCCGATGCCAATTGCGCCACGCGCGACGCCGTAGGGTGGAACATGGACGAGCCGAAGCCTACGACGCTCACAGCCAGCAGTATGAGCAGATAGTTCTCGGCGAACGCAAGCATGAGCAGTCCGGCGAGCGTGAAGCACATGCCGACGGAGAGCGCATAGGGGCGCGGATGGCGGTCGGCAGACAGTCCGGTGAAGGGCTGCAGAATGGAGGATGTCATCTGAAAGACAAGCGTTATGATACCTATCTGCGCGAACGAGAAGTCGAACTTGTCCTTGAGGATAGGATAGATAGACGGAATGATCGACTGTATCATGTCGTTCAGAAAGTGAGATATGCAACAGATGACGAGCACGTAATAGACCGTGCTCTCTGTCACTGTAGGGTTGCCTTTAAGGATGCGGCTTATTGATTTCATATACTTTTTACTTTTTTACTTTTAAAAGCGTTTGTGGGTGCGTGTGGGTGTGTTTGTGGGTGCGTGGTATGGGCAAGATGCCCATACCTCCTATTTAGCCGCAAAGTTACTGCTTTAATCTGAAACAGAAAAACGTTTGTATGATATAACCGAAAAAAGCCGAAGGCAACGATGCCTCCGGCTTCTAACTCTAACAACAAATTTTGCGATGGGCTTTACTTCACCTCCTCAGGCAGTACGGGCATTGCGCCGTTCTGCGTGCAGACGTATGCACTCACTCTCACTGCGCGCTCGTGAGCCTCAGTCACCGGCATTCCGGCGAGTCTAGAAGCACAGAAGGTGCCCGTGAACGAGTCGCCTGCGCCAACGGTGTCAGCCACCTCAACCTTCGGTGTGGGCTGGAACGACATCTCACCTGGTGTGAACACGTACGAGCCGTTTACGCCGCATGTGAGCACGAGCATATCGAGGTCGTACTTGCCGAGGATGAGCCAGCACTTGTTCTCGATGTCCAAGCCCGGATAGCCGAACATTCTGCCGATGAGCACAAGCTCCTCGTCGTTGATCTTAAGAACGTTGCAGCGCTTCATACTCTCGCAGATAACATCCTTTGTGTAGAAGTCCTGGCGCAGGTTGATGTCGAATATCTTCATGCAGTCGGCAGGTGTAGCGTCGAGGAACTTGTAGATTGTCTCGCGGCTCACCACGTTGCGCTGAGCGAGCGAGCCCCAGCACACAGCCTTTGTGTCCTCGGCGATAGCCTTCACCTCGTCGGTGAACGGGATGTTATCCCACGCCACGTTCTCCTTTATGTCGTATGTAGGTATGCCCTCATCGTCGAGCTTCACCTGCACGGTGCCGGTTGGATAAGGCACGCGCGGCATGCAATACTGCAAGCCCTTCTCCTCGAGCTGCTGCACGGTCTCGTCAGCGAGCTTGTCCTCGCCAAGAGCGCTCACAGCGATTGAGTTCAAGCCGAACTGACCGGCGTGGAACGCGAAGTTAGCCGGTGCACCACCAAGTTTCTTACCTTCAGGAAGCACGTCCCAGAGTGCCTCACCGAGTCCTACTACATATTTCTTTTCCATAGTTTTATTGTCTTCAGTTATTGTTTTTTTTTGAATAAGCCGAGCATTTTAAGCCGAACTAAGCCTTTTTAAGCCTTTCTAAGCCAAGGAAAACTAAGCCTTTCTAAGCATTTTTAGGCTAACTAAGCCCTCCCCGACGGGGAGGGTTGGGAGGGGCTTGAGGGTTGGGAGGGGCTTTTTACTTTTTTACTCTTTTACTTTTTTACTTTTAAATTAGTTCTGCTTTACTTTAGGTATATAGCTGAGCAGATAGAGCACGCCAATAGCCATCACAGCAGCAGCCCAAACCTGCGGATACTGAGCGCCGGCAGCCTTTGCAGCGTCGCTGGCGAAGCCCATGAGGAGCGGGAAGACGGTACCGCCGAACAGACCCATGATCATAAGGCCCGAAACCTCGTTCTTCTTCTCCGGCGCAGAGAGCATTGCCTGCGAGAAGACGATAGAGAACACGTTTGAGTTGCCGTAGCCTACGAGAGCGATAGCTACCCAAAGCTCCCACTTCTCTGTGCCGAACACCAAACCGACCATAGAGAGCGCCATCATCAGCACGATGATTGTAAAGAAGGTGCGGATATTGAGCTTGCGCATAAGGATTGAGCCGGTGAAACAGCCGAGCGTACGGAACGCGAAGTAGATTGACGTAGCGTACTCAAACTGGCTGAGCGAGTCGCCGGCACCGCCAAGACGCTCGAACAACACTTTCGGTGCAACGGCGTTAGTACCTACGTCGATGCCCACGTGACACATGATGCCGACGAACGAGAGCAGGATGATAGGCGAACCGAGCATCTTCAGACAGTCGGCGAAGCCCGACGCCTTGTCTTCGATGGGTTCTTCCTCGATGTGTGTCATGCCGAGCCACAGCGTAGCCACCATACCTATCACGAAGAAGAGCAGGAAGAGGATGCGCCAGCTGAGTCCGAGGATAGGAGCTGTAGTGGTAGCGCCCCATGCCGCTATGAGCGGAGCGATGAACGAAGCGATAGCCTTAACAAACTGTCCGAAGGTGAGCGTAGAAGCCAGATGGCCCTTAACGAGCATCGTCACGAGCGGGTTGATGCCGGTCTGCATGATGGCGTTGCCTATGCCGAGCAGCGAGAACGAGATGTACATCAGCCAAAGCTGGCTCTCCTTTGTAGGCATAAAGCTGTCAAAGAGCGGCAGGAACACAGCCAATGTTGTGATTACTACTGAGAGCAGCACGGTCTTCTTTCTACCTATCTTATTCATGAGCATGCCCGTAGGCACTGAGAAGATAAGGAACCAGAAGAACACGAGCGAGGGGAAGAAGTTTGCAGCGGAGTCGGAGAGTCCGAAGTCTTCCTGCATGTTGTTTGAAACCGCACCGACCAGGTCGACGAAACCCATAGTGAAGAAGGCAATCATCACCGGGATGAGTGTCAGTTTGCTTTGATTGGAATTGTTCATTGCGTATGAAACTTTTAGTTATTAGTGGATTTGTGAATTGATTTCTGCCGCAAAATTACACAGAAACTGCGAAGCAGAACAAAAATTATGTTGCATAGACTTGCAAAAATCGCATTGCGCAACATAATTGCTAAAGATGAAACATTCTTGCTACAAACTCTTGCACAGCGTTACCTGTCTGCGGTAATGCGATATTTCGTTCATTAGCTTGAACTATTGTTGCATGAAACAAATCTCAACTCATACGAACGTTTTTTTAAACCCGCTTAACAGAAAGCTTTCTAATTTTGCAGCGTCGAAAAAAACTTAAACCTCATACATTATGTATTACAACAACATCAACAGATTCTCAGCGATTGCTCTCGCCTCGGTTATGGCGATTGCAGCAAACGCACAAAACGAGGACACTTACTCTAAGTCTTCCAACTCAAAGGAGGAGGGCGACCGCAACGTGATGCTCAACGCGGCAAGCGCTAACGGCCCGCGCGAGATACAGATCGGTCTGCCGTCTGCCGACGTGAACGTGCTGGAGAACGGACTGCCCGTCACTTACGCCACCAACCCCCACCCCGTCAACGCTACATGGCGTTCGGACGCGAGTCTCTCGCACGTCGGATTGCTGAAGATTTCGGAGACAGCCATCACCACCGGCAACATCGGCTACGCCGTCAACTCGCAGACGCAGCTCGGCAAGGAGGGCTTCCAGGGTGTGCTCAACTACAAGACCAACCACTTCGGACTGCAGGAGATGTCGCTCAACCTCAACGGCTCTTTGGCTAAAGACCTCTTCTACAGCGTGAGCGCCTACCAGGACTTCGACCCGGGCACATTCAAGTTGCGCTCTACGCAGTATCAGGACCGCACACAGATCTACAAGGCGGCGCTCACAAAGCGCTATGCCGAGGGCAGAGGCGAACTGACAGCCATGTACAAGTACAGCAACTCGCACCCCGTGTACAACTACGCTACGCAGTCGGCTCCGTTCATATACGTGGGCGACGGCTCTGTTAAGGAGTTCGGCAAGTTCAAGCTCGGCACTACGTCTTATCTGCCGAAAGACGCCAACATCACCTACCGCGACATGCGCACCGGCGAACTGAAGCAGACTTCGCTCTACGACTACGACGAGAACCGCTCGTCGGAGGTGTCGCTGCTGAACAACCTGCGCTTCGGCGACGGCTTCAACTGGAAGACATCCGTGCGCTACGACCATGCACGCGGCGCATTCGTCTATCAGACACCGATGCAGCTCATCGACACGAAGGGCGACAACGCAAGCGCATATAATTATATGTATAGCGACGCAATGGGTGTTCAGCAGAAGTACGACGGACGCTACGTGCAGACACGTATGTCGTGCCTCAATGCCGGCACTATCAACGAGTTGCTCTTCACTTCCGAGCTTTCGAAGAGCTTCAGCACATCTACGCTGCGTGTGGGCATGAACGAGTGGTACTACGACATCGACTACTGCTCTAACACTACCATGTACGACCAGAGCGTGCCCGAGGACGGTTCCTACGCCGTGCGCCTTTGGGATGCCAACAAGACACAGAGCGTGTTCTACGACTTCAACAAGAACGCGTCTGAATACTACAAGGGTCACGAGAACAAGCTCGCGCTCTACCTCACTCACGACTGGGACATCACGCCGAAGCTCAACGCCTACTACGGCGCGCGCATCGAGTGGCAGCGTCTGAAGGGCGAGAACGCGGCGGTGAAGAACGCCGACGGCGAGTACGTGGGACGCTTCGCCGACTACTATCTTGGCACAACGGCAGCTGATGGCACGAAAATTGCCCCGGTAAACATGAAGTACGACTGGCTGAACTACGACTTCACAGCGGCACTGACATACAAGTTGACAAAGAGCTTCGGCTTCACCGGCGACTTCACCTATATCGTGCAGCACCCGAACATCTCTACCTTCGCACCGGCTTCAATGCCTAACACCGACAAGATTTCGGTGCCGCTGGGTCGCGCCGGCATCTACTTCAACAACAAGTGGCTGAGCCTCACATCGCTCTTCTCGTACATCTCGAAGAGCAACAACAACTCTACGCTCAACCTCCAGCACGACGGCGAGATAAAGGCTGCACCGCTCACATACGACATACAGACATGGGGATGGACGACTGACGTTGTGGCACACCCGTTCAAGGGCTTCGACTTCCACTTCCTCTTCACCTATCAGAAGCCTACGTACAAGAAGTACGAGACAAGCGTGAAGTTCTCAAGTGGTTACGAGGGAAAGATCAACGCCACAGGCAACATCGTGGCTGAGGTGCCGCAGGTGCTCCTGGAGCTCGACCCGAGCTACATGATTACACCGACACTGAAGCTCTGGGCTTCGTTCCGCTACTTCTCAAAGACTTATGCGAACATCAACGAGGCATACTACTTCAACGGCCACTGGGAGACTTTCGGCGGACTCAACTGGCAGGCTAACAAGCGACTCTCGCTCGGCTGCACCGTAGTCAACTTCCTCAACCAGACTGGCGCCAAGGGTTCTATCGCCGGCGCAGAGCTTATCACAAAGGACGAGGCAAAGGGCATCAAGAACCAGCTCATGACCGGCTCTTATCTGCGTCCGTTCACCGTGGAGTTCTCAGCAAGTCTGAAGATCTAAAGCCCCACCCCGCCATCCCCGTCGGGGAGGGAGCCGCAAACAACAATATTTACACTAACAATAACATTTCCCTTAACCCCCTCCCCGATGGGGAGGGATGGGGAGGGGCTAAATATCACAAAATGAATACAAAACTTTTCCTTGCAGTTCTGGCTCTTTCTTCTACAGCAGCCTCGGCTCAAACAATCAAGACAACATTCGCTGGCGATACTGCTATCGTCACTGTGACCAACCCTACCAAGTATCTCATCCTGCCGGTTGAGGAGAACCGCCCCGAGGCTCAGGTGCTGCTCGACAACGGCAAGAAGACCGACACATGGATGGACGTTCGCCTCGCTGTCAGCAAGACCGACTACAGCGTGCCGTTCGAACTTTCGAAAGGCAAGAAGGCTGTCGTAAAAATCGTTGGTCTCGCTAAGGATGCGCAGGCTCTGAAAGAGCTGAAGCTCTCCGACACGTTCGACACACGCAACACCGACTACTACCGCCCCGTCTACCATCACACTCCGCTCTACGGATGGATGAACGACGCGAACGGTCTGACCTATAAGGACGGCGAATACCACCTCTACTTCCAGTACAACCCGTATGGCTCTAAGTGGGGCAACATGCACTGGGGCCACTCTGTGAGCCGCGACCTCGTACACTGGCAGCATCTCGACCCAGCCATCTCGCGCGACCCGATGGGACACATCTTCTCTGGCAGCACAGTGGTAGACACTCGCAACACGGCTGGCTTCGGCAAGAACACTATCGTGGCGTTCTACACATCGCACTCCGTACGCGACGGCAAGCAAGTGCAGGTGCAGTGCATGGCTTACAGCAAGGACAACGGACGCACCTTCACAAAATACAAGAACAACCCCGTCGTGACGCCCTTCGACGGCTTGGAGAACTTCCGCGACCCGAAGATATTTTGGTATGAGCCTACAATGTCGTGGTACATGATCGTCTCTGCCGACAAGAACATGCGCTTCTACCAGTCGAAGAACCTCAAGAAGTGGAAGTATGTCAGCCAGTGGGGCGAGGGCTTCGGCGCACAGCCCAACCAGTTCGAGTGTCCTGACTTCTTCCAGCTGCCGGTTGACGGCGACAAGAACAACCAGAAGTACGTCATGATCGTGAATATCAACCCGGGCTTCGTCTTCGGTGGCTCGGCTACGCAATATTTCGTAGGCGAATTTGACGGCAAGGAGTTCAAGTGCGACTCGAAGCCTTCTACAGTAAAGTGGCTCGACTGGGGTAAGGACCACTACGCAACGGTTACATTCTCTAACCTCGGCGAGCGCATTGTGGCTGTGCCCTGGATGAGCAACTGGCAGTACGCCAACGTAACTCCTATCCAGCAGAACCGTGGTGCAAACGCTCTGCCGCGCGAACTGAAGCTGTTCTCTAACAACGGCGAGGTTTACATGTCGGCTAACGTCGTTGACGAGGCTCGCAAGCTGCGCAAGCAGACAAAGGAGCTGGGCAGCGTGAGCGTAGACAACGCCAATCCGTTTATCAAGCGCGGTCTCTTCGCCAGCAACGACGGTGCATTCGAGCTGGAGGCTGACGTTGCGCCCGAGAACTCTGACGTTGTGGGCATCTCGCTCTATAACGACAAGGAGGAGCGCACCGTTATCTATCTCGACCTGAAGCAGAAGCGCATCGTCATGGACCGCTCTGAAAGCGGACTTACCGACTTCGGCAAGCGCGCAGAGCGTCACGACATCGAGAAGCGCGCAGAGGCTGCGGGCGAGATGAAGGGCAAGCTCTCGCAGGATCTCGTAGTGAACTACAAGAACGACTTCGCTCTCGGCACATGGGCGCCTCTCTCGCTCTGCGGAGCTGAGAAGCGTAGCTACCATCTCGACATCTTCGTCGACAAGTGCTCCGTAGAGCTGTTCGTCGACGGCGGTCGCATCGCAATGACCAACCTCGTGTTCCCCACCGCTCCGTACAATAATATAAAGGTGTACGCCGAAGGAGGCAAATCAGAAGTTAAGAACATGAAGGTTTACAAGCTCGGATTGTAAACCGCAATATAAAAACAGTAGCGGAGGTCTTTGGCCTCCGCAGCACCAAGTCGAATAGCATTAAAAGTATTGCAGACTGCGTAGCGGAAGTTTCTGGCCTCCGCTGCACCAAGCATAACACATACGATAAAAAGCCTTACGGCATCACCCGTGCGAGTAATCGGTCGGAGTGATGCCGTAAGGCTTTTGAAGTTACACTCTACACTACCCTGCCCTCTTCTACAAAAAAGTAACTAATAACTAACAAAAAGACATAAAATTTATCTACCTTTGTACCGTTGTATTCTGCGCAAGTTGCGACAACCAAACATTAAAGCAATGAAAAATCAATTCCGAAAAATAATGCTTTTAGCTGCACTCGCGATATTCTCGCTCTCAGCTTGCAGCGACGACGAAAACAATACAACTCCGCAGTCAAAGCCGACGTATGATATGACGGGCTTTGCAAAGGGTGCGGACGTGAGCTGGCTCTCGGAAATGGAGAAGGCTGGCAGCAAGTTCTATAATGCAAGCAGTGCCGAGCAGGACTGCATTACACTGCTGCGCGACCTCGGCGTGAACTCCATCCGACTCCGCGTGTGGGTGGATCCGCAGGACGGCTGGTCGGGCAAGCAGGATGTGCTCGCAAAGGCGTGGCGCGCGAAGAATCTCGGTCAGCGCATCATGATTGACTTCCACTACTCTGACTCGTGGGCTGACCCTGGCAAGCAGAACATTCCGACTGCTTGGACTGACTTCAAGGACGACCTGCAGAAGATGGAGGCTGCCGTGGCTGACCACACAACGGACGTGCTCAGTTATCTCAAAGAGAACGGCATCGACGTGGAGTGGATTCAGATTGGCAACGAGACAACAACGGGTATGCTGTGGCCGTTGGGTTTGGCTTCAGACAATAACTTCGGCAACTATGCCGCTCTCAACAACGCTGGCTACGACGCTGCCAAGGCTGTGTACCCTGAGGCTCAATGCATCATACACATCGACCAGGGCAATGTGCTCGGTCGCTTCACATGGATGTTCGACGGCTTGAAGGCTGCCGGCGCAAAGTGGGACGTGATAGGCATGTCGCTCTATCCGGAGGACGACAACTGGCAAACCGTCACCGACGACTGCCTGGCGAACATCTCTACGCTCGCCGCACGCTACGGCAAGAAGGTGATGGTGTGCGAAATTGGCATGGCGTGGGACTCGGAGAACGCTGCCGCAATGATGCAGAAGATGGTAGAGGGATGCAAGGCGAAGGCTGAGTGTCTGGGCATCTTCTACTGGGAGCCGGAATGCTACGGCGGCTGGAAAGAATATAACAAGGGAGCGTTCGACGCAAACGGCAAACCGACGGCGACGCTGGAAGCTTTTAAAAGTAAAAAGGTAAAAGAGTAAAAAAGTAAAAAGCCCCTCCCAACCCTC
>ERZ791724.538-NODE-538-length-29584-cov-2.556165_pt1 | contig 29584 bp, 18 predicted proteins | sample MGYA00510044_ERZ791724 | MGnify/ENA primary metagenome ERZ791724 (study PRJEB30046, sample SAMN00715140) | human gut metagenome | study: EMG produced TPA metagenomics assembly of the A metagenome-wide association study of gut microbiota in type 2... | reverse complement strand
CTCGCCCGCACATTCGTTTTTGGTTATTGTTCAGTTTTCAAGGTTCTGCCTGCCGTTTTTGACGACTTGTATAGTATATTACATCTTTTCGATGTTGTCAACTACTTTTTTTCATCTTTTTTAACGGCTACTTACAAAAATTCACCCGTGTTTAGGGGTGCACTATTATTTTATTAAATTTCTACAGAAAAAGCAAGCCCTATTTTAAATTTATTTTTGACGCCTGTAAAATCACTTTACAAAATCACGCTTTAAATTATCCACTAAAGTCTGCACATTCCTGCTCATCGTTTCAGAAGCCAAGGTCAGACACACGAATTTACGTCCTGCTTCCTCCTGCGTTTCAATCAGCTCTACTTCGCCGGCAGCTGCCGCCTGTTTTGCAATATGTTCAGAAAGCAGCGCATATCCTAAATCATTTCTTACCGCTTCCTTTACGGCAAAATTAGTATTGAAAATGATCGTCTTGGCCGGCAATACACTATTTTTCTCTAAAAACTCTTCCCACTGCACCCTTGTGCCCGATCCCTGTTCGCGCGTTATCCACGTTACTGTTTCCAGATCCCGTCGTTGCATCTTTTTGGGGCTTCCTATCGGCCCTATCAAAACAAGCCGATCAATATAGAACTCTTCTTTATGGAATTTCTTATCACCGGTTTCTCCTTCAACTAAACCTACATCTATCTTATTGCTTTGCAGCAGTTCGCAAATATGAACAGTATTATCGATCTTCACTTCTATGTCCAACTGCGGATAACGTTTCATAAATCTGCCCAGAAATTCCGGCAGAAAATATTCGCCTATCGTCAGACTGGCTCCTATAGCCAAGCGTCCTTTTATCTCGCTGCCCAGCTCTTTAACCGTAATTTCTGTAAACTGCCACAGACTTTTCATCTGCTTAGCCGCATCATAAACAATCATGCCCGCATAAGTCACGCTAAGCTGTTTTTGTTTTTTAGACCTGCGAATCAACACGGCGTTGAAACACTCTTCTAATCTGCGGATATGCAAACTGACCGTAGGCTGCGAAATATTTAATTTCTGCGCCGCTTTAGTAAAGCTTTGATGTTCTACAACTTCAATAAAAGTTTTCAGTTCTTCCCACATAGTAACCTCATTATTTTTCTTAATGATAATTATAAAAACAATTCATTTTACTAATCATTATACTTGTATTATGATATTTATACAATGTTTTTAGGCATCAAGTATTTATCTTTTTCTTTTCTAAAAGGGAGGCTTTCTAAAAATGATAAAATCCATTCCAATTCCTACGGCCGGAGTATCTCTTGGTTTAGCGGCACTTGGTAATCTGCTGCAGCCTTATTCTCCGCTGATGAAATATACCTGCGGTATTCTCGCTGCAATCCTTTTGGCAATGCTGCTTATAAAAATACTGCGTTACCCTAAACTTGTCCACGCCGATATGACCGGCAATCCTATTTTAGGCAGTGTTGCTGCCACTTTTTTTATGACTACGATGCAGCTATGTGTCTATATTAAAGATTTCGCGCCTTTTCTCTGCGAAGCAATCTGGCTGGCGGCAGTTGCTGCCCACGCCATTTTAATCATCTGGTTCTCCAAAAATTTTATGCTTAATCTGGAACTGAAAAACGTTTTTCCAACCTTCTTCATTGCGTATGTCGGCATCGTCGTCGCTTCAGTTACCGCACCCGCTTTCGGATATTTCACATTAGGATATTATATCTTCTGGTTTGGCTTCGTCGCCTATATGCTTTTGCTGGCACTGGTCACCTACCGCTATCTCCATCACCCGATACCTGAAGCTGCCAAGCCACTGATCTGTATCTACACGGCACCTATGAGCCTGAGTCTGGCAGGATACTTTGCAGTAGTTCCCGATAAAAACTTCCTGCTGATTACTGTCATGCAGATAGCTGCTCAAGGGCTGTTCTTCTTTATCCTCAGCCTGATGCCCCGTCTTTTACGTCTGCCGTTCTATCCCAGTTATGCAGCCTTCACCTTCCCATTCGTCATCACTGCCTCTGCCCTGCGTTTATCACTGGATTACTACGCACGGCTCGGTGTTGTTCTGCATGAATTCTTCCAATATTTGTATTATTTTGAATGTATAGTCGCATCCTTCTTTGTTTTTTATGTCACACTGCATTTCTGCTGGTTTTTCTATAAGGAATGGAGGCTTTCCGGCAGCAAGGTATAATAACAGCAGCATTTTAATTCAATCAGGGCAATTTATCTCTTTCCTTTGTGTACGGTAAATTTTAGAACCTTTGACCTCATTACGTTTTCTGATTATAACAATCAAGATTATTCATTTTACTTACAAGATCTAGTTGTTTTAAAATTACAGTACACTACATTCTCGGGAAGGAGTTTTACAATGAATTTTTTAAGTAATAAATTACATGGTTTGGCATTATGTTTTGCTATTGCAGTACCAGCTGCATATTTAGGTAAATTGTTCCCTATTATAGGCGCCCCAGTTTTCGCCATTATCCTGGGTCTGCTGATGGCCGGTATCCCCCGCTCAGATATTTTCCAGGGCGGCATCACCTTCACTTCCAAAAAGATCCTGCAATACGCGATTATTTTACTCGGCTTCGGCATGAATCTTTTTGAAATTTTCCGGGTAGGGTCACAATCTCTGCTGATAATTATCTCAACGATCGGCACTGCCTTGGTCGTGTCTTATGCAGTCAGCAGAATAATGAAAATCGATCACGATATCGCAACTTTGGTAGGCGTAGGTTCTTCTATCTGCGGCGGCTCGGCAATTGCTGCAGCGGCACCTGTTATCAAAGCGTCAGACGAAGACATTGCCCAGTCGATTTCCGTTATCTTCCTTTTTAACGTTATTGCCGCCTTCCTCTTCCCCACCTTGGGCGCTATACTCGGCTTTAACGATATGGGCTTTGGCATGTGGGCCGGCACGGCAATCAACGATACCTCATCTGTAGTTGCTGCAGGACAAACCTGGGCCAGCGCCAGCGGCAGCGACACCGCGCTGAATTATGCAACTATCGTCAAACTGACCCGCACCTTAGCCATCATTCCTATTTGTCTGGGACTGGCCTATCTTACCTCCAAACGTAAAGCTACAACATCGGAAGTAAAAATCTCCTCTATCTTCCCGATGTTCATCATCTACTTTTTAGGTGCGTCAATTATCAACACCTTTGCTGGTTCCCACTTTGACTTTTTCCAGTTTTTGCCGGCCATCGGTAAATTTATGATTGCCATGGCAATGGCAGCTATAGGTCTCAACACTAATTTAGTCAAACTGATCAAAACCGGCGGCAAACCGATCCTGCTCGGTCTTATCTGCTGGTTCTGCATAGCGGTTGTCAGCCTGGCAATGCAGCATCTGCTTAATATCTGGTAACATCAAACAGCTTCTGCTGCAAGCGGCGGAAGCTGTTTTCATTTTTATTACATTTAATATAAAAGTTTTTTATCACAAATTCGTATAAAAATATGATATAATAGCCGTTAGATAAAAATAGCTTTGTTAGTATAAAGCTGGTTTAAAGGAAAATGATTAAGAGAACCGAGGTTTATGTATGGGAAAAATAATTAAATTTATAATCATCGCCTTCGTTGCGCTTGCTATTTTAGGCGCCGCAGCATTCTGGGGACTTGCAGGTTTCTTCGCACCCAAAGATATGGAAGAATCGCTTATTCCCGATGCCGCTTCGCAGTTTTTTGATATTAACGGCCGCGTCATCTCGACCACGGCTTCGGAAGAACGCCGTCTGCCAGTTGCTTTCGATAAAATACCGAAGCACCTGCAGCAGGCTTTTATCGCTATCGAAGATAACAGATTCTATGAACACGGCGGTATCGACTTCCGTGGTACAGCCCGCGCTTTATGGACAAACCTGCGCGGCGGCGAGGTGCAGGGTGGCAGTACTATTACCCAGCAGCTGGCCAAAAACGCTTTTCTCTCCCAGGAGCGTACCATTACCCGCAAGATAAAAGAAGCTTTTATTGCTAAACAATTGGAAGAACGCTATACCAAAGATGAGATTCTTGATATGTACCTGAACCGTATCTATTTTGGACAAGGAACCTACGGTATCGAAAGTGCTTCTCTCTATTACTTCGGCAAGCATGTTCAGGACATTGATCTGGCAGAAGCCGCTACTCTGGCAGCTATTCCTAAAAGCCCTAACTATTATAATCCTTTTGAAAATCCCAAAGACAGTAAAGCACGTCAGGAAGTCGTTTTAGACCAAATGGCCAAATACGGTTACATTACGGAAGCACAGGCAGCCAAAGCCAAAGCAGAGAAACTGCAGCTGAACAATCACAAAAAACAGCAGAAAGATAACCTTTCCTACTTTATTGATTACTGCAGTCAGCACATTATAGAAGAATTCGGCGCCGATGCGCTTTATAAAGGCGGACTGAAAATCTACACTACTCTGGATCTGGATATGCAGGCAGCCGCTGCCGAATCTTTAAAATATCTGCCTGATTACTACAAAGACGACTATCAGCTTACACAGCCGCAAGTCGCCTTAGTAGCTGTAGACCCTACTAACGGTTATATCAAAGCCATGATCGGCGGACGAGGCCAGGATAAATTCAACCGTGCTGTGCTTGCAGTGCGCCAACCAGGTTCCGCTTTCAAACCCTTTGTTTACCTTACCGCTATGGATAACGGTCTTACCGCTGCAACGGTAGTTGAAGACAAGGAATATGAATTTGCGCCCGGCTGGAAACCGAAAAACTCTGACCTGCAATGGCATGGCAAAGTAAGCCTGAGAACAGCTTTGAAAAAATCCTACAACATCCCTACCATTCTAGTTGCTCAGCAGGTCGGTCCTGAAAAGGTTTTTCAAATGGCTAAAAACCTTGGTATCACTACACTTATTGAAGACGGACATTATACTGACATCAATCTTTCCATGGCTTTAGGCGGCCTGAGCAAAGGCACTACGCCGCTGGAAATGGCAGCTGCCTACGGCACGATCGGTAACAGCGGCAAATACAACGCTCCAACTGCTATTATCAAAATAGTTGACCGTAACGGTAAAGTTATTTTTGAACATAAGCAGGAAACCAAAACTGTAGTTGATGCTAAAGCCGCTTATCAAACTGTCGATATCATGCGCGACGTCTTTGTTGACGGTACTGCAGGCGGTGCAGGCATAGGCCGCCCGGCAGCCGGTAAAACCGGTACTACCGACGATTATAAGGATGCCTGGTTTGTAGGCTTCACCCCCAATCTGTCGGCTGCCGTATGGATCGGCGATGATAACGGCCGTCCGCTTGATTATATGTATGGCAGCGGCGCACCGCTCAGCATCTGGCATGAATTCATGGTTAACGCTCTTGCAAACGTTCCCGTTGCTAACTTTGTCCGCCCGGCAGGCGTAGTAATACCGCCTGAACCAGATATCAAGAATGATGATAAGGACAAAGATAAAGACAAGGATAAAGATAAGGACAAAGACAAAGATAAAAAAGGCGCCACCTCCGTTCCCGGAGAACCGCCTAAACCACCCAGCAAAAAAGACCGTATCCGTGAAAACGTAGGCGACGTTGAACCGCAGAAGCCGAGCATGAAAAAACGTGTTCAGGAAATCTTAGACGGCAGCGAAAATAATACCGGCAACCAAAAACCTGTTGTCAGCAACGTCCCCACTCCACGTCAGCCATGATATCGGCCAATACAAAACCCCCGTACTAAAAAGTACGGGGGTTTTATTATTATCAGCAGCTCAAATTAATCTTTTTCATTCTTTTTTTTAAGCAGTCTGCTTTCTTCACCAATATCTTTCGGATAATAATATTTATGACCTACCAGTTCATCCGGCAGATACTGCTGCTCAACCCAGCCACCTGGGTAATCGTGCGGATACTTATATCCAAGCCCGTGGCCAAACTGCTTAGCACCAGGATAATGCGCATCACGCAAGTGCTTCGGAACTCTGGTATTGATTGACCTGACTTCCTGACGAGCATTGAAAATACCCATATAACAGCTGTTGCTTTTAGGAGCGTTAGCTATATAGCAAACGGCCTGAGCCAAAGGTATCTGAGCTTCAGGCAGCCCGACAAAATGCGCTGCCTGCGCCGCAGCATTTGCTACTACCAAGGCCTGCGGATCAGCGTTGCCTACATCTTCAGCCGCACAGATAACGATCCGGCGCGCAATAAACCTTACGTCCTCTCCACCTTCCAGCATACGGGCCAAATAGTGCAGAGCTGCGTCGGCATCACTGCCGCGCATACTTTTAATAAAAGCCGAAACGATATCGTAATGATAATCACCTTTTTTATCATAGCGCTGCAAAGCATTACCTGCCACGCTGCGCAATACATCCATCGTAATTTCCTTACTGCCGTCCGGCAGCATAAATTCAGCCTGTTCCAGCAAATTAAGAGCCACCCGCGCATCGCCACCGGCAAAATCCGCCAAAGCTTCCAAAGCCTCGGCAGTTACAGTAATACCCTCTGATCCATAACCCTTTTCCTTATCTGTCAGCGCACGCTCTAAAATCTTTTTGATACCGTTTGCCGTTAAATGTTCCAGCCGAATAACCTTCATCCTTGACAAAAGCGGTGAATTGATTTCGAAAAAAGGATTTTCAGTAGTCGCACCGATCAAAATGATAGTACCGTTTTCCACATAAGGCAGCAATACATCCTGCTGAGCTTTATTAAAGCGATGGATCTCGTCGATGAACACGATAGTGCGCCCCATCCCGCCGCGCTGCAGCTCCTGCGCCTTAGCAATCAGCTTTCGCAGCTCAGGTACACCGGATGAAACGGCATTGATAGCAACAAATTCATCCCCTGTCATATGGGCAATGACCTGTGCCAAAGTTGTTTTACCAGTACCCGGCGGTCCGTAAAACAACACCGACTGCAACTGATCCTTTTCGATCATTCGGCGCAGAGGACTGCGCTCGCCTACTGCAGTTTCCTGCCCGACAAAATCGCTGAGCCTTGTAGGCCGCATCCGATCAGCCAAAGGTTTTTTCTGCGGCTGTGCAAACAAACTATCCATCATCCACCTCCAGGATCTGATAAAAATACCGGCTCTAAAGGCCGGTTAGCTATTTTCTGCAATAATCTGACGTACGATATACGATCCCATCAGCAATCCTGCCGACGCCGGAACAAATACCATGCTTCCCGGAACCTCGCCTGCTTCAGCACGCTGTACCGGTTCTTTGGAATAAACTACAGTTACACCTTTTTTGACACCTGCCGCACGCAGCTGTTTCCTTACCGACCTTGCCAGCGGGCAGACAGAAGTACCGCTGATGTCCTCCACTGTAAGATACGTCGGATCCAGCTTATTGCCTGTACCCATCGAAGAAATGACAGGAATATCGCGCTGCACACATTCTAATAAAAGATCGACCTTTGACGGCGTCGAATCGATCGCATCGGCGATAAAAGTAAAGCTGCCGGAAAAAAACTCGGCAAAAGCGCCAGGTTCATAAAATTTACTGACCGTTTCTATTTCACAATCCGGATTGATATCCAGCAATCTTTGTCTGACAACCTCGGTTTTGAACCTGCCGAAGGTACTGGTAAGCGCCGGTAACTGACGGTTGATATTACTTGCCGCCACTTTATCGGCATCTATTAATAATAAATGACCTACCCCGCTGCGGCATAATGACTCGGCAACATATGAACCCACGCCGCCTAACCCAACGACTGCAATACGGGCCTGCCCTAAAACAGGCAGCTTGTCTTTACCGATAACCATCGCAACACGTGACAGATCCATTTTTACCCCCAAAAATATTTTGCCCCACAATGCCGTCCAGCCTCATGTTTTGAACCTGCAAGTGCAGGTGGGTGCCTTCCCGCCAGTCGCAAAAGTCCCCTCAAGGGGGCAGTTTTTTAAAAGGCGGAGCTCAGTCAGGCTCCCTAGGTAAGAGTGTTGGCTCAAAACTAAGAGGTACACGTAACGAACATCGCAGGGTAAAAAGCGTTTTTAATGCAGTAAGAGCATTTCTTACTACATCTATACTATACCAAAATTTGTTTAAAATCACAAGGTATAAAGCGGTTTTCTCTGTTTTTAAAGAGATATTTTTTCTTTTTTTCACAACCGGTTCGTCTTTAAGTAAAACACTTTTACCAGAATCAGTTTACTATAAAAAAAGGACTGCCGCAGCAGTCCTTTTTTACAGAGTCTGACTCTTATTATTTGTCTTTTTTGACTAATGTTGCACGGATATGCAATTCACGCAGCTGTTTCTCGTCAACATCGTTCGGAGCCTGAGTCATCAGACAGCTTGCACTCTGTGTTTTCGGGAAAGCAATAACGTCGCGGATAGAATCACGTTTAGCCATAATCATGATCAAACGGTCAAGACCAAAGGCCAAACCGCCGTGCGGAGGAGCACCATATTCAAAAGCATCCATCATAAAGCCGAATTTCTCTTTTGCCTGCTCTTCGGTAAGACCGATAGCCTTGAAAACTTCGTTTTGGACATCACGACGATGGATACGGATGGACCCGCCGCCGATTTCTGTACCATTAAGTACCATATCGTAAGCTTTGGCATATACTTTACCAGGATCGGTAGCCAGCATAGCAAGATCTTCGTTACGTGGAGCCGTAAACGGATGATGCATTGCCACATAGCGTTTTTCTTCATCGTTATATTCAAACATCGGGAAATCTACGACCCAGGCAAATGCCAGCATATCTTCGTCGATCAGTTCGCGGCGTTTAGCCATTTCCAGACGCAGAGCACCTAAAGCCTGAGCAACTACAGCCGGTTTATCAGCAACGAACAAAATCAGATCGCCCGGTTCAGCCGCTGCAGTTTTCAGGATATTTGCCAAATGTGCTTCACTGAAGAATTTAGCGATTGGCGATTTGACACTGCCATCTTCCTGAATCTGCATCCAAGCCAGACCTTTGGCACCATAAATACCAACGAATTCAACCAGACCGTCCAGCTCACGACGCGGGATAGCGGCATAGCCTTTAACGTTGATCGCTTTAACGACACCGCCGTCTTCTACGATAGCATTGAACACTTTAAAGTCAGAATCTTTAACTGCTTCAGACATATTGACAAGTTCCATACCAAAACGCAGGTCCGGCTTATCGCTGCCAAAACGGTCCATAGCTTCGTCCCAGGTCAAACGCTGCATCGGCAGCTGGATCTTTTTACCAATAGCGCCTTCAAATACATACGCCATCAGGCCTTCCATCATTTCCATAATATCCTCAGCGTCTACGAAAGACATTTCAATATCCAACTGAGTAAATTCCGGCTGACGGTCAGCACGCAGATCTTCATCGCGGAAGCAGCGTGCGATCTGGAAATAACGCTCCATACCGGCAACCATCAAGATCTGTTTAAAAATCTGCGGTGATTGCGGTAAAGCATAGAATTTACCAGGATTGACGCGGCTCGGCACCAGATAGTCACGCGCGCCTTCAGGAGTGCTTTTAGTCAGCATCGGCGTTTCGATTTCACAGAAACCGTTTTTATCCATATAATCACGCATCAATTTAGTAACTTTATGACGCAAAATCAAATTCTTCTGCATTTCCGGACGGCGCAAATCCAAATAACGGTATTTCAAGCGCAGGTTCTCATCCGTATCGATATCGTCCTGAATGTAAAACGGCGGAGTTTTAGCAGCATTGAGTACTTCCAAATCAGCGGCAACCACTTCGATCTCGCCGGTAGCAAGATTCGGGTTAACGGTAGCTGCATCGCGAAGACGCACTTTACCTGCTACTTTGATAACGTATTCGCTGCGAATAGCTTCAGCAGTCGTAAAGCTATTGCCTGCATCGTCAGGGTCAACGACAATTTGAACGATACCGCTGCGATCGCGCAGATCGACGAAAATTAACCCGCCGTGATCGCGGCGTTTGGCAACCCAACCGCATAAAACTACTTGTTCGCCTGCTGCCTCTTTAGTCAGCAAACCGCAGCTATGACTGCGTTTTAAAGAATCACTCATGACTTTGCACCTCTGTTTTTAAAATTGATGTAATATCTTGGATAGGGATCTCAGTCTGCTCGCTGGTCGACATATTTCTTAATACGGCACAACCGCGCGCTACCTCGTCTTCACCTAAAATCAACACATATTTGGCAGCCAATCTGTTAGCCTGCTTCATCTGGGCTTTCATACTGCGGCCCAAAAAGTCAAATTCCACCTTCAGCCCTTCACGGCGCAAAGCGATCGCTTCCTTAAAAGCCAGTGTAAAGTTTGCACTGCCCGGGCAAACTACAAAGACATCTATACTGTTATCGAACTGCGGCAGCAGATTCTGGCTTTCGATTGCCAGCAGCACACGCTCCATACCCATCGCAAATCCAATACCCGGTGTTGCCGGACCGCCGATCTCCTCGATCAGGCCGTCATAACGGCCACCGCCGCAGACAGCGCTTTGCGCTCCCAGGGGAGCATATTGGATCTCAAAGGCAGTCTTAGTATAGTAATCAAGGCCGCGCACCAGATTATGGTCGACTACATAATCGACTCCGGCAGCGGTCAGAAGCTCTTTCAAGCCTTCAAAATGTGTTTTGCATTCCTCGCACAGACATTCCTCCAGGCTTGGCGCACCAGCAGCCAGCTCCTGATCGTGCGGATTTTTGCAGTCCAGTAAACGTAATGGATTGCGGTCGAAACGTGACTGACAATCCTTGCACATCTCGCCAAGATGCGGCCGGAAATATTCCTGCAGCTTCTCTCCGTGCAGTGGTCTGCATTTCGGGCAGCCGACAGAATTTACTTTCAACTTCAAATCTTTTAAACCCAAAGTCTGCAAAATCTGTACCGCCAGTAAAATGATCTCGGCATCGATATTAGGCCCCTCTACGCCCAGCGCTTCCACGCCAAACTGATGGAACTGCCGGTAACGCCCGGCCTGCGGCCTGTCGTACCTGAACATCGGCCCGATATAAAACAGCTTTGTCGGCGCCGGATCGGCATACATTTTATTTTCTACATACGACCGGACGGCAGAAGCCGTATTTTCGGGGCGCAGCGTCAGACTGCGTTCACCTCGGTCAGTAAAAGTGTACATTTCTTTTTCAACAACGTCTGTCGTTTCACCGATACCGCGCAAAAACAGCTCGGTATGCTCAAAAACAGGCGTCCTGATTTCCAGATAACCATATTGGGCACAAATCTCACGCATAGTGCGTTCCAGATAACGCCATGCTTCCACATCGCGCGGCAGGATATCTTTCGTGCCTCTCGGTGCTGTGGTCAACACATCTATTCCTCCTCATCCGCAAAAAGCAGGCTGCGTTTATGCGCCAGCTGCGGCAGATTACCCGTATATGTCCCGATATCTTTGGGCATATTGAGCTTTTTAAGATGATGCCCGTCTGCCTGCGGCACTTTAGTCGCAGACGCCGGCCCGATTCCAAGCACTCTTCCATCATCTGAATATTATAAAGGCTGGCACTGCCTGAAGCAGCATAGCCTATATTAGCAAGATTACCCAGCATGTAATGCTGGCGGTATAAATAATAAGGCAGCATCCCCATTGCTGCAGCAGTTTCGCCGCCGTAAGCTACAAGCGCCTCTGCATCCTCAGCCGTCAGACTGCTGAACTGCGCACCAAATATCGGGGCGCTTTTTTTGAGCGTTAAGGTATGCACTGTCAGATTATCAGGAGCCAAAGCCCTGATGCCGTCAAGCGAAGCCCGCACATCATCAGCCGTTTCCCCAGGCAACCCGATGATCAGATCGGTATTGACAGTTTTGATGCCGCTGTGCCGTACCAGGTCATAGGACCGATAAAAATCCTGCACCGTATGACTGCGGCCAATTGCTTTTAAAGTTTTGTCGTGCAAAGTCTGCGGATTGACGCTGATCCTGTTCACTCCGCAGGCTTCCATAACTTTCAGCTTTTCGGCACTGAAACAATCAGGACGTCCTGCTTCCACTGTAAACTCGCGCACCCCAGGCAAAAGCAAATGCCGCGCCGTCAGCGCGATGAGCCGTGCAAACGCCGTTTCACTAAGGCTGGTCGGCGTACCGCCGCCAATGTAAACAGCAGTAACATTTAGGCTATACATACTTAATAATTGTACCACAGTAAGCATATCTTGTTCAATGAAATTTAAAAACTTTTGCTGTAATTCTTCCTCAAGCGGCACAATTCCCGATGGAAAAGAACAATAAGAACAGCGCGTAGGGCAAAAAGGAATACCGATATAAATGCCGACCTGCTTTTCCGCAGCCGGCAAAAGCTGTCTTTGCCGCAGGCAAATCTCTGTCAGCAGCTGCGCCTGTCCGTGAGGCAGCAGGTAATGACGCTCCAGATACTGCGGAAGCTCGTCACAGCTTAACCCGCTGTCTAAAAGCTTATGAGCAAGTTTTCCCGGACGTACGCCTGTCAAAATTCCCCACGGCATCACCAGACCGCGCCTCACAGCCTGTCCCAGCACATCAAGCACCGCCAGCTTAGCGCAGCGCACCCATTCGCCCCGTACATCCTGTAAAATTGTAAATGGCCTGCTTACTCTTCTGGTGCCGTCTTCCGTCTGCAAAATCGCCACGCAGCCATCAGCTTCCTGCACGATTTTAAGCACATCAGTACTGTCAGACTGCGGTAAAATGTCAAAGAACGCGGCCATCTCAGCGACAGGCCGCGTTAAATCATAAGGTAAATTCTGCTCTAATCTATAATCACTAATCATCATCGTTTTTACTGCTCAGTTTCTGTTGGCCGAGGTTCGTCAGAACTATGCCATAATTCTTTATACAAGACCCGGTATACAGCAGCCACCGGCACGGCAAAGAGCATACCCAAAATACCGTACAGCTTGGCACCGATCAGCAGGCTCAAAATCAAAACTACGGGATGCAGGTCGATTTTACTGCCCATGATCCGGGGCATCAGGATATTGCCGTCGATCTGATAAAAGACCAGATAAAACAGCGCTACCGAAAAAGCCGAAGAAGTATTTTGCGAATACGCGATAAATACCGCCGGCACAGCACCCATCAAGGGACCAACCACCGGCACAGTCTCGGCCATGACCGCCAGGAAACCAAAAACCAGCGGGAACTGGATACCCAGTATCGCCACGCCCACAGTAATACACGCACCCGCGATCAGGCTCAGTTTACCAAGCCCTTGGATATATGCGCTCAGCGTTCTGCCGATCTCATCCAAAATATGCGCCACCTTCGGCTGCGTATCATAAGTAAACAAATTGATCATCATCAGACGCAGCTCACGCCAGTCCTTCAAAAAGTAAAAAGCTAAAAACGGAACGACGATCAAACCAACCAGATTGGCAATAATGTCCATCGTCGATTTAAACAAATTCCGGAGAATACCTCCCATAAAACCCATAATCCAGGTCATCGCATCGTCGATCAAAGTTTCAAAATTGTATGGCAGCCGTGGATACTGTGACGGATCCTTCAGTAACCAGTCCATATTAGTAGACTCGACTTTTGTCGTATAATCAGGCAGCTTCGCCACCAGATCATTGATCTGCCCGAACAAAGGCAGCAAAATAAAAGTAACGGCAAAAAACATAAACATGCCAAAAGCCATAAAGGCCAGGATGATCGCCACCACACGCGACAAATGGATAGTACCCTGTCCCACGGTGATCTTGGAAAACATATTCGACACCGGGTACAGGGCAAACGCCAGACCTATCGCTAAAAGAATAGGGAACAGAAACGTAGCGAGCTCGTATAAAATAAAGGATACGCCCGCCGCTACTGCCAATTTAAAAGTTGTACTGTTTCTCAGCAGCTTGATACTTTTGATCATTTTTTTGCTTACTTATTGCAGAAACGGATTTCTGCGCCTCTCCCATCCCACTGTAGTTGCAGGTCCATGTCCCGGCAAAAGCTTTGTTTCGTCAGGCAAAACCAGGATTTTATCTTTGATAGAATTCAAAATCTGTTTGTAAGAGCCACCCGGCAGATCAGTACGGCCGATAGACTCGGCAAACACCGTATCACCGCAGAACACCACATCACCGCAGACAAGGCAAACGCCGCCGCGGGTATGACCTGGAGTTGCCAGCACTTTAAAATCAAGTCCGGCTTCGGTAACAGTTTCCCCATCCTTAAAAATTTTATCAGCAGGCGCAAAAGCTGCGTCCATACCCATATATGCCGAAAGATTGCTGGTCGCCTTCGTCAGCATCTCCGCATCTTCCTCACTGATATAAACTCTGGCTCCGGTAGCCTTACGCACCTCGTCCAGACCCATGATATGGTCGCTGTGACCATGTGTGACAAAAATCGCATCAATAGTGATACCTTCTTTTTTGATCGCGGCAACGATCCTGTCGCCGTCTCCGCCCGGATCAACAACAACACCGTGACCGGTAGCTTCGTTGACCGCTATATAGCAGTTAGTACCAAGCATACCAACTTCCATTTTTAAAACCTTCATGTCGAACCTCCTAAAAATTCTTTTTACTGTCTAATAAAATCGTTACCGGGCCATTATTTACAAGGCTCACAAGCATATGCGCCTGAAACTTCCCGGTGCCGACGCTAAGCCCCTTCGCCCGTGCTCCGGCCACAAATTTTTCATAATAAGCATTGGCCATTTCAGCACCCGCCGCCTTATCAAATGACGGCCGTTTACCCTTGCGGCAATCGCCGTACAAAGTAAACTGCGAAACTACCAGAAGCCCGCCGCCCACATCTGCTACCGACAGGTTCATTTTTTCCTGTTCGTCCTCAAAAATGCGCAGACCAGCTACCTTATCAAGCAAATACTCCAAATCCCTGTCTGTATCTTCCTTCTCGACCCCAAGCAGTACTAAAAGGCCCTTGCCAACACTGCCTACCATGGCGCCTTCTACCTCGACAGCAGCGCTGTCTACACGCTGTACAACTGCTCTCACGTCAGCCTCCCTGTCCGTTGGAAATCATTCTTTCCACACTGTAAACGCCTTTCATGCGTTTTATTTTATTCATAATATTATCCAGCTGTTCCAGATTACTGATATCAATACCCATACTGATATTCGCCATCTTATGCTTATCGATACGGCAATTCAGCGCATTGATATTCAGCTTCGATTCGCTCATCACCATCATAATATCAGCCATCATACCGGGCCTGTCGCCGGCAGAGATAATGATATTGACCTTATACAGAGAATCTGTCGCAATATCCCAGGCTACCTCTATCAAACGGTTCTGCTCCTCAGGATTATTGCTCATTACATTGGGGCAGTCCCTGCGATGCACCGAAATACCGCTGCCGCGGGTGATATACCCGATAACCGGATCGCCCGGGATCGGATTACAGCAGCGCGCCAGTTTGACCATAATGCCCTCTTCGCCCTTGACTAAAATGCCATGACTGGACTTAGCCTTAGAACGGCGCGGCTTCAACTCGGCCAGCAGCTGCGACAGGTCTTTCGTTGTCGTCAGCTTCTGCTCTTTCTTATACAGCTCTACAAGCTTAGACATCACACTGTTGAGCGTGATCCCGCCATAACCGATAGTCGCCATCAAATTTTCTTCGTTCTCTAAACGCAGCTGAGCGCTGACATCCTTCAGTTTATCACTTTTCAGCAAAATCTTGGTGTCATAACCCAGACGTTTGCATTCCTTTTCCAGCATTTCGCGGCCTTTGATGATATTCTCCTCACGCCGCTCCTTCTTGAACCAGGATTTGATCTTGTTGCGGCTGTCAGAAGAACCGACGATATTCAGCCAGTCACGGCTGGGGCCTGCTGCCTGCTTCGAAGTAATGACCTCGACGATATCGCCGTTGCTGAGCTTATAATCAAGCGGTACGATACGGCCGTTTACCTTAGCGCCGACGCAGCGGTTGCCGACATCCGTATGGATACGGTACGCAAAATCGATCGGCACAGCGCCTACCGGCAAATCAATAACGTCGCCGCGCGGCGTAAATACAAACACCTCATCGGCAAAAACATCCATCTTTACCGTATTCACGAAATCACGTGAATCGCTCATATCCTGATGCCATTCCAGCAGCTGACGCAGCCATGACAGCTTGGCATCAAAAGTTTTATCACCGCCGGCAGACGGAGCAGGCTTGCTGCCGCCGCTTTCCTTATAACGCCAATGGGCGGCGATACCATATTCAGAAATGCGGTGCATCTCAAAAGTCCTGATCTGGATCTCCAGCGGCTGCCCGTTGCCATACAGCACCGTAGTATGCAGCGACTGGTACATATTCGACTTCGGTACAGCAACATAATCCTTAAAGCGCCCAGGTATAGGACGCCACATGCTGTGCACAACGCCCAGAGTGCCGTAGCAGTCCTTAACGCTGTCTACCAGCACACGGATCGCCAGCAGATCATAAATCTCACTCAGTTCCTTATGGTCGCGCAGCATCTTTTTATGGATACTGTAAAAATTCTTGGGCCGCCCCTGGATCTCGCACGTAATATTCATCGAATCAAGATGCTCTTTGATCTCACCCATAGCAGAATGGACCATTGCCTCACGCTCGCGGCGTTTGACCTTGACCTGCTCGACCAGATCATAATAGATCTCCGGCTCCATATAACGGAACGCCAGATCCTCCAGCTCCCACTTAATGGTATAAATACCCAAACGGTGAGCCAAAGGCGCATAGATCTCCATCGTTTCGCGCGAAATAGACTGCTGCTTATGCACCGGCATAAATTTCATCGTCCGCATATTATGCAGCCTGTCGGCCAGTTTTATCATAACTACGCGGATATCCTTGGCCATCGCCAGAAACATCTTACGGTAGTTTTCGATCTGCTGCTCTTCCTTGGAAATATACTCGATCTTGCCTAACTTCGTAACGCCGTCCACCAGATCGGCTACCTTCTGCCCGAAGCTCTCTTTCAGGGAATCCAGGCTGATATCAGTATCTTCCACCACATCATGCAAAAAAGCTGCCGCCAAGGTCAGTTCGTCCAGCTGGAGCTGCGATAAGATCGTAGCTACCCCAAGCGGATGAATGATATAAGGCTCGCCCGACTTGCGGCGCTGGCTGGCATGAGCCTCAGCAGCCACGTCATAAGCCTTACGTACAAACTCCACCTGTTCCTTATTCAAATAGCTTTCGATCGTCGCAAAAAAATCCTCCACACAAACAACATTTCCTGTTTCAGGCATCTTAGCACTTCCTTATTTATTGAATCTGTTTCCCTGCCACAGCCCAATGATCTCCTCCGGACTGATCTGTATATTTCTCTGACAGCTTGCAAAAGCCGCCCGTCCCTCTTCCTGCAATCCCCTGAACGTCGGCGAATTCTGCAAATCATTTTTCTGCAAACTACCAAAACTGATCTTACCATGCTCATCACGGATAAAATCCAGCTCCTCAAACACCTTCAAGGCCTCCTCCGAAATATCGGTGGCCGACCGGAGCAAATCAGCCCTGTCGATAACGGCCTGCTGGCGCAGCGTACAGGCCAGTTCCTTATAAGCGTGTACCAGCCGGCTTCGTCCCGGATAAAGCTTTTCCAGCTCTGCGCACTGTTTATCAGCCTCAGCCCTGGTATATAAAAGCAGCAGCCGTTTACCGCTTCTATCAGGCACAGGCAAAGCACCGTTTATAAATATCTCCCGCTGCGGGAAATCATAAAAAATAATATTCTCTGCCGTCGCATCGGCCTGCTCACCATAAGCAAGCACCTGCACGTCCGTCATCATACTTACAGATCCCGGCGAAAAGTCGGTGTTATTTACATATATTACTGTTTTTTTGCTTGTTTGTAAAATATTTTTCAGTACGGTTTCCTTGCTGACATTGCAGTTACGATAATCATAGACCTGCAGCGCCTGGTCAAAATCAACCACCTGCAGATTCACGCTTTCCTTATCCTTCCAGACGTTCAGCTTCGGCATAAACGCCAGATCGACAACCGCGTTATTATACAGGCAGGCCAAATCAGCCGCACCGTTCCACATAATACTGTGATAATTGTACTTGCCGTAATCGGTATAAAAACGCAGATGGTTATTATCACGTCCGAAAGCCTTGGGATAATGCACCACCGCATCCTTAAAGGCAAACAACGGCGGCTGGTTATCACAGCCCAGCGGTTCCAGCATCGCCAGTTCCCTGACCAGCTGCAGCGAAACCTCCTCGTTTTTATCCAGCAGACACTCTATCTTCAGGCGCGGCTGATAATCAGCAGGTTCCAACCGCCCCCTGACCACACCCAGAAAACGCTTTTTAAAAGACTCTACCCTGGCCGCGCGCAGCGTCAGACCAGCCGCCTGATGATGACCGCCAAACTGCAGCAGCAATTCGCTGCACTCGTTCAAAGCACTGTACAGATCCAGGGCCGGGATACTGCGGCAGCTGCCTTTAGCCGCCTCGCCATCAATACTGATCAAAATCGTCGGCAAATGATATTTATCCACCAGCCTTGAAGCCACGATACCGATCACGCCGGCATGCCAGCCCTCTTTAGCCAGCACGATCGCCGTTTCGATCCGCTCCTGCTGTGCCAGCATCGCTTCAGCCTCAATAAATATCTTGCGGCTGATCTCCTGACGCAAAGCATTTTCAGCATTCAGCTGTTCGGCAACCATATCTGCTTTAGCAGCATCGTCAGTAACCAAAAGCTCTACTGCCGACTGAGCGTGCTCCAAACGGCCTACAGCGTTCAGCCGCGGCGCCAGAATAAAGCCGATGTTCTCAGCCGAAATATTCTGCTGCGGACAGCCACTATGTTCAATAAGCTTCTGTAAGCCTACGATCCCGGTATTTTCCATCGCCGCCAGCCCCAGCTTCACCAGCGCGCGGTTTTCGCCGCGCAGCGGCACGATATCGGCTACCGTGCCCAAAGCCACAAGCTCGGTCAGCTCCGACCATAAGGGCTCCGTCAAATGCTGCATCTGATGCAGCGCCTGACACAGCTTAAAAGCCACGCCCACGCCGGAAAGATACTTAAACGGATATCTGCAGTCGCGCTGATGCGGATTAACGATCGCGTAAGCCGCCGGCAAAACATCCGGCGGCGTGTGATGATCGGTAATGATGATCTCCAGCCCTGCCGGGGCAGCAGCCACCTCGTCTACGCCGCTGATACCACAGTCAACTGTCACCAAAAGCGTCGTACCTGCTTCGGCCAAAGCCGCCAGCGCTTCGTTGTTCAGTCCGTAGCCTTCATTTTTTCTTTTGGGGATATACGTGTTGACCTTGGCGCCAAGCCCCTGCAAATACAAATACAGCAATGAACTGGCGCTGATACCGTCAACGTCATAATCGCCATAAACAGTGATCTGTTCACCGTTTTTTACAGCCTCTAAAATACGCTCGGCGGCCTTCTGCATATCCTTCATCAGCAAAGGCTCATGAAACGGCTGCTCGCTGCCGAACAAAAATTCTCTGATCTCTTCTTTTTCCCTGACGCCCCGGTTCAGCAACACGCTGACCACCACAGGCGAAACCCCCAGATCGGCAGCTATGCCTGCAGCATATTCTCTGTCACACTTCTGCAACTGCCAAATCTTTCGTTTCCTCATTCGTCTGCCGCCGTTACTGCCGGTTCAGCCTTAGCAGCAGCTTCTTTATGTAATTTCTGCGTATGCATCAGCATCGCAACCTCCTCACGCAGCTTGGCATTGTCCTTTTGCAGGGCCGCCATCTCTTCGCGGGTCTTTTTATCTTGCAAATAATGCTTCGCCTTCATCATCAGGGTAAAAAACAAGGTTGCCAAAGCACCCAGCAGGGCCGAACCCAGAATAACGATCACTAAATTCGTCTGCATCGTCCATACAGCAAAATTAAGCGACACGCTAACAGCATTCTGCACTGCAAACACAGCCACAATAACACTGATAAATAAAGTAAAAAACAAATATGGCATTTTCTTCAGCTCCTAACCTCTACAAATTTTTATAACAGTAATTATTCGAGAATTTACCTCAAAATCCCTGCTTTTTCCTTCAATATTAAATAAAAAAAGTAATAATCATACATTTTATATCAAACTTTACTAAATAAAAAACGCCTACTGCCGAAGCAGTAAGCGCTTAATTCTGTTATCAAAGCTGTGTACATCACAGTTTCAGTGCCGTCTCCACCGCTTTTTTCATATCGGCAGATTCGATCACTTCCTGATGCAGGATCGGCATTTTCTCCATCGCCAGCATTGGCTCCGGTATAGGCAAGCCGCTCAAAGCATGCAGCTTACGCAAACCGTCAAACGGCTCCAGTTTAGCGTCCTCCTCACTGCCTGCAGCTTCCAGCACCACATCACTGAATTTATACGGACTGGCCGTAGAAAGCACGATACAATATGTATCATCGCTGGATACCAGGCGATACTTTTCGCAGGCCCGCCAGGCTACCGCAGTATGCGGATCCATCAAATATTCATTATCATTGAAAACGCGCCCGATGGTTTCCTTCGTTTCCAGCTCATCGACCCAGGCTCCAAAGAATTCTTCCAGAATCCTGTTGTTGACCTTTTCTCCGACATTATAAGTTCCATTGGCCGTCAGCTGCTGCATCCATTCCGACACCTTTGCGGCATCGTCTTCAGTAATGCTGTACAACAAACGCTCCAAATTGCTTGAAACCAGAATATCCATCGACGGCGAAACAGTTTTATAAAACTCGCGGCGTCTGTCATAAATACCGGTATTGATAAAATCGCTCAGAACATTATTGCTGTTGGAAGCGCAGATAAACTTTGCCACCGGCAGCCCCATAAGCTTGGCATAATAGCCGGCCAGGATATCACCGAAATTGCCGGTCGGCACAGCAAAATTGATCTTTTCACCCGCTTTGATACGGCCATTGGCCACAGCATCGCTGTAAGCGCTGAAATAATACACGATCTGCGGTACCAGACGCCCCCAGTTGATCGAATTGGCCGAGCTGAACACATAGCCCTTTCTCTGCAGCTCATCTTCCAGCGCAGTATCGCCGAAAAGCTCTTTGACGCCGCGCTGAGCATCGTCAAAATTACCCTGGATGCCGATAACGCGTACGTTATCACCGGCCTGCGTCAGCATCTGGCGTTTCTGGATCGCGCTTACGCCGTCTTCAGGATAGAAAACGATGATCTCGGTATCCTTTACATTAGCAAAGCCTTCCAATGCCGCCTTGCCGGTATCGCCTGAAGTAGCCACCAAAATAACCACTTTATTGCTCTCGCCGGTCTTGGCTATCGCTTTCGTCAAAAGATGCGGCAGGATCTGCAGCGCCATATCCTTAAAGGCCGAAGTCGGGCCATGCCATAACTCCAGCACATCCGTACTTTCATTCACCTTACGCAAAGGCACAGGTTCAGCGCCGAATTTAGTCTGCGAATAAGCAGCATCGGCACATTCAAATAATTCTTCTTTAGTATAATCGGTCAAAAACAGCGATAAAATCGCCACAGCCCGTTCTTTATAAGTCATACTGCGCATGGACACAATCTCGCCCAGCGAAAGTTCCGGGAATTTCTGCGGTACGAACAGACCGCCGTCGTCAGCCAGACCACGGGTAATAGCATGCGCCGAGCATACCAGGTCAGTTTTGCCGCGGGTACTTACAAATAACATTGCAGGAACCTCACTTTCATTAATTCACTACGGAGAAATCATACCACATTTGTATTTTCCAAACAAGTATTTTCTATGTATTTAGAAAGTCAAAGACGCCACAACAGCCCGTGTTGCCTGCTGTAAATCAGCCGGAGCTGCTACGATCTGCATACCGCGCACACCGGCGCTGACAGCTATCTCGTCCCAGCTGTTGCTGCTGGCATCCATATATACAGGATAATTCTTTTTAGCCCCCAATGGCGAACAGCCGCCGCGAATATAACCAGTCAGCGGCAGTACCTCTTTTAAAGGCACCAGCTCGGCCCGCTTATTACCGCTGGCTTTAGCCAAAGCCTTCAGGTCCAGCTCGCCGTCACCCGGTATACAGGCAAAAATAACTCCTGTTTTATCACCGCGCACTACCAGCGTTTTAAAAACCTGGGCTGCTGGCATTCCAACCTCGGCCGCTACATGCACAGCGTCCAGATGCTCCTCGTCCACAGTATATTCCATCAGGCGGTACGCGATCTTCAGTTCATCAAGCCTGCGCGCCGCATTGGTTTTTTTCTGTTTCATAACTTCCTGCCTCCTCTGGAAGTGGCATAACCGCCTTCCTTCTGCTATAATAACATCATAGGTTTTTAAACGCAAATACAAAAAGCTTTCAGCAAACTTTAAAAGAGGTGTACTGTGGCACTTAAAATAGCCTGCGGGCAAATAGAAATCATTGCCGGGCGACCGGACCTCAACACTAAAAAGATCCTGCACCATATGGATATGGCCTGCCAAAACGGCATCGACATCCTGCTGCTGCCAGAGCTGGCAGTACCGGGCTACTTTTTAGGCGACCTGTGGGAGCAAACAGCCTTCATCGAAGACTGCGCCGCTTACGGCGACGAGATCATCGCCGCTACGGAAAACTGCGGCGAGCTGTGCGTAATCTTCGGCAATATCGCCGTCGATAACAGCAAACGCAATGAAGACGGACGCGCCCGCAAATACAACGCCGCCTTTGCCGCGCAGCACGGCAAGCTGCTGACTAACGGCACCCTGCCCTATGATTTTATCGTAAAAAATGCCCTGCCCAACTACCGCGAATTTGATGACAACCGTCATTTTTACGGCTTACGGCAGCTGGCTCTGGAACTGGATAAACAGGTTTCCGGGCTGCACCAGCCGCTCACTGTCACCGCCCACGGCGAAACCGTCAAACTGGGCCTGATGCTGTGCGAAGACGGCTGGACCGAAAACTACTTTTTAGATGTGCCTCAGCTGCTGGCGCAGCATGGCGCCGAACTTTTATGCAACATCTCCTGCTCCCCCTTCAGCATCAACAAAAACAGCAAACGGCACCGGCTTTTCGGCAGCGCCGCGCAAAAAGCCGGCATCCCGCTCATCTACTGCAATAATGTAGGGATCCAGAACAACGGCAAAAACATCTTCACCTTTGACGGCTGCAGCTGTGTTTACGGCTCCGACGGCTGGCTGCTCACCGATGCGCCCATGTATGCAGAAGCAACGCTCTGCGCCGGCTGGGACAGCAAAGCCAAAGCTATCGACACCAGCGGCATCACCTCTGATCCCCGCAGTGAGATCGATGAGGTTTATCATAGCCTCCGCTATGGCTGCCAGCGTTTCCTTGAACAGGCAGGCATCGGCAAAATGACCATCGGACTTTCCGGCGGTATCGACAGTGCCGTCACCGCCGCCCTGTTTGTCGACATCCTGGGTCCTGACAACGTTCTGCTGGTCAATATGCCCAGCCGCTACAACTCGCCCATGACACAGACGATCGCCGAACAGACAGCTCAGTCACTGGGGGCCAACTATACCGTTATCCCTATCACCGAAAGCTGCCTGCATACCAGCGAACAGCTTACACAGACACCTATCCACAGTTATCATCAGCACCGAGATTTTCAACTTACAATCTCGCCGCTGATTTACGAAAATATTCAATCACGCGACCGCGGCTCCCGCGTCGTAGCAGGCCTGGCTGCTGCCTTTGGCGGCGCCTTCTCCTGCAACTCCAATAAAACCGAGCTCACCGTCGGCTACCTTTTACGGCGACATCTGCGGCGCTCTGGCGCCTATCGGCGACCTGTGGAAGCACCATGTTTACGAACTGGGACGCTACCTGAACGACAAAGTATTTCAGCGTCAGGTACTGCCGGAAGCGATCTTCACGATCCGTCCCAGCGCCGAACTTTCCTCCGAACAGACAGTAGGCACCGGCGGCGACCCGCTGGTCTATCCCTATCACGATAAACTGTTCCGCAGCTTTCTCGAACAGTGGCGCAAAACATCGCCTGTCGAGATCCTGCTCTGGTACAGCGAAGGGACACTGGCGGAACATCTTGGCTGTGAAGCAGACATCATCAGCGAAGCCTTCCCGGACGCACGCAGTTTTATCGCCGATCTGGAACACTGGTGGAAACTGATGCACACACTGGCAGTTGCCAAACGTATCCAGGCGCCTCCCATTGTCAGCATCACCCGGCGCGCTTATGGCTACGACCACCGCGAAGCACAGCTCACACCTTACTTCCCGCGCGAATACCACCGCTTGAAAGCGCAGCTTTTAAACGACTGATCCAGCATAAATAAAAGACCGTTCAGGTTAAACCTGAACGGTCTTTTCATTTCTCACTGCCATAACCTTTACAACGGTCCTCCCTGGCTGCTGATCACCGCTACACCAGCCATTTATACAGGGTAGCAAACAAGACCTCCAAATTGATCGGTTTCGTGATATGGTCGTTCATACCGGCATTTTTCGCCTTGCCGACATCAGTAACAAATGCGTTTGCCGTCAACGCCAGAATAGGTATCCTGACCGCATCCTGACGTGACAGAGCACGAATCGCAGCTGTAGCCTCGTAGCCGTCCATGACCGGCATCTGAATATCCATCAGCACCACATCATAATACCCCGGTGCCGATCTTACAAACAGCTCCACTGCCGACTTGCCATTCTCGGCCGACTCAACCTGCAGCCCCTGCATTTCCAGCAGCTCGACAGCAATCTCACGGTTCAGCTCGTTATCCTCAACCAGCAGCACCCTTTTCCCTGCCAGTTCCTTATGCAGCTCCGGAACAGCCTCGCCGTCACAAGTATCTTTACAGGTATCACAAAACAGCTGCAGGACATGCAGCATTTTAGATTTGAATAACGGCTTGCTGATAAAAGCATCGGCCCCTGCATCAATAAATTCTTTTTCGATATTGGAATAATCATATGCTGAAATAATGATGATTGGCACCTTGGCCCCTACACGTTTCCGAATAACGCGGACAGTCTCCAAACCATCCATATCCGGCATTTTCCAGTCCAAAATAACGGCATAAAAATCATCACACCGTTCGTGCGCTTCCACTACCCGTTCTACTGCTTCAGCACCAGACAATACCCAGCTGCCGCGCATTCCAAGCTCCTGCAGCAGCATCGCCGCACTTTCGCACACCGCCAGCTCGTCGTCCACTACCAATACCGGCAGCCCGTTCAGCTCCTCATGCTCCTGCTCCTCTTTCAGCTGCAGCTCCAATGGTACAGACACAGTAAATATACTGCCAGCACCGGGGCGGCTCTGCACCTCGATCGTGCCGTTCATCATCTGCACGATGTTCTGAGTGATCGCCAGACCCAGTCCCGTGCCCTGTATCTTACTGATACTTTCATCTTTAGCGCGGGCAAACGGTTCAAAAATATGCTGCATATACTCATCCGGCATCCCGATCCCGTTATCAGTAAAAATAAATTCGTAATTACCCTTTGTTGGCAGCTCCGATTTTAATTCATTGATCGTCAGACTGATCTTACCGCCCTCAGGCGTATATTTGATCGCATTGGAAAGCAGGTTCATAAATACCTGCTGCAGACGGTCTCCATCAGTTATCACATGCTCATTGCGTACATTAAAGATATTGACCTTGAACTCCTGCTGTTTCTCCACCATCATCGGCCGACAGATACTGACGATATTATCCACAACGTCCGGCAGGCTGACATCCTCCAGCACCAGATCTACCTTGCCGCTTTCGATCTTCGACATATCCAGCACCTCGTTGATCAAACGCAGCAAATGCATACTGGAAACATTGATCTTACCCAGACAGCCGTTCACCTTCTCCGGTTCATGCAGGTTCGCCCTGGCAATCGCCGTCATACCAATGATCGCATTCATCGGCGTCCTGATATCATGCGACATCGACGACAAAAAATTGCTTTTAGCCAGATTTGCCACATGCAGAGACTGATACGCATCCTCTAAAGCCCGGCGCTGCCGCTCCTGCTCCCTGCGCTCCTCAGTGATATCGATGCCCACGCTGTAAATAGACGGAATGCCATCCCAGCTGTCCTCACCGCTCACATAACAGAACGTAACCGTCAAATTCCTTACCTCGCCGCTGCGGGTCACAAACTTAAACTCAGCCACAGTATATTCGCCCGTTTTGGAAATAGAACGCATCAAAGAAGCGGCCCGCTCCCTGTCGTCAGGATGCACATAGGAACATTTGGAATGAAGCTCCTGTATAAATTGCCCGGCTGTATAGCCCAGCATCTCCAAAAATTTGCCGCCATACCAAAGCACCGTTTCGCAATCCCTGGCGTCGACCCTGGCCAGACCGCCGGGAATAGTTTTTAAGATCGCTTCCCGCTCCTGATCCTTCTTCGCCAGCTTATATTCGGCGCTCAGCATATCATGCGACAGCTCGATCCGCGACCTGCGCCCCTGCCAGTTAATAACTCTGTTTCTGATCATAAAAGTCTTTTTCAAATTGGGATTATCAAACTCCCACGCATAAACATCGTCCTCCGTCAGCAGCGCGTTATTGCAGAACGGACAGGGGCTGGTCCGTCCCTGAATGACCTCATAGCATTTTTTACCTGTTACCTCTGCCTTAGTAGTATGTAAAGTGGCGGCAGCCGTTTTATTCAAAAACAGCAGTTCATACGTTTCCAGATCGGAAATGTAAATATTCCCGACGTATTCGTCCATCATCCACTCAAAATAACGGGTCTTCTCTTCCAGCAGCTGGTCGCGTTCAGCTTTCAGCCGTGTCAGGTCGCTGATATCAGAATAAACTGCCAAAGCAACCTCACTGCCGTCCACTACCTCGCCCGTAATCACAGCGTCGATATTGATCCAGGCACAGCCACCATTTTTAAGCGGCCTGCGGCAATCGACCTTGGCCCTGCGTCCAGCTTTTTTTGAAGCAGCGGCAAATGCATTTTTGATTTTATGAAACTCTTCCCCGTGCCCTGCATAATATGCTTTGATACTGGGAAACAACTTCTGATATTCTGCTTTGGTAAAACCGGAATTTATATAAAAATTGTCATTCCCCCATAAAATCGTCAACTCATCATCCAAAAGCAACTTACAGACATTGATCCCCACACTGTCGAACAAAACATTATATTCAGCTACTGTATTCATTTCCCCAGGCTGCCCCTGCTCTTCCATCAAGATAAGCGCTCCTTTTAAAATCCGTTTATCAAACCATTTATAATAACTATATATTATTACTATTCTAACAAAAAAGAACATATAATACCATAACTAAAACAAATATTTTATACCCAATTAGCAAAAAACATTATTTATAAATTTCAAATAATTATTTTTAACCTCTTCCACTCGTCTGTACTTCTTTTTTATCCATTGCAACAACAATAAAAAAGCCATACACAGACGGCTTTAGGCAATCTGTGTATGGCCCGGTATCAGCGCCGCACAGTCAGTCTTTCTATCAGCTGACGCAGACGTTTTCTGTTACCCTCATAATCTACCGGAGCAGACGCAGCCAGCGGCATTGCCGCCTCTTTCCGGCGGCTGCGCACACGTTCCTCCTCCCGCAGTGCCGCATCCATATCATAAAACCGCGGAAACCCGCTGGGATTTATGGTATCTGCGCGATTCACCCGGCGACGGAGCAATGAAGCCCGGCGGGCAGGTCATCAGGGGCAAGGCCCTGTGGTATGCAAAAAGCAGCCCCCTTGTTTAAAAGGGCTGCTTTTTAAAGAACACGATGTTTTCTTTTAATGTTTTCTTCAATCTTTTTTAGCTTTTTTAGACTTTCTTGAAAGAAAGTCAACAAAGAACTTTCAGCGCTGTTAAGATTTGGATTGCGCTGCACTCGCTGCCCGCGTGAAGACGTTACCTTAGCCGAAGCACAGGCAGCAGCAGCCAAGATCATCAAAGCAGGCGTGCTGACCAGTTGCCTGAACGAACTGAGCCGGGCCATCATCAGCAAACACAGAAAACTGTAAAACAAACAGAGAAACGAGGTATGACATCAATAGCAAATACACAAAGCTCCTGCACTGGTTACGCCTTTTGGCCTGCATCATAAGCAGAAAATAACAAACATACTCAATATCCGCCCTGAAACAACATTCATGGCGGGCATTTGCTTATCATTAATCCCTCAAATATACCTTGCTATTGTTTTATACAAAACCTCCACATCTATGGGTTTTGCCAGATGTCCATTCATCCCGGCATCAAACGCAGCCTGAACATCATCATTGAAAGCATTGGCTGTCATGGCAATGATCGGTATCGTCCCGGCAGCAGGATGCTCTGACGACCTTATGCACCTGGCAGCGTCATAGCCATTCATCAGCGGCATTTGAATATCCATGAAAATCAAGGCATATTCCTTTTCTTTCGAGTTTCTAAAAATATCTACCGCAACTTTACCATTCTCAGCATGTTCAACTTGTAAATTCACAAACTTCAACAGCTCTGAAGCAATCTCCATATTTAACTCATTATCTTCCACCAGCAATACCTTTTTGCCGCCAAAATCATACGTTTCCTTATTGCCTACTGCAGAAAATCCCAGCTCCGGCTTCCGCGAAACAGTTAACAACGTATTGTATAAATTTGAAGCAAAAAACGGTTTAGCTATAAAAGCATTAACACCTGCTGCCTTTGCCTGTTCTTCGATACCAGACCAGTCATAAGCACTGATAATAATGATCAAAACATCAGGACCGACATAGCGCCGCATCCTACGGGCCGTTTCTATTCCATCCAGTTCCGGCATACACCAGTCAATGAAACAAACATCATAGCAACGCCCGTCATCTTCACAGGCACTTCTTACCTTTTCAATAGCCTCAAAACCATTCAGAGCCCAGTCAACATTGACTCCCATGCCTTTCAGCAATACTGCTGCATGTTCACAGGTATCGTTATCGTCATCGACAACCAGTACCCGCATCTCCTCCATCTCAGCCGCAGTTTTTTTATCAACTTTACTTACTCCAAAAGGCAGGTCTACCATAAACGTAGTTCCTGCACCTTCCTGACTTTCAACCTCAATAGTTCCATCCATGATCGCAACAAGGTTTTTGGTTATCGCCATCCCCAAGCCCGTACCGCCATATTTTCTGGCAATTCCATTATCCGCCTGCTCAAACGGTTCGTATAAATGTTCCAAAAACTCCTTTTTCATCCCGATGCCGCTGTCTTTCACGATAAACCTCAGCCATATCTTGTCACTTGCTGAACGCAGCATTCTGATTTCCAGCCTGACACTGCCGCCTTTAGGCGTAAATTTAATTGCATTGGACAATAAATTGAGCAGGATTTGGTTGACACGCATCGAATCTCCGAGCAACAGCTCATCTTTAAATCCTGAAATAACAATTTCAAAGGCCAAACCTTTGGCTGTAGCAAGTCCATAATTGATATCAGCTAAAGAAGTAACCAGATTTTTTAAATCAAACAGTTCTTGGCGAATATTCAACTTTCCATTTTCGATTTTTGACATATCTAAAACATCGTTGAGCAGCATCAATAAATGTTTCGACGAAAAAGTTATCTTACTCAGACAATCAGCAGTACGCTTTTTATCATCCAAATAATTAAAGGCAACCGCCGACATTCCAATAATTGCATTCATCGGCGTTCTGATCTCATGCGACATCCGCGACAGAAAATCACGTTTGGCGTCATTCGCCTTCTGCGCTACCAGCAGAGCATCCTGTAAAATCTTCTGCTGTCGTTTAAGCTCGTCATTAATAAGATACTCATTACGTAATTTATAAGCATAAATAACAATAACGATCATCAACAGACCTATCACAACAGCATAAAAAATGGCGGCTTCAGCTTTTTCGTCCGTGCTT
>ERZ791724.532-NODE-532-length-29874-cov-2.154968_pt1 | contig 29874 bp, 23 predicted proteins | sample MGYA00510044_ERZ791724 | MGnify/ENA primary metagenome ERZ791724 (study PRJEB30046, sample SAMN00715140) | human gut metagenome | study: EMG produced TPA metagenomics assembly of the A metagenome-wide association study of gut microbiota in type 2... | reverse complement strand
CCCATAAACAGCATATTGCGCGAAGTCTCGCCCAGTATGCTGTTTAATTTTTTACCGCTTCGTATCTTTACCATGCGTTTCCAGGTAGTTACGTGGAAATAAAGGTAGGTGAAAGGCATGAAGATACCTGCATAGTTCCAGCCTTGGGCAAACCAGAAGGAAAGCAACGTCGCGATGATGCCGAGCCAGAGGTAAAGGTATCTGCCGAAAGGTTCTCCGAAACGGACGATGAGCGTACGTTTTCCGCTGAGGGCATCCTGATCGCGATCGCGATAATTGTTCACAACTAATAAGGTATCTATTACCAGTCCGCTGATGAGCGAAGCAATGATGACGTTTGGGGTGAATGTATATGCCTGCACATAGTATGTGCCGCCTACCGGAACAAAGCCGAAGAATATCAGCACCAGTAAGTCGCCCCAACCTTGATAGGAGAGGACGGTGGTATAAAGGAAGGCAAATATTACGCAGAATACTCCCAGCACAATGAGTTCCCATCCTCCATGGGGCAGTTCTCCCCAACTTGTGTATAGCAGTCCGAGACCGGAAATACAGGAAAGAATGACAATGACACCGATTCCCACTTTCATGGCTTCCGGTGTAATCCAGCCTTGTGCGCAGGCACGTTCCGGGCCCAGACGGTCGGTACGGTCGGTACCTTTCAGGAAGTCGAAGAGGTCGTTGATGAAGTTGGCGGCGATCTGCATACCGCAGGCAAAGAGCATACACAGCAGAGCGGGAACAATTTTGAATTGTCCGTCGGCAAATGCCAGTGAAGTACCTATCAGCACAGGAATGATAGCTCCCGTCAAGGTTTTGGGACGGGCTGCAAGGAGCCATGCACGGGGGGAATTCTGTTTGATCTCTTTCATATTCCGGTTTTAGAAGTAAGTTTTCATTTACCAATTTTGTAGCAAAGATACAGAAAATGCCTATCTTTGTGTTCGTTTATGATGAATAATGTGCTCACTTGCGATGAATAATATACTTGCCTATGATGAAGAATTTATTTTATATATGCGTCCTTTCCTTACTATTCTTTTCTTCCTGTAAGTCGGGTAGCAGTATGTTTTCGTCTTCCAAGTCCGGTTCCGGATATAAAGGCATCAGCCGGGTAAGGACTTATGAATTTACCCATCCCGATGTACCGACCGCTTTCGATGGTTTTCGTATTGCCTTTATATCCGACTTGCATTATAGAAGTCTTTTCAAAGAGAAGGGACTGGCCAATTTAGTCAAGTTGCTCAATAACCAGCATGCAGATGCTTTGTTGATAGGTGGTGACTTGCATGAAGGCTGCGAATATGTTCAGCCCCTTTTGGCTGCCCTGTCCGGGGTGAAAACACCGATGGGGACGTATGTTGTACTGGGCAATAATGATTATGAAGCCTGTTATGATGATATTGTACGTGAATTGCAGAAGTACGGTATGCACTTGCTGGAACATAAAGTAGATACTTTGAGACGGAACGGAGAAGAAATTTTGATTGCCGGCGTGCGCAATCCTTTCAATTTAAAGAAGAATGGCACATCTCCCACACTTGGACTTTCACCCGATGATTTTGTCATTCTGCTGACGCATACGCCTGACTATGCGGAAGATGTTCCCATTACGAATACCGATCTCGTACTTGCCGGACATACTCATGGAGGACAGGTCACTCTATTTGGCTTGTACGCACCGATCATTCCATCCCATTATGGCAAGCGTTTCCGCACCGGATTGAAATACAACTCGCATCACATACCGATGATTATAACCAATGGCATCGGTACATCCAATAAGAATATCCGGCTCTTTGCGCCCAGCGAAGTGGTGATGATTATACTGCATCAGCAGAAAGATTAATACCTTTCGCCCCTTTCATTACTATCTTCTCCTCTGTTCTCCCTGACCTGTCATACAAAAGATGCCATCTTTCGCTACAAAAGATGGCATCTTTAACATCATTAGATGGCATGTTTTACATCAAAAGATGGCATCTTTTGCATGTTCACTCACCGGGTAAGAGCACAATACCCAGCTTCTTCTTGCCATCCATCTTTACTGTTACAGGTTGTTCGAAGTGGACATGCCGCAGATACTTGCTTTCGTGTACGGCCGGTTGTGCATTCAGGAAGTCCTGATCATACACGCCATCATTCATAAAGGCATTAATAGTGAAGTAGCCTACACCGAAAGAAGTCAGGTTCTGGAAGAAGTGGGTTCCTTGGCTGGGATCTACGCGATAATTCGTCAATCCGGCTTCCACAATGACGCGGGCGGCACTGATGTGCGGCCATTTTACAGGAATACCCAGCCATGTGTCACTGCTACCCCAACGTCCGGGCCCAACGAGAACATAATTCCTGCCTTCATCAAGGAATTGCTGGTTCAGTTTCTCTATTTCCCAGGCAATCTCTTGATTGTGCGATGCGCTGTAATCATCCGTCTTCACATAGATGACATCATAGATATCATTCATAATTCCATGTCCCAGGGAATTGTTGGAGCGAAGCAGTACTTTATCGTCCGGTATGGCTGTCAGATCTTCATCCAGCATCTCTTTCGTATCTACGATGGGACGTATCTGCAACAGGTAGAAAGTACCCGATTTGTCCTGTTCCCGACTCATGGTGGCGGCAAATTCTATTTCGACGGGGCGGCGTATTTCCTGTTCACCGTATTTCAGTACCAGTTGCAGTATGCGTGCCAACGGGAAAACGTCGTGTTGCAGGATATTGGCGAAGGTAATGACTTTGCGCCCGCCGGGATATAGACCGTCACGGATAATCTGGTCGTAGGGATCGTAGGTAGAGGCTATATAATTCAGTGCTCCGTCCTTTTCCGCCTCTTTCACGTGCAGTTTCAACAGGTTGAAGCCGTCGTCCATAGAAAAGTCATGTCCGGCATTGCGTAGGTCGAGAGCGTAGAAACGGGTTTGCGTCTCTTTCAGTGCTATTTCCATTTCACTGGTCTGCAATATCTGGTGGGGATGATAGGGAGAGAAGCGGAGCGTCATGCCACCGTCTACGATATATTTTCCCAAACCGAGGGCGAGGTTCACAGTACCTTCTTCGGCTTTTTCATCACCGATAGGATAATAGTTCAGTGAGCGTGCCACACCGGACATACTGGGGTAGTAACGGTCACCATATTGGTTGCCGACTACCTCTTGCAGAATGACCGCCATCTTTTCCTGGTCGATGACATTGCTTGTGGCCTGCATATATGCTTTACTGTCGCGGAAGTAGACCGAAGCGTACACGCCTTTTATGGCATCGGACAACATACGAAGCATTTCGTATTTATCATCCAGATAGGGGATCATATACGTATTGTATATTCCGGCAAAAGGCTGATAGTGTGAATCTTCCAGCAAAGAAGACGAACGAATGGCAAGCGGAGACTTCACTACATCAAAGAAGGTAAAGAAGTCTTCTACCAGTCGGTCGGGTAACTTCGCTTTCAGGAAGTATCGCAGAATCACATCGTCCTCCGCATCCGAAAGGGCTACCTGATACAGATTGTTTGTCTCCATAAACTCGTCGAAGACATCAGTACAGAGCACTACGGTCTTGGGAATGGCAACACGGGCGTTATCGAATTCTTCGAATTCAGGGTGATGCTTCACCATATTGTCGATGAAAGCGAGGCCGCGCCCTTTACCTCCCAATGAACCGTCACCGATGCGGGCGAAGTTGGAGTAGCGGTCAAAACGGTCACGTTTGAACACGGCTACCACACCCTGGTTCTTCATCTTGCGGTATTTCACAATTGCTTCGAAGATGATTTTACGGTGGGCATCCACATCTTGCAAACTGTTCCAGGTGATAGGTTTCAGAAACTCTGCTACCGGGAACATGGCGCGTGAGTAGAGCCAGCGGCTGACATGGTTGCGGCTGATATGATAAAGGAATGACTCTGCCGGTACGGCAAAAAGGATGTTTTGTAATTCCTTCAGGTTCTTTACACGTGCTATCTCTTCCAGCGTGTCGGGATTGCGGAAGATGAAGTCACCGAAACCGAAATTGTCCGATACGATGCGGCGCAGGTCTACGTCCATCTTCTTGGAATTCTTATCGATAAAGGCGGCACCATATTTTGAAGCATAAAGTGCATTCTCCGATTCTGACGACTGAATGATGAGCGGTACGAAGGGATCTTCCTTACGGATGGCAGCGCAAAGCTTGATACCGGCAAGTCCGTCCTTTTCACCACGTTCCACACGTGGAAAGCGGACATCGGTAATGACTCCTAATATATTATTCTTGTATTTCTCGTAAATGCCTATGGCTTCTTCGTACGTACGGGCCAGTACAATCTTCGGACGTCCACGCATACGCAACGTGCGCTGATGGGCATTCAATGCTTCGGTACTGAACTCCTGGCTCTGTTTCAATACAAACTTATAGAGGTTGGGCAATATGGATGAATAAAAACGGATACCGTCCTCCACAACCAGAATCACCTGCACACCTACTTCATTTACGTCGTGTTCCAGGTTCATCTTGTCCTCTATCAGTTTGATGATAGACACCAGTAGGTCTGTGTTTCCCAGCCAGCAGAAGATATATTCAAAAGGACTCAGGTCTTCGTTGGCGATGCGTTTGGTGATGCCGTGACTGAAAGGGGTCAGTATCACCATGGGAATATGTTCGTAAAGGCTCTTGATGTGGCGCGCCACATCGAAACTGTCGTTATCTCCCGTTCCCGGCATACAGATGATGAGATCGAACGGTACGGTAGAGAGTTGTGCCAAGGCTTCCTCGCAAGTCGATACCTGGGTAAAGCGGGGTGGATAGCGCAGAGAAAGTGAAGTATATTCATTAAAGATTTTTTCGTCAATGCGTCCGTCGTCTTCCAGCATGAAAGCGTCATAAGGATTGGCTATCAGAAGGACGTTGAAGATGCGTCGCGTCATCAGGTTAGCGAACTGCGTGTCTTTGAAATAGAGCTGGTTTAATTTAAGCTTGCTGAGCATGGCTTATCACGGTTTATTGGTTTGATGGACAAAAGTAATAGAAATCAAACCTATTTGGATAGTTTTTAAACCACTTTTTTTATATTTGTGTCTAATATTGCATCCGCGAAACCTATAAATGTGTAATGCGGGCAGATAATAACGATATTATGATAAAATACATTTTCACCTTACTTATATTTCTCCTTCAATGCTTCACTTTATTTGCAGGTTCATTTCGTCCCTTGAGTATAAAAGAAGGGTTGAGCAGCCGGCAGGTGTTCCAGGTCAGTAAAGATTCTGCCGGTTTTATATGGGCCTATACCCATATGGGAGTAGACCGGTATGACGGCAATGAAATAAAACACTATCAGCTGGACGAAACGGTGGAGTCCAAAGATCATATCCTGTCTTCCACTACCATGACCTGCGATTATTCGGGGAATATCTGGATTGCTTTGAAGAACGGGAAGATATACGCGTACGATAACCGGACGGATGCTTTTCAACTGCGTGTCGATGCATCCGGATATCTTTCTTCTCCGGTCTTGAATAATATCCTTTTTGATGCGGACAACCGCCTTTGGGTGTGTATGTCAACGGGTGTTTACTGTTGGGAAGAAGAGTCCGGCTTATTGCTTGCCGGGTTGGAGGGCCAATGCGTCAATTGCATGGTGCAGACAGATGATACCGAATTCTGTGCCGGAACCAATCAAGGTATCTATCGGCTGAAGCGAGCGAATAAAACCGTTTTTTCTTCAGAGGAAGCGATACCTCTTCCCGCGGAAATGCATGTCAAATCGTTGTATGCTTTCGGAGATAAATTATTTGTAGGTACTTTTTCCGACGGGGCTTTTGTCGTGGACAAATCAACAAGGAAAGTGCGGTCTTTCAAAGAGTTCATCCCCCATGTTCCCATTCGCGCTTTTGCACAGGCTCCCGATAACACCTTGCTGATAGGAGCCGATGGTGCCGGTGTTTTCCAGATAGACAGAACCACGGAACGACTTCTGAAGCATTATATCACCAATGAAGATGATGGAAGAAGTCTGAATGGCAATACTGTTTCTGATATCTGTGTAGATGAATTTGGCGGCATTTGGGTGAGTACCTCCACCAATGGCATCAGCTATTTAGACCCCAATATTCCTGATGTAAGGAGAATGAAGCATGAACAGAATAATACCAATTCCCTGAAATCGGATCATATCAATGTCATATTTCAGGATTCGGAGGGAGATTGCTGGTATGGCACAAACAATGGGATCAGCCTTTACCAATCCAAACAGCACAAATGGAAGCACTTCCTGGATGGTACAGGGCATGGCTCTAAAGTAGTGTTGGCTCTTGCTGAAGACTCAAGAGGAAACATCTGGGCCGGCGGATATGGCATCGGTCTTTATGCCATTCATAAGCGAACAGGTAAGGTGCAAAAGATGGAAAAACGGAAAACCGGTTCAGACAAGGGTGTGGCAACCGATTACATTTATGCTATCCATGCGGAAGGTGATTGTCTTTGGGTAGGAGGTATTGAAGGCGAATTTACACGCTATAATATGCTGACAGATACTTATACCTATTATCCGATTGATTGTGTAGGAGACTTGAGGGCCGGTAAAGACGGTTCATTACTGATAGCAGGATGTAGTGGTCTGGCTATTTTTGATAAAGCTACGGGGGAAATACAGTGGCACCAGAAGTTCGGGGACATTTCCCTGCACTATCCTATCCGATGTCTATTGCAATCTTCATCCGGGGATATATGGCTTGCCACCGACGGAGAAGGATTGATGCGTTTCAACCCTGATAGAGGAGAGGCGCGTGTCTATACTACGGATAACGGTCTTGCCTCCAATTCCATCAATAGCCTGTTGGAAGATAACGATGGCCGTATCTGGTTCAGTACGGAAAAAGAGCTCTATTGTCTGGACTTATCAAAAGATATTCTGATCAGTGCAAATGATTTTCTGGATATCACCTGGGGATATTATAACCCTAATGCAGCCTTTAAACTGAATGACGGATGCCTTGCTTGGGGTACGGCGGAGGGAGTGATCACCTTTTCTCCTTCGCTGGACTTCGGACAGCATGGTCCTGTCAAACTGATACTGACAGATTTTAAATTGCTTTATGAGTCGGTGAAGGCGGGTATGAAAGGCTCCCTTTTAAAGACTAATATCAACGATACGCAGAAGATCGGCTTGAACTATAATCAGAATTCATTCTCCATCTCTTTCTCTGCCATCAATTTTATGGCTCCGCACAGAATCAGGTATGAGTATATGCTGGAGGGGCATAATGAAGAATGGGAACATTCCAATTCGGTGCGGAGCGTGAACTATATGGACCTTTCTTCCGGTACATACACATTCCGGTTGCGGGCATTTGATAAATATACCGGGCAACGGATAGGGGAGCGCAGTCTGAAGGTGGTAATCAGTAGTCCTTACTGGGTTTCATGGTGGGCATTGCTGTTTTATTTTATATTGCTTTCTGTTTTTGTTTATATCTTTGTGCAGTACCGGAAACATAAGACCAATGAAGACCGGGTAAAGGAGAAGATACGTTCCTTTATCAGCATAGCGCATGATATACGCACCCCGATCAGTCTGATAAAGGCACCCCTGAGCGAACTTGAAACACAGCGGGAACTTCCGGAAGAAAGTAAGAAGATAGTGGCGGTAGCTGTGAAGAATGCCGAGAAACTGTTGAGTATGGTTACTCAGTTGTTGGACTTACAGAAAACGGAACTGCATGTCGAATGCCTGAAAGTCTCTCCTTATGATATCAAAGCTTATCTGGAAGAAAAGATAGCGGAGTTCCACATGGCCGTCCTGCAAAAGGGAGTGGAAATTCAGTTGAAGGCAGAGGCGGACATGCCGCAGGTGTGGATGGATCGGGATAAGATGGATCATATTGTGGACAATCTTCTTTCGAATGCCTTGAAATATACGGAGAAAGGGATTATCTATATTACGGTAAGAACAACGAAGAAGAAATGGTTGATTGAAGTAAAAGATACAGGTATCGGCATTCCGAAGGAAGAACAAGGAAATATCTTCCATGAGTACTATCGGGCACAGAATGCCATGAACTTTCAGGAAACGGGTTCAGGTATCGGACTGATGATTACACGGAGGATTGTGAAGCAGCATCACGGTGATATTTCGTTTAGCAGTACGGAAGGTAAAGGGACTACGTTTACCGTTACATTCCCGTTGAAGATAAAATCGGGGATAGTTGTTGAGCGAAAAGAAAATACTCAGGAAATACCCGCTGTTGATACCTTCCCGGAGCAGGAAGATGCCGGCAAGAATGTGTTGCTTCTGGCTGAGGATGATAAGGATATGAGGGAATATCTGATGAACAGTTTGTCATCAGAATATAAAGTAATCGGAGTGCCCGATGGCGGGAAGGCTTTGGAGATGGCGAGGGAGATCAACCCGGATATCATTATTTCGGATATTGTCATGCCCGTGTTAGAAGGTGATGAATTGTGCCGTATACTGAAATCTTCTGTCGATACGAGCCATATTCCTGTGATACTATTGACGGCTCTGAGTGAAAGGGAGAATATCATATTCGGACTCGAAGCCGGGGCGAATGATTATATAATCAAACCTTTCGACCTCTCTGTCCTGAAAGTCCGGATACGGAATATCCTCCAGAACAGGCAGTATCTTCGCGATACGGTGCTGTCCATGGATACTCCACCAGAAGATACAGATTATACCAGCCAGCTGGACAAGGAGTTTATGGATAAAGTGATGGAAGTGATCGATGAAGAACTTTCTAATTCAGAATTCTCTATCAACGACTTTTGCCGTATGCTGGGCATGAGCCGTACTTCCGTCTATAATAAGATCAAGACCTTGACCGGGCAGGGACCCAATGATTTTATCCGTATTGTCCGTTTGAATAAGGCGAAAGAACTTCTGGCTTCCCGAAGATTTTCGATTGGTGAAGTATCTTCCATGGTTGGATTTTCTGACTCAAAATACTTCAGTACTTGCTTTAAAAAGCAGTTTGGTACGAGTCCCAGCAAGATTTAAAGTATTAAAGATAGCTTTTTAACCACCACGGACAGGTATCAAACCTTTTTTGTTAGATAATCAACTTCCGTTTTCCTGATAGTGCGTAATATTGTGGACAGTAAACAATATAAAAAACGCAATAAAGAATGGAAACTTATTTAGGTCTTGATTTGGGTGGAACCAAGCTACTTATTGGTGAGGTGGATAGCCATGGTAATATTTTAAGGTATAAGAAATATGACTCCGGATATTTTAATCAGCAAGCTGCTTCGGAAATCATAAAGTCATCACTCGATGATTATATCCGTACGGTGGGCTGGTGCGACCAGAAACCTGTCGGTATGGGAGTCGGGCTGATAGGTCGTGTAGATCCTAATCAGGGTATTTGGTTACAGATTGATCCGAGCCGGACACAACCGATAGCACTGGCAAAGGAATTGTCGGATATTTATGGTATTCCCTGCCATATAGATAATGATGTGAAAAGCGCCACTCGCGCCGAACGTGTCTGGGGATTCGGACAAATTTCCAAGAACTTTATTTATATTAATGTAGGTACAGGTATTGCTGTCGGTACGGTTATCAATGGCAGGCAGATACGTGGCAGCCACTTCAACGCGGGTGAGGTAGGGCATGTGCGTGTGGGGGTGAACCTCGGCATCAAGTGTGGTTGTGGAAGAATGGATTGTGTGGAGGCCATTGCCGCCGGTATCGGTTTTGATAATTGCGCCCGTCTTCTCTGCAACCGGTATGAAACGAATCTGCATATCCCGGCAGAAAAGGGAGAACGGGTACTGATCAGCGAAGTCTTTGCGCTGAGTCAGAAAGGAGATCCTTTGTGTGTGGCTCTGGTTGAAAATGCTTCGGAAGCTTTGGCAAATCTTATCATGAATCTGGTACGGGTTACTGATCCTGATACGGTGGTATTGGGGGGCGGCATTGTGTCCGACGGATATATCCATGAGAAAATACTGGAGAAACTTCATCCTACTACGATGCGCTTTGTAACCAATGGTGTGGTAATCACTAAACTGAACCCCGGTTTTATAGGTTTGCTGGGCGCAGGCGCGGTGGCGATGAATATGTAAAGAGTGATTAATGATTAGTGATAAGAAAGTGGACTCATGAAAATAACTATAGCAAAGAGTGAAAAAGAATTTGATTGTATCGCTGCATGGCGCATTATTGGTGAAATTCTGAATAAGCCGGAAAGTGTTATCGGACTTTCTACAGGGCGCACTACCGGCAACCTGCACCGTTTGGTTGGAGAAATCTATTCCCGATATCCTTTTGATGTTTCTTCTGTTACCTTCTTTGGACTGGACGAGGTGACTAATGTACCCCGTGAGTATGCAGGTGCATGTTACACAATGCTGAAGACAGAACTGATCGATACGCTGGGCATCCAAGAAGACAACTTCCTGATGCTACCTACAGTCTCTGACAATTTTGACAAAGCCTGCAAGCTCTTCCAGCAAGAAATAGAGAGCCGTGGAGGCATTGACCTCTTGATTTTGGGATTGGGTGAGAATGGTCATCTGGGTTTTAACCAACCAGGTTCTCCCTTAGGCGGAGAAACATGGGTGACTCAAATGAATGCTGAACTGGAAGAACGTATCCGACGGGAAACGAATACACCACCGGAGAAAGAACTGGGTGGTGCTACCTTGGGAATCAGGAACATCATGCAGGCCCGTAAAATCGTATTGGTTGCCAAAGGTGCGAACAAGGCGGATATCGTCAGGAAAATGCTGGAAGGGCCTGTTACGCCGGAAGTTCCTGCATCGGTACTTCAGCTTCACCCGAATTGCGAATTTCTTTTATTTAATACATGATACTATGACACAACAAGAAAAACAAGTGAACTATATGGGACCATTTATCACAATGGTATTCCTGTTCTTCATTGTCGGTTTCCTCACAACTGCCAATACTCAGTTCCAGGGACCGTTGAAAGAAACATTCCTTGCCGAAGTGGGTGGCCTGAAAAACACATTCGCCACATTGATCACCTTCTCCTGGTTCCTGGCTTATCCGGTCTGTGGTCGGGTAGGGTCGTCCTGGATTAGTAAATATGGCTATAAAGGTACGCTGATGCGCGGACTGTTGGTAATGGTGGTTGGTTTGGGATTATTTTTCGCTTCCTCTTATTTTACGGTTTTCTTTCCGGAAGCCAACTGGCATGTCGGAGGAAATGTTATTCCCGGTGGTTTCTTTATTTTCCTTTTGGGGTCTTTTGTGGTGGGAGCCTCTGCTACCATTTTGCAGGTGGTTATCAATCCTTATCTCACGGCTTGCCATGTGAAAGGTACACAAGCCATTCAACGTCTTGCCATTGGTGGCTCTGCCAATTCCGTAGGAACCACTTTGGCGCCTTATTTTGTTACGGGTGTTGTTTTCGGTGGCTTGGCAATGGAAGATATCCGGATAGATCAGCTGATGGTTCCGTTCCTGGTGCTGATAGTGGTGATTTCTTTGATTGTTTTCCTGTTAATGAAACTATCCTTGCCGGATATACAGGGAACCCGCATAGAGAAAGGTGAGAAACTGGAAAAGAGTATCTGGTCGTTCCGGCATCTCACTTTAGGAGTCTGTGCTATTTTCTGTTATGTGGGCGTGGAAGTCTGTATAGGTGCCAATATCAATCTGTATGCCATTGAAATGAATTATGCATCTCCGGCATTAATGGCTACCCTGTATTGGGGTGGGATGCTCGTGGGGCGGTTGGTAGGAAGCTCTTTGAGTAAGATTTCTCCTCGTGTGCAGTTGGTTGTAACTACGGTTTCGGCAGGAGTGCTTGCCTTGTTGGCTATCCTTCTGAATAATCCGTGGTTGCTGACGGCAGTCGGGCTGTTCCATTCTATTATGTGGGGAGCCATCTTTACCCTGTCCGTAGCCCATTTGGGTAAATATACGTCTGTGGCTTCCGGGGTGTTTATGATAGGTGTAGTGGGTGGCGCCATCCTGCCTTTGTTGCAGGGAATACTGGCTGATGTGCTCGGAAGTTGGAGATGGTCTTGGTTTATTGTACTTTTGGGCGAGATATTTATGCTCTATTACGCATTGATAGGTTCACGTATTCGTCAAACAGCTGATTAATTATAATACTTATGAAGAAGATTAGAATGATGATGGCGGTTGCTTTAGCCATATTGGCTTCATGCAGCACCACCAAGTCGGGGGAAAGCACAGCGAACCCCTTGAGTTCCAAAGTGATTGTGGCGTATGTAACTTCCTGGAGTGACATCATGCCGGCCCCCCAGTACATGACGCATATCAATTATGCTTTCGGTCATGTAAACGAAAGTTTTGATGGCGTCAGGATTGACAATGAAGAACGCTTGAAACAGATTGTGGACCTGAAGAAGCAAAATCCCGAATTGAAAGTACTTCTGTCTGTTGGCGGATGGGGTAGCGGACGTTTCAGTGAAATGGCTGCCAATGATGAATATCGCCGGGCATTTGCTAAGGATTGCGACCGGGTAGTGAAGGAATTTGACCTGGATGGCATCGATATCGACTGGGAATATCCCACGAGTTCCATGGCGAACATTTCAGCTTCACCCGATGACACGGAGAACTTTACGCTTTTGATGAAAGATATCAGGGCAGCGATAGGTGATCAGAAAGAACTGACACTTGCCACTGTGGCTTCAGCGAAGTATATCGACTTCAAAGCTATTCTTCCTTTTATCAACTTTGTGAATATCATGGCTTATGACATGGCCTCTGCCCCGAAACACCATTCGGCACTTTACCGGTCTGCAAACAGCGGAGGCATTACGTCGGATGAGGCTGTTACTGCGCATCTGAAAGCCGGTGTACCTCCTTCCATGCTGGTGATGGGGATGCCTTTTTATGGCCGTGGTGGAGATGGTTACCCCAGTTTTCAGGATTTTAATAAAGTAGGAAGCACCAGTGGTGATTATACTGAAAAGTGGGATACGGTTGCACAGGTTCCTTATCTGGTTAATAAGAATGATACGCTGGTATTTGGTTTTGAAAATGCCCGTTCACTGGCAATCAAGTGTCAATATATCCTGGATAGAGATTTATTGGGTGGTATGTATTGGGACTATAGTGGTGATAATGAGCAAGGAGATTTACGTCGTACGGTGGCAGAGAATCTGCTTGGTAAGAAGCACAGAACTAAGGTGCTGGTATTGACGGAAAGAGGTGGTCAGCATGGTGGATTTACGGATGCGGGTCTGAAGTGGCTGACCGATGAAAGTGGAAAGATGAATTTCAGCATTACCGAGATAAACAATGCCAAACCTATTACGGAGACTTATCTGTCTCAGTTCAATCTGATTATCCAGTTGGATTATCCTCCTTATACATGGCCGAAAGAGGCGGAAGATGCTTTCGTTAAATATATAGAGGGAGGTAAAGGCGGTTGGATCGGTTTCCATCATGCCACTTTGCTGGGTGAGTTTGATGGTTTTCCCTTGTGGCAATGGTTCTCTGATTTTATGGGCGGTGTATGTTTCCAGAATTATATAGCGCCGCTTGCTGATGGTACGGTGATTGTGGAGGATAAGAAACACCCGGTGATGAAGGGAGTGCAGGCTTCTTTCGTAGTGCCTGATGATGAGTGGTACACTTATGACAAGAGTCCACGTCCGAATGTACGTGTGTTAGCCAGTGTTGATGAGGCTACCTATACGCCTGCTTCGGACATCAAGATGGGCGATCATCCTGTGGTATGGGTGAACGAAGGTAAAAAAGCGCGCAATGTTTATTTCCAGATAGGGCACAGCAAGAGGCTGTATGAGACGGAAGACTTCACGAAGATGTTCAGGAATGCTATTAACTGGACGTTAGGAAAATGATGAATGTTTTCCTTCTTATGACTCTTCTATAAAGACAGTGCCGGAAACAATCACCAGGTAGGGTGATTGTTTCCGGCACTTTGCCGCTATAAATAATTCGATAAGTACGGATAGCTTATAAAATATTTTACTGATGAGTTTTCTTTTGTGAAGATGGTTAGTTATTTGTGGGATGAAAGTAATGCTTTATATTGTTGAGCTATAAAAGCCCAGGTATAATGTTGCTTTGCAATCTCCCGCATCTTGTATCCGCCCTCGGGGCTGTCATGTAGCAATTCCACCAGTTCTTCACTTGTTTTGAAGTAATGAGCTTCGTTTTCTGTTGTCTCACGATTATAAATCACGTCGTAAGCTAAAATCGGTTTGCCGAAGAACATAGCTTCCACTAACGAAGGGTTTGTGCCGCCTGCACTATGCCCGTGGATATAGCACTTGCATTGGTTGCGCAGTGCATAGAGTACATCAAGGTCATACACAGAATCTACCATCTGTATATTTTGCCGACCGCAATATTCTTCTTTGAGTCGTCGGCTGTATTCGCTCCGTTCCCAATTTCCCACAAACACCAGATTCTTTCCAGAAGTAGCAAAGGCTTTCAGGATCAGATGACAGTTGTTTTCCGGCTCAATACGGCATACACTGACGGCGTAGTTTCCGGGAGCGATTCCGTATTGCCCCAGAATCTCGTTCTGTCTTTCTACGGTGACATTTCTTTGTGCATGATCTCCTCCATAGGCTACTAATTCGGCTTTCTTATGATACGTATTCCATACGTAGTCCTGTATTCCTTTATTGTCGGCTATAATTACGTCAGCATAGCGTACGGCCATCGCTTCACTTGTTCGCAGAAACCATCTGGCAAACTTACCCCATTTGCCCCTCCGGTGTTCCAACCCGTCAATGTTCACTGTTAATTGCTTCCGATACAACAGTCTGAAGACTGGTAGAAAAATGCAGCCTGACACACCTAATATGATTACGGTATCATAACTTCGCAAACATCTAAGCATCGACAGGATATCATAAGGAGTGCTTTGCATCCCATTGGCATGGAATAGCGGGATATACTTCAGTTGTGCTCCTTTGTAGGTTTTCATGCGTGTGGCATAATCCTTACCACTACAAAAAACGGTATAACGGACTTCGGGACAACAGTTATCACCGATAATGTTCTCCACTAAAGTCTCAAAGCCGCCATATTTTGCAGGCACACCTTGGATGCCTACGATAGCTACTTGTTTCATAAATATAAAAAGATTAGATGCTTTTATTGGACAGCTTACGAATTACGCAGGAAGTTCCTGCGCAAATCTCTCTCTGCTATTATTTTTGCTTGCAGAATCTTTTTGAGTAAGCTATTAAAGGAGTATAGGAGGAAAATTTAAACAAAAACTAATATATCGCTTTCGTTATTTTGTTTATTCTTGCAACATTTTGTTCGATAGTGCATACAGGGGCACTACTTTTACTTTTTCGTAAGAAGAGAAGGGTTCAAGGCTTGTTCTTATCCCATAATCGGAACCTTTTAATTCCATGAACTTATACATGCTTTGCATGCTGCCAGAGTTATTGGCTTTTACCTCTATGGGATATATCTTACCCTTTCTGCTGATTACATAATCTACTTCAGCTTTGTGTGGCGAGTACTTTTGTAATTTGTGCAATCATATTGCCAGCATTAAATTTTTCAGAGTATTTTAAAGCATTAGTTGCCAATAGTGTGTATAGTGCTTTATCCGATAGAATATTCTTGATGGCATTGGCTATTTTATCCAGTTCTTGTACGTCTATCTTGTAACCGTTCTCTCCGTCTACAACCATCTCTGCAATTCCTCCTTCTGTGGGCACTATCACTGGCAAACCGGCAGTCATTGCTTCCAATGCCGTCAATCCGAATGTTTCTACTACCTGTTCTTTATCGGAAAGATTCAAAACGAGTGAAGCCTGATTGTAGAAAGGTACAACATCATTCTGTCGAGGATATATGGTCAGGTTTTTGCAGATATTTATCTTGTGTTCCTTCATAAAGCAGTTAATGTTCTCCTGCGTATCGTTCACCACTAATTCAAAAGTAAACTGTGGCAATCTTTGTGCGAGTTCGATAAACTCTAGTGGACTCTTATACAATTTCAATGAACCGAGCATTAAAATCTGTTTTCGCTCAAAGGCTGTTTGAAGATTGGGAGTCAGTCTGTTTACGAAATTCTTTGGCAGGGCATTGGGTACAACTATTACATCTTTTTTCCGTTGCAGGAATGATGCTTGATATTCTGATACGCAGATGATTTCATGTGCTAACTTCTGCATGGCAGTAGCCAGTGCCTTATAGAATGCCCCCTTTGCAAATGCGTTCTCGTGATAATGATAAACTACGTGTTTACCCATGATGCGCCCGGCTAATGCTGGTCCGATAGGAAGTAAAGTGTTGATGTAGAATACCACATCTTTATGGAATAGCCAGCGGAACGCCAATAAAAATGTGTAAATCTGTACAGTACTATAGCGCAGTATTGTTATTGCTGGATTATTGGAAAAGCGGTAAGAGTAAGAGTACTTACACAAGTTTTTGTAATGCGGTAATTCATCCAGCGTGCCACCTTTGGAAGATATTAAATCTACTTGATAACCCTTTTGGAGTAAGCTTTCCAGCAATATTTTTAGTACTTTGGGACTACCACTGTAGTCGTTAAAGAGGTGGAAACAGATAATTCTCTTTGGGGAGTTTACCATAAGCATGAAAATAGCCTGTTTTTAGCTATGGAGATAATTATTAATAACATTTCGTATTTGTTTTCCCTTTTCATTCCATACAAATTGCTTGCCTGCTTGATGTGCTTTTCTTCCCATTTCTTTGCGTAAATCTACATTTAATGTCAACTTAACAATTGCATCACACATCGATTGTACTAATGACTCTCTTTTCTGTTGAGGAAGCACAATAGCATAGTCGTTTGAAAAATATCGTGTAAAACCACCTGAATCAACACAAATTAAAGGTTTACTATAGCGCATAGAATCAAAACTAACAGTAACAGCCCCCTCCTTGAGGCAACTATTGACTACAATATCAGATTGTGTCATTATCTTATTGTACAGTTCTATAGAGACTCCTCCTAACATGCTGCAATCTTGTTGCAAATTCTTTTCTTGAATGAGATGTTGTAATTGTTTCCAGTTCGTTCCATTGCCGAGAATAGTCAAATGGATTTGAGGACAAAGCTTCTTGGCTTTCTCAAAAGCTTCAATGAGAAGATCGAATCCTCTCCATGCATCCAATCGACCTACAGAGAGAATTTCTACCATATCAGAATGTACTATTTTTACATTCATTCCTTCTATGTCATTCTCTTCTACAGCTACGTCTGTAAACAGGATCGCTTTATGTCTATAAATCTCAGGCACAGACTGAAACATAGCTTCAGTTTTACATAGAATCAAATTTGCATGCTTGCAACGATTATTGAATCCCCAATGAAATCGTAAGCTTTTTACTATAATTCTTCTTATCCATTCAATAAATTGACTTCTAACATCATAATGTTTGATATATTCTTCAGGAATGGTTTCAACACCTCCTATAGGTCCCCATATGAAATGCTGTTTTTGTCCGAACCTACTCACAGGCCAAATCGCATTTCCGAAGGTAAGATGATGAAAAATGTGAATATCATTCTCAAACATCGTTTTTTTTATGATTTTATTAGAAAGTGCTGTCCATATTTGATAGTAGGTACGAACCCATCTGAATTTGCCATTTTTAAAAAAGAGAGAGTTAAAAGGTATATCATAGTAGATAAAATGTATCTGTTTGTCAAATCCCATTTCTTTAGCATAAGTTTCGATATCATCTATTGGTTCTTTGTGAACCAATACCCATAGTTCGAAATATTTAGACATTTCGATAATCCAATGCCAACCAACACCGGGTTCGGATCCCATATGAGGCATACATGAAAATGCGGAAACAAATAATTTTTTTTTTCTCATAAAATATTCTTTGGACTTTTTGGAATTACTTCTTGACAATTACTCATGTACTTGTTAGTGTAGAAAAGAATAAGTGCAGACCATGTGATTTGCATATTAAAGCCTTCATTCAAACAAATGAACAGCCAAAAAAAACATGAAGCAATATCAAATTTATTAATTACTATTTTTATACTAAAAATCAGATATGCTATAAAGGGAATAAAACCATATTCTACATATAATGCAAATACTCCTCCTCCTGTATGCACTGAAGGAAAGTGCTTATTCATTAAAACTGATGCATAATCAACCCCTTTACCAAACCAACTGGCTACTGAAGCGAAATCTATTTCTTTCATACAAATAATTAAAGGAGCCAATCGTGCTGCTGCCCCGGGGTCTGTCCGAATCATTAGTTGATCATCAAAGGTTATTGCAGCTAAAAAAAATCTAAGTGTTCGCTCATATGTTGTATTCCCGGAAATCATTATAATAATAGTTACCAATAATAATAGGCCTAGCATGGGAATAATATTCTGTAGCCGCATATACTTTATCAAAATGATAAAAATGAAGACAAAAGCCGTAGAACTCATGCTCGTTATCATTACCCAAAAGAAAGCCAGCCATATCCAAAAATCATTTTTAAAAGAATCTTTCAATGAAATCACTTTATCTTCTATTATCTCTTTAATAGATAAATAAGAAAACATAAGTATAGCAGCAAAACGTACACTATGAGAAGGTTCTGCACTTAATGAATTTAGTTTCCATGGAAAACGAGGATCGTAATTACTCACATTGAAAATGGGTAATCCAGTGAAAACACATACTTGTTGAATTAGTAATACTGCTGCATATGCTATAATTAGGTATTTTAAACATTTTAGATAAGTTTCGCCTGTTAATCCACCAAATTCCAAAACCTTGATATAAGCCATGAAACTCAGGCAAAACATACAACCGTACAACATTGTACTCCATCTTATTGTATTGGGATTGTAAATTAATGGGTTGATAATCAGAAATGCACATAGAATAATGAGCAGCCAATCCAATTTGTGAATGCCATAGTAGATAATCAATATGATGGGTGATATACTCATAATTGTAATCAGCATCAGATTTCTTCCAGTTCCATCTTCTGTAAAAATTGTAGGTGAAATGGTTATTGCAACAATGGTAATAAGCGAATAAAAAGTTGCAAAATCTTTTTTTTGCAATCTATTGTAAATCATAAAGCGTTTTATTTAATAAAACAGACAACGCGTATGGATCATATTTCTTTTTTATATCAATAGCTAATTGGGGTTGATGTGTTTTTCCATCAAGGAATGATTTTATTCCCCTTCCCATTTCATCTATATTATACGGGTCGACTTCTATAGCCTTACCTGAATAATATTCTTTAGGTCCACCCAGTTCAGTGATAACAATGTCACATCCACTTACTGCAGCATCCAGCGCAACAATACCAACTCCTTCATAGATGCTGGGTAATGCAAATACTCTAGCTTTTGAGTAAAGTTCTATCATATTCTCTTTAGTTACGTAACCTAAATAACTAATATTGGGATTCCCTTGCATCCAACTATCCAAAAGTTTTCTTTCTGTATCATTGCGAAGCAACCCACAAAGAATCAGTTTGAAATTGTACTTTATAGAAGCCTCTATCAGCCTTTTAACATTTTTTCTATTGTCACAAAGGAGACTGATGTGAAGGCAAAAAGGTTCTCGCTTTTCATTATTAGTCTCATTTTGTGGGATGCTATATGATAAAGGTATTTTTTTGCACTTATAAGGGCTGATATTAAATCCTTTTGATAAGAAGTGCTTTTCAAAATCTGATCGAACTAAGAAAATCTTAACTTTATCTCTCACCGTGTGAAGCGAGTGATAAGCGTTGGTTAACCGAAGTTTAGAACATCCCCAACGAGCATAGCACTTTAGCATCCACAAACTGTAGTTAGGGTCTAGTATTGGAGCTACTGCGATTTTAGGGTTTATGGGATAAATCCAATTGATTATGTCCCTCATATACTCATTGAACCCGAAAAATACAATTGCATCAAATGATTTCCAATTGTAGTTTTCCCACATATTTATGAGTACAACTTCATTTTTTAAACTTTCAAGTCCTCGTTTCCAAGTCATGGCTTGACTATACACCCCGTCAGAAGGTACAATGTGGGGGTAAGAAAAAATAAAAGCTATCTTCATTCTAAATCAATTGTTACATTATCATCATTAATATCCCGCCATATTCCGGTTGTTTTATATTTTGCAGGGATTCCTGCAAACAGGCTGTGGGTATCATTATTTCTATAATCGTCATTACACATTGAATGTGCGGCTACCACCGAAAATGGGGGGAGATGCGTCCCCTGCATCACTGTGACGTTAGCAGCCAGCCATGTGTCGTGGTCTATTACCACTTCATCATATCCTCTGCTCACAAAATCACTATTTTTGTTTTTCAGCCTATGCATGGAACTATCCATAATTTGCACATTACAACCACATAGAACATTGTCTTTACATATAATCCTATAGTCACAATTTATTCGTAAAGTGGAAGAATTACCGAAGTTTTTACCAAATTCGAGATAAGAGCTATTTCGAAGTACTGTTATTGCACTGTTTGCTCCAATACACGAGGACTTAGTTCCTCCTTTGAAAACAATGGTACCTTTAGAGAAGAAACTCACTCAAGCATTAGGATATTGATTTGTAATGAACAAACCCAACCGAATCATTCCAAAATATACATGATCAGAATCAATGATGACCTTCCCTTTTAAACAATAGAATTTGGGGTTATAAAGTAGAATTGGAATCTTGATAGCCTGCCTAAAAGGTAAGTACCATAAGCAAAAGAATAAAGATTTTGGAATAGCCAATATTGTTCTGATTTTAAATGTTATATTCATTGGAGGGGTTTATTATGTGCAAATGATTTTATTATCATTTATAATATGCGACAAGTATAAGCCGTAGGAGTTGTTTATAACGGGTTATTTCCTTTTGGTTACCTTTTGAAAAATAAAGTAGGATACGTATGCAACTTCCAATTAGTAACATTATGTTTGCAATATGAAAATACATTACGTTACGGGTTTTGATGTAGTTCTTTTTTCTTCCATCTAACTCCATCAATAGCTTGCGATCACTAATTGTAGAACTTTTTCCTTCTAAATGAATAATTTTAGCTTGGGGGATATTCATGTTTTTATATCCTGCTTTGCGGATTCTCCATGACAATTCGGACTCTTCTCCATACATGAAAAAATCGGGGTCGAACATGCCAACTTCATCTATCACACTTCGTTTTACCATGAAATTAGCACCAGATACGTTACCTACAGATATAGGTTTGTCAGTAGTATTATAGAAAGGATGCTTCACGAATTTACGGCTAATCCCCAATGTAATTTCTGATAGTTCATATGACCAAATCCCAAACGGTATTCGGTGGTATGAATAGGTCGGTTGCATATCCGCATGGAAGAGAGAACCGCCACAAGTCCCGACATTGGGATGTGCATCAATGTATTGCATTAAAATGTAGATAGCGTTGTTGACCAAATAGGTGTCTGTATTAAGAAGAAAAATATTTCTCCCTTTTGCTATTTTTATGCCTTCGTTGTTTGCTCTTCCAAAACCCACATTATGAGACATTTGGATATAAACAATCCTTCCTCCAAATGCACGTAGAAGACTTTCTTTGGGAGATATTGCAGAATCATTATCCACAACTATCATCTCATAAGTGAAACCCGAACTCTTGCTATAAATAGAATTTATCGCTTGTAACAGTAAATCCGTAGTATTATAGTTAACCAAGATTATGGAAACATCTATTTTATAATCTATCATTATGCAATAATATCAATAATTTTGTTTTTAAAATACTCTTCCATAAAGCCCAATGAATAGCTATATTCCATCCGAATAATTTATAGTTTAGTTTGAATGTATTTCTTTTCTGGTTGCGTTCAGCGGGTTTCCTAAAACTTCCTCCTCCTTTTACGGCTTCCTCAATCATTTGCTCTTCTACATGTAATGTGTCATTGTGGGTATAAACCTCTTTCCAGAATCTTTCACCTTTTTCACTATTGATAGTGACTACGGATATGTTTTTGGGAAGACTACCTAATGATTTAAGTCTTTTTATCCCTAGAAAATCACCTATTGTTATATCTGATCCCCTTTTAGGGGAAGTAAATTTACATCTGTAACAACTTTCTCTTAATGTGATAGATGTTAGAAAACCATATAAATAATACGAAAGCTGTGCTTTTTTACTATACAGCAATGTCTCTCCATCCCATAATGAAAAACAATAATTATATTCATCATTACCTCTAAAACGACACTTAGTTGTTTTCCTAAGTAATTTTTTTGGAAAGGAAGACAATTCTTGTCTAAGATATGCGAAGGGTGGAACACCATGACAAAGCAAATCACAAGTCAATAGGTTAGAATACTCTTTAGCTAAGAAGGCTTTTAATCCTGCAATTTGGCAAGGTGTACCTATAAATAGTACGAACAATTCTTCCTGTAAGTCCGATTTTACTTGTTGAAAAGTATCATCAACATAAGCCTGTACGTATTTGGAGCCTCGTAATTGTTCTAATTTATCCAAAGAAGATAATCGGATAAAATGAGGCTCTAGTTTATGGTTCCATCCTACACCATAAACTATACCTTTGTGTTCTTTTATCCATGTTGAATACATATATGCAGCTACTCCACCAGAAGCACTTTCTTTGCATGCCACTGTATCACTATTCCATGCTGCATAGCAATAGCGTGGTTTGACAAGCTGGGATTTATTATTAGTAGGACAATTCTTTTGACATATGCCACAATCTGAACATTTGCTTGTATTTATTACTGGGTGGAGTTCTCCAAATTTATCCTCTTTCATTTCAATAGCATGGTGTGGACAAATATTAAAACAAGCAGAACATCCTGTACATTCGATATAATTACAGATAGTTTTCATTTCAACATGCATTGATAACAGATTTCAAATATGATATTGATAGTTCTCTATCACTTGTTAATTTTACCTGAACAGTGCTGTAATCTATAGATTCTAAGGTTGGAGGTCTATCCACATATAAACGGTTTGACAAATTGTAATGATTTAGTAAATTTTCCAAACGAGAATTTTGGGAATTAACATCCTTTTCTTTAAAACGAAGCATCGTGATAAAATCTTTTTCTAAATTGATACTGAGGGCTGTTGCGTGAAAAGAATCAGTGCAAATTAATCTAGCATTATTCAACAGAAAGACAAAATCATTGATTCCTGCATCTTCTACTAGTTCTACTGTGCGTTTAAAATGGGATGGATGCATTGGTAAAACGACAACTCTGTCAATTTGAGTTGTTACTCTGATTTTCTCTAACTTGTACCAATATTCTTCTTGATTAGCAATGAAATAACACAAGATGTAAGGAGTTGTTTTATCAAACTTAGTGATCGAAAAACCATTTGAAAATTTTACCCATTGTTCACGTACAAGCAAAAAAGTTGGGTCAACGACTTTGGTAATTTGCTTTCCAGACAGTTCTTGTAGCGGAACTATTGCTGATTCTTCTCTTACAGAAATCAACTCGAAATCTCTAAGTGCCTCTATATATAAATGATTTATTCCTTTTGGAATTTTTTCCACACCAATACTCGAAGCATAAGAATATTTATTTGTTTTAAAATCTTTCAATAAAAGATATGGACTAGTATGATATGGATTCCATAGCTGATCACTTCCGGCTATAATGCAACTTAATTTGCTTATTTGCCATTTATACGCCTGTTTTCCAATAAATCCGAAACATAGAGGGAACTGCTTGAAATTATTTTTCTTGAAAGATAATATCTTTTTCTTCTTCTTCTTTCCGTAGCCATGTTCTTTTTCTTGAAGTTTTTTCTGTATGCAGGAACGAATAATATTGCCTATTATATTTCTCCAAGTGATGTGCCGTTTTAATAAATAGGGAGAGGCTCCCAACTCTTCAATTTTGGCACATAGCGCATAAGCTTGCAAAGAAGTACCATAGTTACTTCCACCAAACCAAGTTACAATTCCTATTTTCTTCATGATTTAAAATAAATGCAGAAATTTTAGAGTAGTCATAAAATAATCGATAATAATAGCATTGGGGATAGACTTGAAAATAATCTCATAGAAAGATCTTTTTCTAGTTCTGTACTGCAATGGCCATATATTTTCTCTATCTTTAAGAATACTATTTATTATATCCAGACGATACTTTTTTTCATAACCTAAACGATACATCTGTAAAAATACTCCAGTGGTGCGATAAGTGACTATATCAGTTAATTTTGACCTATAAGAGTGGGATGACAACATATCTAATGAACCATATAATTGTTGAGAAATAGAATAATAGAGTTTATACACTCTTTCCCATTCTTCATACTTATGGCGTTTGGTTGACAATGATAAACTTCCATATTTAATATAGTTATATCCTACATTCGATTTTAATATAAGCTGTTTCACAGTCAGTAAATAGCTGTAGAAAAAAATACCATCCTCGGCTATTGATATTGCTTCATCAAATTTTATGTTGTTTTTGTTGATTACATGCCTATTATATAGTTTCGAATATGGACCTCTGTTTTGAAATAATTCATATTTATCTATGATTTTACCCCCCCCCCCTCTCTCTCTCCTGTTAAATAAATATTTACATTGTCGTATTTTAATGTTTGAATTACATTTCCTGTATGGTCTGAAATTCTTATGCCTTGAAAAACTAAATCTGATTCTATAAGATTATTAGGAAAGAATGATTCAAGGTAAGTCGTATCTATATAGTCATCAGAATCAATAAAGGAAATCCATTCACCTTTAGCCTTTTCAGTACCAAAGTTTCGACTTGCACTTACCCCATAGTTTGCACGATGATATACCTTTAGCCTATCATCAATGTCAGCATATTTATCACAAATTTTACCGCTTCCATCTGAACTGCCATCATCAATTAAGATGAGTTCAAATGACTTGTAGGTTTGAGCTAAAATACTGTCAATACATTTTTCTAAAACCTTAGAAGAATTATAAACAGGTACAATAATACTAATCATGGATTATACATCTATTGAATAAATTTACAAATTGTTCGGCTTGTTTTTGGGGAGAATAATAAGTCGCATATTCTATTGCTATTTTACTTAATAGTTCATTACTATAACTTTTTGAAAGAACTTCAAGTATCTTTATACTGAGCGCCTCCTCAGATGTTGGGGGAGCATAGTAGTTTAGTAAACCTTTTGTTGTTTCAAACAGAGCAGACTCTTTGGTGCAAATGACGGGAACGCCATGAATAGCCGCTTCTATTGGGGTAAATCCGAACCCTTCCATTAAAGACGGAGAAACAAACAGACTTGCATTTGAGTATAATGTAGACATTTTTTCTTCTGTAAGGTTTTCATCTATCAATCTAACTCTTTTTTCTATCCTATGATTTATCAAAAAAGGAAGGATTTCATTGTCCCAATAAGGAAGCCGCTTTGCCTTGACAATCAGTTGATGAGGAATTTGATTTTTTAATAGATTGAATGCACGTACAAGGGATATCAAATTTTTGTATGGTTCTAATGTGTTTACATTCAAGATATAAGGCGTTTTTATAAAACTTGCGATTGAGCTGTTTCTATTTTTTAAAGAAATGCTGTTGTATATAACTTCAATAGGTATATTGAACGAGGGTAGCACTTGTTTTATGTTTTTTTTTGCAAAATTTGAGATAGTAACCATTTTTGTCAAATGAGATAACAGATATTGCATGGAATAATCAAATGCCTTTTGCTTTAGAAAATTGCTTTTTAATGAAAAACCTTGAGCATCGTGAAGAACTCCTACAAAAGGAACCGAGTGACAGTAAAGGCTTCCATAAGATAAAAATGGAGAGAAAAAAAGCTCACATCCTTCCCGTTTAATGATAGTATCCAAACGACGTTGATTCAATATTCCTGTTAGATGAGGAATTTTTTTTATCATCTTAGGATTAAAAAGTATATACTTGTACTCTTCTGCATTTTCTCTTATAAAAGGTTCATTTAGGGAAGTACAAAGTAATATCAAATCGTTTCGAATCAAACACTGCTTGAAACCTTCCAATAATCGAAAAGCATAATTGGTAACCCCTGAGTAATTGTAGGGAATTATATATGTTAGATCAATAAGAATCCTCATATACGTTTATTTTTTTATAAATATAAAGAGAAAATCTTTTATGCAATATGGTATCCTCAAATAAATAAAAGCAAGAAACAAACGTGCTTTTTTACTTTTAATATATTTACAATATGGTTTAAAGGCGGAATTATACTCCAGAAGACGGTTTCTACGCTCTATGTAACAACAGCTGTCTCTGAATATTGAGCGGTATCCTCTAAACATTAAAATCGCAACCTTCTGTAAAATAGATTTCTTTACTCTAATGTCTATGGAAAATTGGTTTATTGTTTGAGAGTATATATTTATCATCACTAAACACGAATGATAATAGTCAATATATGGTCGACTTACATTGCGTGTTAACGATATTGTATCTTGGTGAATCATGTAGTGATAAAAAGGGCGGTTTATATATTTCACCTTATTTACATTCCTAAAATACTCTGTATTAAACATAGAATCTTCATTGATACTCGTATTGCGAAATTTGATTTTCTTTTCGTGAAGCAATTGCGTATTATATAATTTAGAATAAATACTTGCTGATTTAGATGTAAAACAGTTCGTCTTTACTAGAACTTCTTCAGTGGCAACAATCTGATCAGAGGCATATAGGTTATCGATTATCTCAATTGAATCTATGTGGGCTTTATCCTTAAATGTTGGAAAAATTGCTGAAATTTCTGAGGATTCGTTAGCTATCGTCAAAGCGCAACAAGACAAATACTCCCGTTCAATATAATCATCTGAATCAATAAAAGTAATCCATTGCCCATGAGCGTGGTCTATACCAAAATTCCGAGTTGCGGATACACCTGAGTTCGATTTATGGTATATGATTACATTCTTTACATTTGCATAGCTGTCACATATCTCAGCACTTCCGTCATTACTTCCATCATCAATTAAAAGAAGTTCAAAATCTGTATATGTTTGCACTAGTACACTATCCACACATTTTTTTAGATACTTTGCTGCATTATAAATTGGAATTATGACAGTAAACATATTTAGAAGCGTATATGATTAAATGTTGTGTTGCCAAGTTTCGCCGCGAATTTAGGAAATCCACTATTATACATTTTTCCAGTCTGAAATAGATTCACAGCTTCTGCACCCATTAAAAGATATAAATCAATGAATGACTTAAGGAATACTTTGACATCAGATTGTTCATAATTCATATGAACTACTTTCCCCGGGATTACATATATCCTACTGATTTTAGATACTTCTTCAAGGAAAGTACTGCTATCTGAAGTGACTAATAACCTGTAGTTTTGAGGTAATGCTTCTAATAATTCCATAAGCTTCTCTTTGCATTTTTCTATTAATTTATTTTTGTCGGTGTCATTCAGTATATGATAAAACTCAATATTTCCTTCTTTGAAATCACCAAGCAACTGCTGGAATCTGAATGTGGCAGCATAGTACCGACTCCCTAAATTCTTTATATTTTCATCTATCAAAAGTTGGAGTTCGTTGGCAGGTTTGAATAATTCATGAAACAATTCACTATATGATTTCTTATGAAAATGTGCATTTGAATAGATATGATAATTTGAACTGATTCCTCGCAGCACAAATCTATTTAACAATAATTTATCAAATAATCCCTCAAGTATTGCATCAAAGCAATCCAATACAACCGGAGTGGATTGTGGATATTCATAATCTATATCAGTAGAGGCGATTGCCCAGTCATAAACATTAGGCACTAAACAATCTTTCAAATTGAAAGGGTAAATGAAATGAATGTAAAATGGGATTTTATGTTGTTTGCAGTATGAATAGACTGACAAACATCCTCTCAGGCGGTCAGTCAGGCCACCATGAGGGAAACGGCCATCTATCATCATAATACACTTTTTGCTAGAGATCGGAACACTCTTATTATGAGTGTCTATATTGTAAAATTTTAAAATCATTTCTTTCTTTAACCGTTTTAAGCGTGGTATTTGCCCTCTGTAAAATCGAATAGATTTTCTTATCTGCCATAGTAGTGGAAATTCTTCATATAGTTTTTTTATATCCATATCTTTGCATTATTTTTATCATAATATCTTTTACTATTTTTTTTTCGTCCGTATTGTATCCTATGAAATATGCTGAAAGAGAGACTGATAGTATGCAACTAAGAATTACTGCCAAGGAAGGTATTATTATGTTGCACATATTAATGCTTGTGATAATAAGAGGAAATAATGAGGCTATTATTCCTACATATATTACGGGAAGAATCACATTATTCAGATAGAATTTTAATTCCAATTTAATTTGTGGAAGTATAATTTTAATTCGAAATATTTGTGCGACTAATTCTGCGAATACTAGTACTACATATACTGATTCCGGAGGAAAATGAAAGAATTTGAGTATCAAATATGAAATGGGAAAAGCAAAGAATATGATAGCCCCTTCTATTATTTCTGTTTTTTTTATGTTTCCTTTGGCTTGAATGGATATTTTAAGAGGATTTGATATTGAGAAAAACAGGCTTTGTACGAGCATTAGTCTTACAAACCAAACTGTGTGATTAGGTACTTCTCCTAACCACATTCTCAGTATGACTTCAGCTTCAATACATATAGGCATAATTAATGCTAGCAGCAGAAAAAATGATAATTTAGAACTAAAAATCACAAGTTTATGCATGTGGCTCAAATTACCATCAGCATAACTTTTAATTAACTGCGGGTTTAATGCAGTCTGAAAATTATAACAAAACTGCATTATTACACTCTGTATTTGTATGGATATTGCACGTGCGGCATTTACTATCGTTCCAAAAAATAGATTCAAAAGAATATCTATTCCCTGTTTTGATCCCATAATTGCTAAATGTCCGAACATTGACCAAAGAGAGAAGCCTATTATTTCTGTAAATAAATCCTTGTTAAAATGAGGAATCACTTTCACCTCTGCGAAATGGCGATAAGAGTAGATAATGTACAGTCCGCGTATAAATGAGTAAGAACATAAAAAAAGGAAAGAGTAAATAATAAGTTTATTTGCAACTATGAAGTATTGAATATATATTACTATGAACAATTTCAATGTTACTTCCATGATAGATAAAAAGGCAAACACATTCAAACGTTCATGTGCAATGATTACTGAATTATATGGAGTAGTGCTTACGCCTAAAGTTGCTGAGATTAATGAAAATTGATAAACCCAAAATGCAATGCTCTCACTTCCTTGTGGTATATTCAGTTTAGTGGTTATAAACCATAATCCGACTGTTTCTCCGATGACGAGGATCATAAGTGCTAAGAGTAGATGTATCAATTGCAAATTACCAAAAATGCGTTTGACCTCATCTAATGCACCTTTTCCCAAATAATAAGTAATGTACCTTGATGTGGCTCCTCCTAAAGATGCTGTTATGAAACCTAGCATAGATACAGCTCCTCCTACAACGTTATAGAGACCAAAATCTTCAACGCCAAATGCTTTTAGAAGTGCTCTACTTGTATAAAGCCCTATTGCAATTGTAATGGTCATCCGAAAATAGAGAAGCATGGTATTCTTGGCTATTCTTCTGTTTGAATATGTTTGATTATAAGTAGACATTAATTTTGTGCCTTATTAATTGTTTCATTAAGGAAAATATATTCCAGCAGTTTTTTAAAGCCCCATCCCATATTCAAACGGACTCTCAAAATCCCTCAGTAACGGATGCTTCATATCTTTTTCGCTAAGTATCGCTTTATCAACCGGTATTTTCCAGTCTATCCCTATACCTTCATCCAAGATACTGATTCCACCGTCAGCTTGTGGAGCATAATAGTTGTCACATTTGTATTGAAATACGGCTACCTCACTCAGTACAGCAAAACCATGGGCAAAACCTTTGGGAATGAAGAATTGCAAA
>ERZ791724.521-NODE-521-length-30279-cov-3.044501_pt1 | contig 30279 bp, 24 predicted proteins | sample MGYA00510044_ERZ791724 | MGnify/ENA primary metagenome ERZ791724 (study PRJEB30046, sample SAMN00715140) | human gut metagenome | study: EMG produced TPA metagenomics assembly of the A metagenome-wide association study of gut microbiota in type 2... | reverse complement strand
ATAAGAAATTTACTCCCCCATAAATGGCAAAGGTAGCATCGCGGAGACGATTACAAAAACATGATAGTAATATGACAATTAAAAATAGAAACTATCATGTTTTAGGGCATTGAAGAACAAACTCTATAGAGTAATAATGATAGTATGATGGTTATTTTGCAAAATCTTTATATAAAACATTCTTTCAGACCAACAAAAAAGAGATTCAAGACTATAGATCGAAACGTTGTTCCTCGAGCCAAACACACCCAACCGCAATAACCTCTTCTTTTTCATCCACAAGAAAGTACGGAACAGTTCCTTCGAAAGAAACCTGATCGAATCCACTGGCAATCATTCCTTCACAATTATAAGGTATTACATGAGTTGAATCCGGTTTGATGATTTTCTTTCTTATTATCACGTCCCCAGATATACTTATAGGAATTCTATTTGCTGGAAATTGTTCCTGATCAGCATAATCGCATACGAATAAATGGGACGTAATACTTTGATATAAGAAGACATCATGTTTATATTCATTTTTCATCTTTAATGTCAATATTTTATTTTTTTATCATATGATTGACTAATCCGTAAAGTGCCTTGTACATCATAATCAGTCTTTTTAACATCCAAATCCACCAATTTATATTTTGTTTGACCATTACAGAATGTTTTATATCTTGTTTGACCGTAACTTGAGTTTGCTACAGATAGAAATAAACAAACAGATAATAGAACCTGAAATAATACATGAGTTTTCATAAGATTCCAATTTTAATATTTATAATACTTTAAATAATTATATAGAGCTTCTTGTTTCTACAACATATACAGTCTCTCAAGAGCATATTTTTCGGAAACCGAAGGATTCAAACGTATTTCTACACTATATGCATTTATCTCGTTTTTATAATATTCAGGACAATACAGAATTGTAATCTTAGCCTCATATTCATTAATAAAATCCATAGAATTCGTGATACCGTCAAATTCATACTTTAACAAGTAATCCACATGTTCCGGAGGTATTTGGAGATTATATGGCGAATCAAGAAGCATTTGAGTCTTACTTGACCATGCCTCATCATGATTACAATGATAGGCTTCATGATAAAGAATAGACATTTGATCTTGATATTCATATTTAAAGAACTTACCACCAACATAAATGGTCTTCTTTCCAGTCTTTTCATCTGGTATGACCATAGCATTTCCACGACATTTACCTGGTTCATACACAATATCCACATCATCTATCCCACAAGCCAACTCCTTCATTCTTTTCTTTATATCCGGAATTTTTTTATTTAAGCTTGCCTGGGTAATAGAACCGGGAGGCGGATCATTGCTTGTGCCTCCGCCACCTCCGATCCCCGTTTCTCCTCCGATGATCGGGTCGGTATCTGTATAATCTATGGTTTCCGAGATCCAAACCGTTCGTTCCTTACAATATAAACCACGGGAGACTTCAATGTCATTCCACTCTATGATCCCATAATGGCAATCATAGTATTCTTTCCCCCAAGCACGGGTTTGAGGCGGATCTTCGAACTTAAGTTCTCCTGCCGATTCGTCTCCAAAGATATTGTAACTCAACTCGTCGAAGACAAAATTCTGTTGGTAAGCACGAATCTGTTCATTCTCGCGTGTAATCGTCCGGTAACGAAGCGTATCACCTTGTATATCAAAAAACCAAATCGTATGAATGATATTCGGGATTTCTTCTTTATAAACCGGAACAAGATAAGAGATGTCCCTTTTCTCTTCTCCCATAGGTAATGCATATTGCCACAAGGGAATTCCATACAACCGAGTGAATCTGTCAAAAAAAGGAGTGATACTGTCGACGTGCTGCATGGCAACCTGGATCAACAACAGATTCTCGTCAAGTTCGGACACCGATTTAGTCATGAAAAGAGAAGCCGCAGCCTCTTCATCCGGTCCAACGGCCGGTAAATCGTCTTGACAGGCGGAAAGAGAGGCGAGGACAAAAAAGATAATTACTTGCAATATTCGAGTCCGTTTCATACATAGTACATTAAAAAAATTATTTCAGTTAACGTAATAAGACTGACGTCTATATGAGAGGACTTACCGTTCTTTCAAACGATAAACAAGAGCCGGTTTCGGTTTGAAAAGCAGGGAATGGCGAAATTCACATCCAGCCATTCCCTCATAGTTATTTATGTGTGTTTATAAAAAGGTTAATAACCTTCATTCTGTTGTCCTTTGATTTGCGGGTTGGAGTCGATTTCATCTTTCGGGATCGGCCATACCCACATATGATCGTCAGCAGGTTTGACCATATCCGTACCCAAAGCCGGCAGATAAGACTGAACCTGCGCTTCGACCGTAGAACGGTTCAGCCCCTTCTTCCAACGTTTCATGTTAAAGATATGGGGATCTTCGCCGAACAATTCGCGGACATACTCATCCTGAATCTCTTTCATCAAAGCATCGCCACTATACGCCTTATCGTTCCACCCTTTGATACGGGCAGCTTTCAATTCGTTCAATATTTCGGACGCATTGGCTGCATCACCGGACATAGCGTATGCTTCTGCCGCTATCAGATACATTTCAGAGATACGGAATGCTTTCGTCTTATTGACATTAGAACTCTTTCCGTCATAAAAATCCGGATTTCCGGGCCATTTCTTACAATAAGTGAGCATAAAATCGCTCACAGACTGAGCGTCGATCGAATCATAAGTAAAGTAAGCATCATAACGAATGTCATTATCCTGATCATACAACCCTAATACCGTTTTAGTCGGTATGTAAGAAGGACGAGGCAAAACATCAATAATTCCGCTAAAAGCACTACCCAACGAATTCGGACACTCTTCCTGCCCTTTAATCATGGCGAACTGCCAGATTGCCTCTGTTCCGTTGTCATGCACCCACATATCCGCATAAGCTGCGGCATCCGTCATCAAAGGATATGTCCCGCTATCGATCAATGATGTCGCAGCAGAAATCGCCCCTTGATAATCTTCTTTTTCAAGAGCCACACGGGCTTTCAGAGCCTTGACGACATCTTTCGTGATATAAGCCGAATTTTGCTCTCCGGCAGTTGTCACCAACTCTTCCGCTTTGGCCAAATCATCTTCTATTTGTGCATATGTTTCAGCCAAAGAACTCCGTTCCGGATAGCTGGCATCGTTAGACGAAGGATTGTATTCGTAAACCAAAGGCACGCCATAATCATTGGCCGCCGTAGACGCATCATAATTCTTACAGAAATGACGCGCCAACTCGAAATAGGCAAATGCACGCGAAAAATAAGCATGCCCCATATAAAGGCGAACCGAAACCCGATCCGCATCCGACAGCGTATTGGCGTCCAATAAAGCCTGTGCTCCCTTCAACAAGACATTGGCATTAGCGATATAATTATAGTTATTACTCCAGCATCCCGAAAAAGCGCCATCCGTAATCGTAAATTCCCAACGGTAAAAAGCACCGTATGTATTCCCGTAATCGGCTGTAGCGGTTATCAAGCCAGACTGAACCAAGGCATCCATTGCATAAGCGTTTTGCAAATATGAACGCCACTCCGCATGAAACAAATTACTGTATTTCTGACAATCCAAGACGGATTGGACCGATTCATTCGTCGCTATAGAAGTTTCCGACGTCAAATCCATGTCGCAGGCAGTAAAAGCCGCACAGCAACAGGCAAACAAAGACAATATAGTTTTCTTTTTCATATTTCTGTTCCTTTTTAATTAAATTAGAATGTAAACTCAGCACCGAACGAAAATTGACGGGTATTCGGATATTTACCTAACTGCAAATTCGAATCGACTTCCGGGTCTGCCCCTTGATACTTCGTTGCCGTCAACAAGTTACGTCCTACAGCAAAGACTCTCAATCCCCGGATAAAACCGGTCTTTCTCAAAAGGCTTTGAGGCAGATTATAACCAATGGTCAAATTCTTCAAGCGCAAGAACGAAGCGTTTTCCAATAAGTGCGTATCGAAATATCGTGGAGAATTAACAGCCGCAATATCTGTTACCTGTCCCGGAGTAGTCCACATGTTTTCCATTTCGACCGTTTGGTTCAATTGCCCTACGAAATTCGGATTCTCAACGAAGTAGCGGTCATTGTCGATCATGTACTTGCCCAGCATGAAAGAGAAATCGGCATTCACACTGAAGCCCTTCCAATCGAAACGTGTACTGAAACCACCCGACCACGGAGCATACTGTTGTTTTCCTGTATATGCAGCATTATTTTCATCATATACTTTCGTTTCATTTCCATCTTTGTCCAACCAGATTTGCTGTCCGTCCTGGGGATCGACGCCAACCCATCTAACATAATAGAATTCTCCGTAAGGCTTTCCCACCTCATATTTCAAACCTGTATTTGCCACAACATATTCATCACGTCCGCCGAACAATTCCGTTATTTCGTTTTTATTGTAGTTAATATTGGCCGATACGCTCCAGAACATATCCTTATTGGATATGATGTCATAAGAAGCGGACAATTCGATACCTCTGTTGAACATACTGCCGATATTTCCCCAACCGGAACCATGACCTGTCGTATAAGAGAACGGGATCGTCATCAACATATCTTCCGTCACTTTGTTGTAAAAATCAAAATCGACACTCAAACGATTGAAGAAACGAGAGTTAAATCCGATATTCAACGTCTTTTGTTTTTCCCAGGTCAGATCGTCATTCTGCACCGAAGAAATAGCAAAATACTGACCTCCGTTATAGTTACCCGTACCGACCAAACCTAAAGCCGGATAATAAGGGTCTCCTTCAAAAGCCGAGTTACCGGTCGTTCCGTAACTTGCTTTCAAACGCAAATCCGACAGCCAGTCGACATCATACAGAAACCCTTCTTTTTTCATATTCCACATCGCTCCTACTGAAAAGAAGGAAGCCCAACGATTATTGACACCGAACAAAGAAGAACCGTCCGTACGGTAAGAAGCATCCAAGTAATATTTTTCATCGAAATTATATTCGGCACGGGCAAAGAAAGAATTCATCACTTTCTTTTTCAAATCGGCACTCGGTTTCTTAAACGTCGTACCGTGGCTTATCAACGTCAAACGATCGTCCGTAATCCCGTCAACACTTGCACCGAAAGAACTGCCATCATAAATGATGGCTTCCTGACCGATAAGAGCCGTAATATTGTGCAACTTATCAATATCAAATTTATATTCGGCCGTATTCGTCAAAGTAAAAGAAGAATAACGCTGGAATGATTCTTGAGCCGAACCCGAATAATTATTATACTGGGCAGGTTTATTCCTGTAGCGATATCTGTAATCGAAAGCATCCATAGCTTGAGAAGCACGCAATGTCAATCCCTTTATCGGAGTTATTTCTTCAAACATATTTCCGAAAAGACGAATTTTATTTTTTCCCGTCGGCTGGTTTTCCAACAGATAATAAGGGTTCCACACACCCAAAAGATCAAGCAAATCCTTGCGTTTTCCATACGAAATACTACCATCCGCGTTTTCTATCACTTCATACGGGGTCTCGAACGGGAAAGCCCAACGGCTCAATGTAGACACATTGTACCAGCTATTACCAGATCCGGCAAATCCATTTGTTTCCCAGTCCTCATAAGACAGTCCTAAATTCACACCAACACGCAACCAGTCGAAAACCTTCGTGTCCAAATTACTGCGCAATGTCTCGCGGCGCATTCCCGAAGCAGGTTCCACACCGTCCGCATCATAATGGCTGGCAGAAATAAAATAATTCGTTTTGTTGGCTATACCGGAAATACTTGCATCCAACTGCCAAGTCGGTGCGTTATCTTTCAAGAAATAATCTTCCCAATCCGTCGAAATGCCTAAACGCATCGCATTTTCGATCTTAGAAAAATCAGCATTCGGATTGACAGTCTTCCACAAATTATAATATTGTGTCGTATTCATCATCTCGGATGTCGGCAATGCTGGCTGAGAAAAACCGTATTGCCCTTTCACCGTCACGGTCGGCTTCGCCCCTCTCCCTCGCTTACTCGTGATCACAACCACACCGTTTGCTGCACGCGAACCGTAAATAGAAGTGGAAGATGCATCTTTCAGAATCGTCACATTTTCGATATCACTTGGGTTCAAAGCAGTGAACACGCCACTTGATATCGGAGAACCATCCAAAATAAACAACGGCTCCGTAGAAGAATTAATAGAACCGACACCACGCATACGCATAGATACATTCTCACTCGGCTCACCCGAAGAAGTAAAAACCTGCAAACCGGCAACCTACCCCTGAAGAGCATCCGCAAAATTAGCACTTGGGCGATTCGAAATTTTTTCCGATTTGACGGCGGCAACTGATCCGACCATCGAACCTAATTTTTTTGCAGAACCATATGTTCCGGTAATTAATACTTCATCTAACATTTCAGATGACGTTCTCATCCGGATAGTCAAGTTAGGTTGGATTCTCACGATTTGTGCTTCCATACCGACATACGACACTTCCAATTCTTTTGCAGAACCAGGAACATTACTCAAACTAAAAAGGCCGTCTGCATCAGTCACAGTTCCAATGTTTGTTCCCTTCACCATTACAGTCGCACCAATAACCGCTTCTCCATCCTCTTCCGACAAGACTTTCCCTGTCACTTTGGATGTTTGAGCCATTACCATACCTATACCTATTATACAACAGGTAAGCAATAACAACATTCTTCTTTTCATCATAATTACACATTTAGATTTATAGTACAAATTCATTAGACTATTTAGTTCTGGTAGAACTAATATTTTAGGAAGAATGATTCCATATTCGTAACAAGGATAAACATATGTAAATAAGATTATTATATTTAAATTAGCATAAAACTACAAACGCTGTAATTTTTAATTAAAAATATTAAAAACTACAATTTGAGACACACTTTTTTATACACTTGACCATGACATAATGAATAATACATTAGGTATTAGCTTAATATTCAGAACTATGTTATACGACATATTTATATGTATTTTTGAACATAATTCAATTTTTATAAATAATTCATTTGTATATTTGCTCTAAATAAAAACATAGTTCTACCAGAACTACGTTATATACACTTTAATTCAGCGATAAAGAATAAAGATTAATACAAACAACTGTATTATCTTTCTATCTATCAACCGACTACATAAACAAACTTTTATTAACAAACAGAAAATATAAATCAAATAATAAACATAGTATAATACTCCAACGAACTTATTCCATTACGGTTAATCACATATCATAAAGTAATACCCTTTACAAACGGTAGAAATAGATAAACCTTTTATCATAATAGCAGGGTAACCGCACCAAAATCGCAATCAGAAAAGATTTTTCATGACATTAATATCAAATTTATCGCTTATATGACAAAACGACAAAGTGCACCAAAAGACCATCAGAGTCTTATTGATGCACTTTTTACCTAAATTGTTTTCCTCACAAAGGAAACGATCATTCGGCCCAATACTTATTCTGGATCAGATTCGGATTATAAATCAAATCCTCCGTTGCAATCGGAGTATAATAATATTTAGGTTCGACAAAAGTCCATCGCCCCACTTGTGAAATCATACGGACATATCCTTTATTTCCGTTGGTCAACGAATAAGTATTACCCTCCAATATTTCAACCTGCAAATTATATTTATCTTTATCAGCCTGCGGAATAGCATCTGCATCCGCTTTTGTCGCTACGATAGCATAATCCGGTTGTCCATCGCCAGTCACATCCAGATAACCCGGCTCCAGATAAACACCTTCCGGCACATTGGCCAACAATTTGCCACACCCCCAACGTCTTAAATCTCCATAACGGAAACCTTCGCATGCCAACTCGATACGACGTTCACGGCGTATTTCATAAACCGCTCCTTTCTGTGAGGAGGAAACATTCGAATAACGGTTAGCTTGAACCGGATCGATATTGCTCAACCAATCAGACAATGAAGCATGCGGCATTCCCACACGGTCACGCAATAAATTAATCGTTCTATCCACGTCATCCTGTTTCAATTCACCCAATTCGGCCTTCGCTTCAACATACATCAATAAGATTTCGGCATAACGAATCAAAGGTAGGTCCGTATAAGAATTATTCCAAGTCATCTGCTCTGCCATACGAGGAGAGAATTTTACTTGCGGATAACCGCCCATCGTCAATTTCGGGCGATATGGATCCACTTTGTCCGCCCGGACAAAACCTGGCGTCATAAACGTCTGCCGCATACGAGGATCACGATTTTCGAACACCTCCGTAAACTTTTTAGTCGCATATCCCGGTACGTCTTGGAACCGTTTTGTCTTTCCGTCTTCAACCACCAGATAGTCTTCCATCAAATCACGTGACATGCTGGAATTGAAGTCAAATAATGCCCCTCCGGCATTATGAGTACGTCCCAACGACTTATCATAATCCTCATAAATGATCATTTCCTTATTGTTGCTTAAATCCTGGCTACAAAACAAAGCCTCATAAGCATCTATATCACCGGATTTAGCAGTTGCCAATTCATACATCCCTGAATCCATTATCTTTTGGCAAGCATCTATCACAATCCTTAGAAAACGCTCAGAATCATTCAGATTCAATTCCGGATGATACTTGCGCCAACAGCCTTCTGCCAAGGCAATACGAGCCTGCATCGCCAAAGCACCATTCTTGAACCAACGAGTCCGGCTGGTACCGTCTGTCATATTATTAACAGCAAATTCCAAATCCGCCATAATGGAATCTACGACCAGCGAACGGGGATCTTGCGTTTTATACAACAAGTCCTTATCTGTCGTCTGCAAATCACGACTATACCAAGGTACATCCGAATAAGACAATACCTTATCATAATATAACTTAGCACGAAACATACGAGCCAAACCGACATAATGATTAATTTCTGTAGTATCACCCTGCGCTTTTCCGGCCCTAGACAACAAAAAATTGACATCCCGAATCTTTTCCCAATCCCACGTACTTTGATTATCCGGATTAACCTCTCCACGCATCATACTGTAGATATTCTGGCTTTCCGTATAAATCATATTGTCAGAAGGCACATCCGTATAACCGGAAGTAATATTTCCGTACAAACCATTCGTATAGGCTTCCAGATCACTTGCATTATTAAAAAATCCGTCTTCTGTAATTGAAGTTTCCGGATACCTTTCCAAAAAAGAGTCATTACATCCGTTTAACCCCAAAAGACCGATACAACCGAACATCCATATTTTTATATTACTTTTTATCATAACTTTTCTGTCTTACTAAAATTTAGAATGTAACATTTAAACCGAAAGAATAGGAACGCTGCAACGGATATACCTGTCCACCCAAACATTCCGGATCCATTTTATAGTATTTGTAAAGACCGGTAATCTCACACAAATTATCACCGGAAAAGAATACACGAAGACGGCTGATATTCACTTTGTCAGTCCATTTTTGCGGCAAAGTGTAACCGATTGTTAAATTCTTCAAACGAGCATAGGCAGCATTTTGCAAATAACGTGTCTGCGGAATAGCTAATCCCCTGTTAGCGACATACGCTTGGTAAGACTTAATACGCGGGAAAAATCCATTCGGATTTTCTGCCGTCCAATGGTCATTATAGTTACCATACGTGAGATTTGTCCACGGATCATAATACATACCCCAGAAATACGGGTCTTTAGTCGGATAATAATCCTTTTTCATAATACCCTGTATGAATATGCTGAAATCGAATCCATTCCAATCGCCATTCGCTGTAAATCCAAATGCATAACGAGCTTGATCGTTTCCAATAATCGTATAGTCACCATGATCATCCAATGTATTGGCACCTTTATTGATCTTGTGATCACCGTTCAAATCTTTATATTTGACATCTCCCGGAGCCATAGGTGGTGTGCCAGGATATGGATCGACCTCCGTATGATCGGCACTATTGTTGATATCTTCTTGAGAAGTGAAGAAACCTTCATTTACCAATCCCCAGATTTCACCCCACTCTTTTCCTACATAATGATCGCCTAAACTACCTGTTTCATTAGCATACTTCGTTATCCAAGAACGACTATCACCGATATTAAAACTAACACCATAGTTAAACGGTTTGTCTGCCAACTTAAATTGATCACGCCAACTGATCGTCAAATCCCAACCAGTAGTTTTCAAGTCAGCAGCATTTTCCAACGGAACAGCCGTACCCAATACAGACGGCAGTTTTGCGCCACTTCTCAACATATCTTTTGTACGGCGGATATAACCATCGACAGTAGCAGTCAAGCGATTATTGAAAAAGTTGACATCCATACCCCAGTCTGAAGTCGTCACCGTTTCCCAAGTCAAGTCGCCGGCAACCAATCCTGGAGAAGAAACATAAACTGGTTGCTTTCCATCTAAAATCACCCCCGTTTTACCGGAACTCATCGTAGCCAAATAAGGATAATAGTTGTCTTTCAAATATTGATTTCCCAAACTACCATAAGAAAAACGCAATTTCAAGAAGTTTACCAAATCCCTTAGAGGTTCGAAGAAACCTTCCTGAGAAATCACCCACGCAACAGATCCGGAAGGATTGAAAACAAAACGGGAATCTGTCGGAAAGCGTGAGGTCCCGTCATAACGAGCATTCACCGCCAAGATATAACGATTATCATACGTATAGTTCAAACGGCCGAAAACGCTTCGGAAAGATAATTCCCTGACACGTTGAGTGACAGTCATATCCCCCGTAGCCAGATTTGGTGTAGGTAATCCGTCCGTAATCAAATCCTTACGCTGGGCATACTCGTAAGATTCTCGCCAATTCTCCTGGTTATAACCTACCATCGCAGTAAAATCATGCTTGTCATCAAAAAGCTTGTGAAATGTTACATACGCATCGAAAGTAGCTGTTGATGCTTCCGTATTATCAAAATAAGCGGAAGAAACCGAGTTTTGATACAAGACAGGTGTTTCCGGTCCTTTTCGGTAAGGAACAGACAATTGCGCACCATCTTTATTGTTCCGGTTAGCAACATAGGCAAACGAACCGTTTACAAAAAGAACATCTTTTACAATGTCTAATTTAGTCGTAAACTGTGTCGTCAAAGTCGTTTTATTTTCTTTTTTACGTCCACCTTCGGCAAAACGTCCTATGATAGCGGCGCCGTCTTCTGTATAAGAACCATCCGGGTTATATATGGGTACCAATGCATTTCGACGATTTACAGCCCAATAATAATCATCGCCCAAAAAGTAAGGAGCGTCGTAATCGGAAACCACCAAACTTGTATTATTTCCTAATGTCCACCAATTAGTCAGTTTGAAGTCCAGTTTAGAACGGAGATTATATCGATTGAACTTATCCGTGCCATGCGACACCATACCGTCCTGAAAGTTATAACCAGCTGAGAAATAATAGTTCAGACGATCAGTCTTTCCGGATACATCGACAGTGTGATTCGTTGAGAATGCCAAATTTTTATAAGCTTCGCCGAACCAGTCAGTCTGACCAAAATAAGCATAAGTACCATCTGGCTTCAGAAAATAAGGCGATACATTCGGATCAGACGAAACACGTTTCGCATATTCCAATTCCTCCTGGTTATGGTTCACACCCCACGGATAATAGAAATCATTACGAGCTGTCGCCACCGTGTAAGGATCTGTAATCACCTCAGCCATACTACTTAACTTGCGCATAGCAAAATTATTGCTATAGTTGACGGTCAATTTTTCCTGCCCGGCCGTTTTCGTTGTTACCAAGATTACACCAAACGCAGCACGCGAGCCATAGATCGCAGCTGAAGCAGCATCCTTCAAGACAGAAATGCTTCCGATATCGGAAGGGTTCATACGATTCAGCTCTTCAGCAGTAGAAACAACACCATCAATGACCACCAACGGATCCCCCCCATTGATAGAAGTTGTTCCACGTATATTAAAAGAAGGAGAATCCGTCGCCTGGCCGCTACCGATCGAAACGGTCATGTTAGCGACCGACCCTTGCAAAGCCTGTCCGACAGTCAGAACCGGACGATTTTCCAACACTTTGGTTGAAACGGTTGCCACCGCTCCAGACAGATCCACTTTTTTCTGTGTACCATACCCGATAACGACCACTTCATTCAGCGCTTCACTATCTTCCTTCAAAACAACGTTTATAGTCGCTTTCACCGGTATATCCTGAGTTTGATAGCCGATATAAGAAATCGAAATGACAGCATTCTCAGACACGTCAGCCAAAGAAAAATTTCCATCAATATCCGTAACACACCCTATCATTGTCCCTCTGACCACGACGTTCACTCCTATCAACGGTTCCCCGTTCTCATCCTTCACATTTCCCATGACAGTGATCTTCTTTTCCTGTTGTATCATAGGAACCGTTTTTTCCGCCACCTGTTTTTTACGAACGATAATCTGGCGGTCGTTGATAAAATACTCAACATCCGTTCCATCGAACATTTGCTGCAAAATTTTATCAACACTGCGATTCGTCACATCAACATTTACCTTTCGGTTCAGGTTGATGTTCGATCCATGGTAAATAAATATAAATTCACTGTTTTTCTCGATGTAGGAAAATACATCTTTAATGCTTTTTCCATTCATTTGAATCGTTAACATCGTGTGGGTAGCATAAGATGACTCCGCATAAGCAGCAGTTCCTCCAAAACTGACCAGGCATAAAGCTAAACAAGCACTTTTGAGAAAAGGAGTCGATTTTCGACTGAATTCATCATTCTTTTTCATACATTTGTAACGTTTTTTCTTTGATACATAATTTTTTAGATTAAACATGTCCTTGAGTCGAACGATGGATCAGATCGTTCGACTCTTTTTTGATAAAAAAAGAGTTCACATAGGCTTTTATTTTTTTGATATGATTATGTCTTTGTTTTCATTCACGCTATAAGTCAAATATAAAGACTGGCATAATATATTGACCACATCTTCAAGTTTTTCCCTCAAATCCAATTTACCCGAAACTGGAATATTTCCAAGTTGGCTGTCACAGACAATCCTGCGTCCGTAATGTCGTGACAATCTATCAAAAACGTTCCCTGCTGTTCTGGCATTCAATAGCATGATATTATCTTTCCAGCAGATATATTCAAATACATCCACTTCTTTAATATTCGGACCTTTATCATCTACCGACATCAATTGATTGGGAAACAGTACCACTTTTTTCTTATTCGTGGTTTCCACTTCTACTTTACCTTCCACCAAAACAACCGAGGTAGCCGCATCTTCTTTATAAGCACAGATATTGAATTGTGTGCCCAATACTTTCACTTCAAAATCTTTCGTTTTAACAATAAAAGGACGTGAAGGATCTTTCTTTACATCCAAATAGACTTCCCCTTCGACAACAATCTCGCGTCTGTCATTTTTAAAAAGAGCAGGATAAATCACGCGAGAACTGGCATTGACATACATTTTCGTTCCATCCGAAAAGATAATATCAGCTTTCCGACCTTTGGGCACGACAATCTGATTTATGTCGTTTACCACTTCCTCCTTTTTGTGCTCCGTAACTTTCTTTACTGCCAGATCGTCCAGTTCCGGTTGTCCGTCTTTTCCATACTTTACAGAAGATTCGTCTTTTAGTTGAATCCGGTCATTGCTGGCAAACAGAATGACCTCATCTGCTGACAAAACCGGATCATTCTGCTCCAACAGGTTTAACGACAGGGAAGATTCATCCCTTCCAGATTGCCACAAGCCGATCCCCGCTACTAATAGAATGGCAATCGATGCGGCCACAGCCGAAAAGACATAACGAATTCTCAATCTCTGCGAACATTTGCTTTCAAGCCGGTCCTCTACTTCTTTCCAAAACAAAAGCACATCTTCACTATCGATAGATTCGACCTTATGCACTTTTTTTAGCAAAATTCTTCCAGCCTGAAAAAAAGAATCTTTATCTTGTATGTTCTGTTCTCTACTCACAACTAACTTTTTTATTCTTATTACGGATAAAAAAGAGTTTGGTACTCACTTTCTGTGAAAAATATATTTTTTTTCAAAATATATTTTCTTCAATTTAGACAGACTTCTGAACAACAGATTTTTACTGGATTGATAATTTATACCCAATATCTCCGCAATATCTTCATGCTTCAACTCATTTACATAATAAAGATAAATAATTTCTTGCTGATGAGGAGACAATCTTGAAAAGGCATCCATAAGAAGCCTAGAATAAGTATTCTTATCATCTTCCTCCAAAAACGAATCTTCTACAGCAAACTTGTCTCCATAATTTTCGAGGTCATCCGTCCCCTTTTCTTTTTCGATAGTATCAATTATCTTATTCCGTAATGTCTTAATTAAATATCCTTTTACGTTCAGCGTTGGAGAAAGTGTCGAATGATTCTGAATGATCTTTATGAATATATCCTGTATACAATCTTTTACCAGTTCTTTATCAGATACCAATTTCAGACCGTAATAATAAAGTAAGGAATAAAAACGACAATACATTTCCTTAAATGCATCCCTATCTCCATTCAAACATAACAGCCACAAATTTTCTTCTGATATATCATGCATAGCAAGCAATTGTGAGATTTTTTCCGTGATGCAAAATTAACCTTATTTATCAAATGACAAAAGAAAATGGTATTATTTTCAAGTTAAAAAGACATGACAAAAAGAAGTCAAAATCTGTATCCAATCGTGACAAAAAAACAGATACATTTTAGCAGTAAACTACCTAAACCGATTCCGACATCAAAATGGCTATTACGTTGTAATGTCTGTCTTTTCTTAAAATAGTCCACATTTCCAATACATTTTCTTTCAATCTGTCGTATATTTGTAGCTTAATAATCTGCCTGTCGACAATTGTTAGTAAGCCTACCGATGGTTATCGACAAACGATTACCCCAAAGGGAAAAATAAAACAACCGGAAGATATTTCCATATATCTGCCGGGTAACTAAACAATAGAAGCAATGGCAATTCGATTCAGCGTACACAAAACTCCGCAACCGAACAACAGGAAGGGGAAACAACAAACACATGCACGGGCGATCTCATATAGTACACAAAAAATAAAAGATTTAAAATCCATCCGGTTGAAAAATGTAAAAAGTGCTCCCTGCTATATGCCGGAAGAACGTAAAACAAGATTGCAGGACAACCTAAATCATAATGAAAGCATTACGACGATCACATATACGAAGTTGAATACCTGTCTCCGCTATCAGGCAACCGCCGACCTGAAAAAACATATTAAAGAAGAGCTTCTGTGCCGTATAGGTTCCAGCACACATGTGACCTATCTGCTGGCGAAAAACGATTAACAACTTTCTGTTTATGAAAAAAAATATATTCCTACTCTTTCTACTCTTTACCGCCGTCTCGCTTCAGGCGCAATACCCGTTGCTCAGCAAAGATGCCGAGATCAGCCTATTGACAGTTTCGCCATCGGAAGACGAAGTGTACACGGTCTACGGACATACAGCTTTGCGGGTAAGAGATGCATCGAAAAAACTCGATACCGTATTTAATTACGGGATATTCGACTTCTCGAAGCCCAACTTCATCTATCGGTTTGCAAAAGGAGAAACCGATTACAGACTGGCAGCGCAATATACACGCGACTTCCTAATCGAATATGAGATGCGGGGAAGCGAAGTCACCGAACAAATCCTGGATATCGATTCCGCAGGAAAAGCACGGATATGGGAAGCGTTGATGATCAATAACCGGCCGGAAAACCGCGTATACCGTTATAATTTCTTTTTCGACAATTGTGCGACAAGACCCGCTGCCATTATCGAGAAGCTGGCAGGTGAAAAAATAGATTATAACATACCGTTCAAGCAGCAGACGTTCCGCGATCTCATCAACTACTGTACGCGTAACAAACCCTGGCTTACGTTCGGATGTGACCTGGCACTTGGCAGTCCGACCGACCGGATCGCGACTCCCCATGAAATGATGTTCCTACCGCCCTACCTGAAAGAAGCGTTCGGTACGGCAACCATTACCGGTGCAGACGGTTCTCGGAAGGAATTGGTAAGTTCAACCAAAACATTGATAAACGGACTCACCGATGACGTAAAACCGGATACGGGCTTCTTTACGCCGCTTGTCTGCTGTTGGGCCTTTTTCCTGGTTGTGCTGGCTGTCACATTCGTTGAATGGCGACATAAATCCTATTTCAGGATTGTTGATTGCATCTTGTTTTTCACAGCTGGAATAGCAGGAATCGTACTGTTTTTCCTAAGTTTCGTTTCGACACATCCATGCGTTTGCCCGAACTGGAATATTATCTGGTTACAACCTTTTGACTTAGCAGCTGTTATTTTGTTTACAGTAAAAAAGTTAAGAAAGGCCGCATATTATTATCATTTTATTAACTTTGCGGCGCTTACGCTGATGCTGGCTGGCTGGCATTTCATTCCGCAGCATTTAAATACAGCATTTATCCCGTTGGTAATGAGCCTTTGGCTCCGTTCGGGATATGGCGTTTACAGAAAAATATGGAACATCGGGTACGAAAAATATTAACATCGCTCATCGCAATTCTGGCAGCAACCAACCTGGAGGCTCAACAAAGCACTCCCAAATTGGTCGTGTGCATCACAGTCGACCAATTGCGGGGTGATTACATAGAATACTTTTATAATACATTCGGCGAGCGTGGTTTCAAGCGGTTGATGAATGAAGGACTGGTGTATAACAACATACGGTTCGAATTCTCAGACATAGATGAAGCCAGTGCCTTTGCCACCCTATTCACCGGAAGCAATCCTAACTTCAATGGAATAGCGGGAAAGAATATCTACGATTTTGACAAGGAAAAGGAAGTTTCGGTCTTATATGACCCGGACTATATCGGCAATTATACGAAAGAGCATTATTCTCCCCGGAAACTGATCAGCTCCACAATCGGAGACGAACTGAAAATCGCTTCCAAAGGCAGAAGTGACGTATATGCCATTGCTCCCAACCCCGAAAGTGCGATCCTTTCTGCCGGACATGCGGCAAACGGTGCTTTCTGGATGGACGATTACAACGGCAAATGGGCAACAACGACCTACTATAAAGGGCTTCCTTGGTATGTGGACCGCTACAACAACGGCCCGGAATCTCTGTCGGCACGTTTGGAGCAGATGACTTGGACTCCCTCCCTGTCACTGGATAAGTTCAATGCATTTCCGTACGTGTTAGATGAAATTCCTTTCAAATACACATTCAAGGAAAATACAAACGAGTGTTTCTTCAACTTGAAGACATCCCCTTTTATCAATAAGGAAATCAATCGCTTGGCGCTTCAGTTCCTCGAATACGGGGCTTTCGGTACACGTTCCTGTCCGGATATGCTTGCCATCACTTATTATGCAGGCAATTATCGCGGCAATATGCATAAGGAATACACCCGCGAGATACAAGACACCTATTATCAGTTGGACAAGGATCTGGAGCAGTTGTTGGACAAGATCGACAAGAAGGTCGGACTGAACAACACGCTGATCGTCTTTACCGGTTCAGGATATTATAAGAGTGAAGAAGAATATCCTGACGGCATGCAGCTGACAAATGGCGAATTCCATCCGAAACGTTGCGTCGCCTTACTCAATATGTACTTGATGGCGATCTACGGCCAACATACGAATTGGGTAAAAGGATTCTATAACAACCATATCTATCTGAACCGCAAAGCGATAGAAGACGCGAAGCTGGAACTGACGGTCATACAGGAAAAGGCGGCCGAATTCTTGCGCGAATTCAGCGGCGTGCAATTCGTTGCAACCGAGAATGTCCTTCGTACGGGCAACTGGAATGAAAAGACTTCCAAATACCTGCACGGCACCCACCTTTCAAGCCGTGGCGACCTGATCATCGAGTTACAGCCCGGATGGACCATCAACAACGACGATCCGAAAGCGAAAGTAAAAGTAATACGAAATAACGCAGTTATAACCCCGTTGGTATTTATGGGCAACGGTATCAAGCCGGAACATATCTACCGCGAAGTAAAAGCCACAGAGGTAGCCCCAACGGTAACCCATGTGCTGAGGATCAGGCCACCCAATGCGTCCCTCAGTCTACCACTTAGAGAATTGACAATTGGCAATGGACAATTGGCAATTCCATCTAAATAAATATCCATTGACAAATACAAACAAATAAAATTAGTAACCATCCAATTGAAATCGTCAATTGCATTGTCAATTGTCAATTGTCAATTGTCAATTTAATAAGTTATGGGATTTAATGAATTTATGACGAAGCTGTTCGGCAATAAGTCGCAGCGTGACCTGAAAGAAATCACCCCGTATGTGGACAAGATCAAGGCCGTATATCCGTCAATCCAAAAGCTCTCGAATGACGAGCTTCGTGCAAAAACTGATGAAATCAAACAACGTATCCAGGATTACGTAGCCGATGAACGCGCTAAAGTGGAAGAACTGCGCAAAGGCATCGACAACAAGGAACTGGAAGAACGTGAAGCGATCTGGGCAGAAGTTGACAAGATCGAAAAGAATATCACTGAAAAGATGGAAGTGGTACTGGAAGAGGTACTTCCAGAAGTCTTTTCTATCATGAAAGATACGGCTCGCCGTTTTTCTGAAAACGAAACGATCGAAGTAACGGCAAATGACTTCGACCGTAACCTGGCTACCAAATACGACTTTGTGGAAATCAACGGCGACAAGGCCATCTATCACAACCATTGGGTAGCAGGTGGCAACGAAATCACCTGGGATATGGTCCACTACGACGTACAGTTGTTCGGTGGTGTCGTACTGCACAAAGGCAAGATTGCCGAAATGGCGACCGGTGAAGGTAAAACATTGGTGGCTACTCTGCCGGTATTCTTGAACGCATTGACCCGCAACGGTGTACACGTAGTAACCGTGAACGACTACCTGTCAAAACGTGACTCGGAATGGATGGGCCCGTTATATATGTTCCACGGACTGTCGGTAGACTGTATCGACAAGCACCAGCCGAACTCTGATGCCCGCCGTGCCGCTTACAATGCCGACATCACATTCGGTACGAACAACGAATTCGGTTTCGACTATCTGCGTGACAATATGGCGATCAGCCCGAACGACCTGGTACAGCGCAAACACAACTACGCCATCGTCGATGAGGTCGACTCCGTGTTGATCGACGATGCCCGTACACCGTTGATTATTTCCGGTCCGATCCCTCGCGGCGAAGAGCAGCTGTTCGAACAGTTCCGTCCGAACGTGGAAGTAGTCGTAAACGCACAGAAAGACCTTTGTTCCAAGATGCTGATCGAAGCCAAGAAGAAAATGGCAAGCAGCGATCAGAAAGAGGTGGAAGAAGGCTCTATCCAACTGTACCGTTCCTTCAAAGGATATCCGCGCAACAAGGCACTGATCAAATTCCTGAGCGAACAAGGCGTAAAAGCCCAGATGTTGAAGACGGAAGAATATTTCATGTCAGAAAACATGCGTCACATGCATGAAGCGACAGACGAACTGTACTTCGTGATCGACGAAAAAAATAACAGTATCGAATTGACCGATAAAGGTATCGACTTGCTGACCGGCAAGACCGATGATCCGACATTCTTCGTATTGCCGGATATCACCTCCCAGCTTTCCGAACTGGAACATATCCAAAACGAAGAAGAAAAACAGGCTAAGAAAGACGAATTGCTAGCCAACTATTCCGTCAAGAGCGAACGCGTACATACGATCAACCAGTTGTTGAAGGCTTACACTTTGTTCGAGAAAGACGACGAATATGTCGTGATGGACAACAAGGTCATGATCGTCGACGAACAAACGGGCCGTATCATGGACGGACGCCGCTACTCCGACGGTCTGCATCAGGCTATCGAAGCAAAAGAACGTGTGAAAGTGGAAGCTGCAACACAGACATTTGCAACAATCACCCTGCAGAACTACTTCCGCATGTATCACAAGCTGTCAGGTATGACCGGTACGGCAGAAACGGAAGCCGGTGAATTCTGGGACATCTACAAACTGGATGTTGTCGTAATCCCGACAAACCGCCCGATCGCCCGTAACGACATGAACGACCGCATCTACAAGACGAAACGCGAAAAATATAACGCCGTAATCGAAGAGATCGTCCGGTTGACCGAAGCAGGACGTCCGGTACTGGTCGGTACGACATCCGTCGAAATCTCCGAATTGTTGAGCCGTATGCTTACTATGCGTAAGATCAAACATAACGTCCTGAACGCGAAATTGCACCAGAAAGAAGCTGAAATCGTAGCGACTGCCGGACAGAGCAGTACGGTGACGATCGCCACCAACATGGCCGGTCGTGGTACTGACATCAAGCTATCGCAGGAAGTAAAAGCAGCCGGCGGTTTGGCCATCATCGGTACGGAACGTCACGAAAGCCGCCGTGTAGACCGTCAGTTACGTGGTCGTGCCGGACGTCAAGGTGACCCGGGTTCTTCCGTATTCTTTGTTTCTCTGGAAGACGATTTGATGCGTCTGTTCGCATCTGAAAAGATAGCCGGATTGATGGACAAATTAGGGTTCAAGGAAGGTGAAGTGTTGGAACACAGCATGCTGAGCAAATCTGTTGAACGTGCTCAGAAGAAGGTGGAAGAAAACAACTTCGGTATTCGTAAACGTCTGTTGGAATATGACGATGTGATGAACTCGCAACGTAACGTAATCTATACCCGCCGTCGTCATGCTCTGATGGGAGAACGTATCGGTCTGGACGTATTAAATACAATTTATGATACATCCGTTGCAATCGTCGACCAGCATGCCGATGGTGACTACGAAGGTTTCAAGCTGGAACTGTTCAAGACTTTCGCAATGGAATGTCCGTTCACGGAAGAAGAATTCAAGAACGGCAAAGCCGACAAGCTGGCCGATAAACTGTTCGATGAAGCGTTGCAGCTGTTCAAACGCCGCATGGAACGTATGACTCAGGTTGCCAATCCGGTGATCAAACAAGTTTACGAACATCAGGGTGCGATGTATGAAAACATCATGATCCCTATTACGGACGGTAAACGTATGTATAATGTTTCCTGCAACTTGAAAGAAGCTTACGAAACAGAAAGCAAAGCTATCACGAAAGCATTCCAAAAATCGATCGTCCTGCATACTATCGATGAAGCTTGGAAAGAACATTTGCGTGAAATGGACGAACTGCGTCACTCGGTACAAAACGCCAGTTACGAAAATAAAGATCCCCTGTTGATCTACAAGTTAGAGTCTTACAACCTGTTCAAGAACATGGTGGATATGATGAACCGTAAGACTGCTGCTGTCCTGATGCGCGGGCAGATCCCTGTTCGCGAAGAACCGACCGAAGAAGAAAAGCAGGCTATGGCTGCCCGTCAAGCAGCTATGGAAGAGGCTGCCCGTCAGCGTATCGCTATCCAAAGAGCTGAAGCCGAGCGCCACCAGGACATGAGCAAATATCGTACTGAGAAGACCGATATCTCCGGTAACAACAATCCGGAAGAACGTGCCCAGCAACAACCGCGCCAGGAACCAGTTCGCGCCGAAAAACGCGTAGGTCGCAACGACCCCTGTCCTTGCGGAAGCGGTAAGAAATATAAGAATTGCCACGGGCAAGGTTTATAATCCTATCCTGTAAGATCAAAACAAAGGCGGCTCTGAAGGTCGCCTTTGTTTTCTTTATAAATCTAAAAAAACATAAAATCCTTTTGTCTCTTACATTACACTTACTACCTTAGTCGAACTAATTTAAATATTACATTTAATCACCATGAAGAAAATTATCTTATTACTGGCTTTTTGCCTGAGTGTAGGCAATTTATTCGCACAAGATGCGAACGCAGACAAACTGCGTGAAGAAGGAGACGCAGCCATGACTGCAAAAAACTATCCCGAAGTTGTAGCAAAGTACAGCGAATACTTGAAACTTACAAACTATGAAGATGAAAGCCGTATCTTTAACTGTGCATTTGCAGCTTACAATGCCAAAAAGTATGACGATGCCATCAAGTTCTACGACATGGCCATTCAAAAGGGCTATAAAGCAGACGACGCTTATGTAGGCAAAGCGATGTCTTTGCGTAGTCAGGACAAAGCTGCCGATTTTACAGCAACAGTTGAAGCTGGTCTGAAAGCAAATGCCCAAAACGCAAACCTCGAAAAACTTCTGTATGCTTATTGCATGAAGAAAGGACAGGCAGCCCAGAAAGCAGGTAAGACAGAAGAAGCAGAAGAACTATTTAAAGACGTATTAGTTGTAAGTAACGCCAAATATAAAGGCAACGCTCTGTACAGCCTTGGCGTTATGTTCTACAATGCAGGTGCAAAAATTCTGGCCGATGCCAACCCGATCGCAACATCCGATCCAGACAAATACGCTGCTGAAAAGAAAAAAGCAGATGCTCAAATGGCAAAAGCAAAAGGTTATCTGGAACAGGCAGTCGCTTTGAACGCAGCCGATGCTAATTCCAAAAAGATTCTGGATGCTATCAATGCTGCTGCTAAATAAAGTATAACGCAATAATTAAAAAGAGGACTTCGGTCCTCTTTTTTTATTTATACAAAAAGCGAATCATATAAATCCGTACGACAGAGATCCGGCATAATATCAGCCACACTCGGAACAACTATCGACCGGTGTTTATTCAAATGTTAATCCTTTCCAAATCGTCCGGTACATAAACGGTTCCGGAGAATGCTTGTGCAGCTTCACGCATATAAGATTGCTTGCGGGTATCCAAGTTACGGTCTTCGGTGTGATATAAGACCAAATTCTTCACTCCCAATTCCGCAGCCAATCTCCCGGCGTCCAATGCCGTACTGTGGTGCTTCTTATAAGGTTGGAAAACTTCCCGATCCTCATACAAGCAAAAGGCTTCGCATAAAAGCCAGTCCGCATTTTCCACATAAGAGCGGTTTATCACATTATAAGGTTCGTCTCCCAGACAGACAAACGACTGTCCGTCCGGCAGCTGCGTTCGAAATCCGAACTGTTTTTCTTTGGTGGATGCGATATCGAAACATTGCAGGCATAAACCTCCGGCTTCAAAGGTCTCTCCATCCTTCACCTCACGAAACTCGACTGCGCTCCCGATCAATGCGACGATCTTTGCCGGCAGCAATTTCCGGCAGATCCAATCCAGCACTTCCAACACCTTATCATGTCCATACACCCGGAAAGTGCCCGTATATTGTCCGGACAGCATTTTCTGCATAACGATACGGACCATCCAGACAGCCCCCAATATATGGTCGGTATGAGCATGTGTCACAAACATATCATGTATCTCGCTTATCGCGATTCCCGCTTTCTCCAACTGTCCCAATATACCGTTGCCACCTCCGGCGTCGACCAGTAAGATGTTCTTTCCGGTCTTAATCGTGAAACAGGTGTTATAACATTTTGTAACGGTAGCATTACCTGTTCCGAGCATAGTCAGTTCAGTAGTCATATTTTCAATCATAAATGTAGGTTTATCTATATTTTATTACAGTTACTTATTATCATTCCGTCCGGTCAAGCCTGTAAGTCCGATACTACTCGAACAAAATTCTAAACCTCGTCAATCCGTCCGCATACGTCCTAAGAGAAAAAGAACAGTTGTGTTTTTGAAGCACTTCGCGGATAAAGATCAAGCCGATGCCCTGACCACCGCGTTTGGTGGAAAAGAAAGGGCTGAACAACTTGGCCTCCGTTTCCTTATCAATGCCTTTACCAGTGTCGGCAATCTCCAGGCAAACCGGATTACGGGAGGTACGGATATAAATCTCGCCATCGTGGCCGATCGCCTCGGAGGCGTTCTTGATGATGTTGACCAATACCTGTTCGAAGAGTGAATTGTCCAGATTGACAATCGGCGAGACGGAGTCCAGCTCCATCACGATCCGGATATTCCGGTTCAGACAGATCGTTTCCATAAAACGTTTGCAAGAAAAGACAACTGCATTCAGCGGCTGTGTCTTGGTTTGCGGCTCCGGTATGCGGACCACATCTGCAAAATTCGTGATAAAATGGCTCATACTGTAACAACGCTCTATCGAAACGCGCAAAACTTCACAAATATCTTCCGTATCCTGCATCTCGCTGAAGGTCGCTTCAAGCGTATCCAATGTAGAAGTAATGCCGGCAGTCGTGTTATTCACCTCATGGGCAATCATGCGGATCACCTTTTCATACGCTTTCTTTTCGGCCTTGAAGACCTCCTGCGTCAACATTTCCACCAGATAGAACGAATGATGGAAGCCACGGTCCACAAACGATGAATGCGTACATTTATAGATATTGGCATCGTTCAGGCGAACTGTCTGCGAATCATACAAGGGGATCGGCTCCAGCTCTGCCGCCAAAGGTGAATCCAATTCCGACAGACGCTTACCCACAATATCCGGCAAGGAAGAGATCCCCAACATCTTACGAGCCGCCGGATTAACCGAAAGGACTTCCTTATCGAGATTCAACATAATCACTCCCATCGGTGAAGCATTGATCAGCAGATCCAGAAAATGATTCTGTTCCCTTAAATGCAGTCGTTCGTTCTTCAACTGTTCCATCATCTTGTTGAATATATCGACAATACGATCTGCCTCCTTCTGTCCCACACGGCTCAGACGGGAACTGAAATCCTGTTCCTTCAACAGCTCCATACCGTTCCCAATGATATGAAGCGGCTTGATGATACGGCGATAGAACACAGACAAATAGAGAACCGTCAGAAGTACGAGTCCTTCCACCAAGAAGAACAGGGAAACCGATTCCGTATAGAAAGCATGATAGGTAATGATTGCCAATACAGACAACAGCAATGCAGTCAATATCCAAAACAGTCCTTTTATTCTCATCAGCCGGGACGATTTACTTGTCTACAGGTATATCATATTTCTCTAGACGACGGTACAGGGCTGCCCGACTGATGCCGAGCGCCGTAGCAACGTGTGAAAGATTACCGGCATGTGTCTTCAGTGCCTGGAGAATCGTTTGCTTTTCCAACTCGTCCAACGTCAGGCCTTCAAGCGAAGAAGCAGCCTCAGCCTTTGCCGACAGCATCGTATGGAAGCACTGGCTCTCGAAGTCAGAGGCTTCCAAAACAGCCTTGCCTGATACCAATATCGTCCGTTCCACCAAATTCTTCAACTCACGGATATTACCAGGATAAGGCAGCTTTTGCAGGAAGGTCAAGGCTTCCGACGAAAAGCGGACGGTAGGCAAGCCGTTTATCTCCGATTGTTTGTCGGCAAAATAGCGTACCAACAGAGGAATATCGTCTTTACGCTCACGAAGCGCAGGTAGGTGGACGGTTATCAAGTTGATGCGATAAAACAAATCTTCCCGAAACATGCGCTCTACCACCATTTCACGCAGGTTACGGTTTGTCGCGCTAACCACACGGATATCGACTTTGCGAGGACGGCTATCGCCCAAAACCTCGAACGTCTGGTCTTGCAGAACACGTAACAACTTCACCTGACAAGACAGTTCGAGATCGCCGATTTCATCGAGAAAGATCGTCCCTTTATTTGCCATCTCGAAACGTCCGGTACGATCGATATAAGCATCGGTAAACGCTCCTTTCTTATGCCCGAACATCTCACTCTCGAAAAGGCTTTGCGAAAGTCCGCCAAGGTTGACCTTTACGAACGGCTCCTTCGCACGTGAACTGTTCGTATGAATCGCCTCGGCAATCAGTTCTTTGCCTGTTCCACTCTCTCCGGTTATCAGGACTGAAGCGTTGGTCGGAGCAATCCGGGAAACCGTCCCCAGCACATCCATCAACGGAGCGCTCTGGCCTATGATCTTGTCAAAATGAAATTTATTATCGGCATCCAGGCGGTTCAATGGCATTTTCTGCTCCTTCTTCTGTTCACTTAGTTCGATCGCCGTACGGATAGATTTCATCAGTACGAGATTATTCCAAGGTTTAGTCACAAAATCAAAAGCTCCTGCTTGCATTCCCTGTACGGCAAGCGAAATAGATCCCCATGCCGTCATCAGAATAACCGGGACATCGGGCTGGAATACCTTCACCTGCTTCAGTAGTTGTATACCCTCTTCACCGGTCGTAGTCAGTGTAAAGTTCATATCCATCAGGATAAGCTGCAACGTCGTCTGGCGTACGACAACCAACGCCTCTTCCGGCCCCGGAACAGCTTCCGGTTCGAACCCGGCTCGTTTCAACAAGAAAGTTAGCGAAGAACGAACGGCAGCATCATCGTCTATTATCAAGATCATTGATTTATGATTTCAAATTTATGATTTGCAAATTTATAGAATTAAATCAATCATCGCCTCACGATCTTCTCAAATTCCGCATCAAGAGTCTGGTCATTAATGAAATCATAAAGAGTGACACTGCGTATATTGTAATAGTAGTTCCAATAGTCGTACAATTCCTGGATATGCTTCTGTTTAGCCTCATCCTTCGATTGTTGCGCATCGTTCAGGTCCAGAATATTGATCTTTCCGATCATGAATGTCTCGATAGAAGTCTTGTAGCGCTTCTCGGCAATCACATCAGCTTCCTGAGCGATCTCCAATTGGGCAGCCTGGTTATTAAAGTTTTCCACCAACAGGAAAATATCCTGATTGAAACTGATTTCCTCCTGGCGAATCTTGGACAATGTCACATCGCGGTTAGACTCGGCAACCTTCACTTTGCCCCGGCGCTTACCCCAGTCGAGAATCGGGATCGTCATGCCGACTTCCACCACCTGGTTTCCTTTTAACCGATTATAGGCAGCATCAAACGTATGGTCTTTTCCGGTGTAACCGATCGTGGCAAAAAGGTTGATACTGCGGCGGTTTCCTTTAGCAGCCGCGACCTCGTAATCGGCTTCCAGCTGACGACGACGAATATTCTTGGCGAACGAATTGTTTTCCTGTGCTTTCTGTAACACAACCTCATAAATCATCCGTAGAGAAGGAGCGGACTCCGGCAGGATCGGCTCGATCACTTCCTGTTCGCTCAACCCCAAAAAAGCACGGAGCTGAAACATATTGGCATTGAGACCGGACTGCGCCTCAGTCAACTTCCCTTTCATCTGCAAGGCAGACAACTTCAGCTGCATCAGTTCACTCTCGGAGATATGACCGATCTTACGCTTGGCAACAGCTATCTCGTACAACTTATCGGCATTTTCAAGGTTCTGCCTGGCAATATGCAAGTTCTCATTCGCCAGCAACAAATTGAAAAAATAACCGATCGTGTTGATCGTCACCCCTTCCACACTCTCGATATAAGCGGCTTTCGCTTCCTGATAGCGTACAGGCTCGATACGCCTTTTCCATTTCTGATCATTCACACCGAAAATCGGTTGCGTAAGCGTCAACCCGATAGGCACGCTCATATATTCGTTGAAAGCCCCTTTCCCCAACTGCCGGTTGAAATCGAGAGAAGAGTTCAACGATATCTTACCACCTGTCAAAGCTATATTCTGATCAATCGAAATCTCTCCGTTCAAGCCGAGCGAATTATTTTGGACAAAAGTGTACGAACCATCGGACTGCTGGTATTTGGTATACTGTTTACTATAAGCTGGAAGCGTCCCTTTGAAGTTTATCTCCGGTAACTGGTCGGCAACATGTGTACGGTATTCCCAATAGGCAGTTTTCAACTCGTTTAAGGCAACTGCAGCATCCACCGATTGCATTTGCGCCAAGTTAATCGCTTCTTTGAGGGTCAGCCTGACAGTATCTTGTTCCTGTGCCTGCAATCCGACATCCGATAACAGGAGAGAAATGATGGCTATATAGATCTTTTTCATCGTAATAAATGTTTTGCCCCACCATTGGCAAAAGCTATGCCAAAAAGATATATAACTGATTATCTGCAACATGTTCCAAACAACAGTGTCCGAAAATGAACATAGTGTCCGTTTTCGAAGTATTATTAGTATCTTTGTCTCGTTCTCTCAAAACAATAAATAATATGAAAAACAGCGGCTTCACTTTCCGTAAACGACTGGCCAGTTTCCGGTATGCTTTTAACGGCATCCGTTTATTGATACAAAAAGAGCACAATGCGTGGATACATTGTTTTGCGGCTATTTGTGTGGTTATTGCCGGCTTTTTCTTCGGTTTATCCCAGACAGAATGGATAGCGGTCGTGATCGTAATCGGAGCCGTATTATCGGCAGAAGCAATCAATTCATCCATCGAATCATTGGCAGATTTAGTCTCACCCGAATACAACGAAATAATAAAAAAAACGAAAGACCTCGCGGCAGGAGCCGTCTTAATTATGGCAATAGCAGCCGCCATAGTCGGATCGATTATTTTTTTCCCTAAACTGGGATTCTGAATGACTATTTAAAAGAATAGTCCTTTATTTCATTGTTTTACAATTCTCTTTTCCTATATTTGTGCCATTATTAATTAAACATTAAAACAGGAGATTATGGCACGCACAGTAAATTATCCGAAAAGAGCGGAAAAAATTAAAGAAATGATTGATGATTTAGTAAAGGAAATGGGACATTCTCCACACAGAATGTCTAAAAAAGACAAAATCAAACTCATTGACATTGACTTTGAAAATATCGACGTTGTAACACTAATGCAAGTACAGGCACGTATCAGCCGCCTTATTCTTGAAAAAAGCAAATAAACGCAAATAAGACATATCTATAAATGAAACGAATTCTTACCCTGATTTTCATATTATTCGTTTGTTTATCGGGAAAGGCGCAGGAGGTTGAGATAAGCGGAAGCCGCAAGGCTGTCCGTACGTCAGGTGACGTGTTGGCGTTTGTAACGCCTGTAGCGAGTTTGACCACCGTATTGGTGTTGCAGGATTGGAAAGGATTGAAGCAAGGCGCTTTGGCAGGAGTTTCTACTATAGGTATGACATACGCCCTGAAATATCTGATCAAGAAAGAGCGACCGGACGGTAGCGACAAACATTCGTTTCCTTCCATGCACACCTCAGTTTCATTTACGGGAGCTGCATTCATCCAACGGCGTTATGGCTGGAAATGGGGAATTCCGGCCTATGCGATTGCTTCGTATGTCGGATGGAGCCGGACGTATGCCAAAAAGCACGACTGGTGGGACGTTGTGGCGGGAGCCGCTCTCGGAGCCGGAAGCGCTTACATTTTTACCCGTCCGTTTGCCACGAAGCATAACCTGTCTATCAGCCCTGTTGCGAGTGATAAACACTTCGGCATATATGCTTCCATGACATTTTAGAAAATTAAGCCCGGCTTCACAGAGATCATAAAGCCGGGCTTTTTCATACAAACAGTGAGCCATATTAAGCCTTGAGCTTTTGAAATCCAAACGATTATGGATAAAGAATTACCTGAATCAGCATTAGGCATCAAGCCTCCCAAGTCGTATATCCGCGTCAGCAAAAGTAATCTGCCTGGCTACAAAGGCTATAAAGCCAGTGTCATCTTCCGCAGTACGATCGGCATTGAAACGATCGCCGAACGTATTGTCAAGAAAAGAAACGTATACGGTAAAGAAACCCTTGTCACGGCTTTCAATATAATCAAAAACGAAATCTATGAGGCCATCGAAGAAGGCTTTAACGTCGACTTCGGTTTCGGCCGTACGGAGATCACTGCAAGCGGTAGCTTCGAAAGCCTGGGCGAGAAGTTCAACCGCAAGAAACATACCCTCACGCCTTGTCTCCGTCCTTCGCCTCAACTGAAGCAGCGCACGGCACGCATCCCGGTCGAAAACATCACGCAGGAAACGTTCGCCAATGCTCCGCGTCCGGCCTATGTCAGCCTCAAGATCGAACCTCGCACTGCTGACAGCACCGAACCTTACAACCAGCTTCCTGCCGGACGCCATCCGTTCATCTCGATCTACGGCAGCCGCCTGACGCTGATGGCGTCGGCGTCAGGCTCCGGTGCGTCGCTACCGATGAAGAATATTTCTATCCCTCCAGCAAGATGTCCGTCAACTCGGTGAACCGCCTTTGCTTCCCCACCGACATCGACTTTACGCCCGGTGAATGGGAAGCGATCATTGGTAGCCAGTACACTCCTACTTATCATTTATATAAGAAGGAACGTTACGGCTATCTCACCTTTACCGTTGTGTGACACCTCGATGGTTACCTGCATTGAGTATGCCTCATAGTTATGAGGCTTATTACCTCATAGGTTTGAGGCTACACACCTCACAGGTTTGAGGTTTATCACCTCATAGCAATGAGGCATGTCGGATGCAGGTAACCATCGAGCCTGCAAGATATCTGTGTTCAGAGAGCTGCGCAACGCTTTGCGCTCTTTACATCACCTGCCGCCCATCGAAGAAGCGCACGGTGCGTGAGGTCTGGCGCGCCTGCTCTTCGTTATGGGTGACCATGACGATGGTGCGTCCGTCTTCCTTGTTCAATTTGTGGAGCAATTCCATGACTTC
>ERZ791724.508-NODE-508-length-30919-cov-8.861424_pt1 | contig 30919 bp, 39 predicted proteins | sample MGYA00510044_ERZ791724 | MGnify/ENA primary metagenome ERZ791724 (study PRJEB30046, sample SAMN00715140) | human gut metagenome | study: EMG produced TPA metagenomics assembly of the A metagenome-wide association study of gut microbiota in type 2... | reverse complement strand
GATTCATAAATCTACCCTTAATCGTGTATTGAATGATAGTTGCGGATTTTAGGTTAGTGTAATTTTGCCACTATACTTTAACCAAAACTAACACAAACAATTATGAAAAAGTTATTATTAACACTCGCATGTGCGATGACAAGTTTGTTCGCATCAGCGCAGGCAAAGACTGCTGCAGTCGGTCTTAACCTTAACTATGGTACAGAAATCGAGTCTCTCGGCCTTGGTGTCAAGGGTTCTTACTGCTTCACAGACCACATTCGTGGCGAGGCTTCGTTCAACTACTTCTTCCCGAAAAACCACTTCACAATGTGGGAAATCAACGCTAACGCTCACTACTTGTTCAACATTGGTGACAAGTTCAAAGTATATCCGCTTGTAGGTCTTACTTATGTACATGGACACTGGAGCAACAAATACAGCGTAGGTGGCGGTGGTGATTGGGGCTGGGGTGCTCCTATGAGAAAGGCAAACGGCGAGGTAACCGTTAGCGAGAGTTACAACACTGGCAAGTTTGGCGTGAACCTCGGTGGCGGTGCCCAGTACGACCTGACAGACAACCTCATGCTCAACTTCGAGGTGAAGTACAGTCTCGTGAGCGACTTGGACCAGTGCGTCATCAGTCTCGGTGCTGCATACAAGTTCTAAACGAATACACACATAATCATAAACAAAAGAGGGGCACACGCTCCTCTTTTTTAATACACCTACCATCCCACAAGCTGCACCTCAACAATAAAAAACAGCGAGCTTATTTTGCATTGTCTTCGGTTTGCATTACCTTTGCACCGATAAATGCATCTATAAAAGCAAGAAGCAAAATGGAAATATCCGAACTTTACGAAATCTTTAAGCAACACCCCGTTGTGACAACCGATAGCCGCGACTGCCCTGCCGGTTCGCTGTTCTTCGCTCTGAAGGGCGCATCGTTCAACGGCAACAAGTTTGCTGCAGCAGCCTTGGAGAAGGGCTGCGCCTACGCCGTAGTTGACGAGGCGGAGTACGCCGTTGAGGGCGACGACCGCTTCATCCTCACCGACGACTGTCTGCACACGCTGCAGCAGCTGGCACGCTATCACCGTCGTGCCCTCGGCACACCGATAATCGGCATCACCGGCACCAACGGCAAGACAACGACAAAGGAACTGACGGCTGCAGTGTTGCTACAGAAATACAACGTGCTCTACACCGAGGGCAACTTCAACAACGACATCGGTGTGCCGAAGACGTTGCTGCGCCTGAACGCCGAGCACGACATCGCGGTCGTGGAGATGGGCGCGTCGCATCCGGGCGACATCAAGACGTTGGTGGAGATTGTCGAGCCCGACTATGCGCTCATCACTAACGTGGGACGTGCGCATCTGCAGGGCTTCGGCTCGTTCGAGGGCGTGATACGTACCAAGGGCGAACTGTACGACTTCGTGCGCTCGGCTGACGCAGGCGAGAACGATGCCTACGCCATACGCGAGGTGGAACGCCCACGCTGCGTGTTCATCGACAACGACAACCCGCACCTCAACGGCATCGCTACGGGGCTGAACCTTGTACGCTACGGCATCAACACCGCCGACAACCTGTACGTTACAGCCGCAGACGTGAAGAGTGAGCCGATGCTCAGCTTCACGTGGACAGCGGAGGGAAAGGCTGCGCACCACGTGGAGAGTCAGCTCATCGGTGCTTACAACATCACGAACATGCTCGCTGCCATCGCCATCGGCACATACTTCGGCGTGGAGGCGGAGCGCATCGACGCAGCACTGACGAACTATGCGCCGAGCAACAATCGCTCGCAGTTTGAGCAGACTGCCGACAACCGTCTCATCGTCGACGCTTATAACGCCAACCCGACGAGCATGGCTGCGGCACTCAACAACTTCGAGGCTATCAATGCCGACCATAAGATGGCTATCATCGGCGACATGAAGGAGCTGGGCAGCGTGAGCCACGACGAGCATCAGCGCATCGTAGACCAGCTCAGCCGCATGACACTCGAGGAGGTGTGGCTCGTGGGTTCGGAGTTTGAGCATACAACAACTCCTGCCACGTTCCGCAAGTTTGAGAACGTAGCAGGAGTGAAGGAAGCAATTGCTTCTGAGAAGCCGCACGACCGCTACATCCTCATCAAGGGCAGTAACGGCACACGCCTGTTCGAGCTTCCAGAGTTATTATAGGAGGTATGGGCATTCTTGCCCATACCCACACCCCTACATTTTATACTTTCCGCAGGTTATTGTCTCCAGGTCGAACGCCTTATACACGAGTTCGCAACCATCGTAGTTGTGTTCGCCCTCGCCCTGCGGAAAACTTGTGCAGACGGGATTGGGTTTTGTGCCCCATTTAGTAAGCGTCTCCTCATAGAAGAAGGCAATTCTGCCATCGGCTTGCAGATCCATACTGCTGTAGAGCGACACCGTTGCGCTCACCTGATAGCAGCCGTCCCAACCATCGGCTAAGGCTTTCACGTTGCACATATCCGCTTCATCAGCCAGTTCCTTATAGAATATGCTCACGTTGTTGCGCCCCGTGCCTGTTGGCACCGACTGCAACACAACGTGCAGCTGTCTGCCGTCGCTGCTGCGCACGGCTGGCACAATGAGCATCTCGCCGTTCGTAGGGTTGGTGCTCGGCGCGAGAGCCAATCCGCTCATCGTAGCCTTTGTCTGTTCCTCCCACGAGCCTTCACCCGTAGTTGCGTTGCTATAGGTGTATATGTTAAGCAGTCTGCAGCCAGAGGCGCGGCTTGTTATGATGACACGACCGTCGGGCAACTCCTCGCATTTCGGTTCGTCGCCGTCGGGCACGGGCAGAGCAGCCGCGCCGCCGAGAGCGTACCATGTGCGTCCGAAGTCGTCGGAATAGATCACGCGATTGCCGTTGGGACGCGCTGCGAGTGCAGCGTAGATGCGATAGTAGTCGCCTACCTTCACCACCCTACTCTGGAATATCTTTCCGCCACCGATGAAAGCAGCATCCAGCGGATTGCCCCCGTCGAACAAGCCATATATCGCTTCGGTCTGATCGATGGGCTTCTGCCATGTCAAGCCACCGTCCGTGCTGCGTATTGCAGCAATGAGGTTAGGGTTCCGGCGGTTGGTGCTCGCCTTGCCGTACACCGTGCAGCCGGCAACAGCCATGATGAGCACTTCGTTGCGCTCGCGATCCATCACGATAGCAGGGTCGCCATAAGCAGCAGCCATCGGTGTCTTGACGTTGTTGATGAGCGATGCGTCGCCACAAGCCACGTCAATCTCACGCTCGCTCCACGTTCTGCCGTTGTCGTCACTCAGCTTCACCACGCAGTCGACACGTCCGTAACCTGGGTCGGTGCCGCAGACGAGGCGTGCCGCACTCGCTATGAGTCTGCCGCCATTGCCGCAGGTGATACCCGGAATGCGATAAGGCGGAACATCGATGCCGCCCTTCGCCGTGCTGAACAGCACAGTACCGTCGGCGTAGGCTGCAACGGTGAACAGCAACATGCCAAGAGAGAATAGAACGTTCTTCATTGTAGTTTGTTTTACTCTTTTACTTTTTTACTCTTCTACTTTTTTACCCTTTTACTTTTTTACCCTTTTACTTTTAAAATATATGCTTTTGTGGGTGCGTGGTATGGGCAAGATGCCCATACCTCCTACTTTTACTCTTTTACCTTTTTGGCTGATAAAGTTATGTTCTCCTTCTTGAACTTATCCTTCGGCTGCGGATGCTCCGCCGGATAGCCGATAACCACCATGTTAAGCGGAACGAGATTATCGGGCAGCGAGAGCGTTGCGCCAATCGCCTTGCAGCGATCCTCGGAAGGATAGGCACCCGTCCATACGGCACCGAGCCCCATAGCGTGAGCCGCAAGCAGAAGATTCTCCGTTGCTGCCGACGCATCCTGAATCCAGAAGTCGCGCCCGCCGCCTTCAATCGTCTTGTCCATATCGCCGCAGACAACGATAGCGAGCGGAGCCTTGAGCAGCATCTTCGCATAAGGATTAGCACCTGCAAGACTGTCGAGCACGCTGCGCTGGTCGACAACCACGAAGTGCCACGGCTGCTTGTTCATAGCCGTAGGTGCAGCCATAGCCGCACGCAGCATCTTCTCCACCTTCTCCTTCTCTACTGGACGCGCCTCATAGTCGCGTATGCTGGTACGCGTAGCAATATTGTTGAGCACTACCTGCTCTTGCGTTTGCGACTCGACGCTGTCTTCCACGCCCGACACCAAGCGCACGCTAAGCACAACAACGACTACAGCGAGCACTACGTTCAAAACGATTGACTTATTCTGTAAATTCATAATTTAAAAATCTTAATTCAAAATTCAATAACTCACAATGCGCACAACGCATAATTCAACACTCAAAACTCAACATTAAACACTCTTCATAAGTGCTCCCGTTGGGCACACGAAGCGGCAATATGGTCGCGACACCCACACCGACAGCACAAGGAACAGCATCGCAAGCACTATCACCCACACCGATGCCGACGAATAGATGAACGCCGTGAACAGCTCATAGTCGATCCATGCGGTGCATGTGCCGGTGAGCAGCAGTGCCATCAGTACGCCCCAGAGCAGATTGCGCAAAGCGGTGAGCACACGGAGCACACGCGGCGTGATGCGCAGCTTACGTCGACTGAGTTTTCCGGCAAGCTCCTGTGCCGAACCGAACGGGCAGACATGAGCGCAGTAGTGACCCGACCTACCAGCCAACGGATAGAGCAGTGCCACAATCAGCATCAGCAGCGGAGCGGCGAGCGTACCTATCGCCGACAGACTCACGCCTCCGGCAAAGAGTCGAAGGAAGAGCGTGTAGGAGACGAACGTGCCTGTCCACAGACCAAGCACCACGACGTTCACCACGAGCTGCACAAGATGCAGACGGCGGTTGTTGGTGAAGAGCGGAACGACGGCTCCGAGCAGTACGGCGATCAACGCCACTATGCTGCCGAGAGTCCAGCCGGTAGCTACGGTGTGCTCTGCACTCTCCTTCTGTGCGCCCTTACCGCCATCAGCCAGTCCGTGCTGCTTGGCATAAACCAGTCCGCGCTGCACATTCCCTATTATCGCCTTCGACGAGAACGTAGCACCCGACACGGCATCCACGTCCTCCGCCATCGCCTCGTCAATGGTCTTGCCTTGCCAACGGCTGAACAGCTCCTTCGCACGGTCGAAGAAGCTCGGCGACTCGGCGTTTGGCTCAGCCTCAATGGCGGTCAGTCTTCCGTCCTTATCTATATGTATTTTCAACGGCACCGGTCCGCCGTAGCCTTGCACGTCCTTCGCGAGCACCCGGGTGTTCACCACAAACGTTCCATCGGGCTGCACCTCCAATGTATCGCTGCCCTGCGCTACTGACACCACCGCAGCATGAGTCTGGCGCAAGTCGTGCCCGAATATCCTGCCGTCGCGCAGTATAGCAGCAGCTGACAAAACCAGCATCACCACAACGAGCGACAACAGTCGAATCATAAAACCCTTCCTTTGTCTTTTTACCATATACTTATTTTTATTACTACATGCAAAGATTTAATTTATTGATTACATTAACAAATGCTTATTGCAAGTTATTGCAAAACGATACTTCTCACAAGTACTGACACAGAAGTTCAAAAGAACGTAAAAAGCGGTATAGAAATGTTGTACAACTCCTATACCGCTTATATTCAACGCTTCAAGCTATACTGTATAGCTGTTTGAGCGATTAGTATTCGTCCTCGTTGAAGAGGAACAAGGCGTATTGAATTTCAAGTGATTATATTGTCGTGTCAACCTTTTCGATCATTTTATTTCGTAGTGAAAGACCGTAAAAGGCGGAGCAACACGCACAAATTGTCATTCTGAATAGGTAGTGTAAACAGAACTGTGTCACGGCTCTGATTTTTTTATTCTTTCCCTCTTATTTGTATGCAGATTTCATATCTGCATACAAATAAGAGGAGCCTTTCACTGGCAAAGTTACATAATCTTGAACATATCTCCAAATTTTATAGCAAGTTGTTGTGATATCAGTGCCCAATTAGACAGGGGCATAGTCCATTTCCCACTAATGTCTCGATAGGCAAGATACACAAGTTTTTCAAGTGCGGTGTCTGACGGGAACACACCCTTGTTCTTCGTTACCTTGCGCACCTGACGGTGATAACCCTCAACCGTATTGGTTGTGTAGATAAGCTTGCGGATGGCAGGAGTATACTGGAAGTATTCCGTAAGACGCTCCCAGTTGTCGCGCCAGGATTTGATTACTATAGGGTACATCTCGCCCCATTTTTCATCAACCATGTCAAGCTGTGCCAATGCAGAATCCTTGCTTACAGCACCGTATACGGTCTTGAGATCCTTCAGAAACTCTTTCTGATGCTTGCTTCCTACATATTTGATTGAGTTGCGGATTTGGTGGACTACACATAGCTGAACGGAGGTTTCGGGGAATACACTTTGGATTGCGTCAGGGAATCCCTTAAGACCGTCTACGCAACAAATCAGAATATCACGTACACCACGGTTTTGAAGGTCAGTCATAACATCAAGCCAGAAGTTAGTACCCTCACTCTCAGATATATACATACCAAGAAGATCCTTGTGACCAGACTTGTTTATACCTAATACGTTGTATATTGCACGAGTGACTGCACGACCCTTATCGTCCTTTACCTTGTAGTGAATGGCATCAAGCCAGCAAATGGCATAGACGGGGTCAAGCATACGTGACTTCCAGGCTGTTATTTCGGGAAGAACTCGGTCGGTTATAGAGCTGATGGTTTCGGCTGAAAGGGTTGTGTTAAACTCACGCTCAAAGTACTTGCTTATATCACGAGTGCTTGTACCAAGGGCATACATGTTGATGATTTGATCTGTCATACCTTCAGCAAGAATGGTCTCACGCTTCTTGACCGTTTCCGGTTTGAAGGAGCCGTCACGGTCACGAGGCGTTTCTACTGTCACCTCTCCATACTTTGTCTGTACGGTCTTGCTCATCTTGCCGTTACGACGATTGCCAGAACTACGGTCAGAACTATTAAGGTGGGCATCCATCTCACCTTCTAAGGCTGCGTTTAGGATACGTTCCAGCATGGGAGCCAAAGCTCCGTCTTTACCAAAGAGTGCTTCACCGCTACGCAGCTGCTGGGCTGCTTTCTTGTAGTCTATTTCCAAATTGTCCATATTATAAGAACTGTGTTAAACTATTATTATTATAGCCTGACACAGTTTATTTTACACTCTCTTCTGAATAACTATCAATCTTCCAACAATATTCTATTCTCATTGTTAGCTAGATAGTCTTTCAAGTCTTTGATTGTCTTTATATTCTCGCGTGACAAAAACTTTGAAAGCATGTCGTTGGCATACTCGAATATATTGCCCCAACCGACACCTACTTCATAGTTGCATGCAGCATATTTGCTGAGATACATCTCTACCTCAAACCTCGCATACTTGTTAACTATAACCGTAAATAACTTATATTCCTTAGGAGCGCCCCAACCATCACACGGATACCCTTTTCTGTATTCAAGGATATTTTCGAACTCTTCATCTGTTGTTTCATCGTCCATAAAATCAGGGATATACATGAACTCTTCATCTGTTTCTATAGTCGTTATTTCATCGGAGTCTGAAACAATGAGGGCAAGTAATTTGTCTTTGTTGTCACTCTTATCACTCAACAATTCGTCGAGTACCATTTCTTGAAAAGGTTCTTCATCTTCCCAAAAACACTCATCTATAAACAGATTGACATAATCCGTTTCAAGTTTATCACTATGCTTGTCATACCATGCAGAGAAATCAGACTCTATTTCTTCGGCTGTTTCACCAAACATCTCAGCCAAGTCCGCATAGTCCATCTCACTATAATAATCGTATGCATCACCCATAGGATAACATAACTCTACTGAGAATTCATCTTCATTATTATTGCATTTGACCTTTACGTCTACTCTGATGTCAGTACCATAGAATCCACCATAGTCAACAAGTTTGATGTCGAGTGTAGTTACATCGAATGTATATTCCTTACCGTTTATTTCTTTTGTTATATTGCTCATATTCTTTTTATTTTTAATGTAGAGACCATTTGTCTGGTCTCTACAAAGTTACACATTTTGTTTATTGATTCCTTTTGTTAGCTCGTTGTTTTCTATGATATTCACGGCTTTTACGGCGTATTTCTTCTTTATGTTTTTCATAATACTTACGTTGACTTTCTCGTTTCCTTGCAGCTCTCAATTCTTCTGGAGACAACTCCTTTACATCTTGGAAAGAGTCTGGATATTGTTCTATCATAGCCGTAAAGATAGCGGTCAACACATTCACCACGATTGAGTTTCCTACTCTACCATATAGAGAATAGTCCGAAGTCTTGCATTTACGACCATCTATGGTCATAAGTCTCGTTATCTGTTCTTCTGTATAACATTCTTTCTCTAATGTTTCGTAAGGATTCAATATTCTATTGATGTAGAATTGTTCAACACCCATAAATCGGAAACATTCTTCAGGGGCAAGTCGCCTAATTCTGAGATACTGACCATCTTTAAGGCTGTCTATTAATTTTAGGATGCGCTCCCTGTCAGCACATTCTCTTTCTGCCTTAACTTGTTGACATGATACCTTTTGACTTTTTAGGCTCTGAGGTTGCAAACCTTTCTTGCCTGTCCAAACTTCTATAACGCATGGTGCTTTTTCTCTTCGGCATCCTGTCAATGATGTAAGATTGCCGCCTTGAATACTTGTCATTAGTGTCGGTATAGCACCATTCTTACATAATGGAGACACCATTACGGAAATACGCTTGTCTAATTGAGAAGTCAGAAGTTTAGTCGGATAACCGACACTCGCATCTATAGAACTCGTGTATCCATATGTCGCATTCTTGATAAGGTCTACAAAGGTATCTGTCTCTTCCTTGCTGAGATAATAATCATCATTAACTCTGTCTGAAAGCAGCGTCTCAGGTTTGGGCATTTCCTGTAACTTACTTGGCCATTCAAAATTAAAATCTTCATCTTTGTCTATTCTCTTAGAAATTAAGAACACCCTTCGTCTGTTTTGTGGTATACCGAAGTCTGCTGCACAAAGGACTTTGAATACACTCTTGTAACCATAGCTTGAAATTGTTCTCGTCCATAACAAATAGTCATTCATAAATTTAGGGTCAAGCAGTCCTTCCACATTCTCCAAGATTAGCCATTTCGGGCGTTTTACTGCAATGGCTCTCTCTACTTCCCATATCAACGAAGACTTAGTTTCTGAATCTTTCTCTATACCGCCATGTGCCCCAGCTCGACTAACACTCTGACATGGACTAGAATAGAAAAGTATGTCGAAATCCGAGACTTTGTTCCAATCTATTTCTCTGACATCTGGATAACATCTGTCTGCATATTCGGGAAATGCAAGATTATGTACAAGTCGTGCAGCTTTGTCAATTTCGCACCAACCAACAAGTTCTGCTTTGAAACGGTTGTTAAATTTCTTTACGGCATTAAGAAGTCCCATCATCTGAGACTCATACCCACTGAAAAGGGTGAACATCGTTATGTTTTTCATCTGTTTTATTTGTTTTTAGTGACTGTTTGAAAACCATTCCTAATCTTCAAACAGTCGGATTAATAATTAGGCAGCCATCTTGAACGATGAACTGACGAAAGTTTCAATAGAGGTCAAATCAACTACACTTGAAATAAGTTGGCGTGTTTTATCTGACAGTGCGGCACATATAATAAGTTTTGCTATGGTTGCACGCACTTCTTTTCTGAGTGTGTCATTGTCCGTATAGTCACTTACATTCAGCTCTTCTGAAGTATCTGAAATAGTCTTGAATATCATCAGGTTGTCGTTTTGTGTTACTGTTACTACATTATTGGTCAGTGACTTGACTTCCGAATCAAGTGTTGATCCTTTCATATTCAAATAGAATAATGTGTCTTCTGATGGTTTTGCATAAGTCATAATAGTAGAGGTGACTGCTTGTACAATATCATTGAATGTCTGACGCCCATAATCATTTATTATCGTAATCTCTCGTTTTGTATGTGTTGTTTCGTCTGTCATCTTTTTCGATTTCTTCTCAGAAACTTCAAGAAGCATCTTCTGTCCTCGGTCATACATATCAATAATGGCATCTTCCAGTTTATTATAATTGAGTTTGCCCGGTGTTTTTCTCCAAGTGTTTGATCCGTCAAACAAAGAATCATATAACTTGCAATGTGCAGCACAATAAAGCAAGTCATCGTGCATACTGCAATGAGTATCGTCAGTTGACCTGCCGGAAGCCAGTCTCTTTGTTACGGTTATCATTCGTTTTGAGACTTTATGTATAGCCTTCATGAATGTTTCGTTGTCTGCATCTTTGTTAGCAATGGCGGTCTCTTGTACGATTTTCGCCATTTTTTGAGCAGCCTCCTTTGAAAGACACAAGAATTTGACATTATCTTCGGTAAGGATGTTCTTGTCTATGAAGATGCTTGCATTGAAATTGATAAGGTCTGCATCTTCCGAATTAGTGAAAAATACCTTGTTTGTTGTGACAGTTCTGTTGTTTGTTGTAATTTCTGTATGTTTCATAGCATTAATATTAGTTTGAAAAAATGATTTGTTGTGTTCGTCTGTAATAGTTGCGAGATATGAGGTGCCATTACCATTATATATGGAGAACTTTATTTTTCCGTTTCTTTTGGGTTCACCATTAAATATCGGTGCATGATCTGGACCTGTAACGATGAACGACATTCTACTTCCATATATCCCTTGTTTTAATCGAGTCTCACATTCCCGTAATGCATAATGATAGGCAGAGTCAATATTTTCGTAGTATCTACATGTTCCTTCTTGCCCTAATCGGATATATGAGAAATATCCGTTTTCGTAATTCATAAACTTGGAGACATTCTCCTTTTCATTATCAATAGAGTCTGATGAAAGTCTCATAGAGTCAGACCCTCCCTTAATTGTCGCAGAAGCATCCAACACTTGACTCTGCATGTTATTACATTCCATTGTTATAATCTTTATTTTGTGGCTCGTTCAAAACAATTAAGGAGAGTGTGCACCCTACTCCATAATTGTTTTTACTTAAGTATAGTGAATAATCTGATTGCCGCAGAAAACACAAATCTATTATGCGGCATTTTAATGCAACTCATTGTGTGCATATATAATAAGGTGTACAACAAGAGGGACACCTCTAACCTCTTCGCTTAAAACAAAGCATTTATGTTTTCCGGTTCTCTTGGTCTTTCCTGCTCATGGATATAATACCCGTACTTACCCATGTATTCAACGCCTTCATCCAGATAACTTTTTAAATATGAAGACTCTACACCTAAAAATTTGGCAGCCTGTCCTAAAGTATCAAACTTTAGGCATTCATACTTTGGATACTTTTTGACCAACTCTACAGGTCTTGTTTTTTGTCCTTTTATTATTATCATTTGATTTAATTTTAAAGGTGTACTTTTGGAGACACCATACATCCTAATATTTTTATTACTTATTTTTAAAGCACACTTCTTCCACAACAGTCATTTATATATAAGAATGTGTGAAAAGTTTATTTTATATGTAGAAAATTATGCTGCGAGAAGAGAGTCTAAGTCTATAAAGAACTTTTTATATGTACGACGAACACTTTCAAGACTCCTTTTTGAAATAAGAATCCATGCACCTCGACTTCCTGATTCATACAATTTCATTCCCCTCTTGAAGTCTGGATATTTCAAGAGCAACTCCTCTACGACATTATTTTCACGACGAGACTTCATGTAGGTGTCCATACCACCTTCCTTGATAATATTCGCTCTGAATTTTCTCCAGTTCACTTGACGCTTCGTTTCATCAGCGGGTACCACCTTATTAATATTATGGGATTCACTTGTAATAGGTTCTGTGTCCTTTACAGAAGTTGTCTTCGATTTAGTATGTGATATTCTGGTTGAACGAACCTTTTTCAGTTCCTTAACGGTACCATCTTCCATCTTACGGAAAACACGTACTTCTTTTGTTTCCTTATTAAGATTAACTACCACCTCGTTGAGATTGAGGTCATCACTTTTAATGATTACGCTTACTCCATTCTTAAAATTCTTTGCCTTCATAATAGTTTTTTTTTAAAATTATACATTAGGGTAAATTAGATATTTTACCCCCATTTTCTAAAAGATATTACAAAGATACACATAAAAATTGGGGATTATCTTTCTGAGAAAACGTTGGGAATTTCTTGAAATATTCCCAATGTTAGTAAGTGGTATAACTACTTGTATATAAACAAAATAGGAAGGTTTATCAAATGACAAGCCTTCCTACTTTATATGAAATTGGGAATTCTATTCCCAGTTTTCTAGAGGTAAATCGCCTCTAATCGTTTTATCTGATTTTTGCTTAATTCGGTCTGTTTATGTTCTCCTATTTCTATATTCCAGTTGGAAATATATTCTTTTCTAATTTGATATTTTCCCTTCTCGTTTATCTGATCTCTACTAACGGCTATCGCCGTAGCAATGGTTGAGATACCGCCATTTATCAGTTTTATGTCTCTGAAAAGACCGATGATGTTGTATACAAGAACAAGATTGAAACCACCATCAAACTTGTTGGGACTTATTTTGCAGACTTTATCACAGAGTTCCTTGTCTTTAAGAATCTGCTTGAATTTTGATTTCAGTTCCACATCAGAATAAGTCTTACATCTAAATTTACTTGTAAAGACAACATCAATGAAGTCAAGAGCCTTTTCTATGGCTGTATTCAGTGCTACTTCTGAATCAGAAGACATCACCGCATCAGCCATATGGTCAATAATGTAGTTAAGGATTAGAATCTCCTTAGCTATGTATGCAATGTCCTTATATCCTTTGATGTAGATAAGATACAACAAGCCATTAACAAGAGGTTCATCATTACTTAGTTCTATTTTATCCTCGGATATATTTTCAACCAAAAATGCGAAATAACATTTAGGAGTATTGACATCCTCAATTTCAACATTAGCAGGATATTCGTTCTTGATTCTCAATTCATTTACTCGATCTATGAATATGTCCAGCCACTCTTGTGGTGTAAGCATACTGAGTTTAATTTTTCTTCGTTCAATGGCATAATGACCAAGACTCTTCTGAATAATCTGACTATTCTGAAACAGCGCGAATCTGGACATTCTGCTTCTTACAGTTTGCTTATCCTCTTCTGACAAATAAGACCCATTAAACACGGCAAGTTCTTCTGCCGTTAGAATATTATTCTCGTCATTTTTCTCGAAACCTTGAAAGCTAAAATTCCCTTTTGACTTATATGAATGCGACCTTAAAGCATCAACAACTTTAGCTGAAGAAGATGACGCATCATATATATATGCCAATATAAGCATAGCAGAATATATATCTTTACGATACTTCTCGTGCTGTGCCTTCATTACAGAAATAAGACTTGCAACAAACTCTTTGTCGTCAAGAGTTAAAACACCTACTTTTATATAGGCGTCTTTCTTAAAGGCAAAGAAAGGAGCAAGATATTCTACATCTTCATTGTTCCACTTCTTGCGTAAAGCACTACAGACTCTCAAGTATAATAATGTGGAAACATAACTATCATCATTTATAACAACTTGTCTCGTACATGAATTAATTATATGTTCATGACACTCTTGAATGACACCAATAAAGGAGTCTATGGTTTTATCCCCAGTCTTATACAGATTAGTATAAAAACCATGCTGAAAGTCTGCAAATACTCTATGTATCGTATCTGCAAACTTTGAGTGCATGAAGTTATCGAAATCCATCTTCAAAAACATCTGATAACGCCCTATAGTCACAGCCTTTGACATCGGCTTATTACTATGGAATTGCATTGCAACATCTTCTGACTTTATATTCAGAAATGACTTATGCTCATCAAACTCTTTTATGTAAGCTGGTATTTCTATATGGTGGTTGATAATCTCAACTGATTCTCCTTTATCGTCAGTATATGTAATTTCCATATTGCCTGTTGTTATGTTAATTGGCTGCAAAAGTACTCATTTTCAAGCGTAATCCCAAAGGAGCGCCTTATAAGAACCTTTTTCTATAGGAATTTCAACATCAAAGTGTATAGAAGACAAACTTTTTCCAAGTATCACTATACAACCTTCAAAATTTAAATTAAGATTGGATGAAGGAATATTTTAAGAAGGTTGATAATATTATTGTTGATGATTTGATTATGGCTTTAGATAATGGTATAAATGAGATTCATAATACCGGAGAAGATAGAGACTTGAAGATATACACAAATAAGGAAATTTGTGAGGTGCTTGGAATCAAAGATAAATTACTGCGCAAGTATCGTTATAAAGGTTTGTTGTCTTACAGTAAATGTGGTGATAAGTATTGGTACACCCAAACAGACATTGATGAGTTTATGGCAAACAACAAACGTGAAGCATTTTGCTAATACGCATTATTATATATTTAGAACTAACTTTAAAAATTATGACAGAAAAGAAAGAGATGCTGCTTATTGAAAAAACACAATGGGAAGCCATTGTGTCGAAAGTCAGAGACTTAACTCTAAAAGTTTCTATACTCAAAGATAAATGTGTTGCTCAACCGCAATATTACAACAATAAAGAATTGTGTAAAGTGCTTGGTGTTGAAGAACGGCTTATACAAAAATACAGAGAGCAAGGATTGCTCGCTTATTCAAAAATTGGTGATAAGTATTGGTACAGACAGCAGGATGTCTTAGACTTTTTAGAAAAGACTCGACATCCTGCTTTTAGAAAATCTTGAAATCCTTGTCAAACAAGTTGGATATTGGTTTGAATAGTCTGCACAAGATAAGTCCGACGACTATCAAGCATATACGCACTAATGCAGAGCCGTTCATCGTAAACCCAAACCAAATGAGGTACAGCGGCGAGCACATAACGGATATGGTTATCAGCATCATAAGTGATGCGAGGAATGTTTTAATGCCCATGTCTCTATTTTTTTATCATTTTAAATGGTTTAAGGAACAACAATGTAGTCGCTCGGCAAGCCGTGGAAATACTTGCGGTAGGCATCGTTGGTGGTGTAGATGTCGTCTTCATTGTCTTCCGTGATGAAATATACTTTCAGGTCTTTATAGTGATTTTCAACCAGAATCTTGAAATCTGTGATGAATGCGACTTCCTCTGCTTCTATTTCGAGAACTCCGTTTTTAAGGTCACAATGGAGAATGTTGCCACAAAGATTGCGGTCGCCTTAGTCTATACCGAGTGCTAAAATAATGTTGCCTTCCCAACCTGGCTCCTCGTCATCTTCCATAGCGGGGCGTTTCTTGTCGGCAAATTCCTTGTAGAGATTGTATATTTCTTGAAGGTTCTCTTGTCTGCCCTCTATTTTATATACCACTCTTATCCAATGCAACTGTGACTTGACAAAAGTCTCCCAATCTATTGTTGTATATTCTTCCATATATATTGTCTTAATCAATGTTATAGCTATACAATGGTCGCAGACTGTCACCGGCTATCTCGAAAGCCACAATGTCGCGAGCGTACTCGTTGCTTCCTACTTTAGCGGAGAGGAAGAACACATAGGAGCGATTGCCGTACTCATCGTCAAGGCTCACTATCTTCTGCACTTTATGATGGCTGTAATCATCATCAGGATGAGCAAGTCGCAGCAAAGGTCTATGCTCCTCGTGCAGCTTGCCGTCAGCAGACTTAAACTTCACCACACAGTCGATATCGGGTGCGGTTCCGCCTTCGCCTGTATTATGCCAGATGGCTGTCACGAGACTGTCGTCAGAGACTATTGTATGGTAAATCTCGGTAGAGTCAGACTTACCATAGCTCTTATCGAGACTTGTATCGGAAGACTTGTTCAAACATGAAGAGCATATAGACAATGCCAACAAGGCTATGCTACAAAGCTGGAACATCCTTTTCCCATTCCTCATCGTTTCCATTAGACATATATTCCCGTTTTAATTTTTCGTCTTCAAAATCACTCGTAAACATACATTCTGCCAAAACCTCACCATCCTCTGCGTATTCGGGGTCGAATACAAGTCCTGGGAGAGCAAGCGGTTCTTCTTGTCCATGTATGTACGAACCGATATAGACGTATTCCTTGGAAGGCTCTACCTTATCTTTATCTAAAAATACATCTCTTTCGCGTGCGAGGTCAGAGTACTCGTCGTCGTATCCTTCGAAATCGTTTAATTCCCACACAAAGCAAAGCTCGTACATCAAGCATTCGAAGAAGAAACGTTCGTTGTTTGCTTCAACAAAGTGGCTATGCGTATCCTCTTGATAAAACATAGGATATAACTTCGGCTCAAACATCCAATTCTGACTTACTTCTTTGACAGTTTCCAGAATTTGCTCTTTAATGTGCTTGCTCCAAAGGCTGGTAACGCCATAGGCATAGTCTTTCTTTACTTTCAGATATATTTTCATTTTCTTTTCGTTTTGACCTTTTATTCTGATGGAGGAAAAATCTGATTGATGACGATTTTATTGTTGTCGTCAAGATACACTCCGTCTATATCACAAGAAACAGAGACAAAATCATAATCGTCTCTATTACTTGAATAGCAACCCATTCTTTCCCAAAATTCCTCGTGGAAGGCTTTCATTATCTTCTCGTATAGGTCGGGAACCTTCTCCTGCAACCAAGGGTCGAACTTCTCCCAATAGTCCTCTTCCTCCACATCTTGAAGAATGGTGTCTTGGGCTTCTTTCCATAATGCAAGCAACTTATCCGCTTCCTCGTCAGAGAATTTGACAGTAGCTCCGTTATTATCCCAATTTATATATATTTCTACATTAATCTCTTTCATTGTCTGTGATTTTGTTTAGTTACTTTATGATTGATTACTTGCCAGCCACTCCTTGGCAAGAGTGGTGGCAAATGTATAGAAGTCTTTCACGTGAGCACCTGACCATAGCTCTTCGTTGTTTTGAAGAAACTCCAGCAGTTGTTCTCTCAACTCTTGGTCCTCAGTCCTTTCAAGAACCACTTTGATGAGTGTAAGTGCACCGTCGTCACCCCAATTTTTGCGTATCATATTCTTCGTCGTTTAGTTGTTTTCTTTTTTACGAATTTCTTGCAGAATAGCCTGGCGCATCCACCATACGGCATACGAGGCAAACTTGAAGCCACGCGACTTGTCGAACTTATGGCTGGCACGTATCATTCCGTAACGACTTGCTGCAATGAGTTCTTCGTCAGAGAGTCCATTGCCCACATACTGCTTTGCAACAGCCTTGACAAAGACAGAACCGAGTTCTGCCAACTCGTTCTCCGCATTGGAGTCGCCCTGCTGGATGAGGTCGATAAGACGCAAAGCCTCATCGTTGTTGATGATAGGCTTCTTTTCACTATTTGTTGTAGAATTGTTGTTCATCATTTCTTTAATGTTTTTAGTTGTCGCGCGAAATTTACCCTGTTTTTCTGAAATAAAAAAATCAGACCATAGAAAATCAACAAAAAATTAACTTTTTGTTGCAATCATATCTTATTCAAAGATACTGAATATGGCTTGGATAATCCAGCCAATAATCATAAACGTGAGTTGTATGAGACTTATCAGTATGTAGCCGCCAAACACAACTATCAAGATTCCGCATAGAAAGAGAAACATGTCTCACGTCTTTTAAAAAGTTTTGCCTACTCCCTTTGCAGCGTTTCGGCTGTCTCTGTTATTATCTCAACAACTGCATCATCGTAAATCAACCTCATACTCATTGAAATAGATGAAGCCGTCCTTCCAATGCTCACAGTTCCACTTGTGGATGTCATCAACAGTAAGAGTGTCACGTTTCAAGACACGTGCGAAATAGGCTAATGCCTCATCCATACTGTTGAACCGCTCGTAACCACACAAAACCGGCTCTTTCAAATGAAAGTCCACACTGACGCGTGTCGGGAAATATTTCCCCTCTGCATCATTTGTTGCATAAGTCTCATCGCAATAACTTTCCACCATATAGTATATGGTCATACCTTCATAGTGGCTTTCAAGCGGATGTCGGAAGTCTGCCGTCACCCAATCTTCCTCGGCTTCAATACTCAATGAATTATCTACGAACTCACATTTTATAATGTTGCCCCGAAGATATTGTTCTTTGGTATCTACTCCGAGACTATACACCATACTTGCGTAAGATACAGACTTGTCTTTACCCTCTTCAAGCAGTTTCTTGTTTAGAAGCGTCCTATACTGGTCATATATCTCTTGAAGGTCATTTGGTTTGCCTTCAATGCGATAGTATACTGTGGTCAAATACTCCATAAAGCATGATTCTTTTTTTAATGTGACTTTCTTTTGTAGCGCATAGTCAGAACAGCATATCCCTTTCCAGCGTTTCGGCTTCCTCTGTTGTTACTTGTTATTTTGTCACTTGCTTACCCGTTTTGTCAATGGTAATCCAATCACCTCTTAGAGGCAAGACTTTCACAAATCCTTTTACGGTGAATTTCTTTACATCAACATACTGACAAGGAATTACTTCTTCTCCTTCTTCATTCACGAAGCCCCAAAGATTGTTTAACCTGACACCTGCATATCCATTCTTAAATATCCTTGCGTCTTCATACTTGTTGCAAGGAACGACAACTTTGCCAGTCATACTGACTAATCCCCATGTGTCATCCTTGTTTTCCTTGACGTAGGCGTATCCATTTTCCATGTCAGACACATCACTATACTTACAAGGAATTATCTCTTCTGAATTCATGTTAATCCATCCATATTTGAAATTCCGCTTAGCTCGAGCTATTCCGCCCTCTTCAAAGGACCAGAGAAAATTATATACGCACGGACCCAATAATTTTGTTACGCTATTATATATTCCGTATTTTATATCGCATATCTCGCCTTTTGCGTATCGGGTAATCCTGTACAAGAAAATTCCGTGTCCTATACATTTTGGATAGAAATCTCCTACAAAGTCATACTTTGCCTGTAGTTCTGCAGCAATCAGTTCCTTTTCATCTTTTGTAAGCGCGTTGAATTCACCAATAGGACCTGTCAATGACGGATTCTCAAACTCAATCGCCATTAGTGAAGTGCAGCCAGCAAACGCCATTCGCTCCACAATCTTCACATTCTTGTTTAGATATACAGACTCCAGATGCTTGCAACTTGCAAAGGCTTTGTCATAAACAAGACATTTGCCTCCATCACTTATCTCAATGTTGAGACTCTTCAACCCTGAGTTTCTGAACGCAGACTTGTCGATAATCTTCAGGTGACTTGGAATATTTATCTCTTCCAAAGCTTTGCAGCCAGCAAAGGCACCTTCCCAAATCTTGCCCAACGTTTCAGGCAAGATTATCTCCTTCAAACTTTCACAAAGTGCAAAACACTCTTTGCCGATGAATTCTACTCCAGGCATTGTAACCTTGAAGAGTTTGCGGCAGCTTGCGAAAACTCTTGTGCCCAAGTCGACAACAGATTCTGGCAACACCACATCATGAAGATTGTCTAGTCCTTGGAATGCCTCGTCACAGATTGCCTTCACACCATCTTCCACTTCAAGGAACTCAGGATTGCCGAGTACTCTCAACAAGCGAAGTCCATCCTCGCTGTAGATTGGTCCAGAAAACTTGTTGCCTTTGGCTTCCTTGATCATTGCTTGATCTTCTTTTGTCAATCTTGTATTTTTATTTATTATTTTTTTAGTTGTATCCATAAAAGAATAGCATGTCTTGAACTTACATCTCTTCTGTATTATTCATTACCTTCACTTGGTCGAAGCTCATTGGTTCATACTCTAATATCTCACCAGTCTCCTTAATCATACGATAACGCAGATGAGTGCGGGAATATCCCGCCCTATATGATATTTCTCCATTTTAGTTTTATTTATTCTGATGCAAAGGTATATGTTTTTATGCCTCTGTCCACTATCGTCATTATCGGACAAACAGGAATGAAGTGTCGGAAAAACAGGAAAAGAACGAAATGAACAACATCTACTTCACTACACACTGCCATTTCTTCTATCTGATGTGATAGAAAGTCTTTTGTTTCCCCATAACATCCATAAGTCTGGTTGCTCTCGTATGTTCTGTTCTAAAAGTCTAACAAACTCGTCAGTATATGCGTAGGGATTTGTATTGATGTCTTTAGGGGACATTTGCTTGAATTCAATATTGTATATTCCTCTTCTATTCCTACTTATATGTGCATATACAAAAATCATATTGTATTTTCTTCCAATCTTCTCTGTTCCTGTATAAACAGAAAGAAGGTGGTCGAAAAATGGAGATTTGTGGATATATTGTTGGCTTCTTTTTGATGGTGGTACATCAGCTAAGCTACCCAAAACAATTCCATCATATCTTTTTTTTTCCAGTTCTTTCAGCATAGCTAAGATAGGCTTGATAGGAGAGTTATGTGGTATATTTATAGCACCATATCGTTGTCTCGTTTTAGCAAGCCAATCTGTAAGCAAATTCCTTTTACCTGAGTAATACAAGTTGCCCATGCAAATATGTTGGATATGTAAAGGAAAGGAGACTAAAAGCTCATAGTTTACAAAATGCCCACTATAGCATAGTATCTTTTTGTTTTGCAGTAATAGAGTTTTGATAAACTCTATGTTCGTAAATCTACATTCCTCACATATTTTATAGTCTGAGTGATACGACTTCTTTGCCAATTCAAAAGTGAAGTCATACAAATTTCTATAGTAGTGATGTACAATAGACTGTTCTGTCTTCTTGTTCATTCCATCAAATGCAATCTCAAGATTTCTTTTTACTCGTTTTGTATGACTTGAAGCTGTAAGTGCAAGAAGTCTAGAGGCGAAACTCGATATAAGGTATAATGCCTTTATAGGTATGTATCGTGCTAAGGTAATGGTCTTTACTAATGAACATACAAATAGTCTTATCAGCGTTTCTTTCATATATCAGTCCGTGTTTAATCTGCAAGAGGAGATGATTCCTCTTGCAGATTTTATCCTTTTCTGAATTTTTATCCTATGTCACTGCATGGGTCGTCGCAACCACAAAATGAGTAGAGAGTGCCCCATAAAAGGCTTAAAAATGAACTGCCAACCACAAATAGTAATATGACGATGAGGATTCCAAATAAAAATATTAACATAACTCTTCTGTTTATAAGTTGTATGATACCTACTTCCTTTCAAGCGTTTCGGTGTTCTCTTCAAGGTAGAATATTTCTATCATGTAGTCTTACAATGTCTCAAACTTCATCAAATTCTTAATTTCTTCGATAGTTTCAACTACAGTGAAGGAACTTCCATTCTTTAGTGTAAGTATTGAATGATGCTCGCTTTCTTCATCAAGTATTGGCTCTATTGAGCAAATGCATGATGGTGAAACAAGTCTTTTCAATCTTTCTTCTTCACCATTGAAGTCTATGTAATGCAATGTTATCATAAGTGGATATTCTAAGTGTGATACTTCCTTTAATCAATGTCGTAGGCAAACTCTTCGAAACTCATCTCTACGGGAGAGTATGGCGTCTTGGTATATTTTCCCTCCATGTTGAGCCATTTTAAAGCTTCTGTTCCGTTTCTTTCAACTCCGATGCCGTCCTCATAGCATTTTGCTAGTCTTTTTTGAGCACTGACAAGTCCTTGCTCAGCTGCTTTGCGATACCATTCTACAGCTTCTTCTTCGTCTTCATCAACTCCTGTGCCATTGTAGTAGCAAGTGGCAAGATTGTTTTGTGCGGAAGCGTCACCTTGTTCGGCTGCCATACGAATGTACTTTACTCCTTCTTCGTAATTCTTTGATGTACCGGTTCCCTTTATGAAACAAACACCAAGTTCATTTTGACCAGGTGAAAAACCTTGCATGGCAGACTTATAATACCATTTGAGTGCTTCTTGTTCGTTCTTTTCTACACCAAGTCCTTGCTCATAAAAGTTGCCTAACACTTTCTGAGAGTATGCATATCCATTTTCTGCTGCCTTTCTGTACCATTTTGCAGCTTCTGAATAGCTCTGTGGCACGCCTTCCCCTAATTTGTAGAAAGTTGCAATGTCGTGTTGTGCTCTGAGTACTCCTTTATCGGCAGCTTTTCTATACCATTTTAGTGACTCTTGGTAATCTTGTGGAACGCCTGCTCCATAGAAATAGACTCTACCAGCAAAGAAACACGCTTTAGCATCACCTTGCTCTGCTGCTTTTAGAATCCATTTGCTTGCTTTTATGTTATCAACAGCCGTACCATGTCCAAAGATATAGCATAAGGCAAGGTTTAATTGTGTCTTTGCATCACCTTCCTCAGCTAATGTAAGATACTTTTCAAACTCCTTGCTTGCATCTTTGGAATTTCTTTTACTTGTTTTAACTTCCACATTAGAAGGTGTTGTCTCAGATGTCTCTTTGAATTTCTTCTTGAAAATATCAAATAATCCCATAGTTCTATGTTTTGTTTGTGAATATTACACTCTTTTGTGTTCTGTCGAACATTTTAATTCCAATAAGGATTACAAAAATACCACGTGGTTCCGTTGCTGCTGGTGAATTGTGCATTGCAAAAGACTTTTTCGTAGTCTTCTTCGGCAATCATACGAGCTATATTGTCAAAAACAACAGTTCCTACATCGTCATATACTACTCGATTAGCTTTTGTTATTTCGTATTCATATTTTGTTCCACATACTCGTAAGATAGTGATGTTTCCCAATTCTTTTCCAAACAAAGCAAATCCACTTCTCTCTCCGAAGATACGTCCGGTACTAGAGGTATGAACTTCACAGTATGCTCTTATTTCTTGGATATATTCATATCCTTTAGTTTCCATCTTTTTACGGATGTCATTAAACCCTTCGTTCATATTTTACAATATTAAAGTGTTAATAATTTTGTATTTTAACCGCTAATTTTTTCTACTCCAATAACTTTGTTGCGACAACTGCCATTGGTAACATAGCTTGTTCTTTCCCATTTAGAGATAGCATCAGCTTCGCTTGAAGCGTCTACAGTGTAACAACTTCTGTTGCTATCCCAAGGACTTGCATTCTCTGACTTGAAATATACATTGTAACGTGGCATAAGTTTATGTTTTTATTCGTTCATGTCTACTTCCTATCGAGCGGTTCGACTTTCTCTATTGCCTACTTCCTTCAAAGCGTTTCGGCATTTTCTTTATGCTATTATTCGTTGATATACTCCCATTCCTCAAACGCCGAGACATTAGCTTGTGGCTCTTCTTCCTTGGAATAGTCATTGACTAAATATATCACAGGGCACTTTGTCTTATACATCAAGTCGAAGACATATTTAAGATACTCTCCTCTTAACTGTTCCATATAGCGGTGGAATAGGAAGAACTTGGTGTTCTCGTTGTATGTTCCAGGAATGATGAACTGTTCATCATCTCCAGACGGAGTGAGCGTTTGGATTGCCCCAGCCTTATCTATGTAAAGTGCTTGTCCGCAGGTTGCACAACTGTTCATTTCGCTGATAGCACGTCTTGCGTTGTCAATGTCGGGATTTGAATGAAACCATATAAGCACTGGGCGTATTGGTGAACTACCAACATACTCTTCGATAGTCTCAATAATGTTGTTCTCGTTAGTACTTTTCATATTCTGTCTTTTGTTTAAGTCAGACTGTATGTTAACAAAACAAAAAGGCAGCAAAGACTCTGCGACTGCACGATTTTATTCGCACGTCGTAGTGTCTTTGCTGCTTTGTCTTATGCTGTTGCCCATAGAGCCAGACTTCAAGGTTTGTGTCCTATGGCTCCGTTCGGACTGTTTCTTGTTCAGGTCGTGTACTTTAGTGTAAGCACGAAAAAGCGTGAAGCCCCTTGTCGCTCGCTTCACATTGTGAGGTCTTCGAACTTACCCATCTGTCAGAAACGAGCAACGAGACCCCACGCCGATATGTATATGCACACTCCCACAGAGTCAGCCCTTGGGAGGCTGACCTATGAAAGGTACGTATATAACATACCCATGAGCATCACCATTGCATGGTCTCGTGACAGATAATGAAGTGTTCGAAGTTTCACAATGTCAGAAAACCAAGCGCCAATAACGCTTTTCTTATGTTTGCCCTCTACCAACCGTCACTTTTTCAAGCGACTTCGGCGTAGGGCTATATGCCGTTATTGCATATAAAATGCAATTTAGCGTGCCAAAGTTACTAATTATTATTGGTATAGCAAAAAAATAAGACCTAATTATTTTAAGTAGAGTTGACAAATAAAAAACCTTGATGTTGTACAACATACTCTTAGGCATAATCTTATTATCCGAACATTCCTTGTGCCTTTAAGTCTACATTCATCCAATTAGTATCATCGTTGTCATTCACTCCACTTAATACGCCACCCAACTGATTCTTTTTCAGTCTGTTTATCTCTTCTTTGAGACTTTCCATTTCTTCATCCTTCTTGTCTATGGCTTCATAAAGTTTTTTTATGGTTGAATTTAGCGCATCAATGATAGACTGAGCGTATGGACTTACCATCTTGTAACTGTCATTCTACATTAGTTTCTTTATATTCTATTCAGTCTCTTGTTCTTTGGCAACTCTATCTTCATGCTTCTTGTTGTTCGACGCCTTTAGAAGTCCATATCGCTTCATCCAGCGTTGAGCTGTAGATATGCTTGTTTTGTAATGTCTGGCGATTATTTCTTTCTTCTCTGCCTGTGTAATTTCTTCATCATACAAGCAAGTCAGATCTTCTGCACAACGTGGCTTGTTAATACTCTTCGGAGTTATTCTCTCTGTTTGTTTGCAGTGTAGATCTATAATGAATTCTTTGTCTATTTGAGGAAGTGCAGATACTTCTGTATCGAGAACCATGTTGTAAACGGTTTCTATATCGTCTTGTCCATTATGAAAAATGTCAACAGACCAACTATTATCATAGACACATTGGGTATAGAAAGTAAAGTGTTTACATAACAAATGTATTATAGCATACTTAATCTGAAAATCATAAACCTTCCCATGCGTCAACATAAGAAGCTAAACCTCTACAAGAGTTAGCTCATACAGTTTCATTAAACAATATCTCATTCGTTGATTTATCTTTGATATATGAAAATCGAATTTTTCTTTCATGGCTGATGCAATGGAATATCCCTTGTGTTGAGACACAAATATACCAGACTTTGACTTTTCTTTATTTAATACACATCGTATGAAACTTTTCTTTATGTCATTAAAATAATTGCAATAACTATAAATTAATTGGGAGGGAGAGCAAATACCTACTTTTAAAGAGATTTTGAATTGACCGATTACCTTTTCTATATCATTGGCCAAATGTTTCACAGGAATATTGGGATGGATAGAGTAATCCTCTAAAATATCTTTTATTTTCATTCGTAAATATGTTTTTGTTGTATTTATCTGTTTGGATTCAGAAAACAGCCTATTCTTCGAATATTTTTTATTGAATAATGAAAAATAATCTACATAAATAATAAGTCAAAAACAGATCAGTTCAACAGGTCAATAACAGGTCAAAACGATGTTTTACAAAGCTATATTAGATGATACTATAAACATCTTCATTCTATGTATGAATAATATAAACATGAACTATTCAATACAATTAATCTACATCATATGAATCTAATGTAATACATCATAAACTATACATACTTGTAACAACATGTTATGTTCTACAAACTTTGTCTCTGTGTTTTTAGTGTTTCTGAATAAGAGGGGCGAAGCCCCAATGAGCGCAACGCGCTCACCCTGACATTTATTTAAGTAAACTCACCTGTTTCATTGATAAATATTATAAAGACAACTCTTTCCATTCAATGATGAATTCATGCTGGAGTACATCCACTACCATATACATCGAACCATGCGGCAAACCCAAACCAACAACCACAGTTGCATCAAACCAAACAGGCAATGATAAGACTCCAATCTCAGCATGGTACAACATAAACGAAACTGTTTCATGGAATTATGAATATGCCTGCAACCATGGTATTGATGTGAAGAAGCATAGCCTTTACAATTATGTTTATCGGCAGAGAAAGTATAGTGAAAAACGTGGGTAAACGCATCAAAATAAAAACCGTATCAATTTAATCTTATATAGGGTTTATTATGAGCTTGATTTCAGTATCAACATAACCTTTTAGATTATTTCGATGCAGTTTAGCATAGTTGTTTTTCGTATATTCCAAATACCATGTATCTTCGAAGTGGACAAACAATCAAAGACACAGATATGGAACAAGTCGTATTATTTTGCCGAGTCTCAACACAAATCCAAGACTATGAACGACAAGTCTCAGACTTAACTCTGCTTGCCGAGAGACATAATTGGAGTATTGCAGAAACATTTACGGAAAAGGTGAGTGGAGCAAAGAAGAATGAGGAACGTAAGGAATTGACTGCCCTCCTCGCATACGTGCGCGCGCATAATATAAATAAGGTATTGGTCACGGAACTTTCTCGTTTGGGCCGTGATACTCTGCAAGTGCTTACCGCTATTGAAAAGCTCAACAAGGCTAAAGTCTCATTGTATATTATGAACTACAACATCGAGACCCTTACCCATGATGGAAAAATAAATCCCATGAGTCAGTTTATGATTACTATTTTGGCAGAAGTAGCCCGTATGGAACGCAAGACAATAAAGGAGCGTATGGAAAGTGGCTACAACAACTTCCGAGCCAACAATGGTAAAGTTGGTCGTAAGACTGGTTATCGTAAAAGTGAAGAGCAGTTTCTTGAACAATACAAAGATGTCATCCGGTTATTGAAAAAAGGCGTAAGTCTTCGAGATATAAGCAATGCAACAGGTATATCTGTGAATACTATCAGAAAATGCAAGACTTTTATATAACTCCTTTTTATTACTGATAAATATAATAGCTCATATAGAGCTTTTTATTCGTAAAAAGTTTTTTCAGGCACTCTCTGAGTTTTATCAGGAGTGCCTGTTTTCGTTCTTATGCTTAAACCTCACGCCGTCTTTTTCCCATCAATCTTTGGGACAAAGTCGAAACCGAGTTTGTCTACTACAGACGCAAGATTATCTGGTAGGAACTCTGCATAGACTCTTTCTGTGACTCCTGTTGTCGTATGCCCCAACAATCGACTTATCTCGCTGATGTCGGCTCCTGTGGCAAGGGCAAGGACTGACCAAGTGTGGCGAGCGACATGAAAAGTCAAATCTTGTTTCCATTTCAATCCATGTGAAATGGCACGGAGCGACGTATTAATTGTATTGTTCCAAGAGTTTCGGCGACGGTAGATAGCTTCATTATCATTCAAGTCAAAATTCTCTGGCAGTAAGTCAAAGACAAAGACTTTGTTTCTGCCTTTCCATTTGTCGAGGATACGAAATACAGGTTCGTTCAACGGTATAGTATTGCGGTTACGAGTCTTGACCTGCACCTTACGGATAACCCTATTCTTGAAATCAATGTCCTTCCATCGCAGTGTCATTACATCCACCATACGCATTCCACAAGCATGGAAGGCAAAAAGCCACATTTCAAGAAACTCCTTTCGTCTGGGTTGTTCTACAGCATCATAAGCAGCTACCAATTCTTCGAGCTGTTCCTGTCTCAGATATTTTATGTTATTCTCTTCATCGTCAAGTCTGTCATCTTCCTTCATATACAAGTCTTGTAGAGCAGCGTTTAGGTGATGAGATATATAACCCAACTGACAAGCATATTCACACGCTTGGAGTATCGGACTAAGTGTCTTGTTTACTGTCGTTGTTTTCTTCTTAGCAAGGAAGCGGTATTTTCGAAAATCAATAAGCAAGTCCTCGTTTATCTCTGAGACATATATCAGTTCCTTATGCTCACCATGGGTTCCTTTGTGTTCAAGTAGCAGATATTCTTCAAACTTATTCAGATATGAGATACCATTCTTCCATGTGCTCACGCCTATTTTACCTTTATTATAACGGCTTTCTATCAGTTCTTTAGCGAATGTTATGAAGTCCTTGCCTCCATCGGGACGTAACACTTCATCATTATCGTCAAGAAATGAGCGGATAATGTCGCAGGTGATGTGTTGATGAATCTCGTAATACTGGTGTATCTTCATATCTATGTCTTCGATACGTTTGTGCAGGGCATTGTTGTAGTATTTGTAGTCTGTGTTGGCTGTGGCGCGTATCTCTCCGATTCCACCATACCCTTTTTCGTTCCACTCTTTAGCAAACACACTTATGCCGGTAGACTTGCGGGCATTGTCTGCTTGCCAGTTGTATTCGATATAGATTTGGTACTTCTTGTCAGGTTGTGCTTTCTTTGGTGCACGCAATTTTAATTTTCCTTTTGGATAGCTTCGCGATATTCTTCCCATATACAATTATCTAAATTTGATTTATGCACTATATACGCGAAGATAGCAGAAAAGTTTATCAGAATTAAATGATCAGCGAAGAAAGAATTCAGAAATTACCGATTATTGATCATTTAATTCTTCAAAATATACTTATTTGAGCAGTTTATTTGGCGGTAAAAGAACGTAAAAAGCGGTATAGAAATGTTGTACAACTCCTATACCGCTTATATTCAACGCTTCAAGCTATACTGTATAGCTGTTTGAGCGATTAATATTCGTCCTCGTTGAAGAGGAAGTCCTCTTTTGTAGGGTAGTCGGGCCATAAGTCCTCGATGCTTTCATAAACATCACCCTCATCCTCAATCTCCTGCAGGTTCTCAAGCACCTCGAGCGGAGCGCCAGAACGCATAGCATAGTCGATGAGCTCATCTTTAGTTGCTGGCCAAGGGGCATCTTCCAGCTTGGAAGCCAATTCAAGTGTCCAATACATAGTTTTAAGTTTTAAATGTCGTACTTTAATATGTTTTCTTTAAGAGCCGCGAGGCACTGTTCTTCATGGATTGCCCTCCTGCTCTAACCAAATGCAAAAATAGTAAATTCTGAGTTATTTACAAGTGATATATAGTTTTTTTTCGTCTATAGATGTAATAAAGTTTAAATTGAGAGCCAAAACGAAGAAATAATCGGATAAGCGATTGATAAATTGCAAGATAAGTGGTTCGACACGATATTCGTGCGACATGGCTACAATGCTGCGCTCTGCACGACGTGCCACGGTGCGACACACATGCGACTCGGCGGCTGCGGTGCATCCACCAGGCAGGACAAAGGTTTCTGGCTCCGGGGTTTCTTTCTGCAGCGTGTCAACGCATTGCTCAAGCTGGGCGATATCAGCAGCGGTCAGGTGCGACGGCATAGCGAAGTCGGGGTTCGACAATTCGCCACCGATATGGAACAGCTGCTGCTGAACTCTGATGAGCACGTTCAATTCGCGCTCTGGAACACCAAACGATAGGAGCATACCGATATGTGCATTCAGTTCGTCAAGGTCGCCACACACAGCGATACGTATGTCGTCCTTCATCACGCGCTTACCTCCTACGAGGGTGGTCTGCCCCGTGTCGCCATGCCTTGTATATAGTTTCATAGGTTTAATATTTACAGATACATTAGATAGACTTAATTAAAAGTTCACTACGTAATTCGTTTTATGACGGTCGGTATCGAAGAAAGCGATGCCACAGTAATAGAGGTCGTAACTCACACTCACCTTCTCGCTCTCCACAAGTTGCTGCCACATACGGTGAGCCACTCCATTCGAACTGATATCCTCAATGACGAATACCGACGACTGGTCCGACTCAGCTAAAGCCTTCTCCAAAAACGCTTCACACCCAGCAATGGGGCAGATTCGTACTAATCGCATAACCACATCATCAAGCGAATCATCAACTGTATCACCCCCCGACAATTCGCTAACAACGTTACGCACCCTCGTCATCTTGCAACCATGCGCAACATAATCAGCAAGCAGACTGCTGTCCTTGCTGTAGTCAACCATCAGTTTCGTTCTGCAAAAGTTTGCCAAACGAAAGTAAAGCTCCATGCGCTTGCGTGTCAGCCAATCGAGCGCAGGATACTTCTTGCGCAGGTCTGCGTAGGCATAATACGGATAGTGTTCGCTGATGACATAACGTATGAAACGATATGCCGACGGCGATTGCACTCCGAAGCCACGACTATACGACATGCGACGAAGCCAGATGATATAACGCTTGATTGAATTCATTGATTGTATTCTACTTAGTAATTACAAAGGTAAAGATTTATTATCGAATAGCTTTTGTTTATACGCGATTATGTTGTATTTTTGTAAGAAATAATTCGATGAAACTATGGAACAGATATCCGAACGACAAGAAAAGGTTCTCAACTACCTTAAAGAACACAACATTCCATTCAGCTGCTACAACCATCCCGAAGGCAAAACCATAGAGGAGGCAAAACGCTGGTGGAAAGACGATGGCAGCGTGCACTGCAAGAACCTCTTCTTCCGCAACCACAAGGGCAACCGCCATTATCTCGTATGCTTCAACTGCGACCACGACCTCGCCATCCACGACCTGGAACATCTGCTGAAAGAGTCGCTGGTGAGCAAAGGACTACCCTCATGCGGCAAACTCTCGTTCGCATCGCCCGAACGTATGATGAGGTTTCTTGGGCTGGAACCTGGCAGCGTATCGCCGTTCGGACTCATCAACGACACCGACAACCACGTACATCTATTTCTCGATGCTAATCTTCAGCAAGCCGATACACTATCATTCCACCCTAACGACTGCCGTGGCACAGTAGTCATCTCTCGACACGACTTCGAGAATTATCTCTCGATAGTTGGCAACATATACGAATACATCAAACTATACTAAATATCTGCAAAACAAATAGGTTGCAGAAATTATCTACCATATCTTCCATTTTCAGCGTAGCGCGTTGCGTATCAAAGGGTTAAGGGCTGGAAGATGCAGGTTGTATCTACCAGGATTTGAGCGTATCTTCCATCAAATCATAGGAGGGTATAGCATCCTTGCTATACCCACGCTATCACGAACCATAGGAGGCGGCGTGGGTATGGCAGGATGCCATGCCACCTACGGACACAAAAAAAGGTCTC
>ERZ791724.484-NODE-484-length-31969-cov-3.358714_pt1 | contig 31969 bp, 29 predicted proteins | sample MGYA00510044_ERZ791724 | MGnify/ENA primary metagenome ERZ791724 (study PRJEB30046, sample SAMN00715140) | human gut metagenome | study: EMG produced TPA metagenomics assembly of the A metagenome-wide association study of gut microbiota in type 2... | reverse complement strand
TAAAGGTTAGAATCGGTGAGTTTGGCAGATGTGTCTAGGAGTCGTTTATCAGTCTGTGAGAGAGCAAGCGCATTCCATGCGAGAATCTGTGCATTGGTGAGAGATTTCCAATTCTGGGAGATCTGCTTGAAGATGGACTTCACTGAAGATTAGTAGCTGGTCCTTACAGACCACCGGTATCTTTGTTGCGGATGTACTTATAGCTGCAATCCTTTGCGGCGGTCATGCCTTTGGACAAACCCGTCATCTCCTCGAGTGCAATTGAAAGAATATACGTCATACTGAAAAATTTAGGTTAAGGTTTGTAGTACGAAAATAGATGGCCGTGGCTCTGCTACTCCAATCATTTTATCTTTTGGATAAAAATTATTGTATATCATTAAATTAATATCTGTGCAATATGCTATTTAAGATACATCACCTAAACAAGTATTAATAGAACCTTATTTCGACCTTACTTTGATGAACGTATACAGGAATATGGAGATAAAGTAAAGTTCAATGTTGAATTGTTTGAGCATTGTCGCATGATACATTCTTGATTATCAAGGTTGCATTGTATATCAATGTCAGCGCTATGAGTTCTCACGGTAAAGGGCCAAAGTACAAACTGATTAATCGTTTGCACTTGCACTTTTGCACTATGGACCACACATTTTGCTTCATATCGGCTTTTCTCTAAAGAAATTTGCTGGTCCTCAAGAAAATCCATAATTTTGCACCGTCATTGAATATAAAAACATAAGCTTACAATGCAGCAAAGAAGAATGAACAACTGGAACACCATATCGGATCGAGGCATAAAATGCCTTGAGAGATTGTTGTGTGTCCATACTTCGGGCATTGGAGCATTCTATACTTTTGGAGACATTTTCCGACGAACGTCTGATAGACCATCTGGGATACGATGATGCTGGTATCCCGCTGAAACGATAAATGAAAACCGTCGGAGAGTCCTTACCAAACTTTTCGACGGTTTTTGTTTTAGATCTTTGATCTACAATAAACGCTGCGCCTCTGCATATTCCGGACAATGACCGGATCTGCATTCGGCTTGCAGTTTATTTGATGCCTGTTGGTGACGTTCGCACGATGTGCTCTTCTCCGCCAATTCCGTCCACGGGCTGAATTGTAACGTATTATTAACCGCGCAGTGATGCGCATGAATGAAAAGATTATGAATTATAAATTTGACGGAAGCAAGGTGTTCTTTACATCCGACACCCACTTCAACCACTCCAATATCATCAGGTTCTGCAACAGGCCTTTCAAGGATGTGTCGCACATGAATGAAACGATTATTGCCAATTGGAACCGCGTGGTCGGTCCGGAGGATATCGTGTTCCACCTGGGTGATTTCTGTCTTGGCGGTTCTGCCGAATGGGTAAACGTACTGAACAGGCTGAACGGGAAAATATACCTTATTTCCGGCAACCACGACATCAAGAACCTGAGGCAGAATTACACGAAATACTTCGAGCAGATAACGATGCAGATGTATATTGAGGTGGATAAACAGAAGATTTATCTGAATCACTGTCCGTTCCTTTGCTATGGCGGCTCATACGATGACACCTGGCAGCTTTTCGGACACGTGCATACCCGAAGAAACAATACCGGAAAGGATGCTTCTAGGCTAAGTATGCTTCTTCCGACACAATATGATGTCGGAGTGGACAACAACGATTTCACTCCGGTTTCATTTGCGCAGGTGAAGGCAATCATAGGGAAACAGATTGAGCATTCAAAGAAAGGAGAACAGTAAGATGAAGATACAATACATGAGTGATCTGCACATGGAGTTCCAGGAAAACAGCAGATACTTGAAAAATAATGAATTGCCTGTAACCAGATGGGATATGTTTTTGAGGATAAACACCTGATGAACGGATTTGATCCGGCAAGGTTTATTGGAATTTAATGGACATACAGAAATGAACGAAAGAAAGATTATAGATAGAACGCTCATTACCGGCTTGGCGAAGGATGTCGGTTTGAATGCCTCGCATTTGGAGGCGTTGGGAGAAAGCCGTCAATGGGAGATTGTTGTTGGTGGCGATATGCTTGAACGGCTGGTTGAGATTCAACATCGGTTCGAGCGGCTGGCTGTAATGGGCGACGATGAGTACCGAGGATTCTATATCGAAGTGCCACGGCCTGCGCCGGAAGAGTGGGGGGATGCCGAGGATTTGGTCGCTTCGGGGGAATATGACAGTCGGGAAGCGTTTCTTGCGGATTGGCTTGCATTCAACCCGATGGAGACCAGGTGGTTCCATGTCGCTTCAAGTCGATACGAGGATTCCCGGTCAATCCGTGTTACGGACCGGAAGCACACCCGTTTTATCATTACGAATCGTCCCAAGTGTACGGATGTAGAACCAGATGATACGTGGTGCAGGGAGAACCTGATCCGCCTCTTCGACTATCTGCAGCGGATGATTGATGTCATTGTCGCGAATACCGACGGGTGCAACGATTACGTGGCGCATAACCTGCCGTACCAGCAGCGTATAGGACGGATTGCACAAAAGAAATTCAACCGCATCGTGCCGAATTTCAAAATTGAGGTGGAAGATAGGGAAACGGCCATCAAGGCATTGGAGGACTCGGTGTATGGGTGTTCTTTCCCTCTTTTGGAAACCATGACCATACGAAAGTATTGCACCTATTTCCGCATCGCCAACGAGGTGTATGAGGCTTATCACCGGAAGCGGGGATACAAGGGGCGTATCTATACAGATCAGCAGGATGTTCCCGAAGAACTGCGCGATGTGGTCTATTACAAGCGGAAGAAGTTCGTGGATGTGACGGAAATGTATGACATTGACAGTAAGGAGGATTTCATGCGGTTCGCAACTGACCATTACGGAGAACTGGGGCTTTCACGTCTGAATATCCTTGCCTCAAACTACCGGCAACAGGTATGGAAAATTGTTGTTTCCAACAGTTATTCTGCCAATGCCGGACTGGCCATTGAAGTAGCGACAGCCTTGTATAAGGCCGGGGCACCGCTGCTGATATATGATGCAGAGAAGCTCTTAAGGATCCTGCTCGAAGAGGATTATGTACGGTTGGTTCCCGACTCATATCACAATTATATGGGTTATCAGGAAGAGGGCACTGTATACGAATTACCGTGGGAATACGAATGCTCTGACGATGCTAATTCGATTCTGACCAAGGAGCAATATCAGGCGATTGTCTCACTTGCAGAATGGCTGCCGGAGGAATACGTGATGCCCATCGCTTGACATGTCTGAGGTAATTTACGAACTTGGCATATCTCTATGCAGGGGCATATATGGGTAAACCAAGTTTTTATTCGTTTTTCTGTGATTTAATCGAATAAATAGCATTTATGGGATATAGCGACATGCAAGACAAAAACTATCATCGGCAGGTAACTACAGATGAGGTAACTAGATAAATTGATATATTTACAAAACTAATATGTCTGAAGACTCACCACAGACACATTGAATGAAACACTACCAATAAACATTTATATATTAGTTTACACTTAATAACGAGGTGGCAATTGCCACCTCGTATTGTTACTCTCGAACTTGCGTTAATGTAGAGTTAGTACAGCGCAACTTATACCTATAGGGGAGACAAGTAACTCTAGGATTGGCCTTGTCGTACAATCGGCTTTCATTTCTTCCGCTTTATTAGCAAACTCTTCAAGATCTGTAGTACTAAATTCGCTAGGTCCGTTAGGGTGCGAATGCCATTCTCCCACATATCCAAACGTTCCTCCAGTTCGACGTTCGACCTGAGATAGTTTTTTTCTTATGCCGGCCTTGCCTAAGACTAAGTAATCACCTCTATGGATTGTATCTTCTGGGGCCTCTATAGTGTCGATTACATGAATCGTATTAGTCTTAAGATTACACTGTCCAATGAGATACCCACCTGTTTCATATCTGCCAGCAGCTTTGGTCTGATCTGCTATGTCATTAACAACCTTATTAAATATATGAACCTTCCAAGTATCCACATCATAACAATAGAATTGGGGTACTTCTATTTTTTGAATCTTCAAGCTTCCAAATTTATCTGATATATACATCCAACAGCCACCATTAGCATGATTGCCGGCAAAGATATCTTTAATCGTAACACTCATAGATGCGGCATATAATGAGATGATATCGTCCGCAAGAATGAATGTTTCTGAATTGCACCCAAGCCCTACATTTAATAAAGATGATGGTTCACGCGAAAGTTCCTTCTCTCTCATAAGATAACTGGAAACTATAGGGTCTGTCTTGTATTGAGCAAAGAAAGCAGCCATTACATCATCTAGCCTTACCTCTCCATTATTTCCTTCACTCATCAACAATCCGAATTTCCCATTATCAAAAATAGCTGCACTTATTGCAGTAGGTCTATTCTTAATATTCACCAATTGATTGTGGGCTACCTTTGATGCGGTAAAATCAAGAAGATAGTCGGGTGTTCGCTTACTCATTATTTCGGCATCTCCCAGTATTGTTTTTATTCCTCTACAGGAAGCGTCAGCCTTAAGCATTTCATGGTAATATATCAGATTTGTAGCACTTCTCATTTCACTAGCCTTGTTTTTATAAACAGACTTGTCGAGAAGTGCATGTCTGCACAGATTGTGGTCGCTCAAATAATCAGGGTCACAAAATAATATATTAGTTATACCAGATCGTACTAAATGCATCGCAATTTTTGAACCAAGAGCACCACACCCAGCAATAATTAACGAAGGATTTATTTCTGTATCCAAGTTTGATATCTCATGAGCCTTCTTTGTCGTGAAAGGCGATTCATGTTTATGAAATTTTACCGTTGAATTTGGTGTCAACACACATTTCCCATCAGCATCAGCCTCGCATATAATTTCAAAGTTCACGAACTGATAGTAAGAATTTACTCCTATCAGTTTCTTGCTCCGCATTATAGCTAAGATAATAATAAAACTGAAAGATGTATCATCCTTCTTATCTAATATACCACTAACAGCAGATTCTATTTCCACGCCATGCCTGCTAGCATATTCTTTAAGTTCCGAATATGTCTTAGGTAACATGACATCGTATATATCACAACTCTTTTTTGCTTCATCCCAACAAACCGATCCCCAAACAATATTTTTTTTCTCACACTCTGGTAATTTTAAAAGCCAGATGTTATCATTTGTCAATCTTACCAGTTTCTTTTCTGAGTGACGATAAATAATAAGAGGTAATTCTTTTTTCTGCTCATCAGCTTTGTCTAACTCATCTGATAGTTGTTCGTAATCATACAACATGGTTGCTGTATACCCCTCAAGTCTTAAGGGTTCAAACTCACCACCGTCTTCTATGTTTACCCCAGATGCCAAATCCTCGTACCACGACCGAAGATGCTTAATGAAATCCTCTATTTCCATATTGGCAAACCATTCATCTCCGTTGCCGCGAAACAAACAAATTGGTCTAATTCCGTCCTTTTCGCAATAAATATGCGGAGCGTGATCAAAATCGAAGTCGTTTCTGCCAATAAAGACACGAGGAACCCTATCTGGGTAATCAGAGCAGAATTCCACATACACGGGTTCTTCTGGTTTAACAAGCGCTGTAGTCATATCATACCTTGTTGGTAATTCAAGTGATAAGGTCAACCGAACAACTACAGAATCATGATACTTATAATATATGTTATCAAAAGAGACGCCATCCATCATGGCGACCCTTTTGACATCATACTGAACACGTGGCGGTACTTGCGACAGTGCACACGGCTTGAATTGTGGGTAATAGTTACTTACAGCCATATGCAGATTTTCTGCCTGAAGTACTTGAACTACCTATTGCTGCACCGGTCGAACCTTTCTGCTGATTTTTATCCTTCCTCAGAAACCCACTGGAGGTAACTTCATATACAACAGGCTTAGGTTTCTTTGAATCTGGCTCCTCTGCTAAAGATATAAATTTATCAGCCCCTATCAATTTTACATATTCCTCTTTTGACTGATGATGCGGCGGGTTGTCTTTATCCTTCTTAATCTGCTTAGACGAAGCTATTATTACTGCCCCATTTGTCTTATGGTCTTTAATCATGGTTTTTGACGATTCGACAGGTTTGTCTGTTTCACCATTCATATAGGGCACGTTGTTGAAGTAGGTCCAAGAACAATGATGTGGAGCCATGAAAATATCAAAATTTAATTTATCATCATTATCATGAGCGGTACATTGTTCTTGGATCTCCTTCCAAATATAATGGTCAGCATCTCCTCCAAATAGATATAGTGCTGATGGTTGAGTAGCAGTACTGGTGTACTTAAACCTTGCCTGCATCACAATTGAGGTTGCATTTTTATCTGCTTCAGCTCTACCTTCCACCAAACTATCTTTAAACGGCGAATGAACAAAGAATTCCAGCAGAGACATAGACTTGCCATTCACTTCCTTAATTATCTCTCCTGGAATATACGAAGTCACATTTTTATATCTCTTGTCTCCATCATATCCAATGATAACAAGCCGATTACCAGCCTTAGTTTTGTCCCGAGAGTTATCGTCCCACAATTTACGTCGTCTTTCAGCCTCCTTTTTCAGTGCTTTTGCAGGTTCACTTGTTGCACCTGTAAAAAGCATAGGGGTTACCATCAATTCATCAATGATTACTAAGTCATTCTTTAAGTCTTCATCTGAATATTTTTCAGGATTACCCAAATAATAATTAGTGTCAATTCCACGACAATGATCCTCATCGGGATGTGTCAACATAAACAAATCCAGATGATATCTACCCTCACTGTCTTTTGAAAACTCATCCAACAAATCACTCATGACATCATAGCAATCATCGTTATTCCTGATGTTAGCATCAATCTGAATGGTAGTCTTATCGACCTTGATCAATACGGTATCACCATTATCTACCGGATAAAATTTTATTTTACTCATATTCAAAAATAATAAATATCATTATCGTTATCATTCATATTCAAAAACACGTCATACATTCTTTTAGCGAAAGTCTTACCGTTACAATAGGCCACCCATGTCACTAGCATTACAAGCAGTAATATCAATATGCCTATTCCTACCAAATACTCTCCTAAGGGTAGCGCATAATACCATTTGTTAATAGCAGCCAGTACAAATACCAAGATTGCGTCAACGAGTAGCGCAGCTGTCAAGTTGCGCCAAAATCCAAACATGTAATTATGTTCAAAGAGTATTTCATCAAACCTCGTTACATCAAGTAACCATCTCACAGCTTCATCAATACGCTTTACATATTTCTTATTCTTAAAAGTTTTTGGCTTGTATTTTCGAAGGTCTATTTTCTTTTTAGCTAATATCTTTTCTCTTATATTTGCCTTCTGCTCCTCAGTGTAGGTGTTATCATTACTGTAAAGAATTCGTGCTGTCGGTTTTAATCGGTCACAAAAAAGTATTCGTTCCGGATAAAATTTTGCAATTGATCGAAGTGAAAATCTTAACAAGAAGAATAAAGCCGTACTAATTGCAGAAATCGATATCAAGTATGTAAGGACTTTTATCCAGATTCCAGCTCCTTCCATATCTTTAACCCCCATAGCAACACCTAACATAATAGGTATAGCAAGGCTCAAATATGCCGGGTATTTTCTTGCTTTCATGTTATACTCAGCATTTCTCTTCTCTTTTGTTTCTTTATCAATCTGAATCATCTTTTTCTAATTGTATTAATCCCACTTGCAAAGTTATTGTATTATTTTGAGTAAGACAAAAGTTGTGTATGCAAAATGTGAAAATTTCACATCTTGAATGCCTCAATAAAATTTATTACCAATATATCATTGCTGTAATGAGAAATATTCGCTACTTTTGCGATTATATTCAATTATGATAGTCTTAAATGTACTATTGTTATATTTATAATTTATATATATGTTACAGCAATTCACGGTAGACAATTTTCTGTCATTTAAAGGACAGGAGGTTTTCAAGTTGAAGCCAGGCAGAGGGACGCTAAAAAGTCATCACAAGGTAGAACCAGTTAAAGGTTTTATGGTTCTAAAAACAGCCATTATGTTTGGCGCTAACGCTAGTGGAAAGAGTAACTTTGTCAAGGCTATCGATCTTGGGAAAAGGTTAGTGCTCGAAGGCACACCTATAGGAAGCCCTATGGAATACCATCCATTCCGATTACATGCAGAAAACAAGAAGAAAGATACAACTTTTATCTACGTGATTTTGTGTAACAATAAAAAATATGAATATGGTTTTAGTTATAATGCAGAGCGAGTTTCAAGAGAATGGCTAAAGCAAATTACTAAAAAGACTGAATACACCATTTTCGAAAGGAATATAAACGAGGAGAATCCTTTTGACATATCATATCTTCTTAGGCTTAACAAGAAAGAAGCAGAAAAACAATTCCTGACGGTATTTGCAAAGGCAACTCCCGCAAGATCATTATTCCTACACGAAATTTTAAGCCGCAATGTTCATGGCAATGTGACAAATATTGAAGATCTTGAAAATATTTTGGCATGGTTCATCAACACCCTTAAAACTATATTCCCAGCAACACCTTATAAGCAGGGAAGTATGCTCAAAGCCGTTGATGATAACAAGCTAAAGGAGGGTTTTGGAGCTATACTGCGTTTTTTTGATACAGGTATTGCCTCAATTGATTTAGAAAAAGTTGATTTTAACAAATTGGGGATTCCTCAAGATTTAAAGAATTTCATTCAAACAGATTTGTCCCAAACCAACACAAATGAAGCCTTTGGTTCACTTCGTTTTGAAGATAATCTGTATTTAATAACAATATCGGAAGGAGAGATTATCGCTAAGAAATTAATGATTATACACAAGAGAATAGACGTTGACGATTATGAACTATTCTCAATTGGTGAAGAAAGTGATGGAACCCAACGGTTATTTGATTTTATACCTTTAATTCTAGATTTTATTAAGGGGGATAAAGTTTTTATTATTGATGAAATGGAACGCAGCTTACATCCTGCACTTATGCTAAAACTGGTAGAATTATATTTTCAGTATTCTGAAAAGATAACCACCCAATTGATATTTACCACGCACAACAGTTCACTAATGACATATGATTTGCTGCGTAGTGATGAAATATGGACTATTAACAAAGCTGCAAATGGAATTAGTTCTTTAGGTCGGTTTGATGAAACTTACAATCCTAGATTTGACAAGATTCTACAACCATTGTATCTTAAAGGTGAATATGATGGAATTCCAAGATTTGATGAAGAAGAATTGCTAAAACTCATCAGACTCCTAAAATAAAAATCCCCATACAAATCTTACTTCGGTTCGATACTATTTTATGATACCAAGCCATAAATGATTATCTCATTCCTTTAACGGGGGAGTGTTTTATTCTGTGTGTCTGGAGCGAGTCTTTAGATTTCCGAGTTTTGCAAATATATAGTTTTATTTGATACTTCATTTTGGAGTATATTCCTGTCAATATTGATTTCAAGAGTCGACCTCAGGTAGGACTTCTTTTCTGACTGATTCCTCGTTAGGCGCGGCCAGCGCATCCTTGAAACCATCCGAAAGTCCTTCTGCAACCGCTCTATCCAGTTCATGGTGTAGATTATTGTCTAGTTCAGGTAAGTAAATATGCCTATTAGGAAGCGTCCTCGCTTCATCTCTTGATGCTTCTGTAATACCAATTTCTTTTGCATAGAAGTACAGCCTCTCATCCTAGGCGTGTTCCTCGGCATTGTTCCTGTCTCCCATACGGAAGACCTGTCTCAAATCGTCAGCCAAATACACTTTGTACCATTACGGACGTCGCTCAGTAAGTTGTAAATCAAATGGGTGTGCATCTCTGAAACTTGGCACCAGGAAACATTACGTTGAAGATGTCATCAAGCTCCTTGGGGCCATCCGAGCATATAAATCCAATTCTTGAAGCTCCTATCTCACATAAAGGTTATTAAGTATTTTATCCCAACCAGACCGCTTCCCTTTGACTTGTTATAGATGTCGAGCCCTTAGTATTGTCCTCCTTGACGGCGAGGATGACATAGAATGCTTTCGTATCAACAGGAGAATCTTGATGTGGACACAGTCAATGAGCACTACAAAATATATACGCGTAATTATCAATGCTTGAGTAAGTAAAATAGGTTCTATATTGGTGACTTATATAACCGCAAACGAAGACAGCTTCTCGTTTTTACAATGATGAAATAGATTTCCTATTAGATTAGAACTACTTAAGTGGTAGACAGTTTGATTCACTTCTTTTTTGCAGGACTAAGTTATAGAAACACAACACAACGGTTGTTTTATTGAGGCATTTGCAGTAACTTTGCAATCAAAGCTAAAATGGTATTCTAATGAATATGACGACAAATAGAATGTCACCTGTGACTTCCATATCGACAACATGTGAAACGGAACAGGATATAAAAAATTGGTTGCAATACTCACAAGGTATTGCAGCTGCCATGTCTAAACGAATGACGGAGCTCGGTTTGACACAACAGATGCTTGCCGAAAAAATGAACTGCACCCAACAATACATCTCCAAAGTATTGAAAGGGAAAAAGAACATGTCGTTGGAAACCATATGTAAGATTGAGAATGCATTAGGCATTGAGATTATCAAAGGCCTGAATACAAAAGAGTAACGGAAAAGCATAATTATGACAATACAAAGTGAAGCGGCACTAGAAGCTGGACTTATCGCCACACTTCAGCAAATGGATTATGAGTATATCCAGATTGCAGAGGAGGATAATCTTCAAGCCAATTTCAAACGGCAGTTGGAGATACACAATCGTAAGCGGTTGGAGGAGCATGGCCGTACTCAGTTTACCAACGAGGAATTTGAAAAGATACTTATCTATCTTGAAGGAGGAACACGTTTTGAAAAAGCGAAAAAACTCCGGGATCTCTATCCGCTTGACACGGCAGACGGCAAACGCATTTGGGTAGAATTTCTCAACCGCCAACAATGGTGTCAAAATGAGTTTCAGGTGTCCAACCAAATCACGGTGGAAGGGCGAAAGAAATGCCGTTATGATGTAACCATTCTTATTAACGGACTTCCATTGGTTCAAATTGAGCTGAAGCGCCGTGGAGTGGAACTCAAGCAGGCATATAATCAAATACAGCGTTACCACAAGACATCTTTTCACGGTTTGTTTGATTACATTCAATTATTTGTAATTTCCAATGGCGTAAACACACGCTATTTTGCAAATAATCCGAATATAGGTTACAAATTCACCTTCAACTGGACTGATGCTTCCAATCATCCATTCAATGAATTAGATATGTTTGCTGCGTTCTTTCTCGAGAAATGTACACTCGGAAAAATTATTGGCAAATATATAGTATTACATGAGGGGGATAAGTCTTTGATGGTTCTCCGTCCATATCAGTTCTATGCCGTAGAAAAGATATTGGATAAAGTAAAGAATTCAAACGACAACGGTTATATATGGCATACGACAGGTGCCGGAAAGACATTAACTTCTTTCAAGGCAGCCCAACTCGTTTCCGAACTGGACGATGTTGATAAGGTGATGTTTGTTGTTGACCGCCACGACCTTGATACGCAGACGCAGTCAGAATATGAGGCATTCGAACCAGGTGCGGTGGATGGTACGGATAATACTGATGAACTAGTAAAACGTCTACAAAGTAATTCCAAAATTATCATTACTACTATCCAAAAACTCAATGCTGCCGTCAGCAAGACTTGGTACAGTAACAAGATAGAAGCAATACGCCACTCTCGCATTGTTATGATATTCGATGAGTGCCACAGAAGCCACTTTGGAGAAAGTCACAAACGAATAATGAATTTCTTTGACAATGCCCAAGTATTCGGTTTTACAGGTACTCCTATCTTTGCGGAGAATGCGGTGGACGGGCATACCACAAAAGAAATCTTTGGGAATTGTCTGCATAAATACCTCATCAAGGATGCCATTGCTGATGAAAATGTATTGGGGTTCCTTGTAGAGTATTATCATGGAAATGAAGAGGTGGAAAAAGAAAATGCCACCCGTATGGAGGAAATAGCAAAGTTCATCCTCAATAATTTCAGCAAGTCAACTTTTGACGGGGAATTTGATGCACTGTTTGCCGTGCAGTCTGTACCCATGCTTATCCGTTATTATAAGATATTCAAATCTCTGAATCCTAAAATCCGCATAGGTGCGGTATTTACATACGCAGCTAACGGCAGTCAGGATGACGAACAGACAGGAATGGGTACAGGGCAATATGTAAGTGGTAGTGTAGGAGATGCTGACGAATTGCAGGCTATCATGGATGACTATAATGAAATGTTCGGTACTTCATTTACAACAGAAAATTTCCGGGCATACTACGATGATATAAACCTGCGCATGAAAAAGAAGAAAGCGGATATGAAACCGCTTGATCTTTGTCTTGTTGTAGGAATGTTTCTTACCGGTTTTGACAGCAAGAAGCTGAATACGCTTTATGTGGATAAGAATTTGGAATATCACTCTTTACTACAAGCTTTTAGCCGTACAAACCGCGTATTGAATGAGAGAAAAAGATTCGGCAAAATTGTATGTTTCCGTGATTTGAAATCCAATGTAGATACGGCAATCAAGCTGTTCAGCAATTCCAACAACCTGGAGGATATTATAAGGCCGCCATACGAGGAAGTAAAAAAAGAATACAGACTGTTGGCATCGGATTTTTTGAAAAAATACCCTAATCCAAGTTGTATTGACATTCTGCAAAGCGAAAAAGACAAGAAAGACTTTGTACTGGCATTCCGTGATATTATCCGTAAACATGCTGAAATCCAAATATATGAAGATTACAATGAAGATGCGGAAGATCTTGGAATGACAGAACAGCAATTTAATGACTACAAAAGTAAATATCTCGACATTACTATCGGATTTATCGATACACCTGCCAGTCCATCTGTAGTTGCCGAAGAACCTGTCCCTTACGGAAATAATCAAGGATTGGAGGATGTGGATTTCTGTCTGGAACTTCTACATAGTGATGTTATCAATGTAGCTTATATACTTGAACTCATTGCTGAACTTGACCCATATAGTGCCGATTATGCAGATCGCCGTCAGCATATCATTGACACAATGATTAAAGATGCAGAAATGCGTAGCAAGGCGAAACTAATTGACGGTTTTATCCAAAAGAATGTGGATGAGGATAAGGAGAATTTTATGGTGCAACGTAAAAAAGCGGATGGCACTAGCGATTTGGAAGAACGGTTGAATCAATATATTACTACAGAACGGGAAAAGGCAGTACGCTCTTTATCGGAAGATGAGGGTATTCCTTCTGATGTATTGACTCATTATTTGAAAGAATATGATTATCTCCAGAAGGAACAGCCGGAAATCATACAAAAGGCTTTGAAAGAGAAACATCTTGGCCTGATAAAGACAAGAAAAGCATTGACACGCATTCTTGACCGTCTGCGTGGTATTATAAGAACTTTTAGTTGGGAATAAAATATGAGTGACAATAAAGAAATAGGCTATGTATATATTCTTACGAATCCGAGTTTTCGTGAGGATTGGGTTAAGATTGGTAAAAGTTCACGTCCTGTTGATGTACGCTCAAAGGAATTGGATAACACAGCGGTTCCGCTTCCATTTGAAATTTTCGCCACAATGAGAACTTCCAAGTTTAATGAAGTTGAGAAGTTGGTCCATAAGACTATAGACCGATTGACTGACTTACGTATTAGGCAAAACAGGGAGTTCTTTAACGTTGATCCCAAAGTAGCACTTGATATATTCAGAGATATTGCCCAAACTGTAGACGATGCAGTTGTGACAGAATATAAGGATAATAAACCTATTGTTACTAATGCTGAAAAGGAGGAGCAAGAAATTGAAATAGAACGTCCGAAGAAACGGGAAAGATTCAAATTCAGTATGGTTAATATTCCGGTAGGAGAATACATCACTTTTATCCCAACCAATATAAATGTAAAAGTTGCAAGTGATGATTCTATTGAATATGAAGGAAGAATATATAAATTATCACCCTTCGTAGGAACTTTTCTACCGGAAGAAAAAAGAACACCATCCAATGCCTATCAAGGAGCAAAATACTTTTCTTACAATGGACAGGTGTTGGATGATTTACGCAAACAATTTGAGCAAAAATCTATAGAAAATGATTAAAATTATAGATAGTCTATACCTTACAGAGAAAGGATGTAGTATAAAAAAACGCAATTATCATCCAGTTCATATTCGTCAAGGAGATATTGATGGTGCATGCGCTGTATATTCTTTGATGATGAATTTACTTATCTTGAAGACGATAAGTCGAGTTCAGATTGAAGATGTATACGATAATATAAAGAAGTCACCAGAAACGGAAAAGCTATTCCATGAATTTTTTGACAAACATGGTATGATAAGAGGTGGCTTTTATTTTGATCGGCTTACCAAATTAGTCAATAGGGTTTATGGAGAGGTTGTTACTGCCCAATATTCCAATATTAATGATAATTTTAGAGAAACTGATTTTTGGGAGTTAGTAAAGACAGCAATAGATGACAATATCCCCATTATTCTTGGTATGGATTTTAAAACGGGTGGTGGTCATGCTGTTCTTGCCATTGGATACGAATATGATGAAGATGGTATATTCAATGTGTTTTGTCTTGATCCCGGATATGAATGTAACCCAACATCATATTGGAATATGGTTATTGCCTTAAATCTATTCAGCGGAAAATTCAAGCATCAGTGTTTGACTAACAATTCTTATAATTGTCCTGCAGTATATATCTCTAATGCAATATTAATTACGAAAAATAAGAAAAAATAATATGAGCGAAGAATTACAACAGAAACTCCGTGACCAGCTTTGGGAGGTCGCAAACCGTTTGCGTGGCAATATGTCGGCAAGCGACTTTATGTATTTTACCTTGGGGTTTATCTTTTATAAATACCTGTCGGAAAAAATAGAGAAATACGCCAACAGTGCACTTGAAGATGACGAAGTCACTTTTAAAGAATTGTGGGATATGACCGATGCCGATGCAATGGAGTTACAGGAAGAGGTCAAAAACCAGTGCCTGGAAAATATCGGTTATTTTATAGAGCCCAAATATCTGTTTTCATCTGTGATAGACACAATCAAACGAAAAGAAAATATCCTGCCAATGCTGGAACGTTCTTTGAAACGCATAGAGGACAGTACACTTGGGCAGGATAGCGAAGAGGATTTCGGAGGACTGTTCTCTGATATAGATTTGGCTTCTCCTAAGTTGGGTAAGACCGCTGACGACAAGAATACATTGGTCAGCAATGTGCTTCTTGCTTTGGATGATATAGATTTTGGTGTGGAAGCCTCACAGGAAATTGATATTCTCGGTGATGCCTACGAATACATGATTTCCCAATTTGCTGCCGGAGCTGGGAAGAAAGCAGGAGAGTTCTATACGCCTCAGGAAGTCAGTCGTATATTGGCGGAGATTGTTTCTATCGGCCACCAGCGTCTGCGCAATGTGTATGATCCTACTTGTGGCAGCGGTTCGTTGTTGTTACGTGCTGCAAGTATAGGAAAGGCAGTATATATTTACGGACAGGAAAAGAATCCGACTACCTATAACCTTGCCCGAATGAATATGCTTCTTCACGGAATCAAGTTCAGCAACTTCAAAATAGAAAACGGTGATACACTCGAATGGGATGCTTTCGGAGATACCCAGTTCGATGCAGTAGTCGCAAATCCGCCGTTCTCTGCCGAATGGAGTGCAGCTGACAAGTTCAATAATGATGATCGTTTCAGCAAAGCCGGACGACTCGCACCGAAGAAAACCGCCGATTACGCCTTTATCCTGCACATGATTTATCACTTGAATGAGGGCGGTACAATGGCTTGCGTAGCTCCTCACGGCGTGTTGTTCCGTGGAAACGCAGAAGGTATTATACGTCGTTTCCTCATAGAAAAGAAAAACTATATAGATGCTATTATCGGATTACCAGCCAACATTTTCTATGGTACAAGTATTCCGACCTGTATTCTTGTCTTCAAAAAATGCCGTAAGGAAGATGACAATATCCTGTTCATTGACGCAAGCAAAGAATTTGAAAAAGTAAAGACTCAAAACAAGCTTCGTCCACAGCATATACAAAAGATAGTTGAAACTTACCGTGACCGTAAAGAAATAGAAAAATACAGCCATCTTGCTTCCTTAAAAGAAGTTGCTGATAATGACTACAACCTGAATATTCCCAGGTATGTTGATACCTTTGAGGAAGAAGAACCTATCGACATCAAGGCTGTAATGGCAGAAATTAAAGAACTTGAAGCCAAGCGTGCTGAACTGGACAAAGAGATTGAGGTGTATTTGAAAGAATTGGGACTAGTTGAATAAGTGGAGGTATGGCAAAACGGTTTGAGATAAGAAACAGTACGGCAGAATTCCTTATCTTCGCTATTGAGGGTAAGGAAGATGGCATACAGGTGATGTATCAGAATGATACCATCTGGTGTACGCAGAAAGCTATGGCCATCTTATTTGATTGTTCGACAGACAACATTGGTTTGCACCTGAAGAATATATATGCCACTCAGGAGTTACAGAAAGAGGCAACTACCGAGTTTTTCTCGGTAGTTCAAACAGAGGGTGAGCGCCAAGTCAATAGGAAAACCCAGTTTTACAATTTGGACGCCATTATATCTGTTGGATATCGGGTAAACAGTATTAGAGCTACACAATTTCGCCAATGGTGCACTGCTGTCATTCGCCAATTCTCTATCCGAGGCTACGTGATAGACAAAAAGAGAATGGAAAATGGTTCTTTCATTGGTGAAGATTATTTTGAACATTTACTTGCCGAAATCAGGGAGATAAGGTTGAGTGAACGCCGTTTTTATCAGAAACTTACCGATATTTATGCTACTGCAATTGACTATAACCGTGATGCTCCGACCACAAAACTGTTCTTTAAAAAAGTCCAGAACAAAATGCACTATGCCGTACATGGTCATACTGCCGCAGAACTGATCGTGAATAGAGCCGATGCAGAGAAAGAGCATATGGGACTGACTACGTGGGAGAATGCCCCTGACGGAAAAATTGTAAAGACTGATGTAAGCATTGCAAAAAACTATCTGAAAGGCGTAGAACTGGAAGATATGGGACGTTTGGTCAATGCCGTGTTGGATATGGCTGAACGCATGGCGAAGCGTCATATACCAATGACGATGGAAGATTGGGCAAAACGTATAGACATCATTCTTGAAGCTGGTGGAGATGCAATCCTTTCTGATGCCGGCAAGGTTACAGCCGAATTCGCCAAAAAATTTGCTGAAACCGAATTTGAGAAATACCGTGTCATTCAAGACCGTTTGTTTAGCTCGGATTTCGACCGCTTTAATGACGGTGACAATTTGTTACCGTTTGATATTAACCTTGATAATGAATAGTGATTATGGCAAATAATAACGATAAAAAAGTCCTTAATGTTCCGGCTTTGAGATTCCCGGAGTTTACGGAAGAATGGCAAGGGGAACAATTGCACGAAATAGCAGAATTATCCAAAGGAATTGGTATATCAAAAGAGCAATTGTCTGAAAATGGAACTCCATGTATTCTTTACGGTGAGTTATACACGAAGTATAAATCAGAGATTATCAGCAAAATAATCAGCAAAACCGACATTGAGAAGTCGAAGTTGAAACATAGCAAGCAAAATGATGTAATTATACCGTGTTCAGGTGAAACTGCTATTGATATTGCTGTTGCCCGGTGTGTTCCATTCGACAATGTTTTATTGGGTGGAGACATGAATGTTATCCGTTTACATAAGTATGATGGTGCCTTTATGGCTTATCAACTTAACGGTAAACGTAAAACCGATATAGCTAAGTTGGCTCAAGGGGTTTCTGTTGTACATTTATATGGTGAAAATTTGAAGTCAATCAAGACTTATAATCCAAGCTTACAGGAACAACAGAAAATTGTAAAATTGCTTTCTATGCTTGACGAACGTTTAGAGGTACAAAACAAAATCATTGAGAAATATGAATCCTTAATTCAGGCAATATGCGATACCTTAATAGAAGCAGAACAACATAAAGTCGAATTATCTTTTAACGATTTTGGAGAGCCATATTCAGGTTTATCTGGTAAAAGTGCAGAAGATTTTGGTGAGGGATGCCAGTACATAACATATATGAATGTCTATCAGAATCAAATCATTGATACAACTGATGTCGGTTTAGTCAAAATCAATGAAACAGAACAACAATCAGTTGTCAGTTATGGCGACATTCTTTTCACCTTGTCGTCTGAAACGCCAAATGAAGTCGGAATGGGTGCTGTGTACTTGGGTGATACTTATCCTTTATACCTGAATAGTTTTTGCTTTGGTGTCCGTATTATAGACGAAAGTAAGATTTTCCCTCCGTTTTTAGCATACTATATTTCAACCAAATCATTTAGAAAGGCTGTTTTCCCATTGGCACAAGGCAGTACACGTTTCAATTTGCAAAAGAGCGATTTCATGAAAAAAATGTTTCTTTTCCCAAAGGTAGAAAAACAGAACAAGATATACACAACTCTCAAAGCCTATTCGGATAAGCTTTCTATTGAAAAGCGTATAGCCAAATTACTTTGTGAACAGAAAAGTTTCCTCTTACGTCAGTTGTTTATATAAACATCTGACGAAGTAGGTATTGCTTTTCTCTCTCATACGAACGTAACATACTTTTCTCTATATCAATCTTTGTCTGAATCCTTGTCAGGGCGTTAGCAATATAGACTGCTTCATCCTCTGTTTTTGGAAGAGGAATGGAGTTTTCCAAGAAACGAGTATTAGTAATGTTGATAGTGTTTTTCGCTCCTTTCTGTATAAGTGGATACAAATAATTGAACGCATTGTTGGGCTGCATGAAATAGAAGTGCAGAATAACTCCGATGTTATCATTAATCGGCTTATATACACCATAGAGAGGTGATACCGCAACAGCGTTTTTAATATAGCTGCGTTTTACTATCCCATAAGGAAAATCACCTGTTGGGCTTTTTGTATAAACTATGTCACCATATTTAACGACATTGTAATGTGATGTTTCTTTGGCTGCAAAAGAGCGTCCAAGATATTCTATCTGATTTATAACACCTTGACTTACAGATACGGAACAAACGGTATAGCCATTTATATTCTTTTCAGTTCTCTCTTGTAGGACTTTGCTTAATTCCGTTTTCTGCCAATTCCCCTTGCGTATTCCATCCGTCTTTTTCTGATAAATAATTGCCTGAATTAAGGATTGAATTTCAGTTATGTCCGCCATTGTTGAAATGCTGTTGTGCAATCAAAGCGGTGAATCTTTCAAGTTAGGCGATGTAGGCTGTTATGTAAGAGGATTAACCTATGCTAATGAAGATGTTACAGAAAATAAAGCCGCCACAATTGTAATCCGAGCAAACAATTTGAATTATGGCAGCCATGTAGATAAAAGGGAAGTCGTTTACGTGAATAAAACACCAACTGTAAGCCAAATTCTGCGAAAAGGTGATATTGTTATCTGTATGGCTAATGGGTCTTCTACTCTTGTAGGGAAAAATTCATATTATCCATTCAACGATAGGCAATCTACGATAGGTGCATTTTGCGGCATCTATCGCACATCAAATCCCCTTGTAAAATGGTTAATGCAATCACAAAGATACAAGAGGCAGGTGTATCAATCACTGCAAGGAGGGAATGGGGCTATTGCAAACCTCAATGGCGATGACATATTAAATATGAGTTTTCCTCTGATAGAGAAAGAAAAATCCCAATCAATCATTTTTACCATTGAAGCGATAGAGAAATCATTAGTAGCAAATAAATATATACACAGGCTATACTATACGCAAAAATCCTATTTGCTAAAACAGATGTTCATATAAACATAGTATTCAGCAAATAAGACTTTTGACTGGATAAGCAAAATTGTACTTTGACTTCATTGTGAAGTTTTGCATCAATAGCATTTACTATTGTAAGAATGCGTATTTGCTCTTGTGCTGGAGGAAGTAGAATCGGCATATCTAACCATTCATCCACATTGATAGATCGTCCGTCACGTATGCCATATGTTACAAGTTTAAGAGACTTGATAAAAGGCTTTGATGTGAAGAAATGAGACAAATAGCCATACACTACTAAATCGTTGGGACGCAATATTATATATGCAGGACTACATATTCCTGTTCTATCAGAGAATGCAAAACCTCCTTGAAAAGAACGAAGATGTACAACATAATCACCCTTATGGACAATCTTATATCCACTGATACTTTCTTGTTCAAATTTAATGTCTATGTTTATATCGCTACGCTCAATCATACCTAACTCTTGACTGGCTGAAAGAACATTTTTGTAAGCACGTGCTTTATTCTTCTCATTGACTACTTCAAAAAGTTGACGGAAAGAATAAATCTCGCCATTTGTAGATGAATAGAGCTTATCAATAATGGCGGACTTTAGTTTTTTCAAATCCTCAATGATTTTGTTTTGGGTAGTAATGCGTTCATCGATAAGGGATAAGATTTTGGCAATTTTTCCCTGTTCGATTTTTGATGGTACGTTTATATTTAGCCGTAACAATTTGTTTACAGCTAATCCGGGTTGTGCAGATTGGTCTGAATACTGTCCCAATCTCATCTTTTGGAAAAGATGTTGTAAAAATGTAGTTTCATGTTCCTTTGATGCACAGACAGCAATAGCATGCTCTGTTACATACGTTTTTCCTGTTACCTTTCTGACATTTCCACATAAAGCACCTTGTCTTCCAATAAGTATATAATCACCATCATGATTATAACTTCCTGTAAATCCACGTAGCCCATTTCCCCCGTAAACAGGATAAAGTCCTTGATCATTTATCATTTCGGCTTTGATGTTTTTACCACTTTGGAATTCCGAGCACGCTTCTCTAATAGTTATGTTTTCCCACTCCCCCGTAAACTCCGGAAATCGTAAAGCCGGAACATTATGGTTTATATTTCCCTAATTATAAGAACCAATTATTAAGAAATCATGATTCATAAAACTATTAGAGAAATTGCGGCTGCATGGAAAGAGTACAAGCGGCCTTATGTGAAACAGTCCACTATGGCTGCATACGTATTGATCTTGGAGAACCATATTCTTCCAACTTTCGGAGAGGATAATTCACTTCCGGAACAGAGTGTTCAAGCTTTTGTTTTGCACAAAATTGAAAGTGGATTAAGCACTAAATCGGTCAAGGATATTCTGATAGTCCTTAAAATGGTAATGAAGTTCGGAGTGAAAAAGGAATGGATGACTTATTATGAATGGGACATCAAATATCCCCCAAGTTCAGAGAACAAAGTATTGGATGTTCTATCCGTTACTAACCATAGGAAGATATTAAACCATATCCAAAGTCATTTTACATTCATGGGACTTGGTATTTATATCAGCCTTAGTACAGGGCTACGTATTGGAGAAATCTGTGCTTTAAAATGGAGTGATATCAATGTCACTGATGGAATACTAACCGTTAATCGAACAATAGAACGTATTTATATTATAGAAGGGGAGAAAAAGCACACTGAGCTGGTTATAAACACACCAAAGACCAAAAACTCCTGTCGCGAGATTCCGATGAATAAAGAGTTGCTAGGAATGTTGAAGCCTTTGAAAAAAGTAGTTAACGATGACTATTACATCCTAACCAATGATGAACGTCCGACAGAACCACGTACATACCGTAACTACTATAAAAGGGTGATGGAGAAACTTGATATTCCAAAATTAAAGTACCATGGACTCCGACACAGCTTTGCGACTCGTTGTATAGAAGTCGGTTGTGACTATAAAACTGTTAGTGTGCTATTGGGACACTCAAACATATCAACTACGCTGAACTTATATGTTCATCCCAATATGGAACAGAAAAAACGCTGTATAGATAAAGTATTCAAGTCGCTGGGTAAATAAAGTTATGTTATAGAGCGAAGAAATCTGATATAGTAGTTTCTTCGCTCTTAATTGTTTTTGCATTCTTCTTAAGAATTTATATTTAACTTTTTACATTATTATTCAATGCGTCAAGTTTTGCTGAAATTTTATTTAGAGTATTTAATATTTCTTCTATAGAAACCTGAACGGTTTTGTGAGGAGAGACTGAATGAGGCTTGACGAGACCTGCAACTAAATCTTGAACAGCGTCTTCCAGTGGACTTTGTACGAGCATATTAATACGGTTAACAAAGGTTTTGATGGGAATGATGGAATTTAAACTATATTTGCCGTTATAGCTTACTTCCGTAACAATATTAAAATCCTTGTCTTCCCATTTTTTATTAATATCTTCACACCATCCAATAAAGCAATTCCAAGATTTACCAGAAGAGATATAGACAGGGTTCTGGGAGGTATTAGTGTACATGTTGAGGAATTTATCATCAAGATTATTGATTAGATCTTCTCCAAATTTTATTATTACATTAGATGCGTCAAATTGGCTTGGATTAGATATTTGAAGAAAGAAGGCTTTTTTATTTACAATGACTCTACAGACGAGATGGGGACGATGTTCTTCTTCCCACTGTCGTTTGATTTCATTTAGTTGGGCTTGATTTTGTCTTAAAGTTAAAAGTGTTATAGCAATCATTGCGAATGATGCGATAGCTCCTATGTAAGAGGCCCAAAAGGAAAGCCATGCTTGCGAATCACCAATAATCGGGAAGCGAGATGGTATTTGAAGAACAAAATTTAAAATAATCGGGATTAGTAACAATCCTATAAATAATATAAGTAGATATTTCTTCATAATAAATTCATTTTATGTTGGATATATAGTGCAAAGTTAAAAAGAACTATTGATGTACCCCCCGAATTTGTTGGGAGCAATGAATTAAAATCATAACGACTCTTGATAGGGTGAGAATGTTTTGTGTCACTTTATCCTATAAGGAGAGATAAATTTAAAATAACTTTGCTAAATCACAACTTCAACTTTGATTGTAATTGTATCATATACAATATTTAATACTATTCTGCTTAGTCCGGAGAGTATTATTACGTAATATAAAGATGGTAGATATTTTCATTTGCATAAAGCGAATGAATATTTTTGATTTTAACTAAATTTAATATTATCAAACGTGATTATATCTTTCTCCTTGGGATATGAAGGGATAATACAACTTTAAGGTTATCTAAGTTTGCTTTTGAAATTTTTCAGATTTATAAAATAATTCCCCCATATCCGGCAAAACCGGCGGACTATTAGCGGTCGCACGAGGCGGCCGCTTTTTGTATGCCTGTTTCATGACTTTATCGTCTTAATCCTGTTCTTGGTTTCTTGCCCAATAGGAGGGTAGCAGCACGTGCGCAGCGGCGGGCCCATTGCAGGTCGTCATCATCCTTGTCTCGCCAGGGGAGATCGCTTTGCGAACCTCCGCCACCACCTCCGGCAGATACGGCGGGCGTATCAAGCATACCGACAAAGATAGCTACGGCTATGTCGGTCAGCTCGCTGCTGTTGGCAACCTCCCGGTAATCGAACTCTTCATTGAAATAGTCAAGTACCCGCTCCGGAATATAGAAACGCTGTTCCCTTCCGCTATTGGAAGAAAGCGTGTAGGACACCGAGCCGGAACGATAGTGAGTATAGTCGTCCATATCGGCTGCCGGTCTTTGAACAGGTTCCGGCCGATGGCTCTGAGAAGTATTGACCTGAGCGGCAAGTCTCTCACGGTAGTGGAGTTTTTGCCAGGTTCGGGGAAGTTTGGAAATCATTAGGTTACGGGCCACTCCCAGTTCGGAGGCCTTGTATTTGGTATTCCCTTTGAGGATCGCATATCCACGGAGAATATCTTTCTTATCTTTCCGTTCATATACGGAATAGGCTCTCCGGGCAAGTGCCTTCTTGTATTCTTCCCATGACCACGATGGCATGGTTCTCAATACCTCCATGCACTCTCTGCTTACCTCCGGAATGTTGCGACTTCGGATGTATTCCGCAGTCACCCAGCCACGTTTCACTGCAACTCGCTCGGCTGCACGTTGTGCCCGAAGATGGATGTTATGGTCATTGTTGATGTTCCCGTTTTCATCAAAGCGGCAAATTGCAGCATGGAGATGGGGAACTTTTCCTTTGGATTCCATGTGCAGGTAAACCGTGTATTTGCTGTTTGCCAGATTGGTCGGGCTGGAACGGACTTTCCCGTCCTTGCCGCTAATCACTTGTTTGTCGAACTCTTCGGCAAACTCGTGCCAGAGCTTTTGCCAGTCCTCAATGTCATAGAAACTGGTATGCTCAGGCGATGGACTCAACTCTATTCTGATTATGGAATTCTTTATCGGCCGATGCTGGGAAAGGGTCAATTGCATGGAGTTCCATATCCCCATAGCGTCCAGATCAGGGGGCAACAGATTGTCCAATACCCGATATATTTTTTCCGGATGCTTCTTGTGTTTTGATTCGCCAGTAATATAACGAAGGTCATTGATGCCGTAAGATATGGCTTTGGCTTTTGCAATCATTTTTCTTCGGATTGAGGGTTGGACGGAATTCTGTTTTTCTCCTTTACGGCTTCCAGGAATTGGCAGACGCCTTCGGCAACACTGGAAAGTTCTCCGAGCCAGCCGACCATGAACGGAATCTGATTGAACATAACCATCCGCTGCTTTGTGGACATTCCATGAAGCGCGGAGGTATATTTTACGAGATCAGAACGACAGTTGTCCAGATTCTGCAGCAGTGCCGCCTCTTCTTTCGTGAGCCTCGCTTTGGGCTTGAAGTTATATGCACATGACAATATGTAGTCACTTACAGTCATGCCGCATTGTTCGGCCAGTGATTTTATATGGTCTCTCTGGCTGGGAGTGACTTTTGCCCCGACAAAGACGCTTCTTGTTTCTTTCGGGGAAGTTGATGTATTGACAATATTTTCTTTCATTTGAATCGTTGTTATAATGGTTGAAAAGGTGCGAGCTTGCGAGTACCGTACTGGCGAAGGAACTGAGCAGTCAAGAGCGCCAATGTACAACCGTAACGCAGTGAGGTTATACCTTGGCATATCTCGAAACAGTTACCTGTTTATGCTTCCCCGCAAGCCATATCGGATGCGTATAATGAATTGGCACTTGGACAAGGAAATGCAGGATAATATTATCCACTAAAAGAGGGGAGAAAATGAGTATCTCACATGGTGATTTCCTGCCGACTTTGCTTTATTCTAATATATACGCCCCTGCAATAAAGTAAAGTTGTACTCAGTAATGGCATTCTGGATTGAGAATATAATTTTTCCCCTCCTTTATGACCATCTGCCTGTTGCCAAGAAAGGTGGCTACCTTGACTGCCTTGTTGTAGCCGAGCTTTACATTGTGCAATCCGTAAGCTTCCTTCAGACGTTCCAGGTAGTCATCATAACTGCCGATATTGCCATTGGCAAAAGCGGCATCCACTGCAGCACGATGTACATCCTCCGGAATCTCCTTCTCCGGATCAAACGGTTCTTTGGTTGGTCGCCCGCTCTTCTTCTCTTTGGACAGATATGGTTCTACCAGTTCGGGCAGGACGTCTTCGTTTATGCGGAAAGCAAAAGGTTCAAAGTCCCGGTCTCGGATGTGCACAGCTTCGACCACACTTATGGCTTTGTCTTCTTTGTCCACTTCTACCTGCAGTATGGTTTCCGCCTTGTTGTTGAGTTCCGTGCCGATGTGACCACGGGCATGTTCATCATTCTTGTTCTGATGCAGGACAGTATGGATATGGATTTGTTTGTCGTCCGTCCACTGCATGAATTTCGAGATAACTTCGGTAGATTCACTGGATGAATTGATGTCGTAAAGGAAATCACGGATGCCATCTATAATAACCAGACCCAAATCAGGTGTGGTGCCGATAGCTTCTTCGACTATCAACAGACGCACTCTTGGTGCAAACTTGCGCAGAGACAGCATAATCAGATTTTCCGGCACCTTGTCATCCGGCATTTCCGCAAGACGAAGGATGCGCTTCAGCACCTGTTGACAATGATGGCGTCCCTGCTCCGTGTCGATATACAGAATCTTCCTCTTGTTCTCGGGGAACATGGAGCGGTAACGAAGAACAGTACATCCACTCAATGCTGATGCGGCAATGGCCGAAACGTTGAAAGTCTTCTTGCTTTTGGCTTTCCCGATGGAAGCGCTGAAATTCCCCAATGTGCCTATAACAGCATCATTCACCATCAACACCGCCGGCGCTTCTTCATAGTTATTCGTGACGCTCACGGCTGCTTCCTCTATATAAACAGCCAGTTCCTCACGTGAAGGAATCGTTTCGTCCGTCTTCTCCATCATTACCAGTTTTTAAGGTTAGGTTTACGGCGATGGGAAGCGAGCATGGCTTCGTTCTCTTCCTCAAAAGTTTGCGGAGCCGGATTCTTTCGGGAGGATTCCAGCCATTTGTCTAGTTCATCCCGGTAGATGTATAGATGTTTCCCTTGCTTGATGACTGGAATATCATCTTTTTTGACCTTGTAATAAAATGTCGATAACGGCATTTTGAGATAGGCGCAAGCTTCCTGCACGGTCATGGGGACGTGCGTGTTTTCTTTGGCTTCATACTGCTTGGACAGTTTTTCCGTCAGCAGATTTTCCATGCTTGCAATCCGGTCGCAAAGTTCGCCGACTACTGCCGGCAAGTCATTGAATGTAAGTTGGTCTGTTTTCATATTATAACTTTTTAATCGTTTAACATGCTGCGAACCAACCCAATGAAGTTTTGCAGAACAATACAGACCGGATTAATTATTTCATCTGCATACGTTTTTTGTTACGACTCATCGTTATCTGTTTCCAAATGGAAGCGATAGTCTCCCTTTTCAGGTACATCAATTGGAATCTGACTTGCTACCTGATCCCGCAAATTAAGTCTGAGATATTCATGACTCGCGCTTTCGAGTTCGTATGGAAATGATGCTTTGATAAAGACGGCTCTTTTCGCCAATGGTACTCTCAATCGTTCACCTACATTCCACGCCAGATGACGAAGTCCCGGTGACCGTAGCGGATTGTCAATATTGGAACGAATCGGTTTGTAGAGCTCCGGCTGATCACAAGCCATGTACTCAATGTTGGAAATGAGAGTCGCTATAGCCTCTTTGGAGAGATAGGGGGCAGTCTTGATGGTTACATATTCCCGAATCGCATCCATAACTTTTACTTGCCTTTTCAATTCTTTCTCTTTGAGTTCTTCCAGAATGGAATCATACTTTTCCAAATGAGATTCATTGGAACAATCGGGGACGACAGGCTCTTGACTTGACTGTAGGGACGGAGAATACTCCTGTTCAGAAGAATCCGCCGGTTGTTCGGTAGGTGGTGTTTCGGCAATACAAACAGGCTCTGTGGTGCTCTCTGATTCTATAACAGGAGAGGATTGTTCACCAAAAGAGAATTGGATGGGATTTTTCGTCAGCCAATTATAGAAAAATTTCTGCAGGGCTCCACACAATATGATGGACATCGCCAGTCCGAGAATTACAGGAGTTGTTATGCGCATGATGTTGATGTCATGGCAAAGGGTAAAATAAGTGGCTATGGCTGCAAAAATGATAACGGATAGCGCAAGGATAAAACTTATTTTCTTAGTTCGGATTTGTTCTGTATTTGTCATCTTCTATCACTATTTGGAATTACTGTACGCCAAAGTTATGTGCGTTATTCCAGATACTGATAAATAATGAGTTATAATCATACGATTTTACACAAAAATTACGGATATAGTTCGATTTTTCGCTCAAAATCAAACTATATCCGCTAAAACAGGTGGTCAAAATGCCTGTCAGTCTTTCCGCATCAGGGTGATTTTCTTGCTGGCTTCACGCTTGTTGCTGTCCACTACTTTCATGTATCTTTGGGTTGTGGTTATACTCTTGTGAGCCATCATGCTTTGTATGGTACGGATATCCGTTCCGGCAGCCGCTTGCAGCGTAGCGAATGTTCTACGATAGGAGTGGAAGGTGATCTTCTTGGTGATTCCAGCCGAACGGATCCATCCTTTCATGTAGGTCTGGGTCCAGCAGCGCTGTAACCCCTTGAATACCATTCCCCGCTTGTCAGGGCTGTAGCCGATCAGGTCCAGTGCTTCCTCGCTGATGGGGATGATGTCCTCGGAGCGGTTCTTCTTGGTGATGATGTGTACGCACTTGCCACCGGCCGAATAATCCACGATGTCCTCCCAGCAGAGGGCGAGGATGTCGCTGATGCGCAGGCTGGTCATGCACGAAAAGAGCGATGCCGTCTTCAGCACTGGCTTCTTGCACGGTGTCTCGGCCAGCTTGTAGAGTTCTTCTACTGAAAGATAATCCTTGACTACATCCTCGGTCTCGATCTTTTCGAGGAAGTCGTTGACGTTGTTGCGGATCAGTCCGTTACGGTAGAGGATTTTCAGAAGTCCCCTGAATGTAGACCAATATCCCGATGCGGAGTTTCGTGTGATGTGTCCGTTACGCTTGAGTTTCTTTGCCGTCAACAGGTACTCACGGAACTTGTTGCAGAGATCAATGTCGAGCTCCTCAAAAGTACATTTCCCATGCACGAAGTTGCTGAAATGGAGATAGACAAATTCCCACTTTGGGTCATGTTTACGGAGCTGATTACGGAAATACTCCAGGAAATCAGCCTTGAGTTTGTACTTGTCGAAGAAATCATACCGTTCATTCACTACCGACTCGAACCTGCGGCAACGGATGGCTTCAGCCTTCTCGGCCATTACCTCGTTGAAGTCCTGTTCCCGCTTGTTCTTCGGATTGGCATATATATAAATGCCAAGCGATTCATGACGGATAACTTTCATTGTTTCCTTGTCTCTATACCCAGGATAATAATCCAGATAAAACGACAGCATCCTGTTTTTCAAAGGACGTGTTCTTAATGTTACAGTTTTACAATCGTTCATAATGTTATATTTTTTATGGTTGTTATTAATTCGCTGGCAAATCACTGTAATGTAACCATGCAGACCACCTTCAGTGAAGATTAATTTTGGAATAATTTACGGTAGCCTATAATCAGGTCACTTACGGACACCCATCACCCGGTCAAAATCCACTTTCAGGAAGCGGACGAAGCGCCCGTTCTTCTCTCGGGGAATCTGATGGAATTGCAGGATATTATAAACTGAGTCACGGGAGAGGTTGAATTTTTCCATTGCCTCCTTGACGGTGTAGTATTCGGCCTTGCTCTCTTCCGCAGAGTTTTTCGAGAGGTCGAAGTGGAGTTTGGAGTAGAATATCTGCCCGTGTTCTTTTTTCGATGGGATATTGTTGCGGTAGACGTGCGAACGGATGGCGACACGTGTCATGCCGTACTTCTCCTGAATATCTTCGGGAGTGTACCATTCCGTCAGGTCGGAGTCCACCTCATATTTGGCAAAGGCAGCATCGATATGTTTCTTGCTGTAATAGTTGAACTGGCGGATTCTCACTTTCGGAACCTTGTGCTGTCGTGTATAAGTCCATACCCATTTGGCATTGACTTTATATTTCTGTGCAATCTCCTCGGCGGTGTAATACTCGGCGATGTCAAAGTCCTCTTTGGGCATGATACGTTCATAAGGCTTGGTCTTCATCATCAGTTCGATGTCCGCACGGCGGATGAGCGACTTTTTTCCACTCAGACGGGATGCCCGCAGTTTGGATTCCTTGACCAGTTTATAGATGTATTGCCGGGTAACACCCATCAGCTTTGCGGCTTGGGCAAAAGAGAAGAAATCCTGCCCCTCGGCTGCTTGTCGAGGTTGCAATAATTCCTGCGATCGCTTCAACTGTCGCTTACGTTCCCTGATGCGTTCCTTGTAGCCAAGATTAGAACACTGGTGGCTACAATAACAGGTTGTTGTCTTTTGAGCTATAAATGGCTTTCCGCACCATTGACAAATCTTTCTTATTTCCATATTTTCCTCCTTTACATTGGGGATAATTTCTCCTTATTTCTCCCGAATTTTGTCAACACATGTAAACCATTGTCAACACACGTCAACTAATGCGTTACTGTGACATTTGGGTAAACCATGAATTTCTGTCACGGTAGAAATATGTATGAAAAATATGGATAAAAACCGTTACTTCCAAATACGGTCTGGAAAGTACATAAAAACAAAAGTCGCTGATATACAGCGACTTTATTCTAAGTGGTTATGGTTGGTTATGGCTGTTTACAAGCCGTTACTTGCCGATGCAAAACCTCTCAAATATATTCCCCAATACCTGGTCTGTAGTGACTTCTCCGACGATATCTGAGAGGTGGAAGATACATTCTCTTAAGTCTTGGGAGATGAAATCTCCGGAAAGATTGGCGGATAAACCTTCCTGGACACGGTGGATGGATTCGAGGGCGTGGGTTAGGGCTTCGTAATGACGGATATTAGTGACGATGACGTCGTTTGAGGACAAAGAGGGAATATGAGCAGCTTGGATCAGAAGATCCTGCAACTTGTCGATATGCTCTCTTTTCTTAGCCGAGATGAAGATCGATTGCACGTTTTCGGGAAGGTCGGTCGGTTTAAACTGGCGATCGGTGAGCAGGTCGGCTTTGTTGAAAACGAGGATCAGCTGTTTACCTTCCGAGCGAGGTAGTATCTTTTCGGATAATTGGGCGATCTGTAAAGAAGCATCGGCTGCATCTATCATCCAAAGGACAATGTCTGCTTGGTCAAGCTTCTGGAAAGTCCGTTCGATACCGATACTTTCGATCGCATCGTGCGTTTCGCGGATGCCGGCGGTGTCGATGAAACGGAAAGTGATCCCTCCGATGTTGATCGTGTCTTCGATGACGTCACGGGTTGTACCGTGGATGTCGCTGACAATCGCTTTGTCTTCATTCAGCAGGACGTTCAGTAGAGTCGATTTTCCGGCATTTGTCTCACCTATGATCGCTACAGGAATGCCATTCTTGATCGCGTTTCCTACACTGAAAGAGTTGGCCAGACGCGATATGACTGTTTCGATATGGGCCGCCAATGTGCTGAGTTCGCTACGGTCGGCGAACTCCAACTCCTCGTGGTCGCTGAAATCCAGTTCCAGTTCCATCAAAGAAGTGATATGCAAAAGTTGTTCGCGCAAGTTCTTTAATTCATGGCTGAAACCACCGCGCATCTGGTTTAATGCCAAGCGGTGTTGACCGGCTGAGGTCGAGGCGATCAAGTCAGCGACCGCCTCGGCTTGGCTCAGGTCCATCTTGCCGTTCATGAAAGCACGTTGCGTATATTCGCCGGGGAGGGCGGAGCGGCAACCTCTTTCAATCAAAAGTTGCATGATTTGTTGCTGGATGTAGACGGAACCGTGGCAGGTAATTTCTACCGTGTCTTCGCCGGTAAAAGAATGAGGTGCGCGGAAAAGGGCGATCAGCACCTCGTCTATGAGCTCTTCACCACGCCTGATACTACCGTAACGCAGTGTATAGGCTTTCTGTGACAGCAGGCCTTTTCCTGCTGTACGCGGTACGAATATCGTGTTGCAGATTGCGATTGCTTCCGGTCCGGAGATGCGGATGACGGCAATCCCCCCGGCTCCGGGGGCAGTTGATACGGCGCAGATAGTATCTTCCATTAGTCTATACAGTTATTAATTCATATTTCTGTGTTCCAAGACCAATCTTTTCAGCATGTTCCAGTCCTGCTTGCCAGTTCGTGTCGGGGTGCATGAGGTGGAATTTGTCGCAACCTTCCAGATGTTCGTGATGCGGAGCGTCTGAAAGGCGGTTACCAGTCTCCAGGATCGGGGCCTTGATCACCATATCGGCACAAGCCTTGTCTAATGCGACCGGATCAAAAGAAGCGGCGATGCCCAGATCTGGCACAATCGCTGCATCATTGTGGTTCCAACAATCACATTCAGGTGAGACATTCATGATAAAGCTGATGTGGAAATGAGGTTTGTCCTTTAGTACGGCCTGTGTGTATTCTGCTATTTTATAATTCAGGCGTTCGGAAGTGTCGCTTTCGCCCATCACGGC
>ERZ791724.464-NODE-464-length-32825-cov-2.783216_pt1 | contig 32825 bp, 47 predicted proteins | sample MGYA00510044_ERZ791724 | MGnify/ENA primary metagenome ERZ791724 (study PRJEB30046, sample SAMN00715140) | human gut metagenome | study: EMG produced TPA metagenomics assembly of the A metagenome-wide association study of gut microbiota in type 2... | reverse complement strand
CAGCCACACCTATTACCGCGAAAACGGCACGCATTACGTCCCAAAACTCCGCGCCGAAGAGTTGACAATCAAGGAATGATCCGCCCGTCGGTTCATTCGACCGCCTTCCACCATCGTCCGGGACGTCGCACCCCGGTGAGGGGATCTTCGGAATAGGTAATGCGGCAGGCCACATCGATTTTGCAGGTTGTAGTTCTCCAGATAACGCATCTCTCCGGTGTCGTAATCCTGCAACAGGCGCAGCGAACGGTCGAAGCTCAGCACCTCGCCGCTCAGGTTGAGCGACGGAAGCCGGCTCGCCTGGTAGGAGCGGAACGACCAGTACGAGGAGAGAAACGTATATTTGGCGACCATCGCGGCGATCGAATGGTTCTGCGCCGAATAGATCGCCTTGTCGAGCGTCAGGCGGAGCTGGATCTAAGTCCGGCTCGCAACCTTCTCCCGAACCGAATCCTGCGGCAAAGGCCGGTCTGCCCCGGATTGCGCCGAGGAAGAGATCGTGATACCTGCACAAACGATAAATATCAATGTACTTCGTACCGATATGAATTTCATAGGCTATTACAGTGAGATCGTGACGCAATCGGGGATATTACACAATACTATTATAAATCAGGAACCATCCACTCACCATAAAAACATTCCGGGCCGCTGCAATCGCACGACAACGAATCGACGGCAAACGAACCCGGATTTATTAAGTACTATGTATTATTCCACATATAAATTTAAATCAAAAAAATGAGATTTGCAACTATGCCGGAATAAAAGTTCGGGAAGGAGATAGATCGGGTCGTTTTAGGCGTCTCGAATGACATAAGACACCGGATCCCGCTCGGTACAACGCCTTTGCCATCTTTTCTGTTTCGTATTTCCATTTTCCAAGACGGCTTCGCCATCCACAACCAACGCATTGACCACCAAGTCATCGACGGATAAGCTTCGCTTGCAGCATTTTTGGCTGGCAGCACAAAATACGAACAGTTGCCGCCAAGTGGTTTCCCGGTTTGACTTCCGGTTTAACCAGACAGCTGAAAAACGCTGAAATACACGAGAATAGCACAAAAAAAAGACAGCTGCATTTCTGCAACTGTCTGATTTTCATTGGTGGGAACATGCGGATTTGAACCGCAGACCTCCTGCTTGTCGAGCAGGCGCTCTAAACCAACTGAGCTATGCTCCCGGAACAAAAAAAACCACTTGCATTACTGTAAGTGGCTGATTTTCAGTTGTGGGAGCTGAGGGATTCGAACCCCCGACCCTCTGCTTGTAAGGCAAATTGCCTAAACCACCTAATCAATTAGCGGGCTTTATGTTAGCTAATGTATGTAACTTTTTTGCAAAACCGGTAATAAAAAATTAGTATAATATCAACAATCAGAAAACACTACAAACACCTACATATCAGCTAATTGAGCGTCTATTGCATGGGGGGGGGTGTTATTCAAACCTAATTTTTTCTCCAATTCTTCAATGCGCACCAAAAGCCGTTCATTGTCCCGTATTAATTTCTCATCACGGCTCAAAACTTGCTCCATAGTCATATCGGGGATTATTTTATCTCCCCGCCAAACCTTTTTCAACATATCTCCATTACCCGTCATTAACCACTCGGCATTAAGATCGGGACAGGTATGTAGAATTCTCGCAATACTCTCGACAGACAACCCACGCCCACCTTTACGCTGTTTTCCCAAAGCACCTACTGATAGCTGAGCAAGCACAGTGAGTTTATTATCATTTAAACCACTGTATTCCATATACTTATCAAGTCTATCAAAAAAATCCGCCATGAATATTGCGATTTTTCTATGTTTTTGCTTGGATATATTGCGATATATCTATATATTTGCATTGTGATACATGCGTACTACATTCAGGTACCACAATAAACTGGGTAAAGATATAATAAAAACCACTGAAAGCCAAGCGAAATGGGCAAAAAAATATCATTCTGCGAAATACCAAGCACAGCAGGCTGGGAAAAATACCTGAAAAATCTGGAAGTTGATGCCTCCCTGAGTTTTCAAAACATTGACAATACTGCTGCCAACGCCCGCCAAGCGATCAAGAGATTTCTCAAAAAATGGCCCGGAAGAAAATTTTCAACTAAAACGTGTAAAGAAGATCATTCTTTCACGATAGTAAGGGTAAAATAGCATGGCACAGGAAACTATCAAACGACGCAAACGCAAGCGCGGAAGCGAAATGTCCATGAAGGAACTCCAGCAGCTCGAATTCCTAAATGGCGTACAGGCTGCGCGATACTGTGGAATATCGCCCAGAACATTCTACTACTACCTCAAGCAAATCGACATACAGAAGTACACCCGCACAACCATGTCAAACGGGGAGAAAATACTCTACCGTCGAAATGAGCTGGATGAAAAATTGCGACCCAAATCTTTGATACAGACAGTTCAATTTATACATATTCAGGAGCAAAATCAATCTCTGACCGCAAAAAAGAGAAAAGCTCTTGGCCCTCAAGGTAACGCCGTGACGGTCTTACAGGGGGCGGCGAAGTAGATGGGCACAATTCGCGCATTGGTCGTAAGTACAGGTTCTCACGAGCGATGTATGACAAGGCCAACAAACAAGACGTCTACTTCGGACAGCAAGGGCGCATTGCAGAAAGTTATCTCAGCGCCCTTGCTTTATAAAATTAGGAAACTATGTCCGGAAATAAACCACTGACACGCGAAGAGTTCCGAGCCTACATGAAGGAGCGGGATCGAAAACACAAAGCCTATGATACTGCCGAGAGGACAGTGAAGGTCATGTATAAAAGTCTGTGCCCGGCTTGCGAATACAACGCAACCCATGGTAAGAAAATCATCTATAACTGCCCAAATTGCAAAGTCAGATATTGGAATAATTGCAGTAAGAATCAGGTTAAGAACGGCGGGATATTATCCGCCCTTCAAAGCAAGTATGGAAATATCGAATGGGTCAAAGCCTACAACCCAGATGGCACGCTTTACTATGAGTGGAAACGCCACGAGCGTAGGTACAAGCAAGATATTGATGGAAGATGGGTTCCAAAAGATTAATAAAAAATATTGCGTTATGGCTGCTAAAACTTGCGTCACACAGAACAAGGTCACAATAACCTTCAGCACCCCAGAGGAGATAGCAACTCTCAATCTTATCAAGGGAATAACTTTCTCCCGATCATACAAAAAGGCAATCATGCAGATGGTCGAGACATACGATGCGCTCTCGAAGGAGTGCTCTAACCTGAAAGCAGCGTCTCATAAATAACCGCTATTGACGAAGCCGTGAATCACAAGATAAAGACAGACATCGGGTATTGTGTGGTCAGCGACGATTGTGCGCTCGACGAAGAAGAACTGAAAACATTGGCTGCCGACATCAAAAAGCAACCGAAGCTCACACAACCGAATTTCTTTATCGACATGCGTTACGACTATAAATTCATCCAGTTGCAGGCATTGTTGAAAATCACGGAACTACTCCAACCGGTAATCCAAGGTAATATTAAGAACAAAACATCGGGAATCGCCAATATGGACTGCGTAAGCGTATACCAGGAACGAAACGAGGTGGAGATCGTACTTCCCCTCGCCTCTTTCGGCGTATTGCGACATTATTACGAAGAATTACGGGCCGCTTTGATTGCCATGCCTACTATCCAGGTCGATTACCCCAAATGGTCACATCAGTTCCGTAAAACACTACATGGCAAGGGGCCGCTCTGCACGTATGTAGCCATAAGCCGTGACGAGAAGAACAAACGCCGGGAATTGGTACATTTTTTCTTCCCGATCGAGGTAGCTGCATGCATGGTCACTCCCCAGTTCGGCTTTACAAGATTGCTTCAGCGATCCCTCGAAAAATTCAAGAATATCTATACAACCAAAATCTATTTGCAGATTTGCAGATCGGCGGATGCCGGCAAATGGGTCGTAGGTTATTCTACCCTCCGGAAGATCTTATGCGTCGGCAATAAATTCCGGCGCTACTACGACTTTCGGAACCGCATTCTCAAAGAGGCCGAAAACGCACTCCGAGGAAACTCTAATCATTGGTTCGGTCTGGCTGAATGTTTCAAGAAAGGCGAGCAAGATCCTTACCTTTTGATCTTCAATATCTATTCGGCAAACAACCGACAAAACAGTTACGACGAATATAACCGACTCCGGGATAAGATGCTCTCGACAATGGTTGATTCCATGCATATTACGAGAGCTACGGCGCTGGCGCTTACGCGGAAAGTCAATATCCGCAATTACAATTACGTCTGGCGCAAGCATAACCTGCTAATAGCCAACATCGCCGGAAATGACGAAGTCCTCGACAAAAAGGCATACTATGTCAGCACCATGGAGCGCATCATCGAAACGGAGAAATACAGCAAACTCGCAGTACAACAAGATCTTTTTTAATAACCTTCAAAAACCGCTTACTATGAAAACGATCACGATCACAAATCTGAAAGGCGGGGTTGGCAAGACCACAACCGCGATCAACCTGGCGCACCGCCTCGCATCCGAGGACAAGCGAGTTCTCCTGCTCGACACGGATCACCAAGCCAACCTGTCCCGTTTCTTCAACGCCCAGTCCGAAAGAAACATCTACCAGCTGTTCATCGGCAAGACCATTCCCCAGCCTTATGCAATCTCCGACAACCTGCATATTATTTCTTCCGACATGGAAACCGCCACAATCAATTTCAGGTTGATAGGCCAAATGGCCTGGCACTCCGTTCTGAGAAATAAACTTGTGTCCAGTGGCTTTACAGCACTATATGACTACTGTATAATCGACTGCCCACCGGCCCTCGATATGATAGTAACGAATGCACTGACGGCGGCAGATTACGTTTTGATTCCGCTTACATCCGGGCAGTTTGCGTACGATGGCCTCCGGAACATCATAGACCGCATCGACGAGATCAAGGAGAGCGCCAACCCACATATTGAAATTCTGGGAATTCTGCTGACGATGGTGTCCGAACGCACCAGAGCAGTAAAAACGGTGAAGGATATGCTCAAAGAGCATGGTCTGGACATCAAGACCTGCGAAGCTCGTATCCGTCAATGCGAGGCCTTCAAGCAGGCCGAACTCAAGCATATCTCAATATTCGATTACGACCCCAAATCCAACGGGGCCTGCGACATGGAGACATTTTTCCAAGAAATACGCCCGCGTATTGAAAAATAAAGAGCGATATGAAATCAGACAGCATTTTCAAGTCATTAGACGCTATTGCCACGGAAGGTATTTCCCGCAAAAAAAGAACGCTCTTTGCGAAAAAGGTCACGATCGACCTCGACGAGCAACACCTCATAATCTTGGACAAACGCCTAAAGATGGCCGGCTACCACGGATGTATGCGGGGTGTAATCTGGGAAGCACTGGAACTCCTTGCAGATAAATACAACCTACAAAATAACGATTAACCATGACTGATACCGAATATCTGATCCAGAGAAAAGAACTGGAGAATCGTATTGTGCAGCTCGATGCCGCGCACCTCAATGACCGCGAATATATGGACGGCGATCATGTCCATATCGACATAGGCTGGAAAAGTGTGCGCGGGATAATTTGCGGCTGCTACATCGAGAAGGCTTACGGAAGTATACACTACTACTATCACCCGCTGAAAAAGGATGGTACTCCGGGGAAAGCTGTCAGATCGACATTTGTGGGTTGCAAACTTACGAAGCTATGAATATCGTGTATCTCTGCATAATCACCTTGTTCGCAGGGCTTACTCCCTCCGGACAAGCAAAAATCGACAAGTTGCTGAATATGGCTTCGAACTATCAACAGGTCGAAAAAACCATCATGCTCCTCATGCAGCCGAATAAGGTAATCACCCGGATACCCTGCATCTCGCCGTTGCAGGCCGAGGATCTTCGCCATATCCCGGTAAGTTCAGCATACGGCCAGCGGCTTCATCCGATCCTGAACGAATACAAACATCATTCAGGCGTAGACCTTCCGGGAATACTGGGCGAACGAGTATATGCTACGGCCGACGGCACAGTGGCGGAAGTCGGAGAAAATAAAGTAATCGGAAAATTCGTCAAGCTAACACATGCCTACGGATTCACGACGGTTTACGGACATTTAAGCCAAATTAAGGTCACTGACAATGGAAGTATCCATATCGGTCAGGTAATCGGGTTGGTCGGCAACACCGGCCGCAGCACCGGCCCGCACCTTCACTATGGAGTAAAGAAAAACGGCAAGGAACAGAATCCCCTGCCGTATTGTTATCTGTACCTACACTGGCTGAAAATGTTGAATTGTGAAGGGAAGAATTCCGCTACTTTAGATCACGTCTCTTCCGTTCGATCGTTGCCATCCGTTTCTTCACAGTGCGCCGACCTTTCTCCACGTAGTTCTTATACACAGCATCAGGAATCTCCACGATTTCGTCTTTGTGAGCTGCAATATATTCCTCAAGCAGCTTACTCATAATCTCACTATTCGAAACGGTTATGTTACCCTGACGAATAAAAGTATATTTCAACGTAAAAAATTTTCTGTGCTCTTCTTCCGAAACCGGGAAAGTCATTTGTATCATATTTCCAGCGTTTTGTGCAAAAGTAGAAAAAAATAACAGAAACGTACCGGTTCTGCTCACATTATTATCATTCAAGATAATAAGTTGATTACACATTAAAATAAATAAATGCCAAAATTAGAATATATCACATTATAAATTCGTATTTTATATATAATTTATGGTTGTAATGTATTTTATTTATTTAACATGTTATACATAAATATACGTTAATAAATTGATTTTCTATATATTTGTCGCATAAAACAGTTGGTTATAATGAAACATTTTCTACTCTTTTTCATCCTAATATCAGCATACTCAACGACATACGCCCAGTTCTCGTCCGTATCGACCAACATCGTCGGATGGGCTGCCGGGAACATAAACGCGGCCGTCGATCTGAACGTGAACTTGCACAATACGATCAACATTCCGGTATCAGCCAATCCGTTCAAGTTCGGAGACACCCAGTGGAGCCATGTCGTCCTGCAACCGGGATGGCGGCACTGGTTCGTCGAGCGATACATCGGACAGTTCGTCTCCCCCTCGCTGTTTTATGCCAACTACACCATAGGCTACGACAAACGCACCTTCAAAGGCAACGCCTACGGCATCGGATGCTCGTGGGGCTATTCGAAACTCCTAAGTACCCGCTGGAACTTCATCGTCGAGATCGGGGCCGGTATCGTCTATACCCCCTACACCGAGAAGCTGCGGCCGAAGTACATCGGGGAGTTCGACGACGAGTATACCTATCGTCACCGCCGGTTCCTGCTCGTCCCGATCAAATGCAACCTGTCATTTTCCTACTTGTTCTAATTCACAGATCCCATGACAACGACTTTCGAAAACTCCAAAGGATATAAAGTACTGACATTATCGGCCGCCGAAATCAAAGTATGGGTTCGGGCCAAAGTCTGCGACCGCTGCGGTCGGAAGATCAGTTCAAGCGGGTTCTATGTGGGAGCCGTCAATCTCATGTATTGTCCCGACTGCTATGAAGAGTGGCATGCCACGGCACCGGAGAAGCAGGAACTTCAATGTCCGCGGGAGAACTCGCATCTGGCAAAGGCAAACGAATATATCGCCGAAGGATTATCGGACATCAAATCAACTAAGAAATGAACCCATATAAAACACTCGTTTCCATAGCCCTGACTGTCCTGATGCTCTCCTGCGCCATGACGCACTCCTTGCAGCGCAGCACCCCGACGGCCGACATCCACCTGCCCGGCAACGGCCCCGTCGAGACCCCCGAGGTCGAGGACGTAGCACGTGCCGTGGCCAAGATGCGCCGGATCTCGATGAACGGTGGCCGCGACAGCGCCTATCTGGCCGAGGTCGAACGCGACTCCACGGGCGAAGTCACCATCAAGGGCGAGGACATTCAGACCGTCTACATCGTCGCCAAGTCGAAAACCGTAGCCGAACGCAACGGGGAGATTGCGATCGACTTCATCATAGGCATACCCGCTGCTCTCCAGAGCAGCACGTGGGGGTTGTCGCTCACCCCGGTTATAGAGAACAACGGGACTGAAGAGGCGCTGCAACCGCTCTCTATCCGGGGTGAGCTTTTTTCCGACATCCAGAAGCGCCAGTACTGGCAGATGAACAAGTACCTGAACCGTATTCTCGGCGACTCGACAGAGCTTACGACCACTACCGGTCTGGCCGCGAAGTACTACGAAGCCTACAACCGCTACATCGCCGGCGGCCAAAAGCGCCGGGCCGACAAACTGGAGTCCACCTACAAACAAACGATCTCGTTCCCCTACCTGAACGATCCGCGGCTCGACTCCGTACTGATCCGCAAAGGCGAGATACGCTACTATTACACCCAGACCTATCGGCCGACGAAGGATACGAAGCGCCTGCATCTCTTTTTCCGGGGCCGCGTCGATGCCATCGACCGCAGCCGTTACGACCTCTCGAACAGCGACACGCTGACCTACACCGTGACATCCATGTTGTCGCTTTTGGATAACAAGCCTCGGTACATGCTCAAAATCATAGACAAGTATGTCGAGGTACGCGACCGTAACTACATCACCTTCCCGGTCGGCCGTGCCAATGTAATCGACACGATGGGCCAGAACCATGTGCAGCTTGCCAAAATCGAGCGGCTGATGGACACGCTTATCAACCAGTACGAATTCTTCGTCGATTCTATCACCATTACCGCTTCATCCTCTCCCGACGGTTCGATGGCGACCAACAACCGTATTGCCGGCGAGCGTGCCCGCTCGATCAAGGAGCGCTTGGTGCGCAAGTTCGGCCACGAGGTCGATACGCTGATCCGAACCCGCTCCATCGGCGAGGACTGGACGCTGCTCAAGCGCCTGATCCGACACAACAGCGACGTGCCCAACTGGGAAAAGATTACGGACATGATCGACCGGAGCAGAAACCTCGACGTGACGGAGCAGCAGATCCGCCAGCAGTTCCCCGGAGACTACGCCTTCATGAAGGAGATCCTCTATCCCCAGTTGCGGGCCGTGGACTTCCGCTACAACCTCCGCCGCGTCGATATGGTCAAGGATACCGTCGTGCTGACCGTACTCGACACGACCTACATGCGCGGGGTGCAGCAACTCCGCGACCGGGATTATGTCGGGGCGCTGCGCACCCTGAACGACTACAAGTGCCAGAACCTTGCGATCGTGCTGCTCTCGCTGAGTTACGACGAGGCGGCTTTCGAGATTCTGGAGCAACTGCCGCCGGCCGAGAAGAACCCAAAAACCGATTACCTCTCGGCCATAGCACTATCGCGCATGAATCGACCGCGCGAAGGGTTGGAGTATTACCTCAAGGCGATTCAGGCAGACCCGGTGCTGAAGTTCCGCGGCAACCTCGACCCCGAAATCCAGATACTCTATAAGCAGAACAACGTAAAATCTACGACCTATGACAGTTGAGTTAGGATTATTCGATATAGTACTCTATGCACTTCTGCTTTGTGTCGGCACCATATTATGCTACATGCTACCGCACTCGGTCTCCTTTCGTCGAAAAAGCTACGAGGCAATGGCTCTCGACCTTTTGGAGCAGGGAAAGATCAAGGACGCAGCAGACATCATGGATTATCTGCATTGGTGGCATTTCACAAAAGAGACGCACGCACTGGCCGCCTTGGTATACTACAAGGCCGGGCGGATCGACGAGGCAAAGGAACACTTGGCCATGATCTATAAACCCCGAAATATGCTCTTCCTGTATTTGGCATCCAACGCGAAGCTCAAGACGCTATTCGACGAACTCAAGAAACACAACGAATAATATGAAATACCTCTGCTACATACTCACGGGGCTTTGGCTCGCGAGCCTTCTCCCCGGCTGCGAGATCCACGACGACATCGACGTCAATGTGAAGCGCAAGGCCATCGTATACCTGCGCTACAACTACAACGACGGGGAGCACGACACCATGGACGAGGTGCAGACCCTGCGCCTGTTCTTCTTCGACCTGAAGACCGGCAGGCAGTACCGCGACACGACGCTTACGCGGGACGAATTCCTGACCGATACCGGAGCCATGCAGACCTACATTTCAAATGGAGAATATGGGATTGTGACGCTTGCCAATGTAGGGCATGGCTCCACGGTGTCGGCAAACAACATCCGGGACGCTGCGATCACCTTCCCGGATACGGGTGCCGACCCGCTTTTCTTCAACCGCATCCAGACGCCGATCCAAAAGGGCGACTCGCTGCGCTTCGACATCGCCCTGTTCAAGTCCGTTTACAAGGTCAACGTCCGTGTCGAAGGGATGCAGAACATCAACAACCCCGAAGATTTCTATTTCGGGCTGAACAACTACGCCGCTCTGAGTTTTGACAACAAGCCCTGCGGCGGCTTCAGAATGTATCGTCCCCAACTGGCCCGCGACCCGGCGGCCGGCACCATGTCGGGATCGTTTTACACGCCCTACTTTCCTTCGGACTCGCCAATCTCAATCGGCATCTACACCGACGATCCCTCCTCGATTTACGGGCATGAACTCTTTGTGGCCACGATACAACGCTACATAGAGATCGCACCTAATCCGGGACACGACGTCGAGATAGACATCCGCATTCTCCTGAACGGAGCCAATGTGACGGTGATTATCTCCGACTGGGAAGGAACAGTCATTCAAGAAGAACATTTCGGAGCATAGGCTCGAAAATAACTTATTTTCTCACTTAATTTTTAATCATCTTCTATGAAAAACTTTTTTATGAAACTGACCGCAATCGCGGTAATGCTGGCGCTGTTCGCCGCCTGCGCGAAGGACGAAGCTAATCCTACACCGACCAACGGTGGAAAGGAAGGTGAAATCGAACTTATCCTGAAAAATGAAAGTGTAGCTGACGGAACCCGCGCCTTTGGCTCCGGCACTACCGAAAGTTGGGAGAAGTCGATCTCCTCCGCCGTACTTATCGTCTACAACACCTCGGGCACGCAAATCCTGCGCCGTGTCCTGACCGCCGCCGAAGTGAACGGCTCGACCACGACGCCGATCAGGTTCGTACTTCCGGGCGTGAGCGCCGATGCCTCGTGTGATTTCTATGTCGTCATTAACCGTAACATAGCGGATAACATCACCACCAAAACCGGGCTGCTCGCAGAATTGGAAAGCGACATCGCCTCCTACAACAGCACCTACGCAAACGTAACCACCAAGGCCATGCGCTCCGGAGGGTTCGCAATGACAGGAACCGCGACGGCAAAGATCGTATCCGGCACCACGGCCGTAGCCGTGACCGTAAAGCGCGTCGTGGCAAAAGTCGAGGTACAGTGCACCATGACTGACTCGTTCCGTGCCAAGTACGGCAACGGCTGCGTCGAGGTCAAGAAGGTAACCTTGAGCCGCGGTGCCGAGAAGTCCTTCCTGATCGACCAGACCACCGGCAAGTACGCCACCGTAAGTTCTTCTTTCACCTCGGCGCAGGACGCCTACTGCGACAAAACCGGGGCGGCGGCCACTAACGCCTACAAGTACAACAACCTTTTCTACCTCAATGAAAAGGCCGCAGCAGCGGCAGGGTCGCGCGTAAAGGTGCTTATCGACGCCATCTACGATGCCGACGGAAACCTCACGACCACGGCCGACCAGCTGGCCGTCACCTACGAAACGGAGCTCACGGGAGCGACCGGCGGCAAGATCGCACGAAACGGCTCCTACAAAGTCAATGCGAAGCTCGACGGACTCACAGGACAGGACGTGACTTTGGCCGTGACCGTCGCAAACTGGGATGCCTTGTCCACGCAAGACGTGAACTTGGGGCAGTAAACCCGACCTTTTCCCCGATCATCCCCGGCCGACGCCGGGGGTGATACCTGTCACCGTAGCTCAATCGGAAGAGCGCATGATATATCGCTATCGTTCGGAGTGTAATGCAAATGGAATAGTAATAGACCGATAGCTGTTCATGAGGTTGCGGGTTCGAGTCCCGTCGGCGACACGACTCCAAATATTTTGCGTCATGAAAACTTACAAGACAATTCTCATGCTGCTGCTGGCCGCAACGACGGCGTGCAGCAAAGACTCCGCAGAGCCGGATACTCCCGGCCCGAAACCCTCAATCAGCATGACACTCGATTACCAGAGCCGAGAATACGAGTTAGGCGAAGTAATCGAGGCAACACTGACAATCACCGAAAAAAATCCGGCAGCAGACTATTTCCTGTTGAATACCTCCTGCAACGGAGGTAAGGCCGTGGCAACAGTAGACGGCCATGAACTGCAATGGCAGGCCGAACAGCAGATTCCCTACGAGATCGTCAACGAGGAGTTCTCCTCGAAGGTGCTCCACCTGAAGATTACGCCCCAAACCGGGGCGACGACCGAGCAGCCCTTCAGTTTCGGGATATACGTTACATCGGCCGACGGTACCGAAATTAGAGACAAGATCTACGCCACCAGCATCAACTCCGCACCGATTACAGCGCATGCGATATATCAGAGCGCCCCGATCGAACTGGAGCAACAACTCGAAATCACGCTGCTCGCCGGCAAAGCGCAATTCACCGGGGAATTCTCCGTAAAGCCCGCGATCACCAGCGGGGACGGATACCTTATCATCGACGGCAGAAACTATCACACTGGCGACCGCTTCACGCTTCAGGCCGATATGCCCTGCCCGATCCATTATCAACCCCTGACCAGCGGATCGCACTCCATACAGTTCACCCTCTCCGACGACATATGTTCGGCCGAAGAGATCGTTCCGGTAGAGGTGTTCAATCAGGGCGGGGTTGTGAAGCCCCAGAACGGCATATACATATACACCACCGAGGGGCTGTACTTCAGCCGCGCACGCTGGGAAGAACTTGCAGATAAAAGCGCATTCTCCCCCGAAGGCGTCGCCATCATCGCCGACGAAGCGAAATTTCTTCTTGCACCTGAGCGTGGTAAAGGGTACTGGGGCAACAGCCCGATCGGGCCGCACGACCAATACATGACCCTGCTCCCGGATGTCCCATGGATAAAGGACTGGGACAAGGCGGCAAAGGATTTCGACGGACGCAAAAACACCGAGGCCCTGATCCGAGCATACGAAGACGGACGCCTGAACCAAGCAAATGCCGCAAGATTCTGCTATTACTACGCCCCGGAGCAGCCGGGAAAATGGTATCTGCCGGCTGCCGGGCAGATGAACCTCGTGACAAAGCATGTCGTAGAGATCCAGAAATGCCTCGAACTGATCGGCGGGCAAAAATTCATATATGAGTACATGGATTACCACTACGTCAGCTCGACAGGTTGCGACAAACTCTCTATCTGGTGCATGTGTTTCTTTACGAGCACAGCACCGGCATTTAACAATTATGCCTCAATAGCAAGCCCCGTGAAATATTATCCCGTCCGAGACTTGTAGACGCAAGAGCTGTGATAATTCAAACGCCTACCCTATGAAACTTTTCAGAACGACACTCCTATACCTCTGGGCCATGGCCGACAGCATGCGGCTGGAGCGAGAGACAGACGAATAGATCATGAGTGTGAATTATGAAAACGGACAAACTGATCTTGGATGCCTGATGCGGCCCGCGTATGATGTGGTTCGACAAGCGGAACCCGCAGGCTGTGTTCATGGATATTCGGGACGAAGAGCATATACTCTGCGATGGCCGGAGTTTGGAGGTGCATCCGGATGTAATCGGTGACTTTCGAAGTATACCGTTCGAAGATGCAACATTTCGGCTTGTTGTGTTCGATCCTCCGCACCTTGTCCGTCTTGGCGACAATAGCTACATGGCGCACAAATACGGCAAATTGTTATCCACATGGGAAACCGATCTAAAGCAGGGGTTCGACGAATGTATGCGAGTATTGAAACCGGAAGGGGTTTTAATCTTCAAGTGGTGCGAAGAGCAAATACCCGCAAGCCGAATCATCGAAATTTTCGGAGTGGAGCCGCTGTTCGGCCACAAGAGCGGCAAGAACTCCAAAACGCAGTGGATGTGTTTTATGAAAATCAACAACCCATGACGCACGCTTTTCTACGAATATGAACAACTTACCGCCGTAATTTAAGTTCCACGCCCCAGCCGTCGGAGAGTATATTTTGAAGCTGATGAACGAACCGCACCTGACATACCCGCTCGCCAAGCCTGCCGATGGATATGTAAAACTTATCCACGGCTCGGTCGACATAAAGGTTATCGACGCCGTATTTGACCCAACGCACCGCATTTCGGCGCATCCCGAGCCGCTGGAGCATGTCGGTGGACAGGGGTATCGGGTCGATCCGGTCGGCGGGGATGTACGACACCTTGCCGGTGATCCGGTCGGTATGGGCGTTGATCCCCTTGGGGAATACGCTGGTCACGGCAATTACTTTCCCGGCGCACAGAACGTAATTACCAATTCGCAAAGAGTTGGTTTTCATAGTCACAAAAAAACGAAATAAAACAGCAAAAATTATGACAGACCAAGTAACGAGCGTCGAGCAGTCGAAGCGGCTGATCGAGATGGGAGTGCCCGCGGAGAAGGCGAGCATGGTATGGGCTACATGTAGCGGTAAATACCATTTATCCGTCTTACCACACTATAAAGCCACACCAGAGTACATCAAAAGCGGGGAGAGTATTCCCGCCTTCACGATCGCCGACCAGCAGGAATTACTACCCGTGTTCATTGACGCAAAAGGTACATTTTACCTCAATATCTCCAAATGTTACGAGGGATGGTATGTAAGCTATGAAACTGAAAGCGGAGCAGAATTGATCTCCCACCGGGGGGGGGGATAAAATTGGTCGATGTACTTATGGATGCTACCGAATGGCTTTTGTCTAACGGCTATAAACTGAACATATGAAAAGCGAAAAAGCAAGACAAGAACTGGAGGACGGTAGCTGGAAAGTAGAAGTCGGTTATGAGGGCGAAGACGTTGACCTGCCATATCATGCCGTGAGAGTAGATGTAGCCCAGTATGCGGTCGAGCTTGCCGAGCAGGAGGCCGAGGAGCGGATGCGCGAGAAGGCCAAGAGAGCGTTCGAATGTGTTTGGAACGCAACGCCAAAACAGGTGGCAGAGGAATGCGGGATAAGTATTCAGGAAATTAATAACGAAGCTGCCGCAATGAAATACTGCCACCAGTTATTCATCCAAAAACTGACCCAGAATGGAAACGATTGAGGAAAGAGCAAAAGCATTTTGCGAAAATAACATCTGTGTAGATTGCGGAGATCGAAAGAATTGCGACCGGGGGTGTGTGGGATGCTGTATTCCTACCTTCTCTGCCCTTGAATGGCTTATCCAGTTCGGAAAATCCGAACACACAGGGCTGACGCGCTGGCACGACCCGAAAGAGGAATTGCCGGAATATATTAAGGTTGTAGAGGTGAAATACAAGGCTTTTAATAAAATCATGATGGCAATAGCATTTCGATTGGGTGATTTATGGAGTGGCAAAAATAAGTGGTGTATTGATGGGACAAGTGTCCGCATTGACCACGAAAACATCCTCGGCTGGCGGGAGATTCAAGAATAAGATGGAGCCATGACACCGAAGGAACTGTACGACTGGGCGGTCGAGAGCGACTGCGAAAATTACGACATAAAAATACGTGCGTTCATTGATGGCTGGGGTGATATTACCTCCGATATTGAAGAGCTTGGAATCGTCAAAAAAGAACGACCTGAAATTATTGTAATTGACATATGAAACGAGAACTTACACTGACCGACATGGACGGCCACACAGCCGTTCAGACCTGTAAAATATGCGGCTGCACCAAGGACGATCCCTGCTACCATGAAAAGCTGGGAATGTGCTGGTGGGTAAAGGCCGATCTGTGCTCACACTGCGCCATGATCCAGGCCGGAGAAATACCCGGAGACAGCGTTACCCATTGTGTGAATTCAAACCCTATTATACCATGAAAAAATATCGTGAAATAATCCTCCCACTTTTACTCTTCGCAGCCGCAGGCTGTGAGAAATCCGAGTATCGGATCACCGAGCCCCGGCCGACGCTCGAAGTGACGGCCTTGCAGGACTCTTACATCATCAACCAGCCGGCGTATCTCCAGCTCAAGGTCTCGCAGCAGGGGTACGACGGGGAATTTCAGCTCTCGGCCGTACTCAGCGAAGGAGCCTGCGAGCTCTCGATGCAGGGCAGCGACCTCCCGACCGACGGCACATGGGCGTCGATGTCCAACACTACGGAGATCCTGACGCTCACGCCGACGCTGGCCGGGCCGCTGCGCATATCCTTCGAGGTCAAAACCAAAGAGGGCGAGCAGTCCGGCCGCAGCTTCATAAACTTCAACGTTCAGAAGAGTCCCGCACTCGCACTGGAGGTCGAATACCCCGAAACGGCATCCATCACCGAGCGGATCGAGCTGACGATGCTCCTCACAAAATCCGGATGGACAGGGGCGATCCCCGTAACCTACACGCAACTGGCAGGCAGCGGCACGCTCCAGTACGGAGCCGTGGCCGTCACCCCCGCCGAAGCATTCTCCGTGCCGGCCAACATGGAACAGCCGCTTTATTACACCCCGGCCGAGCGGGGCATTCACCGTATCCAGCTCTCGGCGACGGACGGATACACGACCGAATTCAAGACCATCGAGATCATCGTAACAAACTGACAACATGAGAACGACTCTATTTTACGCATTGGCCTTATTCCTGCTGCCCGGCTGCTCCTCGTCGAAATACCAAATTGTCGAACCGCAGCCGCAGCTATCCCTGTCTACCGCCGCAGCGGTCTGTGAACTGGGAGAGAACGTGAGCATTACACTGGCTGTTGCCCAAGAAGGCGTAGACGGAAACTTCTCCCTCTCGGCGTTCATCCGCGAAGGGAAAGCCACGCTCACACTCGACGGGAGCGACATGGACACGTCGGGCCAATGGGTGCAGCTCTCGGCCAAGAATGCACGCCTTGTAATTACCCCAGCCCAAGCGGGAGATCTGCTCGTAAGTTTTCAGGCCAAGTCCCCTGAAGGCGAAGTCAGTGAACAGCAAGACCTGAAGGTGACGGTAACAGCGCCATCAGAAATCGCGGCCGAAGCTGTCTGCGAAGCGAAGATCGTAAACCCCGCGGCCGGGGCCAGGATTCCGGTGCAGCTCCACATTCAAGGTGTTCCGGGTGCAGACGGGAAATTCATCGTGACCCCAACCGTCGGTCTGGGCAAAGGCAGGATATTCCTGAACGGCTATGCTGTGAACGGTCAGGCTTGTCCCGTCGATGCGGATGCGACATTCGAGTATGCGCCCGAAGAGATCGGCGAGCAGATTCTCGAATTCGAGATCGCGGCAGGGAAGGCGTCGGCAAAAGCACGCGCATACATGGACGTCGTGAAGAATATCGTCGTGACAAGCTGCGTCGAAGGCTGTTTCACCATCGACGGGGCCGGGGAGCATAACGTCGAAGGCGAAACGGTGACGCTCGCACTCGTAAACGAAGACCTCTTCAACTTCGAGGTCGCAGGATGGTACGACACCTCCGGGCAGCTTTTGTCCGGCGAGGCGACCTATGCGCTCACACTCGCGCGCGACTGCATCACCGGCATCGAGGTCAGGCTCAAGCCCCGGACTGTGACCATAACCCGGCAGGGAATCGCCCGGATAGAATTTCAGTATCTCGTCATGGAAGGCGGACGTCCCGTACCGAAGGTAGCCTACGATTACCGCACGCAGTATTCGGCCGACTACAAGGCTTCCGAGCCGATAAAGTTCTATTATGAGGAATACCGACTCGATAGGTCGAAGATCCCGCCCGTCGGACAGAGATCGACAGCAATACCGACGATCACCAAAGGAGCGAGGAACTCGACCTACCTCTGGCGCTGCGACGAAAAATTCTCCGTCTCGATACGCCCCGGAGACAATCCGGGGTTCAAGTTCAATTACAACGACAGATCCGTCGAGTCGCAAACGACGAAATACTACCTGCCCTCAGACATAACAATGACCAGATAACCACAGATCGGCGTAGTTCAAAAAAACAGAACGGCGCATTCTGTCCATGACAGGGACGTGACTATGGGATTGTGCGGAACGGATGCGCAATGCGGGTGAAAGGCCCGCCGTCGATTTACATTTTAACTTTACACTTATGAAATATCTCTTAAACAGCTTTTTATCGTTAATCCTACTCTCGGGATGCCAGCAGTTCGTGGGCGAGATATGTCCCGACGGGAGAACTGTTGCAGTTACATTGGAGTTACAGCCCGAACAGCCGGCGGCAAGGGCCCGGGCAACAGATGAGAACACAATCCAGGACGTGAACCTATATCTCTACGGGAACGGACAGTCATATCATTTTTACGCTACCGGTGCTTCTCACCAAATAGATATAGCTCCCGGCACTTACAGCATTCACGCTGCGGTCAATCAGCACAAGGATCTCGGCGAACTCCCTTATAGCGCCCTCATAAATTACAGGACAGACGCACCCCAGGAAGGAACACTCACCATGTATGGCTACGCATACCAAAAGCTCGACCTGACAACAAAAGTAATTCAGGTAAGCGTCAAGCGTAACGCCGCGAAGATCGCATACAACATAACTGTCGCACCCGACAAAGAGATAGAGATCCTCTCAGTGCAGTTGTGCAGCATGCCCAATAAGGATTATCTCATCTGCGAGGAACAGATGGACTTGACTGATCCATCCTACGGTTTTTATGACAGCGAAGTCCGCACGCTGCCCGAAGGGGCAAAGAGTGCGTCCGGCTTATTCTACATGCTTTCCAACCGACGTGGGGAGAATAGTACGATTAAAGACCAGAAACAGAAAAACGCAGAAAACGCGCCGGAAAACGCATCCTTCTTCCGCATACGCGGACGCAGCGGGGAAAATAAAATCGTGGATTATATAGTCTACCTCGGGGCAAACAACACCTCAGATTTCAACGTTTGGCCCAACGAAGCACACACCTACAACATCACCCTCTCCGGTGACAACGAGACCGACACCCGCATCTCCAGTTATACGCTCGACATCACGGACTGGTGGCCCAGAAAATACAACGTCCCGGACAACGATTACGGAGGACTCGACATCTACGTGACGAACAAGAGCGACTATACGTTCACAGGAACGCTGAAGGTGATGAAAGGCGACGGCGAGAAATTCGCAGCCGGGGATGGCGGCTGGAACTTCGGCCCCGACGTGGAGTTATATATACCCCAAAGAGGCGGCCAGCGTTACGACTTGAGATATGCTCCCTCGTTGGTCAAAAAGGGCGTAAACTCGCAGATGCAGTACCAGGTCGTCGTAAACGACAATGCAGGCGAAAGTACGAAATTCAACTTCGCCTGTGAATTCGCGAACATGGTACAGGCATATTTTACCACCGGGACAGGCTCGGTGACCGTAAGCGGCGAACTGGCCAAGGCCGCGGGGACGAACTACGTGCTTGCATACTGCTACGAAGACGGCTGCACGTTCACAGCCGTGGACGGCAACGGATACGCTTTCGACGGATGGTATGCAGATCAGACTTATACGCAACTGCTGTCCGCCTCGGCTTCGTACATGTATGCCCCGACAAAGGCCAAGAGTTCCATATACGCTAAGTTCGCACTGGAGAAACAGCCAAAGGTCGAGATCTCCTGCAACCAGCAGAACAAGAACTCGACCTACATGTACAACAAGAACACCGTAACAATGACCGTGACCGACTATTCCGGGCCCGTCACGATAAAGGCGACTTGTGCGGCCGGAGGGTTGTTCACATCGACAACTTCGTTCTCGAAGACCGTGGTCAGCGGACAGAGCTTCACACTCGACCCGCTCGTATTCGTGCCCACGGCCGTAGGAGACGTTTCATACACCATCGACGTCGCCACATCGACGGGGATAAAGATCGGATCGAAGACCGTAACCAACAATATCGTGGCAACGAAGCTGACGCCCAGTATCAGTATATCCTACGACTCGAATACACGCCAAATGTCATATAAGCCGGCATACACTTCGACATATGTATACTGGTACGGGTATAAGACTGTGATCGCACGGGTAGCATTTACTCCCGCGCTCGACTACCCTGCACCCATCGAGTCCGCACAGCTCCTCAAGATTCAGCTATACCCCACCTTTCGGGCATATGAAATAATCGGTGCCGATGATCCCGGCTGCGGACAGTGGGCGCCCATCGAGCGGACGATTAACAGCCCGAGTATTTCCGGACATGAGTTCGCCCCCATAAACACAACATATGCCGATGCACAAGGTATTTCATACACATTGACGAGCGTGAACAATATGTCAGGGCTCGATGCCGTCGATCCCCTGCTCGCTCCTTACACCGAAGGCGACACGATGCTCCTGTTGCCGTTTACCGAAAGCGAGGCTATTGCGGCGAAAATGATGGACAGGACGTTTATTAAGTACACTCTTAGCAAAACAACGCCAAACGCATCTGAACTAAAAGTGACACAGTTATATTCTAAATCCGACTTACAACTCGTTACCGACAACAGATTAATTTCATTCATGAATAATCTCAATTAAACAAAACTCCCAGCTGATTGGCTGGGTTTTTTATTTTAATAAAAAAACAGATAGAGTATTTAGCATCAGAACATATTTAAAAAAGTAAAAACCTAAAGTATAATAGAAGAAGTAATAAAAATAATCTGATTATATCAGTTTGTTCAAATTTTATCCCTATATTTATTACCAAAAATTTAATATTTATGGATATTACAATAGGCGAGTATACTGTTCTTGCAAGTGGTACAGTTATTACAATTCCCAATGAATGGACTGTATTTCATATTGAAAATTTGAAGTATAAATTTCGTTTCATCAACACAGAAGACAAAGTACAAAAAATAAGCTCCAATTCTGTTGATAAAACGACTATTGAATTGACTTTTAATAATTTTGACAACCCTCTTCAGACCGGAAATACGACACCTCTACGTCTTGGTTCTTTGGGAGAAAAATCACTATTCCTTCAATATCGAGTACAATCCCTAAGCGAGGATACAGGTAAAACTCTTCATTACACATGGATGGTAAAAGCTGATAAGGAAGCTATTGATAATAATACAAACGAAAATGGAGCCACGAAACAATAATGCCATTCAGCCTCCCGCCCTGGATGAATTGAACATATATGAAGGTGGCACGCTGAACAGTATCTCGATAAATGATCTACTGGGTAATGCGGTTGCTATAACTCAATTAGTAAATGATTATAATTTGAAAATTAAAGAAGTCGCTAACACTAGACAGGAAATAACAGAACTAAAATCACACATTGAATTTCTAAAGGTCTCTCCTTTTATTTCATTCCTTGCAACAGTCATAAATATTATAGGCTCAGTCACTATCGCTATCGGAGTTAATAATATATCTAATAAATTAGGGGTAACATTGATTATATTAGGAGCAATATTGGTATTAGCAGGTAGTCTCAGCACCGTTTTTTATCCTTATGCAAGAGGTTGGTTCAACAAAAACAATGCTCCAGTTTGATGAACTGGAGCATTATTCATTAGCTTTTTGGCCACAAATAATAATCACTGGCCAGGGACGATATAACATTTCCTTCTGAATCTATTTCAACTGTAACGTCTCGGCAGCGTTTGAAGTCGTCTCGGAATACTAATTTCAGAGTAATTGTGCCAGGGACTTCATTCCGGATAATCATACCGTCGCTATTCATCCAATCTTGCCAGCCATCATCCCATTTACCCGCTTCAATCGGATAGAAAACGTCTTTGTCCATCGTAACATTATTTTTACCTTGCGATAACTGAATATCAAAAGGAGCGGGATCAGTCTGCCCGTTTAAAGAGGTGAATGCCATATAATAGTTGCAACCAAATTTAAATTTATCCAATTCATTTCTGAAATAGAAGAAATAGTATCCAGTTCCGACAACTTCTGGATAGAACCCGCCGTTCGAGGCATCGGATACCTTCAGCACCTTGCGGTTCGTGCCCGTCTTGGCCGCACCGTTTTGCGTGTAGTTTACCGTAAAGATAACGGTATGGTTGCCCGGTGTGAGGGGGATATACCAGAAGGTAGTCGTAGCGTGGCCGTTCACGAAGTCCGCGTCGATCGGCTCGCCGGCATAGACATAATCCGTGTCGAACTCGGGGTTCTCAACGGGGCTGACGACGCCCAGCGCATCGCCTTCGGTAGCGAAAGTGACTGTGGGCGCCTTGTCGCAGTTCACACCCAGATCCACGCGGATCGGAGTAGTGCCCTTCACGAAAGTCGGCACATGGACATCGAATCCGCCGGCTGAACCGCCCTCGTCGTCCTTATCGCAAGAGGGGAACAACATCAATGTCATGGCAGAGGCGGCCATGAATAGCATTTTAAAGATACTTTTCATAATGATTGAAATGTGAGATTTTTACGCAAGTTTTGGTTAATAACTCCCAATTTTATACTAAAACCGGAGGAAAATCGCATTAAGGAATATCAATATAGCGATAACAATAATAATTAAACATCCTACATTCATAGTCTTCAAGAAGCATCCCTCTTGATGCACGACCTGTACTGGCTGAGCTGGGCGAGGTTTTATAGGATACCCACAATGAATACAATGAGCCGCTTTTTCTGAAATATCTTTGCCACATTCAGGACATTTAATGATTGCCATATCTCAAAATAATTTAGAATTTCTTTTGAAAGTAATACTTTCCACTCAATATTACAAATCATTTTGCAGATTTATCGCGTTGGAGAGCCCCAGAGGAAGTGGAAAGGTATTTTGAGAGTTTATCCATGCAGGACTTCGGATAGACCCAGCCCGCAACACGTTCGCCGTTCCATGTAAGCCAACCGTTGTAACGGGCTCCGAGCCACTTGAGCAACCGCCGATCCAGTCGGTTGTCGGTGAAAACGACAACGGCCCGCTCAGAATAGTCGACCAGTATGGCTTCATCGGACAGCCGTTCGGGAAGGGGATGCTCCCGGACGGGGCCGAGCTCGCCGGCGATGCGGGTCTGCTCAAGTTCCAGCAGGCGACGGTCTATCGACTCAAGACGAGCGGCAAGAGTTTCGGGTGTCGTAGTCGTGAGGTAAGTACGCATCGCAACAAATGCTTTCACAACAGAGATGCAAACCTGTATTGCAATAGGATTTCTGAGTACTGATGAAAGCATTACCACTCCTTGTTCGGTAAAAGCGTAAGGAAAAGACGTTTTTGGTCGTTTTGTTCTGGATGTCGTCACAAATTGTGATGACATATTTTCCCATTCTGTTTCGGAAATGCGGAACATAAATTCTTCCGGGAAACGGTGAGCATTACGTTTTACAGACTGATTAAGGGCACTTGTTGTTACCCCGTACATTTCCGCAAGATCACGATCCAGCATGACCCGCTGGCCGCGGATCTCGTAAATCTTATCCTGAATTACCTGGAGATCGGCCATGATTTACGACTCTTCGATCGGTGTGGCAATCTGGCCGGAATTCTCCAAAGTCCTCATTGCTTGGTAAAGGTTCTGAATCGTACATAAGTGTTCACGCAATTCGGAACCACTCAGCGACAAGTCGGCAGGCGCAATGGCAAGCTGCTGCGTAAACTCGAAATAAAGAATCAGCAGCGTTTCCGCAATATCACCTGGAGTAAATTCATGGAGCAACAGTCTTACGACCGTAGACCAATCGTAACTCTTTCGCTGGAACTCCTCGGCCAAAGCGGCCGGCAACTCGATTGTCACGGGCACGTAGCCCGGACGAATTTGATTGTTTGACATAGTAGGTTTTTTAAGCATTTTTGAGTAATGAAAAAGCGGCATTACTCTGACCCGCTGCTTAAAGACCTACAAGGCTTTTGCTAACCATTACAGTTTCGCACGGGGTGTAATACCGCTAAATTACTGGAAAGATATGGATATAAAAAATCCACCTCTCCGGGGTGGGCATCGCTGCCTTGTAGTAATCTTTAAGCATTGCAAATATAAATGTTATAAATAACATTTCAAAATACCGGGCCTGTTTTTAGCACTACCTCCTGCTTCACCCGCGAATTCGCAACATGGTGCGGACAAACTTTCAGGCTGGAACGGGCTCGGTGACCGACTATTCCGGGCCCGTCACGATAAAGGCGACTTGTGCGGCCGGCGGGAGCTTCACGTCGGCAACATCCTTCTCCAAAACCGTCGTAAGCGGACAGAGCTTCACGCTCGACCCGATCGTATTCGTCCCAGAGTCCTGTGATCGATCTCCTTAATCTTCTTCCGGGATAAATCCGGTTTCTGCCAACTGGTTAAATGCAAAGGTTATTTCCTCCAGATCAGGATTGTCAAGATGGATCAGTAAAGAAGAATAGATGTCGTAATCTTCTGACTGATATTGCTTGTCTACTTTACTTATCGATTTATTGTTCAAGCGCGCATACCACTGTTGAAACAGACGATTACGTCCTTGCTCGTGGTGATCCGTATTGTCGCAAACGATGATAACCGCATTGCGGTCATTGACAAATATCCTTTCTATGATGGAGCAAATGGTATCTGCGATGCGCTCATCGTGTGGAGCATCGTCTACCTTAGTGCGAGGTTCGAAGTTAAAAGTATAGACGTTGGTAAAAGCAGGGCCGTATTCGGCCATAGCAAGGAAATAAGCGACATATACGATTCCTCTTGCTGTGGTAAACTCATAGAATTTGTCTTGCTCCTTATAGTCATAAGGGTGTAACAAATCTGACATGACGTTTTTGGGCGAGTTTCTTCAAATCGCCCCCCTGACGAATACATTTCTGTATCGCCTTTTTATCTTCCAACATCTTTTCCAAGATATTGACAGTTTTTTTTGCAGTCGGTTTCATTGTGCGATTTGTTTGATGTTCGGATACTTTGCTTTTGCAAAGATAACGCTTTTTCCTGAATTTATTGTACTTCATCCATTAACAATTTCATTTTTTTCAGGTTATATATAAACAAATAACATACCTGTTTGTGTTCTGAAATTGCTATGATAAAGATAAAATCTGAGTGCTATGGAGCTACAACATAAAGCTGCTTATCTCGGTCTTTCTTGTTCGACTCGACCTTCTATACAGAGAACGGATACACCGCCTTCCGGACTATCGGATACCTCCTGTTCTTCGTTAAGATGAAGATATCGCCAGAACTCTGAGGTCGGCGGATATGCCCCGATCATGTCTTGTTGAACTTTGATTCGACCGATATGCGAAGTAAGTCCCATAACATCCATGCACAATGATCTCTTCCTGCCCCGCTGTTCATAGGCCAATGAGGCTTTTGCTAACCATTACAGTTTCGCACGGGTGTATAATACCGCTAATTACAAGAAAGGCGTGGATATAAAAAATCCACCTCTCCGGGGTGGGCATCGTTGCCTCATTGTATCTTTGAACATTGCATATATAAATGTTATAAATAACATTTCAAAGGTAGAAACTTATTTTTGTGATTAATCACATGAAATAAAAAATTCTTACGTATTGAAATAAAATGAGAAATGCCCCCAAGATACGTCCTGTTTCCAGTCTGTTTGGGAGGCTCATTATCTTTAGTTGCAAAAGAACTTTCTAAAATTTCTACCGCAAATATAAGAGTTTTTGCATACATAAACTGAAAATCGCTATCTTTGCGGTGCCTTTAGGCATTGAAAGCGCCAGTGTTTTAACCGGGCGGTGGTCGCAAGACCATAAAGAACAGTTGTTCTTCATTGGAAGGTTAAAACGAGAACCTCAAAAGTTTTTCGTATGAAACATTACCGAAAAGAGGGGTTGCGCAAAAGGAATGCAAATATTGTAGCGATGTTACAATTACTGATTGCGCTGCTGTCCGTGCTTTTAGATTTGCTGTTCCGATTCGTTTAAGCTTAATTGCTTTTATTAAGCCAGAATTTTGGTCTGCTGGACAGCTACGGGTTGGTCAGAATTTGAAATGGGGGATGGATTAATGAACTGCACCCCAAAAGTTGGACATAACTTTTGGGGTGTTTTATGAAGTACAGTTATGAGGAGAAATTAGCGGCCGTTTTGTCTGTTGTCAGAGGGCAACATTCCGTATCGTCCGCCTCCAAGCATTTTGGAATAAGCTATACGCCTTTGTCCCGTTGGATTGCGCGTTATAAAGAGTTCGGCGAAGAAGGTCTTCGTATACGGCAATATACTTACAGCGGCGATTTTAAGTTGTCAGCTATCAGGCACATGCACGAGAATCACTTATCTTTAACGGAAACAACGGCAAAGTTCGGTATTTACAATGAGAGTACGCTGAGCAAATGGGAGCGTATCTATTATGAAGAAGGTGAATCCGGTCTTTACCGTGATAATCGGGGTAAGATGAGAACCAAGCCTAATAAACAGGAACTACAACCACAGGAAGAAAATGACTTGCGAGTCGAAAACCAACGTCTTCGCGCCGAGGTTGCTTACTTAAAAAAATTGAGGGTCTTAGTCGAGGAACGCATCGTCCGCGAGAACGGGAACGGGCAAAAGCCATCGAAGAACTAAGACCGGAACATACCCTTCCCACGCTATTGGAAGTTACGGGGATGGCGCGTAGTACGTTCTATTATCATCTGAAGCAGTTAAAGTTCCCCGATAAATACAAACAAGAGAAAAACGAGATTGTAAGTATATACCACGATCATAAGGGACGTTATGGTTACCGCCGTATCACAGTAGAGATGCACAATCGCGGATATTCTATAAACCATAAAACGGTACTTAGGTTAATGAACGAATGTGGAGTTAAATGCCAGGTGCGCCTAAAAAAATATCGTTCATACAAAGGAGAGGTTGGTGCCGTGGTGCCCGACTTGCTGAAACGTAATTTTATGGCGGAACGTCCTAATCAAAAGTGGGTTACAGACCTTACTGAATTTTCTCTGTTCGGCAAGAAGCTTTATCTGTCGCCTATTATGGACTTATATAACAGGGAAATAATAAGTTATAATATAGCTGAACATCCGACCTTTTACCAAACAATGAAAATGCTTGAAGATGCCATAAAGGATCTGCCCGATACTCCGGAACTTATACTTCACTCGGATCAGGGTTGGCAGTACCAGATGAAACGCTATCAATATCGGCTGCGTGAAAAAGGTATTAGTCAGAGCATGTCTCGTAAGGGAAACTGTTTGGATAATGCGGTCATGGAAAACTTTTTCGGACTGTTAAAATCAGAATTATTATATTTGCAGAAGTTCGAGTCTGTCGATCACTTCCGTAAGGAACTGGAGGAATACATAAATTACTACAATAACAAGCGAATAAAGACCGCATTAAACAACATGAGCCCGGTACAATACCGAACTCATGCTATCTGAATTATTAATCAGTCCAAACTTTGGGGTGCACATCATTAACCATCCCCCTATTTTCAGTCTTTTCTCGACAACTACGCTTACTCTTTTACACAGCGAACTGGCTTTGCTGAGGCACTTCCGGATGACAAGTTCTGATAATATACATCCACATCATTTTCCATGAAAATAAATCTATATATTTTATCATGTCTTGCATTAGCGTTGCCACACCAATAATGGCCAGCATCATTACGATTAATACCACAAGTGTACTGTAAGGTTCCATCGGTCTTACGATTCCCCGAAGTAGGATAAAAATCAGTATTTCCTAATCCCTGTCCATTGTAATAAAAATCGTATCCAAGATTGAAACTGCCTTTGACATTCGGAGTTGTAAAATTTCCAGCATTCCTTTTACAAAAATTATATCCCGAATTACCATTAGCAACACGATACCCTTCCGGGCATGGATCAAAAACTGTTTTTGTTTTATCCCACATATCATAAACCCAATCATTTTGCCAATTATTGCCATATAAGAAAGTCGTGGGGTGTGCTATGGAATAAGCAATAGCTTCAGTACGGGTTCTCCCACCGGCCTGAGCTATGTCCGTTTCCCAATCAATCGCAGGATAGGTTCTAACATAAGAAGCTGTTGTCAGCGAGGCCAGTCGTCCCAACGGATCTTTACGTCCCCACTGGTAATAGAAACCGCAAGCCTTGGCTTTCTGCTCGTCGGAACTTGTTGTAGTCGCAGTATTAACAGCCCCCAACGCCAAAGGCATAACATGAAGGGTTTCTATATAGTTCCCCGTAGATGGATTCGCTATGGGATATGCCAATGTCTTCGTAGCATCAATTTCGGGTTTCCAAATGTGGTACGACCAAAGAATTGTTCCTAAATTATCTTTAATGGCAACCACTGTATTGCCTGTCGGTACGCTCGATACGGTAACTTTATTATTATCGGTGTCTAATGAGACTTCCGGTAGGATCAATTCTTCCCCCCAAAGCGCCGTGACTGAAGCAACTTGCGGGGCGTCGGGAGCCGTCACTCCAGTACGCTCGTATTTGCTGTTTGTGAGATAAGGCGTGATGTCAATTTCACACGAGGTCTGATCCGGGCCGACTAAATAGCAGTTAGCAGAACCGTAGTAGATTCCTTCATAAACCGTAACCCGGTTATCAATTTCATTTTCCCCTTTGATAACAAGGTTCATCGTGTGCTTCGTATTTTTCTTGACATCGAAATTTGAGGTGCTGTTTTCACCTAAATAAACAATGTATTCTAAAATTTTACCATTTTCCCCGTCAGCTAAAATACGCATGTAGGTAGCGCATTCGGGGGCATTTTCGGGTGATTTGTCTTTAGGATCAGTAATACTGTTGACCTCGCCTTGGCAGTTGTCCAGCATATAATAATCACCGGTATATATTTTGTCATTATAGATGTCTACAACAACATCGTCATAATAATAAGTCTTATTTGTAGATGAAGAACCTGTGCCGAACATAACTGTCATTGAAGGAGCATTGCAAAACTGAACTGAACGTAACTTTATCGCTGATGCAACGGCATCATCTACGGCAATGCTGTAGGTAATCTTTGCAGCTATTCGAGTAACTTCTATTGCAGGCAGAGTCATTGCGCCAAGAATCCTGACTTTCATACTTGCCGTCATTGGAATATCGTTCTGCATTTTCTCGATGTAGTATTTTTGTTGTATAAGCAACGAATTCGACATCAAGCCCATATCTTTGTGCATATTGGTAATCACACAAAGGGTGTATTCTCCCGGAAGCACCTGCAACTCAAATGACGGTGCATTTTCAGCATAATAAAAGTGATAGTTTTTTTTGGAACTGTATAAATAAATGTTCACATCGGCAATCGCATTTTCATCTATGGAACGTGTTGCCGTCATATCATCTACAGCAAGCCTTATTTGAACTGCAACCTCCGTCTCCGAGGGGGGGGGAAATTGCCGTCCTTAGAATCATCGCCACAAGCAGCGATGAATTGCATAGCTGCGATTACAGAGGCGGTAAGCATCAGCTTCAGAATCTTTTTCATAATAGTGGATTTACGCAAGTTTTTATTTGGTTAACAACAATTAATCTTCTTTATTGCCGGTTACAAAGCCAATCGGCTGACGCGACTTCTTGGCTTCCGGTAGTTTTACGGACAACGCTCCGATGGCCTCGAATACTGTATCGAAATCTCTCCGCACGTCTTCGCTCAAGTCGTTCATGGCCTCAAGGTTCTCCCTGACTTCTCGTTCAACAAGCAGGAGCCGGCTGCGAAATTCGGCAAGCTCGGCCGAGTATCGCGCTGACTGCACAATCATGTTCCGCAGTTGAACAAAGGCCCTCATAATCATAATATTTACATGAATAGCAACATCACTGTTCAACAACCCGGATAGCATAGCTAATCCTTGCTCTGTAAAAGCATAAGGGGGTTTGCGAGTACCGCCCCAACTTGATGTAACAATTTGTGATTTCAAGTTGTCGAATTCCCCCTTGGAGAGCTGAAACATAAAATCATCCGGGAACCGCTTGATATTACGTTTTACAGCCTGATTTAACGCACTGGTAGTAACTTGATACAGTGCGGCCAAATCAAAATCCAGCATCACACGCTGACCGCGGATCTCGTAGATCTTATTCTGAATAATTTGAATGTCCATATTATTTAGGGTTAGTTTTCAGCATAATTCTTCATATACTCAGGCCGGCCGATGCTCATATACTGGAGATAGAGTTCATGGCAGCGCCTCCACTGATCTTCTGGCAGCGCATGCGAATGCGCTTTGATTTCATCATGGGTAAGCGTGTTCGGCAACTCTATTCCTGTAACAACGAAATAGGCTCGTCGCCCCGCTTCAGTGCGTGTATATTCTCCCTTCGGCATAAGAATCTATATTATTACAGGAAGCAAAGCCACGATAACACCCGCAGCAATCCACAACAATTTCTCAATTTTGGGGGATAAAAACCGATCTCTTGTATCAGTCAATAATTGAACTACCCCAAATAAAATGATTTCCAAACCACCTGTATAACAAAAAACACTCACAATGGCTCGAGAACTTAATCCCAAATTTAATCCAAAGTACTTCAGGCCATATCCAGCAATTACCATATACACCAAGAATAAAAGAGCTTGTATAATAAAGGCTTTCCCATCATAACGAACTGCTTGGATCATTACGAATAGCCTCCAAATAATCACCCCCCATATCGGCAAAAGTAATGTTACCAATAACGAAATATTTATAAACTTGTCTTCCATATATTCAAGCATTAGTCCCAATTACTCTATTTTTCAAGCACAACATCGTCAGCGATCTCGTCCAGGATCATAGCACATATCGCCTCTTTCTCTTCATGTTTCAAGGCGAAGCTGCTCAGTAATGCCTTCAGATACGGGATCACCCGCCGGACAAATTCCGTATCAGCTTCCGGCTTTATCATTATGCGACCACCGCCAAACAACCGGCCGAACATCTGGTTGGCTTTCGTATGCCCCATGTAGAACCCGCGGTGCTTCGCCTCCTCAAGCAATGCAGGATCAGCCGTCAGCGTCGAAAATATTTCTTCGACACGTTTGATCTCGGGAAACGGGTAGGCCATCAGGCTCAAACTCAATTTATCTTCAGTCTCCGGCATATTATCATCCGATTGTTGATTCGTGAAGGGAAGAAATTGTCAGTTATTCCTCCTCCTGTTCGGTCTCGACTTTCCGCAGCCGCCAGGCAACAGCATATCCAGTCTCGATATAGGGATAAACCCAGTTGTGTACATGGTCACCCACGATCTCCCGGATCGTCCCGTCTGAAAAAAGGACATCAACAAGGCCGATCGTCGGCACTGGCTTCGTTGTCGGCTCCCAGCCGGCCAACAACAGATGCCGTTCATCGGCTCGGGCACGGTCAACGGCCAGGTAAGCCGTAGACACATCGACCATGTTATCTCCGTTATTCATTTTGATAGCATCGTTGTCGATAATTTGGTATGCCCAATCCTTATTTTCCATCTTTAAAGATTCTAAACAGCCCTATTTATTTCTGTTTTCAGCCCATTGTTCCTGCTGCGTCTGTATCCAGCCCGCAGTTCTTAAGTATTGTCGCATACGCTCCTCGGGGATCGACTTACCTGACAGGAACAGGCGTTTATCTCGCACGGCCACCTGCCTAATCACACCGCTATTTTTATACCATCCCAGCTGTTTAATCAACTCCCCAAAAGCCTCATGCAAAGTCATATTCATACCATTTACTTGCAAATATAAATATTTCTCGGATATGAAACAAATTTGCTTCATTAATTATTATACGTGCGGCTAAATTTTCCACGACGCGGCCTGTTCTGACTACCTCAAATCCTTGATCGAATATCTGACAATTCCCCATATGCGGAACTCATCATCGGGACTCACCTCGATAGGCTTGTACTTCTCATTCGCAGGCAACAAGAAGATCCTGTTTTTTTCGAATCGGACGCGCTTGAGGGTAAACTCCCCGTCAATCACACTGACCGCGATACATCCGTCATACACCTCGACAGACTTATCGACGACGAGTAAATCGCCGTCATTGATACCGGCATCCTTCATGCTTTCACCGGCCACCCGCACAAAAAATGTCGATGATGGGTTTCGGATCAGGTATTTATTCAGATCGAGAGGCAGCTCCAAGTAATCATCGGCCGGAGAAGGGAAGCCTGCCGATACATTGCTGCCGGCGATCGGTATTTCACAATCACCTCCTGCCTCTGCTGGAATGAACTTCAGGCCCAATTCATCATTGTTAGACATATTCACTTGACTTTGCATCACTACTATTGAAACTGCCTTTGCGGGCCCGTAAAATTAAAAATAATATTTCACTCCAACGCTGGCCGACAGCCTGACATTATCGAACTGGGTCTTTATCAGGTAGGTCATACGGGGCTCCAGCGCAATAGCCCAATGCCGGCCGAGGACATACTCGACGTCGCACTGCAACATGAGGCCGTAGACAAACTGGTTGCCGTAAGGCAGGATGTTCCCCTGGCGGGATCGCTGATCGCACTGCTCCCCGCCCAGGAGTATGCCGCCTGTCGGCGACACGATAAACCGGCCCATAGGGATCGCATACTGATAATGCATCACTCCCAGCCACTGCGACGTATGGAACGAGTCGCCCTGCGTCGCGTCATAACGGGTTCGGTCGAGAATCATCCCGGCCCCCAGGATCGAACGTTCCGAAAGATAGCCGCCGATCCGCGCGGTGCCGACGAACCCTCCGACATTGCTTATTCCACCGCTGAGACCAAGAGTCACCTGGCCCTTATACCCGATCTGCGCCCGGGCGCTCATGGCCGCAAGCAACATGACGGCCACCACCAATGCTTTTTTCACCATTTCTTCTATTTTTAAAGTTACGATACATACTGAGTGCGAAAATGCCGACCTCCTCGGCCAGCGTTCCGAACAGCGATAAAAACGCTTTCCCCGTCATATTGCCGAGTTCTGCTCCCGAAGAGAGATACCCCGACAAACCCATCCGAAAAAACCTCATAGCTTACGGGCTTCG
>ERZ791724.459-NODE-459-length-33078-cov-13.486479_pt1 | contig 33078 bp, 29 predicted proteins | sample MGYA00510044_ERZ791724 | MGnify/ENA primary metagenome ERZ791724 (study PRJEB30046, sample SAMN00715140) | human gut metagenome | study: EMG produced TPA metagenomics assembly of the A metagenome-wide association study of gut microbiota in type 2... | reverse complement strand
TTTGAGCTATAGTATATATAAATATTTATTTATATATATACTATAGGGGATTTTTTTCCCCCGAAAATGAAAATGACCCTTAATGACCTTGACCCTTAATGACACGCTAGATGAACGTGTGAATTATATCTGATATAGGTTGTGTGTATTCCTGAATGTATTGGTTATTAGTGTATTATGTGCATTTTATTATATTTCTACTCTAACGTTCTGTGTATAATAATTATCTACATATTAAGTCACTTAAGTTAGCTATTATACTGTTCAATTCTGCATTTTTATCCTTGTTTTATGTTGCTTTTGTTAAAAATATATCATCTCAGAGGCTGTCTTTTATGTCCGAGGAGGGGCATTTTTCACCCTTTGTAGAGGGGTAAAACACCATCCTAACCCTCATAGTTTGCATTTTTTCTTCGAAAACTCACTAAAAAGTACTGATTTTTGCCTCTTTTGGTTTCTGTTTTGGGTAGGTAAGGATAATTTACATTACTCAGACTGATTGTGCTTCTTGCTCCGTTTCATTTAGTGGATTAAAAATCCATAATAGTTCGATCTGTACGGTTGAAAATACCCAATACGCCCTGAAAGGGCAGAAGCTCATAGCCCTGGGCTAAGAGCTTTTGGGCTTTCAGCCCGTCTTATACCACATGTGAATGTTCTGTTTTCTTAACAAAAGTATTCTGAATTGCCCCTAAAGAACTCAATCTTAAAATCACGATTTTTCCCTATGTTTCATCACTTATTTCCAATTTTTACATGAATATGGAGCATTTTTAAACAAAAAAGACCTTGATTGCAGAACGCAACCAAGGTCTTCGGAGATTATATATTTAACCTATTGAAATTTCGCTAGATTAGATCTGCTCGCTCCAGTCCTCCTGGCTCTTACGAACGTAAGTCTGGTAACGGAGCTTAGCCATCTTCTCTGCCTGAGAGAAGAGCTCATCAGCCTCCTTAGGGAATGCCTTCTGTACAGAGAGGTAACGAACCTCACCGAGCAAGAAGTCGCGGAAGTTCTCCCAGTTTGGAGCCTTTGAGTCGAGTGTGAATGGGTTCTTACCCTCATCAGCCAACAGTGGGTTGTAACGCCACAAGTGCCAGTAACCGCACTCAACAGCCAACTCTTCCTCGTGCTGTGAACGACCCATACCGCCCTTACGCTTCAAACCGTGGTTGATACATGGTGCGTAAGCGATGATGAGTGATGGACCTGGATAAGCCTCAGCCTCGCGGATTGCCTTCAATGTCTGAGCATTGTCAGCACCCATAGCTACCTGAGCTACGTAGATGTAACCGTATGTAGTCTGCATCAAACCGAGATCCTTCTTGCGGATACGCTTACCCTGAGCAGCGAACTGTGCGATAGCACCGAGTGGAGTAGACTTAGAAGACTGACCACCAGTGTTAGAGTAAACCTCAGTATCGAGTACCAAGATGTTAACATCCTCACCAGAAGCCAATACGTGGTCGAGACCACCGTAACCGATATCATAAGAAGCACCGTCACCACCGATGATCCACTGTGAACGCTTAACGAGGTAGTGATCCAAAGTCTTGAGCTCCTTGCAGATTGGGCAGCCCTTCTCAGCGCCGGCAGCGATGAGAGGCTTCAACTCTGCAGCAGCCTCCTTAGAACCCTCTGAATCGTTCATGTTAGCAACCCACTTGTCAGCAGCTGCTACGAACTCAGCAGGAACATGCTCCTGAGCCTTAGCCTCTTCAAGCAAGTGAGCGATGCGCTCCTTCATCTTCTTGTTACCCATTACCATACCGAGACCGAATTCGCAGAAGTCCTCGAACAATGAGTTGTCGAATGCAGGACCCTGACCCTTAGCGTTCTTTGTATATGGAGTAGATGGGATAGAAGCTGAGTAGATAGAAGAACAACCAGTAGCGTTAGCAATCATCTGACGATCACCGAAGAGCTGAGAAATCAACTTAACGTATGGAGTCTCACCACAACCAGAGCAAGCACCAGAGAACTCGAACAATGGCTGAGCGAACTGAGAGTTCTTAGGGCTCTGCTTGATGTCTACGAGATCCTGCTTAGAAGCTACCTTGTGTACGAGGTACTCCCAGTTAGCTGCTTCCTTGACCATATCCTCTGCGTCTACGTTGAATGGAACCATTGTCAACGCCTTCTCACCCTTCTTACCTGGGCAGACGTCAGCACAGTTACCACAACCCAAACAGTCGAGTACTGAAGTCTCGATGCGGAAGTGCATTCCAGCCAAAGCCTTAGGTGCCTTAACATCCTGAGTCTCGAGACCCTCGATGCCTGCGAGCTCCTCATCGGTCAATACGAATGGACGGATAGCTGCGTGAGGACAAACGAATGAACACTTGTTACACTGGATACAGTTCTCTACGTTCCATACTGGTACGAATGCCTCAACACCACGCTTCTCGAATGCTGCAGTACCGTTCTGCCATGTACCGTCAACTGTGTTGTGCTTAACGAAGTCAGAAACCTTCAAGAGGTCACCAGCCTGGCCGTTGATAGGACGAACGAGCTCCTTAACGAATGCTGGAGCGTTATCCTCCTTAGCCTCATCGTCAGCGAGGTTAGCCCAAGCTGGATCTACTGTCAACTGCTTGTACTCACCACCACGGTCTACAGCGCCGAAGTTCTTGTCAACAACGTCCTGACCCTTCTTAGAGTAAGACTTAACGATGAATGCCTTCATCTGCTCTACTGCGAGATCCAAAGGAATAACCTCTGTGATACGGAAGAATGCAGACTGGAGGATGGTGTTGGTACGGTTACCGAGACCAATCTCCTGAGCAATCTTAGTTGCGTTGATATAGTAAACAGTGATGTTGTTCTGAGCGAAGTAACGCTTTACCTTGTTAGGGATGAAGTTAACCAACTCCTCACCGTCGAAGATAGTGTTCAACAGGAAGAAACCGTTCTTACGCAAACCACGTGTTACATCGTACATGTGGAGATAAGCCTGTACGTGGCAAGCTACGAAGTTAGGAGTATTTACCTGATAAGCGCTGTGGATAGGGCTGTCGCCGAAACGCAAGTGAGAGCAGGTGAAACCACCAGACTTCTTAGAGTCGTAAGAGAAGTATGCCTGGCAATACTTGTTAGTATTGTTACCGATGATCTGAACTGAGTTCTTGTTAGCACCAACAGTACCGTCAGCACCCAAACCGTAGAACTTAGCCTCGAACAAATCGTCGCCACCCATTGGGATTTCCTCCTCTTCTGGGAGAGAAGTGAATGTAACGTCATCAACGATACCTACAGTGAAGTGGTTCTTTGGCTGTGGCAACTCGAGGTTCTTGAATACAGCAACAATCTTAGCTGGAGTTGTATCAGAAGAACCGAGACCGTAGCGACCGCCAACGATCAATGGCTTGCGCTCGTCGTCGTAGAGAGCTGACTTAACGTCGAGGTACAATGGCTCACCCTCTGCACCTGGCTCCTTAGTACGGTCGAGAACAGCGATACGCTTAACTGTAGCTGGGATTGCCTTCTTCAGGAAGTCAACAGAGAATGGACGGTACAGGTGAACTGCAACCATACCAACCTTCTTGCCCTGCTTGTTCAAGTAGTCGATAGCCTCACGAGCTGGCTCTGTAGCAGAACCCATCAGGATGATGATGTTCTCAGCATCCTCAGCACCATAGTAGTTGAAGAGGTGGTACTCACGGCCAGTGATCTTAGTCATCTCCTGGCAGTACTTCTCTACTACCTCAGGGATTGCATCGTAGTAAGGGTTGCAAGCCTCACGGTGTGTGAAGAATGTCTCTGGGTTCTCAGCGGTACCGCGAGTAACAGGACGCTCAGGAGTCAATGCACGGTTACGGAAGTCCTCGATGAACTCTTCCTTAACCAATGGACGGATGTCTTCCATATCCATCTCCTCGATCTTGTGGTACTCGTGAGAAGTACGGAAACCGTCGAAGAAGTTAATGAAAGGAACCTTTGTCTCCAATGTAGCCAAGTGAGGAACTGCAGAGAGGTCCATAACCTCCTGAACAGAACCTGAGCAGAACATAGCGAAACCTGTCTGGCGGCAAGCCATTACGTCCTGGTGGTCACCGAAGATACAAAGTGAGTGAGAAGCCAATGTACGAGCTGATACGTTGAACACGCAAGGGAGCAACTCACCAGCAATCTTGTACATGTTAGGAATCATCAGCAACAAACCCTGAGAAGCAGTGTAAGTTGAAGTCAAGGCACCAGCCTGGAGAGAACCGTGAACTGCACCGGCAGCACCAGCCTCAGATTCCATTTCCTGGATAGAAACTCGCTGACCGAAAAGGTTCTTACGACCTTTGGCAGCCCATTCATCTACATGCTCCGCCATTGGTGATGATGGAGTAATAGGGTAGATAGCAGCAACCTCAGTAAACATGTAGCTTACATGTGCGGCAGCTGTGTTACCATCACAAGTGATAAATTTTTTCTCTTTAGCCATTTTACTTTTAGATAAAATATTAAAAATGTTTTGTATTTTTATTCCTTTGAACTTTGATAGTTGAATCTGTTTGAGAGTTCAATTTTCAGTTCTGTTTTTGTCTTTCGAATGTTTTTTGCCCATTCCAACGCCATATTAATATAGGAAACCCAGAAGCCATAACGGAATCCTGTTGTCCTTTCCTACCTCGGTATTGTATCGGGCGTAGATGATGTCGGGATTGTTGCGCACCTTGTTTGGAGATTGCGCATCGCAGATTCTGAACTTTTTCACACCATCTACAATGAAGTAGTGGTCCTTGCCGGTCTGGCTTACCTTATGGTCTTTCCAGAGCGAGTTGACGAAGAATGTTTCCATCACCTCCTGCTTGTCTATCTTGATAGGATAGATGGCGTACATCAGGTTGGAGTTGTGCATCATCACCTTGGATGGTTTCTTTGGGAACTCCTGCCCGGTAGGGTAAATCATGTTGATGAGTCGCGCATCAGCAAGATACTTGATGTAGTTCATTACCGTAGCTCTGCTGGTGTTGATCTCTTCGGCAAGCTGGCTCACGTTGGGAGCCTTGGCACCTTCTACAGCTAGCTGATAGAAGAGCCGCTTGATCTTGGTGAGATATTTCAGTTCGATTTGCTTGATGAGGAGGATGTCTACCTCGGTCATCATGTTCATTGTCTTTAGTAGATTCTCTGTGAAGTTGCGGTTCTCCAGGAAGAATGGATAGAATCCATGATGCAAGTAGTCCTGGAAGTATTTCATCGGGCTCACCTTGGGCAGTATCTGCTTGATGATGTGCTCGTGATTGCGCAAGATTTCATCGAGTGTATATGGCTGGAAACTGTTGCCAGTCTGCAGGTTGATAAACTCTCTGAAAGAGAAGCCTCGCAAATTATAGCTTTTCACGATTCCATTGAGCTCAGGATTCTCTTCCTTCAGTCTCATCACGCTGGAACCTGTGAACACGATTCTTAACTCTGGATACAGGTCGTAGCATTTGCGCAGCTCCTTGCTCCAGTCCGACTGCTTGAAGACCTGGTCGATGAGAAGGGTTCTGCCGCCGTGGCGAACAAAGTCACCTGCAAAATCTGCGATTCCTCTGCTTTGAAAATAGAAATTGTTCATATTCACATACAGGCACTTGCGGTCTGTAGGACCAAAGTGCTCCTTGGCATATTGAAGGAGGAATGTAGACTTTCCTACACCGCGTGTTCCCTTTATGCCAATCAAACGGTCGCTCCAGTCGATTTCGTCCATCAGAGTGCGTCTTACTGGTGCGTCCGTATGCTCTACGAGGTATGTATGTGTTCTGAAGAATGCTTCTTCCATGAGTTTATATCGTTTCTAATTGTTTTTACGATGCAAAGGTAATTAAATATTTCTAATTTGCAAACTCTAGATAGCAAAAAGTAACTTTTTTTTCATTATTTAGCACTTGTCTAAGTAAAAATGGGGATTTTCTTCCCTATTTTGCACTTTTCTTTATATCTTTGCACCATGAAGTTACATATTTTCAATCCAGAACATGATTTGGCTTTGGCTGCAAATCTGAAACTGTTCACCGCGCCTCATGCGGGTAGACAACTTAGAAGTGATCTTGCTTTCATTCCGGCTCTTTGGGCGGAAGAGGGCGACCTCGTACTTGTGGATGATATTGATTTTGCGAAGAACAGGGTGCGCCATTTTGGAGCTGAACTGAACAGCAAGGTTGAGTTCATCACCAAGCCTCAGCTGAAGCATCTGCTCAAGACGGAATTTCTGGACAATATTCATCCCTGGGGATGGAACCTATCGCTGAAAGGTGAGTTGGAGCGTTTGGGAATGCCGGAGATTATGTTGCCGACTGATGCTGTATTAAATAAGGTACGCGAGGTGAGCAGCAGGCAATGGGCTGCCCTTCATCTGCAGCGTGGCGTGGAATATGTTACTGAGACGGCTCGCGTCAAAGAACTCATTCTCCAGCACGGCAAAGCTGTTGTCAAGGCTCCCTGGAGCAGTAGCGGGAGGGGAGTGAAATATGTGAGCGCTGAGGACTTCAGAACAGCCGGAGATTATCCTACCTTCGAAAGATGGGTGGCAAACATGATTTATCATCAGGGCGGCGTAACCGTAGAACCCCTATATAATAAGGTGAGAGATTTCGCCATGGAGTTTGAAATGAAAGATGGCAAGGCGCTCTATCGCGGTCTTTCGCTATTCGATACGATCAAGAATGCCTATTCGGGCAATGTGCTCTGCTCTGAAGCCGATAAGGTGGAAATGATGAAACCGCTCATTAGAGAGGCTCAGCTTGCCGGAATCAGACAGCGCATCATCGAGGTAATGGAGCCGGCGCTGAAGGATATTTACAGTGGCCCGTTCGGCGTTGACATGATGATCTGCACGAAAGGGGAGAAGGATGAATTCTGCGAGGCTGTGCTGAATCAGGAAGGTGAGGACGTAAACAGAACCGGACTGGGCGTGGTTCCTTGCATCGAAATCAATCTGCGCAGAACAATGGGACATGTGGCAATCGATCTCTACGAACATCTTGTGGCTAATTCGAGCGATGAGATGAAGACCAATAGGACGAACATCATGCGCGTGGAATATGATGGAAACAGATATCATCTCAGAATAAAGCCTGGCAGACCTTCGGAAGAGGCACCGCTGCATTGATTTTTTGTAAAGAACATAGTTGTTTTTTGTTAAGAAATAGTAAAATCGGCTTTTCCCGTGCAAGGATTAGCCGGTTTTTCATTTTATCTTCAGAACTCACGATTCAGATTCCGATTCGGGAACTGCTTTTTAAAAAGAGGAACAGTCCCTTTGGGTTCAGGAGCGTTGAGTCATTAAAATGAACCAATAAATTAGAGAAATATGTATAAGAAAGTATTTAGTGCAGCTATTTTAGCTTCAGCTGCAATGGCAATGACTTCTTGCAGCTCAAGCAAGAATGCACAGAATGAGAACGCAACAAAGGCTGAGAAGATAACAGAGGCTGCCCGTCCGTCGGCAGATGAGGAAATGGACGAGAGTTATCTTATCCTCTCAGAGGCTCAGCAGAACATTGTGAAGAAGAATAATGATTTCGCTTTCAAACTCTATCAGCAGATTAGCGGCATGGATTCTGAGGTGGTTTCGCCGATGAGCATCGCCTATCTGATGGGAATGCTTGCAAATGGTGCCGACGGCAAGACTCAGCAGGAGATTCTGAAGGCAATCGGTTGCGAGGGCGTGAGCGTAAAGGAACTCAACAACTGTTATAAGGCGCTGATGCTTTCGGCTGGCAAGCTCGACAAGCAGACAACCGTAAACATTGCCAATTTTATCGCCATCAATAAGAATTTCAGATTGAAGAGTGATTTCGCTCACACCGTGGCCGATTCTTATCAGGCTGGTGTTGAGAGCATGGACTTTACCTCTCCTAAATCTGCCACTCGCATTAATGACTGGTGCAAGAAGCAGACTAAAGGCATGATTCCTAGCATCATCGACCAGGTAGACCCTGCAGCCGTTTCTTACCTCCTGAATGCTATTTATTTTAATGGAACCTGGCAGGAGAAGTTTGATGCGAAGAACACCCGCCTCGAGAACTTCAGCGGTTACACCCGCGATATTAAGAAGGTGAACATGATGCACCTGAACAAGAAGTTTGCCTATACAGAAAATGATATGTTGCAGGCTGTAGAGCTGCCATACGGAAATGGAAGTTATCAGATGACCGTTCTTCTTCCTAAGGCTGGCAAGAGCATCAGCAAGGTGATGAAGGAGATGGATGCTGATAAACTTCAGAAGTTGAGTAATGACATGGACCGTTGCCAGGTAGATTTAAAATTCCCTAAGTTTACCACAGAGATGGATTTGTCGCTCAACCAGATTATTAGTAAATTGGGAGCTCCAAGCATCTTCCAGCCAGGCACGGCAGATTTCAGCCGTTTTGCCAATGGCAGCTTCTACGTATCGAAGATGTTGCAGAAGGCAAAGATTGAGGTAAGCGAGCGTGGAACAAAGGCTGCTGCCGTAACAGCTGCTGTGATGCTGACCTCACTGGGTCCTAACGAGATGAAGCGTGTAGAATTTCATGCCAACCGTCCATTCGTTTATTTCATTACCGAACGTAACAGTGGCGCCATTCTCTTCATGGGTCAGTTCCTGGGAGAATAATAACAGAGAATTTGCAGGTTCTTAAAACTAGAAAAGCGAAAGCCAAGTCCGTAATCCGGAATCTGGCTTTCGCTTTTTATTTCGCTTAATTCACTTGTTTACTCCTGAAACTTTTCAATGAACTCATCCTCAGTAATGATTGGAATATTGAGTTCATGGGCTTTCTTGTTCTTCGAACTCTGCGAAGCTGCATCGTTGTTAATCAGGAAGTTAGTACTCTTGCTCACGCTTCCCGTTACCTTGCCGCCCTGGCTTTCAATATAAGCCTTCAGCTCGTTGCGATTCTTGTAATGATGCACATCTCCCGTTACGACGAAAGTCAGCCCCTGGCATTTATTTCCCGTTTCTACAGGCTCCTGCTCCTCGATAATCAGCTCGGATAGCAGATGCTGCACATGCTGGAAATGAACATCATCCTTGAACCAGGCGATAAACTTGGCACTCTTTTCAGGTCCAATACCATCAATGCTTGCAAACTCATCGTCAAACATGCTCAGGCGCGCAGTTTCTATCAGTTCCTTCACCTTGTAACGGCTGAGTAGTTTTTTAGCCACATCGCCGCCGCAGAGCGGAATATTCAAGGCGTAGAGCAGATGACGGCCATCAGTATGGCGGCTCTTCTCAACACTCTCCAGAAGATTGCTTACACTCTTCTTGCCAAATCCTTCGAAACAGGAAATCTCGAATGCATAATTCTTCAGTTTGTAGAAATCTGCATATTCCCTGATAAAACCATGATTGATGAATTTCCAGACAGTCTGTTCTGAGATTCCGTCAATATTGATTCCTTCCTTGCTGACGAAGCGGGCAAATTTCTTAAGTTGTTTGGCTGGGCAGGCTGCATTGGTGCAATGGAGAGTCTTGGTTCCGCTCTCACTCTCGCGCACTACGGCTGGCGCATGGCAAACCGGACATTCGTTGGGAATGACAAAACTCCCCACAACCTCTGTAATATTGATTACCTTCGGGATAATCTTATTGGCCTTGATGACCTGCAGTCTGGTTCCCTTGTCACCAATGCCCAGACGCTCGCATTCGCTTACATTGCAGAGCGAGGCACGCTGCACGGTGGTTCCTTCTAGTTCTACCGGTTTGAAAACAGCTACAGGCGTGATGGTGCTGGCTGCGCACGACCATTCGATGTGGTCGAGTACGGTGTCAGCATGTTCATCTTGCCATTTAAAGGCAAATCCTGCCCTCGTAGCGTGGTGGCCTGTAACCGACCCCGTAGCTGCATAAGCCGTATCATCGTAGCAAATCACCAGTCCGTCTACCGGGAAAGGATTCTTCTTGCTTGTCACCTTCTCCGTAAACTTGTCTATTTCCAGCTGGATATTTTCTGTGGTAGGGTGGTCAATACGCTCACGTTCTACAGGATTCATTCCCAGGTCTTTCAGCATTTGCATGCGTTCGCCCCATGAGGTAAGTTCCCGCTCAGTATAAACCAGGGTGAACGGAATCCATTGGATGTGGCGCTGCTTCACCTCTTCAATATCCTTCAGCGTGAGTGAGCCTGAAGCGAGGTTTCGTGGATTGGCGTAATCGCCTTCGCTTTCGATGATGAACTGTTCGAAATCAGTATACGAAATGACGGCTTCTCCTCTTACTACAAGATGTCCTTTCTCTGAAATGGTACCAGGAATGCCTGAAATGGCTGGAGCCAAATGGGTAATGTTGGTGCCGATGTGTCCGTTACCGCGGGTAACAATCTTGGTGAGTTTTCCGCCGTCATAGGTTACTACGAGGGTCAGTCCGTCCAGTTTCCATGAAATCCAGATAGGGCGGTCTTCTGCCCATTTTACAAGATCACTTACCTGTTTGGTCTTTGCCAGAGAGAGGGCGGCAAATTCATGCTCCTCTTTCTTTCCTACGATAGAATCTTCTGACACGCGATTAGTAGGGGAGTCAGGCAGAATTTCGCCTGTTTCCTCTTCCAATCTCTTGAGCTGGTCGAAAAGGGCATCCCACTCATAGTCGGTCATGAGTTCGCCTTTTCCGTTATAATAACTATCCGAAGCTTGGTTGAGTCTTTCAACCAAGCTCTTCATCTGCAATAGTTTCTCTTCCATAATGAATGTTTGAGGATGTTAATCAAATGTTGTGTTTTTCGATGGCCAGAAATTATTCTGCAGGTTCCATGGCTATGGAGAGTTTTTCAAAGGCGAAACGCTGACCTCTGTTTCCTCCATAGTTTACACGTCCGCAGATGCAGAAACCCATCGAAGACAGAAGGTTAATCATCGGCGTGTTGTCAAAGTTGGTGTCAACCTTGATGCTAGGTATTTTTTCTACCTCGCACATGCTGTTCACCTTACTGATGAAAATACGCGCTAAACCTTCACGCTGGAAACTAGGCAACGTGGCAAAGCGATGTATTACATAATAATCGCCATCAGTAATCCAGTTGCCTACTAATTTCTTATATTTGGGTTCACCATTTAATATGACTGCTCCATAGACAACTACCTCTTCATTTACTGTCAGAACGAAGGCATTGCCATTTTCTATGTCTTTTCTGATGTCTTTTTCTGATGGATATTCCTCAGTCCATTGATGACGTCCCGATTCTATCATACTTTGGCGAGCCTGGTCGATGACTTTCCAGCAAGCAGCAAAGTCCTTTATATACGCCGGTCTGAAGTTTGTCTTCATATTAATTACGCTTTTATTATTCGGGTGCAAAATTAACAAAAAAAAACGAATTAAACTAAAAAACGGAGGAAAAACTTCACTTTTTTTGTTCGTTTTCCTCCGTTTTTCTTGTTTGCTGCTCATTTTGAGCGGTTTTTCCTTTGCTTTTTGCTAGGAAGCCGGGTGAATAAGATTCTACGCCAAACACTTGTCGAGCTCAGCAATGATAGCATCTTTCTGTTCCTTGATATGCTGACCGATGAATACGATTTTTATCATGCGGTCGCCCAATTCCTGATCCCATTCCTTCTGCAGCTGTGGGTTATTCAACAAGACCTGGGCGAGTTCGTCTTTCGGCATGGTAGCCAACCATTGGCCAGCCTGCTTTACAGTCTTCTGCTTGCCTGCCTGTTCGAACACGTAGCACATGTCGCGCTCATCATCGAAATAGCAGATCCCCTTGGCGCGAACCACGTCTCTAGGCCATTTTCTTGCGACGAAATCATCGAAGAGACCCAGGTCGAAAGGCTTGCGGCGATAGTAAACGAAGGTGCCGATTCCGTATTCCTCAACTTCTCCGCCTTCATGATCATGGTCATGGTCGTGATGATGATGATGATGATGTTCATGCTCGTGGTCATGGTGGTCATGATGATGATGCTCATGTTCGTCTTCCTCGTCTTCCTCGTCATGATCGTGATGATGTTCATGTGCTTCTTCTACATCATCTTCTTCATACTCTTCGTTTCTTTCTGATTCAATCTCCTGAATCCAACCGGCTGAAGTGGCTACGGTTTCCCAATCAAACTTCTTGGTGTTGACGATCAGATTCAAGTCAACGTCACCATAGTTGCATTCAAAGATTTCTGCCTTAGGCTGGATGGCACGGATAATCTGCTTAAGGTGCTCCAGTTCCTTAGGTTCAACCTCTGCAGCCTTGTTCAGAAGAATGATGTTGCAGAACTCAATCTGCTGGATGACGAGCGAAGCTAGATCTTCCTCATCTATATTCTTCTTCATCAGGTCGCTGCCGTTGGAGAATTCATCCTTCATGCGCAAAGCATCTACTACGGTAACGATGCTGTCAAGGCGCAGAATGCCATTCGCGATGTACTGAGGACCGAGGGATGGGATAGAGCAGATGGTCTGTGCAATAGGAGCAGGCTCGCAGATTCCGGAAGCCTCGATGACAATGTAATCGAAACGCTTCATGTCTACGATTTCCTTGAGCTGTTCTACCAGGTCCATCTTCAATGTGCAGCAGATGCAACCATTCTGGAGAGAAACGAGCGAATCATCTTTCTGACCTACTACGCCACCTTTTTCTATAAGGGCTGCATCAATATTGACTTCACCAATATCGTTGACGATGACGGCAAATTTAATACCTTTTTCGTTAGCTAAAATCTTGTTGAGAAGGGTTGTCTTTCCACTACCCAGGTAGCCTGTCAAAAGCAATACAGGCACTTCCTTCTTTGCGTTCATATTAAAATATTTTAATGTTATACTTCTTAGACCCAGTCTGCTGATAATGCTGCTTTCTCGGGCAGCTGTCATCTGGCAGCCTGACGGTTTTGCGAAACTGCAAAGATTGTGCCACACCTTATTTTTTGCCATCTTTTTTTCCTACACCCCTTTTTTGTCAGTTATCTTGTGTTATTTTTAGGTTATATTTCATGTTTTTCTCATTTTTCTTTGGTGGTTTCAACTAGAAATAGTATATTTGCAGAGAAAATCTGTTTCAAACAGCACATAAACTTAATGAATAAACATAATATACATAAGTTAAGATGAAAAAGTTTAAGGTTTTAGTTCTGACGGTTGTGGCAGTCCTTGCGCTGTCATCTTGCGGCACTACTCAGACGGTGCCTCTGACCGGTCGCACTCATCGCATCTCTGTATCCGATAAGCAGGTTCTCAGTCTGTCTAATCAGGAATACACAAAGTACATGGCTTCTGCCAAGAAGTCGACCAATGCAGCCAATACGGCGATGGTTCAGCGAGTAGGAAAAAGACTTGCCAATGCTGTTGAACTCTATTTGAAGCAGAACGGATTTGAAGCTGATGTGAAGAATTATTCATGGGAATTCAACCTGGTACAAGATAAGTCAGCCAATGCATTCTGTATGCCTGGCGGTAAAATCGTGGTTTATGAAGGACTTTTGCCTTACACTCAGAATGAAACCGGTTTGGCAATCGTTTTGGGTCACGAAATAGCTCATGCTGTGGCTAAACATAGTGCTGAGCAGCTCACCAAACAGCAGAATCAGCAAACCGGTACAAGCATCCTGGGAACTGTGTTGAACCAGACAGTCGGTAATGGTGTAGGTAATGTGGCAAGTGCAGTTGCCGGACGGTATTTCTCATTCCGCAATCTGAAGTATTCCCGTGATAATGAAACCGAGGCAGATTACATGGGGCTTATCTTCGCTGCCATGGCTGGTTACGATCCTCAGCAGGCCATTCCTTTCTGGCAGCGAATGTCGCAGGGCTCTAGCAGCAATCAGAGTGATATTTTCAGTGATCACCCTTCAGACACCAAGCGTATTGCTGCCTTGCAGAAGGAAATGCCTACTGCGCTGAAGTATTATAAACCTCAGACAACTTATAAGGTAGGTTCTACGAGCAAGACTTCTACAACCAAGAAGACCAGTAGCAAAAAGAAGACTATAACCCGCAGAAAATAAGGAATTTTCCAAATCTCTCGAATCTGAAGAATCAAATTAAAATAGTTAAGTATGGAGTATTTATCTCATAACCTTTGGCTGGTATGGACGTCGGTGATGTTCATCTGCCTCATCTTAGAGTTGTCTTCCGGCGATTTCTATGTTACTTGTTTTGCCATTGGTGCGCTCATCAGCATTCCTGTGGCATTAGTAGGAGCACCTTTCTGGATGCAGGTAGTGGTTTGGGCTATCTGCTCTATGCTTAGCATCTGGTTGGTTCGTCCGCATCTGCTGAAATCGCTACACAAGGGTGGGGAAGACCGCCGCAGTAACGCCGATGCGCTGGCAGGACAGATAGGGGAAGTGACTGAGATGATTCCTGCCGGAGGATACGGCAGGGTAAAGCTGGATGGAGATGATTGGAAAGCGGAAGCTCCACATCTTGCCGAACCGCTTGCTGTAGGCGATATGGTTCGAATCTTAGGTCACGAATCTATCATCCTCAAGGTAGAAAAAGTTTAGGTAGGAAAAGTTTAGAGTCAACATTATTCACTTAATCGTATAAACATCATGAACATAGGAATTTATGTGCTGGTGGCTCTAGTAGCACTTGCACTCGTAGTGGTTAAGAAAACCATCGTTATCATCCCTCAGAGTGAGACGAAAATCATAGAGCGTCTCGGACGATATTTTGCTACGCTCAAGCCGGGTATTAATGTCATCATTCCTTTCATTGACCATGCCAAGGATATTGTGTCTATGAGAAACGGAAGATACGTTTATACAAACAGCATCGACCTTCGTGAACAGGTCTACGATTTCGACCGTCAGAACGTAATCACTAAGGATAATATCCAGATGCAGATAAATGCGTTGCTCTATTTCCAGATTGTGGACCCATTCAAGAGTGTGTATGAAATCAACAATCTGCCAAATGCCATAGAGAAACTGACCCAAACTACCTTGCGTAATATAATAGGTGAGATGGAACTTGACCAGACTCTTACCTCCCGCGATACGATTAACACCAAACTCCGTGCTGTTTTGGATGATGCAACCAATAAGTGGGGAATCAAGGTAAACCGAGTAGAGTTGCAGGATATTACACCTCCAGAGAGTGTGCTCCAGGCGATGGAAAAGCAGATGCAGGCTGAACGCAACAAGCGTGCTACCATCCTGACTTCTGAAGGTGAGAAGGAAAAGCAGCGCCTGCTCTCAGAAGGTGAGAAGGCTGCCATCGTGAACAAGGCTGAGGCTGCCAAACAGCAGGCTATCCTAAATGCAGAAGGTGAGGCTACTGCCCGCATCCGTAAGGCTGAGGCCGAGGCTATTGCCATTCAGAAGATTACGGAAGCTGTAGGACAGAGTACGAATCCAGCCAACTATCTCCTGGCCCAGAAATACATCAGTATGATGCAGGAAGTAGCACAGGGTAAGGATAATAAGGTGGTTTATCTGCCATACGAGGCAACCAATCTCTTGGGCTCTATAGGAGGAATCAAAGACCTTTTCAAGGGATAAAGACCTCTGAGTCGATGGATAATGCCCTTTGATTCAAGAAATAAAGCACTCAGACATCAGTAAACTGTAACTTCAGTAAATATATAAAACAGGATAAAAATGAAGAAAATCTGTATCATTGCAGGTGCAAGACCTAACTTTATCAAGGTTGCGCCCGTAATTAGAGCAATTCGTAATGCTCAGGAAGCTGGTAACGAAATCAGCTATCAGTTGGTTTACACAGGAAAAGAGGATGACCCGACACTGGAATCTTCTCTTTTCGATGACTTAGGCATTCAGAAACCGGATGCTTATCTCGGCGTAGACTGTCCAAACATGAACGAACTTACCGGACAGGTGATGGGTCAGTTTGAGCGCTATCTGCAGCAGAATGCTACAGATGTTGTCATTGTGGTTGATGATCTGGCTTCAACCATGGCTGTGGCTATTGTTACCAAGAAGCAGGGTGTGCAGCTTGCTCATATTGCAGCAGGAACCCGCAGTTTTGACATTACCATGCCAAAGGAAATCAACCGTCTGGTGATTGATGGCTTGTCAGATATTCTCTTTACCGCTGGCATTTCAAACAATAGCATCGCCAACAAGGAAGGTGCAGAATTGTCTAAGGTTTACATGGTAGGAAATGTGCTTATTGACAACATCCGCTTCCTTCAGTCTAAAATGCAGCGTCCTGAAGTCATGGACGAGTTTCATCTGAAAGAAGGCGAATATATGGTTCTGACCTTGAACCGCAAGGCCATCGTCAATAACATTGATGAGATGAAATCACTCATTTCTGTCATAGATGAAGAGGCGCGCCAGGCTGGAGTGAAGGTGATTGCTCCGCTTCGAGGTAAAGCCTTGGGCTTCGTGCTCGCATTCAAGGCTTATCAGGAAGAGAGTAATCATCAGAGTGGAATCCAGGTGGTTCAGCCGCTCGATTATCTGTCGTTTGCTTATCTTACAGCTCACGCCAAAGGTGTGATTACCGATTCGGGTAATGTGGCTGAAGAAGCTACCTTCAATGGGGTTCCTTGCATTACGCTCAACAGCTATACTGAGCATATTGAAACTGTAAAGGTGGGTACAAACGAACTGGTTGCTGAAGATCCGGAGTTACTGAAGCAAACTATGCAGAAACTTCTGAAGGGTGAATGGAAGAAAGCGGGCATTCCTGACAGATGGGATGGCCGCTCAGCAGAAAGAATAGTCCAGATTCTCGCTGAATAGAATCTTAACTCATAGGTATAATCTCATGGAGAGAGATAATTCTATGTAAACTGATTCTTTTCAGAATAAACTTAGAGGTTCACTTCAATATGATTATATTGAAAAGTGAACCTCTTTCTTTTTATGCTTTATCTTTTTCTTAACTTAAAACCATCCTTTTCCTTAATCCTTTTCAGGCACCTTTGGCACAGGATAGTCGTATTGCTTGAAATAGGCTGGCGTCTTATTATCATACCATACTCCTTCTACGTTTAAGCCGATAGAGAAAGTCTTTTTTGAATTAGTGTATCTTACACCGGCTCCTAAAACGTTGGCGCCAGGTACTCCCATTCCGTAGCCACCCGGCATGATTCCTCTTCCCATACCCCAAGGATACATTCCGTAGCCCCAAGGCGAATAGCCGTATGGACCATAGCCATAACCGCCATAACGGCCGTAAAGAGAATTGTAATTGTTGGCTACACTAAACTGACCGTAAACGTAAGCCTCCCAATGCTCATTAAACTGGTAGCCCAGAATGCCGTAGACTCCACCGTCATGATAACTGTCTCCACCATAGTTTACGTTGTTGATATAAGTGCCCAGAGCCAACCAGAGTTTGTTGTCTTTGGTGAGTGGCGTTAGGTAGGTTGCATCGATGGTCTGAGTGAAACCGCCTCTGTGAGGCACATTCTTGCCGAATGTGGCAAAGGCAGAAAGATCTACCGAGAGATTCAATCCCTTGTGCAGCCCCCAGCCATAGCCCAACGGATAACTCAAGCCGTTGGTAAGGTTGGAGATGGGATTATTATAATAGGTGCTGTCTAGCGAAGCATCACCCAGCAATCCGTTTTTGCCGGGAGTTTCTCTTTTATCTGATAGTCGGGCAGGAGTCATATATGCATTCTTCACCGGTTTTCCCTGATAAATCATAGGTTTTCCTGCCTGGTAAACCGTATCGCCAGGCAGCAACCATTCTTCACGCGGACTGTCCGGACTGTGCAACGGTCCGAAGCTTACCTGTTGCTGTGCACTTGCTTCTGTAGTGAGGAATGTGCAAAAAGCGATGATAATATTTATTTTTTTCTTCATAATTGATTGCATTTTCTGTCTTCTGATGCAAAGATATGAAGAATGTATGAAACAAAGTAACTTTTCCCGCATAAAAAATCAATTTTTTAGAATAAAATCATTATCTTTGCATCCGATAACATAAATAGATGTAAAATTATACAAAAATATGAAGAAGATCATCAGATTATTGACACTTGCTCTTCTTACGGTGCCTGTTACGACATTCGCTCAGAGTGAAGGCAATCAGAACACATCAGAACCAGCCGGAAAAGTTGTGGCGTCTAAGCCCGATTCTCTGCTCGACTGGGAAACACCGCACGATCCAACTTGCCCTCAGGTGTTGCTGGAAACTACGATGGGCAACATACTCGTGGCTCTCTACAACGATACTCCCAAGCATCGGGATAATTTCCTGAAACTTGTCAATTCGGGCTATTATGACGGTTGCATCTTTCAGCGTGTCATCAAGAATTTCATGATTCAGGGTGGCGATTATTCATGCAGAAAGGTGAATATGGAAAAGCCGCAGAAGTTTGATGTAAACTATACGGTTCCGGCAGAAATCATCTATCCTAAATATTATCATAAGCGCGGACAGCTCTGTGCTGCTCGCGAAGGAGATGATGAAAATCCGACCAAAGCTTCGGCGCCTACTGATTTCTACATCACCTGGGGCAGAAATTTTTCTCCACGGCAGATGGAATATTATGTAGAAAAACTGAAACGGGACGGCAAGTATTACGCCATTCCTTCAGAACAGTTGCAGAAGGGCTACATCAAGCATGGTGGTGTTCCTCACCTTGACAACGGCTACACTGTATTCGGAGAGGTACTTGAAGGCATGGATGTGGTTGATAAGATTCAGAATGTGGCTACCGATAAGGCGAACAACGACAGACCTCTCACGGATGTCATCATCCTGAAAGCCAAGCAGATGAAGTAACTTTCGGATGGTAAACTGAAGAAATAAGTAACTGAGCCCATTAAAAGGGAAAAATCGATAAGTAAAAATATAAAATACGAGAAAAATGAAATCATTAAAGGAATTATATAGAGTAGGTAAGGGACCATCGAGCAGTCATACGATGGGGCCTCAGCGTGCTGCCAAACTTTTTCTGGAGCGTTGCCCTAACGCTTCTTATTATGAAGTAACCCTCTATGGAAGTCTGGCTGCTACAGGTAAGGGACACATGACTGATGTGGCAATAGAAGAAGTGCTCAGACCTCATAAAACTGTGAATATTATCTGGCAGCCACAGACTTTCCTGCCTTATCATCCCAACGGAATGAAATTTGTGGGCAAGGATCTGAACGGCGATATTATTGATGAATGGACCGTTTACAGCATTGGTGGTGGAGCCATATCAGATGGTACTGCCGGCAACGAAGAGCTGGGCGCCAAGGATGTTTATGATCTGAACAAGCTCGCCGACATCAAGCAATGGTGCTATGATAACGGACGCTCATTCTGGGAGTATGTTGAGAAATGCGAATCGGAAGATATCTGGGATTATCTCGACATGGTTTGGCAAACGATGAAGCAGAGCATCAGGAATGGTTTGGACCATGAAGGTGTTTTGCCTGGTCCGCTGAAGCTACAGCGTAAGGCTGCCACCTATTTTATAAAGGCGAAGGGTTATCGTGCTTCCCTGCAGAGCCGCGGCTTGGTTTATGCTTATGCGCTGGCTGTGAGCGAAGAGAATGCTTCGGGTGGCACCATCGTTACAGCTCCTACCTGTGGCGCCTGTGGTGTATTGCCAGCTGTACTCTACCACATGTTTACTTCTCATGATATGAGTGAACAGCGCATCTTGAGAGCCTTGGCTACAGCCGGATTGGTGGGCAACATCGTAAAGCAGAATGCTTCTATCAGTGGTGCTGATGTAGGTTGCCAGGGCGAGGTAGGTGTTGCCTGCGCCATGGCTTCGGCTGCAGCCTGTCAGCTTTTCGGAGGCAGTCCGGCTCAGGTAGAATATGCTGCCGAAATGGGATTGGAGCATCATCTCGGAATGACCTGCGACCCGGTTTGCGGACTGGTTCAGATTCCTTGCATCGAGCGAAATGCCTTTGCTGCCGCCCGAGCTTTGGATGCAGACCTCTACGCTTCCTTCTCAGATGGCCATCATACCGTATCTTTCGACCGTGTCGTTGAAGTAATGCGACAGACGGGGCATGACCTACCTTCGCTTTACAAGGAAACAAGCGAAGGCGGTTTGGCAAAGGGATTTCCAAGAGACATTTAGTCATAAAATGCTTCGCTGAATCATAAAATGTTTTTCAGCTATTTTATTCTGTTTGGTAAGAGGGCTTTTATTTTGGCACGCTATTTGTAAGCCCCCTTGCCAAATATTAAATAGTAAATACGAATAAAAACATTTTATATTATGGCACAGAAAGGTAATATTGGTGTAACGACAGAGAACATTTTCCCTGTCATCAAGAAATTCTTATATTCAGATCACGACATCTTCCTCCGCGAGATGGTTTCAAACGCCGTAGATGCTACACAGAAGTTGAAGACTCTTGCAGCTCAGGGCGATTTCAAGGGCGAGATAGGCGACACAACCGTTCGTATCTCTCTCGATGAGAAGGCTGGAACCTTGACTATCAGCGACCATGGTATAGGTATGACTGAGGAGGAAATCGATAAATATATCAACCAGATTGCATTCTCAGGCGTAACTGACTTCCTCGACAAGTATAAGGAGAATGCAAACGCCATCATCGGCCACTTCGGTCTCGGCTTCTATTCTTCTTTCATGGTAGCCAGCAAGGTAGAAATCATCACTAAGAGCTACAAAGAGGGAAGCAAGGCTGTAAAGTGGAGCTGCGATGGTTCACCTGCTTTCGAAATCGAAGATGCAGACAAGGCTGAGCGTGGTTCAGACATCATCCTCCATATTGCTGATGATTGCAAGGAATTCCTGCAGAAGAACAAGATTGAGGAACTTCTGAACAAGTACTGCAAGTTTATGGCAGTGCCTGTTGCTTTCGGCAAGAAGACCGAATGGAAGGACGGCAAGAATGTGGAGACTGATGAGGATAACATTATTAATAATGTGGAGCCTCTCTGGACCAAGGCTCCTAGCACACTGAAGGATGAGGACTACAAGAAGTTCTATCACACCCTTTATCCGATGCAGGACGACCCGTTGTTCTGGATTCATCTGAATGTAGACTTCCCATTCAATCTCACGGGTATTCTCTACTTCCCACGCATCAAGAGCAGCATCGACATGCAGCGCAACAAGATTCAGCTCTATTGCAACCAGGTGTTCGTAACCGACCAGGTAGAAGGCATTGTACCAGAATTCCTCACATTGCTTCATGGTGTAATCGATTCACCGGACATTCCGCTGAATGTAAGCCGCAGTTACCTGCAGAGCGACAGCAACGTGAAGAAGATTTCTACCTACATCACCAAGAAGGTAGCCGATCGTTTGAACTCTATCTTCAAGGAGAACCGCAAGGAGTTTGAAGAGAAATGGGATGACCTCAAGATCTTCATCAACTACGGAATGCTCTCTCAGGAAGATTTCTACGAGCGTGCAAAGGACTTCGCACTTCTGAAAGATGTTGAGGGCAAGTACTTTACTTTCGAGGAGTACAAGACGCTGATTAAGGACAACCAGACCGATAAGGACGGCAACCTGGTTTATCTCTATGCAAACAATAAGGAAGAGCAGTATTCTTATATCGAGGCAGCCAAGCAGAAGGGTTATTCTGTACTCCTGATGGAGGGTCAGCTCGATACGCCGATGGTAAACATGCTGGAGCAGAAGCTGGAGAAGAGCCGCTTTACACGTGTTGACGCCGACATCATTGACCGTCTCATTGTGAAGGAAGATGCTAAGAAGACCGATTTGAGCAAAGAGCAGTCTGACAACTTGACAGAAGTATTCCGCTCTCAGATGCCTCAGCTTGACAAGACAGAATTCTTTGTTGAGATTCAGGCTTTGGGCGAACAGAACCAGCCAGTGCTCATCACTCAGAACGAGTACATGCGCCGTATGAAGGCGATGAGCCAGTTTCAGGCAGGCATGAACTTCTACGGTCAGATGCCAGACAGCTACAACATAGTACTGAACTCAGACCATGCTCTGGTAAAGAAGGTAATGGAAGATGCTGAGGCCAACACTGCTGAAACATTGAAGCCGATCCTTGCAGAAATCAAGGGTCAGGAAGCTCGCCTTGCCGTACTCCATCAGGAACAGAACAAGAAGAAGCCTGAAGAGATTACCCAGCAGGAGAAGGATGATGTTCACAACACAGAGAAGGCCATCAACGATGAGAAGGCTAAGCGCAACGAAATCATCTCGGGTTATGCTAAGAACAACAACATTGTTCACCAGCTCATCGACCTTGCTCTGCTTCAGAATGGTATGTTGAAGGGTGCTTCGCTCGACGCATTCCTCAAGAGAAGCGTTGACATGATTAAGTAATCCAACCTGTAAAAAGGTTTGAATTAAGAAATAAAACTTTGCGATGCGTAACATTTCATGTTACAAATTGTTTCTATCATATGTGCTAAATGTTTCAAAACGAACATTTAGCACATTTTTTTTCGCTTTCCTTTGGTGGCTTTCCTTTTTTTTATTACCTTTGCAATATCGATAAACGAAAAACATGATTAAAAAAATCGCCATCATGGAACAAACAAATTCAAATTACAGCATTATTGCTGATTATTACTCTGAACACTACAACGAGCTGAAGTTGTATGTCATGTCCCGTTCGCTTCCGGCAGACGAGGCTGAAGACATCGTGCAGAATACTTTTGTGCGATTACTTCGAGGCGATAAGATGATTACGCCTGTAACCTTACCTTGTTTTGTATACACCATTGCCAAGAATCTGATTATCGATTATTACCGGCGCAAGCATAAGATTGAGGAGTATGAACACTTCCTGGGAGCTAGTGACTGGATGGGAAGATATGATGTTGATGGCGAATCAGTTTTCTCTGCCCAGCAGACCAACGAGATTCTGGAGCGTGGCATTGCCCGGCTCACAGAGAAGAGAAGCAAGGTTTACCGCCTGAATCTCTTCGAAGGAATGCAGGTGAGCGAGATTGCCAAAAGTCTGAACCTCGGATATAAAGCGGCTGAGAATCGTCTGACTCTGGCTAGAAAAGAAATAAGAGATTATATGAAAAAAGAGTTGGCTAGTTAAAAGTGCTAGTCAACTCTTTCTGTTTATTCTTACTGCCTTGCTGAAAGGCAATTCTTAACTATTTTTTCAGTTTTCCTTAAACCCGATAACTCTTGTCAAACCTTTATCAAGATAAAAAGTTTGGGTTACTTCCTGCTTCTCGCCCTGATGGTTGGTCAGCTTGTATGTAGTCCTTAAATATAATAAGGTGTCGGGATAAGCTGCATCATTATAATTAATATTCTTCTTGACGTAAGGCAGTTTGCTGACATTTTGTCGCATCACCTTCATCTGGTCGAAACTGATCATGGCGGTAGGAGTGAGGCGGGAGAACCGCTCATAGCTGCAGTCCTGATCAACGAGGTTTTCATTAAGAAAATCCTTGACCAGAGATTGAGCCTTGTGCTGATCGCCACACGAGGTGAACATCAGCACAAGTCCTGAAACCATGACAAACATCATTTTCTTTATCATAGACATCTTCTTTTTTATTAAGCCGCGCTGCTTTTATTAAGCTCGTTGTTTTATTTAGCACGCTTGCTTATTTAGCCACGCTGCGGAGAATCTCCAGCAAGTGATCCCAAACCATCTCTACAGTAGGAATAAGAAGAGCCTCGTCTGGGGTGTGAACATTGCGAAGGGTAGGACCGAAACTTACCATATCGAGCTCAGGATAACGCTCAGAGAAAAGACCACACTCCAAACCGGCATGAATACCCTTTACCAATGGCTTTTTGCCGAAGAGTTTTTCGTAAGCCTTCACAGCCAGGTCGGTAAGTTCGCTGTTGGCGCGCATCTTCCAGGCAGGATACTTGTCACCTACAGTTACCTCGGCGCCAGCCAGAAGGAAGGCAGCCTTTACGGTGTTGGTCATGTTCTCCAGATTGCTCATCACGTTACTTCGCTGAGAAGCTACGATGTTGATGCTGCTTTCATCGGTCGTCACGCTTGCCACATTGCTTGAGGTTTCTACCATCCAGGCAATCGCCTCATCCTGACAGGTAGTAAGCGGACCGTTGTCTACAGCCTGGAGAGCCATTACGAACTTGTCAGCTACAGCTTTCTCGATGACAGGTGCAGCATCGGTGCTGCTCATATTGAACAGCATAGCCTGTTCGGTTACGTGGAATTCATCTTCTACTTCTGATGCAAAGATGTTCCAGTCGGCACGAACCTGTTCCTTATCAGCATTTTTGACGGCGAAAACAATCTTTCCGTCGCGAGGAATCGCATTGTGCATTTTGCCGCTGTTGAAGCTTACGAGGCGCAGACTTCCATCCAGTTTCTCATTTTCGAGAAAGAGGAAGCGGGCAAGAATCTTGATGGCATTGGCGCGCTTCTTGTTGATGTCATCGCCCGAGTGACCACCGTTGAGACCCTTCAGCGAAGCTTCCATGAAGAAATAACCCGCAGGAGCCTCTTCGCGTGAGAAGTGGAAAGTGGCATGGGTTGTCTGACCACCGGCGCAGGATACGAAGATTTCGCCCTCATCCTCTGAGTCAAGATTGATGAGCATCTTTCCGGTCATAAAGCCCGCCTTCATGCCGTGAGCACCGGTCAGTCCGGTTTCTTCATCACGTGTAAAGACACACTCGATAGGACCATGCTCAATATCGTTGCTTGCCAGGATAGCCAGCTCGATGGCGCAGCCTATACCGTCGTCAGCACCCAATGTAGTGCCTTTTGCCTTAAGCCATTCTCCGTCTACGTAAGTCTGGATGGCGTCTTTGTGGAAATCGAAATCAACATCTACCAGTTTATCGCAAACCATGTCCATGTGGCTCTGCAGGATGATGGTTTCAGCATGCTCGTAGCCTGGAGTGGCAGCTTTACGGATGAGCACATTACCGGTTTCATCTACCAGCGTTTCGAGCTGATGAGCCTCTCCGAAAGATTTCAAAAACTCAATCATGTTCTCCTCGTGCTTGGAAGGACGAGGTATTTCGTTGATTTTTGCGAACTGCTCGAACACGAGAGCAGGCTTCAATTCACTTTTATTCATTTATTTTCTATTATTTTGTTTTGATAAAACATTTATTTCTGCTATTTTGTTTTGGTTATTCCCAAAAAAATAGTACCTTTGCACCCAAAAGTGCACTAAGGCACTGCAAAGGTAATAAAAATGATAAAATTAATGTTATTAAGCGTGTTAATAATTGCTATCTGCATGGCATTATTTTGCGTAAAGGTGATTTTTAAGAAGAACGGCAAGTTCTCTTCCCAGCATGTGCACGACAATCCAGGCTTGCGCAAGCAGGGCATTCATTGTGTGGTGGATCAGGACCGCGAGGCAAGGGAAGCCAACAAGGCTTATTAGAAAATAGTAATAATATAATATGATAGAAAAAATGAGAAAGAACATTTTGAGTTCAGTGGCAATTGCAGCTGTTGCTGCCCTGTCATTGGCATCATGCAACAAATCTCAGCCTCAGGTAGAGGCTAAGTCAGAGAGCAAGGCTCCTGCTGAATTGAAGATTGCTTATGTAGAGGTAGACTCTATCATGACTCAGTATACCTTTGCTAAGGAGTATTCTTCTATCTTGGAGAAGAAGGGTCAGAACATTCAGGCTACTATTGCGCAGAAGGGCCAGCAGCTCCAGGCTGCAGCCGCTAATTTCCAGCAGAAGATTCAGCAGAATGCTTACACCCGCGAGCAGGCTGAGGCTATCCAGGCTGGACTGCAGAAGCAGAACAACGACCTGCAGGGCTTGCAGCAGCGCTTGAGCAACGAGTTTGCTGCTGAGCAGGAGAAGTACAACAAGGCGCTCCACGACAGCATTGCCAACTATCTTGCCCGCTACAACAAGGACAAGAAGTACAGCATCATCTTCTCTAAGAGCGGCGATAACCTGCTCTATGCTGACAAGGCTTACGATATTACAAAAGAGGTGATTTCCGGCTTGAACAAGGCTTACAAGGGAAAGCTGAAGAAAGAGGAGGCTGCTCCTGCTAAAAAGTAAGAGAAATGCTTCGTAAGGAAAGATACGATTTTATATTGAATCATTTCAGAAGTGCGCTGCCGAATGTAACTACCGAGTTGCAGTTCGGTAGCGCATTTCAGCTTCTGGTGGCTACCTTGCTTTCTGCGCAATGCACCGACAAGCGTATCAACATGGTTACGCCTGGTCTCTTTGCCCGTTATCCTGATGCACAGCACATGGCACAGGCGAGCGAGGAAGATATTTATGAGTTGATCAGTTCGGTGAGTTATCCGAATGCCAAGGCGAAGCATCTTGCTGAAATGTCTCGCCAGCTGGTTGAGATGTTCGGAGGTGAGGTGCCTGAGGCTGCGGATGATTTGGAGAAGTTGGCAGGAGTGGGGCGCAAGACTGCGAATGTGATTCGTGCCGTATGGTTCGGTCATGCTACGATGGCGGTGGATACGCATGTTTACCGTGTGAGTCATCGTATGGGGTTGGTGCCGAAAACGGCAGATACGCCCCGAAAAGTAGAAGATTATCTGATGAAACACATTCCGGCTGAGGATATTCCGAATGCGCATCATTGGATTCTGCTGCATGGCAGATATATTTGCAAGAGTACGAAGCCGCTCTGCGATAAATGCTTTTTTAATGAATATTGCCCAAAACTATTAAAGGACAGTAAGCTTTAGAAATAGTTAATAGTTTATAGTTTATAGCGGCTTCGCCGCATAGCAAACTAGCTTAAAGTAGAGGGAAGCTGATAAAAAATAATAGTTTATAGTAAATAAGAACTCTGCTTGTCGCAAGAAAGCCCTATTTACTATAAACTATTAACTATTAACTGATTCTGACTGTTTTATTCAAGAGATAGTTATCCAGAATCACCATGGCAGCCATGGCTTCAACCACCGGCACGGCTCTTGGCAAAACGCAAGGATCATGACGGCCGCGGGCAGTCAGCGTAGTGGCATTTCCTTCCAAATCTACCGTATTCTGCTCCATCAGCAGAGTAGCCACCGGCTTAAAGGCAACACGGAAATAGATATCCTGGCCGTTGCTCAAACCGCCCTGTATTCCTCCGCTATGATTGCTCTTTGTTGTAATACGGGCAGCAACATCCTGATTCACAGCAGCATCTTCTGGCGTCTCTGCAGCATCAGCCTTCGGGATAAAGACATCATTCTGCTCACTTCCGCGGGCAGTAACTCCGGCAAATCCCTCGCCATATTCAAAACCCTTCACGGCGTTAATGCCAAGCATGGCAGCACCCAGTTGGGCATGAAGCTTGTCAAACTCAGGCTCGCCCAATCCTACCGGGCACCCCTTGATGACGCAAGTGATGATTCCGCCAATCGTATCGCCGTCAGCCTTAACCTGGGCGATGAGATCTTCCATTTCCTTCGCCTTCCGCTGGTCAGGACAGCGCACCGGATTATCTTCTATGGTGTTAAGGTCATACAGATGATAATCTTTCTCCAGCGCGATGCTGCCCACCTGCGATGTATAGGCCGTGATGCTGATGCCCAACTGTCGCAAGGCAAGTTTAGCCAAAGCTCCGCCTACGCATCGGGCAATGGTGATGCGGGCTGAAGAACGGCCGCCGCCACGATGATCGCGTACGCCATACTTCTCGTGATAGGTGAAATCTGCGTGAGAAGGGCGGAAGAGACAGCGCATGTTCTCATAGTCCTGAGAATGCTGGTTCTGGTTACGCACCTCAAAACCGATAGGGGTTCCTGTTGATTTGCCTTCGAACACACCACTCAGAAACTCTACCTTGTCAGCTTCCTTTCTGGCCGTAGTGATGTGGCTCTGTCCTGGGCGTCGGCGGTTCAGCTCGCTCTGGATAAAGTCCATGTCGATTTCTATGCCTGCAGGAAATCCGTCAATAACGCCTCCTACAGCTATTCCATGACTCTCTCCAAATGTAGTGAGAGTGAAAAGATTGCCAAATGTATTCCTCATTACCTTATATAATATAATACAAGTTCAGTTGATATGAAGGAGGGTGTGCCATAAGTCCATTACAGAGACTTATGATACACCCACTATCGTTTATTCTCTTGTTTGTTACTTGTTGCAGCCGCCTTCGCAACCACCCTCGCAGTTGCCATCCTTGCAGTCGCCGCCGCAGTTGTCGCAGCCACCTGAGCAGCCGCCACCTTCACCGCTTATCATCTGAGCCATCTTGGCAATCTCTTCGGCAGTAGCTTCGCGGCTCTCGAGAATCTGACCGCAGAAGTTGAGCTTCAAGCCAGCCAATGGGTGGTTCAGGTCGCAGGTTACCTTTGTATCGCTGATGTTCTTCACTACTGCGTTGAAGTGGTTGCCATCCTCGTTCTGCAATGGGATGATAGCGCCTACCTGTACGTGCTGTGCATCAAACTGGCCGTTGACGGTAAAAATCTGCTTGTCGAGCTCCAGTACGCGTTCATCATAGTGCTGTCCGTAAGCCTGCTCTGGGTCCAGCTGGAAGTCGAACTCTTCACCTTTAGCCAGGTTTACCACCTTCTCTTCGAAAGCTGGCAGGGTAACACCCATACCGCTGATGAAGATGAACGGACGCTCGTCGGTTGTGCGCTCGATGAGCATCTCCTCGCCGTTGTCACCATTAGTTACATCATACAGTGCGTATGAAACTACAATAAACTTGTTTTTGTTGTTTGTTTCCATTTCTATATTTATTTTTTATTATTTCTTTTTCTTTTCTGAATGCTTACGCTCTTTACCATCTCCATGCGCTCCAGATAGATAGGGCGCCATTTGTCGATGATGTCCTGCAGACTTTTACTCTTCTGCGAGAGTTCAGCGTATTCCTCGCCGTCGGTCAGATTCTCTTTCTTGAGATCCAGCATTCGGGCGATGAACTGTTTCTGATGTTCCTCAGCCGCCTTGAGCTGGTTGCCCAGTTTCTCGAGACTTTCCATAAAGGCGAGTGCCTTGTCTATATGATTTTCCTGTACCATTTTGCTTGTTTTATAGGTTGAATCTTCTGCAAAGGTACAAATAATAATTGGTATAAACGAAGAAAAAGGGCTTTTTTTTCGATGATATTACAAAATGATAGCGAAAATGTAATATCTCTAACGTTCTGACGCCTATTTCGACGTATTGTTGTTGATTTAAGTCAAGAAATAGGCGGAAAACTGAAAATATCCCAAGAAATGTTTGCGCACACAGAGAAAAGTTCGTATCTTTGCAGCGTCTTAAAGAAAAAGACTATAGGATAATGTTTAACAGAGCCGGCGTCTACGGATGTGCAGGACTCACAAATTAAAGAAAGGTAAAAAGATTATGAAGAAGATTATGGTATTAGCAGTAGCTATGATTGCAATGGCAACAGCTACTTTCGCAGCAGAAGAGGAGACAAATGCAACAGCAGCTTACAACATGAATGTAAAGATGTCTAGCTTGGCAGATGCTTTGAGCTTGAACATCGATCAGGTAGAGGCTGTAGCTGATGTACACAAGAACTTTACCGCAGACATGATGAATGCTGCAACAGCAAAGGGTGAGGATCGTTCTGCAATGATTGACAAGGCAGTTTTGAAGGATCTCAAGTACATGCACGTTATCTTGGACAACAGTCAGTATCGTAAGTACGTGATGCTTCTCAACACAACCCTTATCAACCGTGGTTTGAAGTAATCATCTTTTATAGATGAGAAAAATAAGAGAGAGATTTAAAATAAGAATCCCAGTCGAGGTTTTATCCTGACTGGGATTTTTTTTGCCTTTAGGGTTTGTGCGCCCATGCTGTCTGCAGAATTTATTACTTTACGATTTCTTTTCCTGCTGCCTGCCAGCCAATAAATCCGGAATCGAGTTCTATTACCTGATAGCCGTTCTTTGTCAATATAGCTGCGGCATTCTTGCTTCGCTTGCCGCTTCGGCAGTTCACGGCGATAGTCTTGCTTTTGGGAAGAGTGGCAGCGGCCTTCTGCTCGAAGTCTGATTTCAGTACGTCAATGTTGATTGCCCCACGAATATGCCCATTGGCAAACTCCTCTGCGGTTCGTACGTCAAGACGGATTACTGCGGTGTCAGCGATGGCTTTCTCATAGTCATCTGCCGACAGACTCTTATAGCCCTTATTTTGCGCCTGACAAGAAGACAGGCTTGATAGCATGGTTATAATGCTCATGATAAATATTTTCTTCATTCTCTAATTTTTTGATAATTATGCGCCTATAATCTAGGAGGATAAGCCATGCTCAAACCCCTACATTCTCGCAATATATCTGCAAAAATACAAAAAAATATTCAGAAAGTTGATTATATGGATGGATTTTGTTGGCAGGGCGAACTCGATTTAACCTTATTTTATAAGATAGAGGGATATTTTGATAATCTGAAATCCTTAATGACCTTAATGACCGTGACCTTAATGACCGGATTTATGAATACATGTACACATATACATCATGGGGGAGTTTGCTCGTGATGAGTAAACTCCCCTAATTATCTTAAAAAATCTTATTTGTTCAATAGAAAGTTTTGATATTCAGAATATAATCACTATATTTGCACGTAATATTAGTGGTGATATTATGTGCAATATTAAATATTATATAGATGAAACAGCTGCATATTTCGGCAATATGTTGGGCGAAAAAGTAGCTTTGGAACCAGCAGATAAAGATTTGTTGGAAGGAATCCCTATGAATGTTTCTTCCAGGTTCTCTTTTTATAAAGGATGTATTTTGGGGCAGCACATTTTGATGGCTTACCTAAAGGATGGTGACTCTGTACCACCTGCCCAGTTGAAGAAGCAATTGGATATTATACATCGACAGACACAGCTCTTCGTCGTATTAATCACTCCATGCATTTCATCTTATAATAAGGTAAGATTGGTGGCACAAAAAGTTAACTTTGTTATCCCCAACAGGCAAATGTTCCTGCCATCTCTTTTGCTTGACATCCAGCCAGACAGAAAGGTGGGCTTGGATTTGAAAGAAACCATTCCTCCCTTTGCCCAATGTTTGTTGCTTTATCATTTGCAGATTGAATCCATTGTTGGGACAACTGGTTATGGACTGAGCGATAAGTTTGGCGTTTCTTATGCGACAGCAAACAAATCATTGCGCTGGCTTGTCTCCAAAGATCTGATTAAGTTGGAAGGAGTAAAGACAAAGACGGTGCAAATTGATATAAGCAATAGGGAACTTTGGAATAAAGCATTGCCAATGTTAGTCTCTCCGATAGAGCAGCTTTACTATACGGATGCTATACTTGAAGGACAACAGATAAGTGGGGTGAATGCACTGGCTTCCTACACGATGCTTAATGAAGAATCAAGGCAATGTTGGGCTGTTACAAAGAAAGAACTGAAAACTTTGGCCGTCGCAACCGACAAGCAGTTCGGAGAAAATGAAATCCAAGTTTGGAAGTATAACCCCAAAATGTTAAGTACAGAAGGAGTGGTTGATAAGCTCTCGCTTTGTCTGTCATTGAAAGACAATGATGACGAGCGCATACAAATTGAGTTAGAACGATTGATAAATGAAATGCCATGGTAAGAGGAATAGATACATTCAAGGAGTTCTTCAAAGGTTTTGAGGACAATTATGTTATAATAGGTGGTACGGCATGCGAAATCCATGAGGATTTGTATGCTCAGGTACCTCGTGCTACTAAGGATATTGACATTATCTTAGTGGTTGAAGCTTTGTCGGCTGAGTTTGTTGCCAAATTCTGGGAGTTTGTAAAAAAAGGCAATTATGAGCAGCGAAACAAGGCTGTTAATGAGAATGTAGAGCCCAAACATGAATATTTCCGCTTCATGAAGCCTGCTAATTCTGCTTTCCCATATCAGGTTGAACTCTTCTCACGTAGTCTTGGCTTGATGAATTTCCCAGAGGAGGCTCGTATCACACCGATTCCTGTAGAAGAAGACCTTTCAAGTTTATCGGCAATACTCATGGATGAAGACTATTATTGTTTCACGATTGATCATAGCTTGCAGGAAAATGGCGTACATATCGCCAATATCGAGAGTCTTATCTGTTTGAAAAGCAAGGCATTCTTGGATTTAAGTCAAAGAAAAGCTAAAGGTGAAAGTGTTGATAGCAAACATATTGCAAAGCATAAGAAAGATGTCTTTCGTCTTGCAGCAATGCTTACTCCAGCAAGTAGATATGAACTGCCCGACACATTAAAAACTGATGTTAGTGACTTTTGTGATGCTATCATGCAGGATTTGCCTAATGCCGATTTCATCAAGTCAGCAGGTCTTGGCAATGTGACAAGCCTGCAGATTATAGAACAACTTAAGAAATCAATGTTGTAGTTATGGTTAAGATACAATATGCTTCAGATTTGCATTTGGAATTCATGGAGAATACCCTGTATTTGGAGACTCATCCTCTTCAGCCTGTTGCTGACATCCTGGTGTTGGCTGGAGATACTGGCTATTTAGGTGATGAAGGCTTTGTCAAGCATCCATTTTGGGATTGGGCTTCAGAGAATTTCAAGGAAGTAATAGTAATACCAGGTAATCATGAGTTTTATTTGGGTTATGATTTGGAGCAACTCTATGATGGATGGTGCATGGAAATTCGGCACAATATCAAATGCTATTATAATGCAGTAATACATCTTTCGGATGATACAGACCTCATCGTTTCTACACTATGGGGATATATAGAGCCGCAGGATGCTTTTTCAACCGAGCGCAGAGTAAATGATTTCCATCGTATTAAGGATTGTGGCGTTGTGATAAACAGCGAACGGTTTAATCAAGAGCATGCTAAGTGCCGCGCTTTCATAGAAAAGGCTGTTAGTGAAAGCCAGGCAAAGCATATTGTTGTGGCAACGCATCATGTTCCATCATTTCAACTGGTGTCTCCGGATTTCAAGGGAAGTCCGATAAACGGTGCTTTCACAGCAGAGCTGGGGAACTTCATTGCTTATAGCCGAATAGATTATTGGGTTTATGGTCATTCTCATCGTAACATAGACAGGATAATAGGAAATACTCAATGTGTTTCGAATCAGCTTGGGTATGTGAATCATGGAGAATCTGAGTCTTTTGATTCAAAGAAATGTATTAATTTAATGCTTTAGTTGAGGCTCTACATTATATAGAGAACCAATAGCGTCCGTACTGCGGACGCTATTGGCTTAAGCTCATAAAAAGACACAGCCCCTTCATGACACCCTTGAAAATTCGTAATTCGACACTTAAGTTATACGTGTCGAATGGCATTCTGTTAGTTACCAGTGTATTCGCATTTTGCCCCCCAAAAAATCCTTAATAACCGAAAATGACCGTGACCTTAATGACCGGAATTCTCGGTAGAACGAAAACGACCGCTCTCCTCATATTGAGGTGAGCGGTCGTTT
>ERZ791724.451-NODE-451-length-33372-cov-9.246181_pt1 | contig 33372 bp, 33 predicted proteins | sample MGYA00510044_ERZ791724 | MGnify/ENA primary metagenome ERZ791724 (study PRJEB30046, sample SAMN00715140) | human gut metagenome | study: EMG produced TPA metagenomics assembly of the A metagenome-wide association study of gut microbiota in type 2... | reverse complement strand
ACTATCATACTGTATTTTTTGTGTCAATACATTTCACCTTATGGAAGTGCAAATTAAAATTTTCACTTCCTAATTATACATCCAACCATTACGAAATTCAATCTTTCACAACCTCTTTACAACCACAACCACAGCACTCCAGCAAACGCAGGAGCACCATACCGTAAAACGCTTATGTGTAAATCAACTCCGTTCCTACAACTTCCCTCACACAAGCCTGAATATTATTCATTCTTCCAATCCATTCGTAGGGATTATCTTTCTTTAATTGTTCCGTCACATCTTGTCTGTCGGCATATTCCTTTACCAGTCGAAGAAACATATCCTCTGCTTGCTTATCGACTTCTGCAAGATAACTATGCAGCTTTCCGCTTGTCAGCAGGTTCATATATAACACTTTATAGTGTTCCTTTAAATGCCTTGCATGTCGTTTCCCCCATAAACCAATCGGCTCTATTTCTTCTTCGGCTGGTACTGTGATGTTCGGCAATAAATAATCACCCACCTGTCTATAAGTTCCGCCCATTTCTTCAAAAATTGTCTTTGTCATTTTCCTTTTCCTCCTGTGATTTTTGTCTATCGTGATCGTGTATTATCACGCTTGCGACCTTTAACTGTTCTTGCCTGCTCCAACAAATCATCTATCTGTTTGCGACCAAAAACCTTACGGAGCAGGCTGTAATCTTTATTTTCTGCTTTTAGGATTTTGTTTTCTTCGGTCAATCTTTCATTGACTTTCTCCAAACGCTGATTGGTGCGGTATAACTGTGCATTCGCTGTATTCAGCCTATGATAGTTGTCCCACCCCTCAAAGCAGCGGGCAAGCACCGTTTTGACAAGTTGCTTCAATTTCCTTACAACCGGCTCTGCCATTTTGGTTTTATATGCCTTTGCAGTCATAAATTTCTCTGGTTCTGGCAACTGATATTTCGGTGCAGTATCAAGCTCTATTTCAAGATTTGACAGCTCGTCTTTTGCCTTATCATAGTTCAATACTCGTTCCGACAACACATCAAATTCAATCTGTTTCTGCTCGATTTTCGCACCTAATGCCGCCACTTCTTTTTCTCTTTCCTGCTTTTTATAATCCAAAACAGAAAGATGTTTTTCGTGTGTGCCTAAATGTTCCCACTCAATCCCATAACGTTCCATCACCGCCGCAAGCTGTTCTTTTTCGGACTGTATCCATTGCGACCACTCCGTATCGCCACGACTGCCGCCCTTAAAACCTTGCGTTGCAAGAGCCTGCTTTAGTGACACTCTTGTATCAAGTCCACGCTTGCTGCCTGTGGTAAAAGGTACAAAATCTATGTGCAGATGTGGTGTAGCTTCATCCATATGCAGATGAGCCGAGAACACCCGAAGCTGTGGATTTCGCTCCTGAAAACCCTGATAGTATTCATCTAAAATCTGCTTTGCCAGTTCTCCGTTTTCCGTATCGGCGTTCATATTTCCCTTACCGCCCACCTGTAAAATGATTTCGTGGAACGGTTTTTCCTGCTTGGAACTTCGGATTTTTTCATAATAATCTTTTATCTTTCGGTCTGACCTTATCTGCTTGGCATTGTATCTTTCCAATGCTTCATCAAACAATTCGTGATAAACTGTCTTTATATTTTCATTGCAGTAGTCGATATTGAGATGAGTACGAGTTCCGTCTACATTTTCTGCTCGGAACTTTCGGCTATTGTGATTGACCGAGCCTTTACCGACCATTGCACTTATCGTTCTCTGCATTTTTTCATCTCCCATCTGTAAATTTCAACATTCTCAGGTTTTGTTACTTTTGTCAAAAGTAACGCAAAAGCACTTTTGACGGGTACACCCATCAAAAATGCGACCTGTAAACAGGTTTTGCGTTCTCCGAAGGCTCTCCGAGGGGTGAGCGTGTGCCGGTGGCACACACGCCTGCGAACCGACCGAGCCAGCAGGCGAGACCAAAGAGCCGCCTTTGAAAAGGCACTCTCTGCACACTCCCCTAAACTTTATCCGGTGTCAAAGTGTGACGATGGTGACAATGTTTTTCACAGCGTGCTGCTCTCAAAAACATTGACACCTTTGACACCGTTTGTCACGCCGTCTGCTCGGTTTCTTTCCAAAGTGAAACCTTTCTTCCGTCGTGTGTGCGGCTGTTCTGATAACGGATACCGTAATCACGAAACAGCCTGCTTGCGTTGATACTGAGCCTTAAAGAAAGTACATTCGGCTTTATATCCACCGCAAGCCTTTCGCAAAGTTCCGAAGCAGTTCCTTCCCATCTGTCACTTTCCGAAAAGAGCGTATCCGCTATCTTCTCAAGCAGAGGTTCGGGCGGTTCTTTCCACATCTCCGTTTCCGATTTTGCAAAGTTCCACACCAATCGCTCGCTGTCCCTTACAAGATGGATTTTCATATCCTGCTGGTCTCTGCCAGCAACATCAAGTGTGGCATTGTTGGAAGTACGCTTGTCCTTACTGAGAACAAATGCACCGTCTGCCGCACCCATCAGACCATTCGTGCCTGAAATCATATCGAATATATCTTCCGATTTTTGTTTGCGTGTATGATGAACAATAAGCATTGAAACCTTGTAACTGTCTGCCAACGCTTTCAGCCTTGCCACAACATCATAATCACTTGCGTAGCTGTAATCTGCTCCGCCTGCTTCACGCACACGCTTTAAGGTGTCTATGATAATCAAGCCTGTGTCTGGGTGTTCCCTCATAAACCCTCTTATCTGTTCTTCCAGTCCGCCATTGACCGTTTTACATTCCGTTGCGAAATACAGATTGCCTGTCTCCTTTGCACCGAACATCTGAAACAATCGCTTCTGCAAACGTGGGTAATCATCTTCAAGGGCAAAATAAAGCACCGTTGCCTTACGCACCTTATACTCCCAAAGCGGTGTGCCTGTGCTGATATGATAGGCAAGCTGTGCCATCATAAAGCTCTTTCCCACTTTCGGGGAACCTACGAAAAGGTAAGTTCCCCTTTGGAGCAGACCGTCGATAAGTGGTGTCTGAACCTCAAACACCGTATCATACAGCGTTGTCATTGATACTGTTTTCAGATAGGAAGGGTCTAACTGTCTGAGTATTTCCCTTTGCATTTCTTCAAAAGATTGCTCGTACCCCTTGAAATCCGTATCCTGATTGACTATACTATTGTCAGTACATTTGGAAAGTGACTGTTCCGCATCTGTTGCCGCAGATACATTTGGAATAGTCATTTCTTTTTTATTCTCCATTCGCATCCTCTCCTTTCAAACCGCCGAGAATAATGGAAATCAGTTCTATTACACTCAGCAGTTCATCATCCACACCTTTTCCTGCTTCAATCCTTTTCAGTTCCGCAAGGACTGTGGCAAATTCCGTTTTCAACGCCTTATACACTCTCGGATTGCCCTGTACCACCACATCCTGATTTAAGCAACGGCGGTAACAATACTCCTGTTTTGGCAATCCTGATAGAGCTACAGCTCTGTTAATGAGTTCGTTTTCTTCGGGCGATACTCGAAACCCTACTGTGATATTCCTCCAACGATTTTTGTTATCTCTGTTCTTAGCTGACATTTTCAAAATCTCCTTTCCCTAAATCATCTAATTTTTCTGCCATCTCAATCTGCTTTGACGGAAAGAGGTGTGCGTACTGATAAGTAATATCAATACTTTCGTGACCAACTCGGTCAGCAATCGCCACCGCAGAAAAGCCCATATCAATCAAGAGTGAAATGTGGCTGTGACGGAGATCGTGAATGCGGATACGCTTCACGCCTGCCGCCTTTGCCCCTCTGTCCATCTCGTGATGAAGATAGCTTTTCGTCACCGTAAAGATACGGTCTTTCTTCTTCAATCCGTAAAGCATACCGAGATATTCTTTCATTTCCTCACACAGAAACTTCGGCATTTTAATCGTGCGGTTGCTCTTTTTCGTTTTCGGAGAAGTAATCACATCCTGCCCTTTCAAACGCTGATAGGATTTATTGATTGTGACTGTTTCCTTATCAAAGTTGAAATCTGCCGGAGTCAAAGCTAACAGCTCGCCCTCTCGGATACCGCACCAGTAAAGCATTTCAAACGCATAAAAGGAAACAGGCTTGTCCATCATCTCAAAAGAGAATTTCTTGTATTCTTCCTTTGTCCAGAACAGCATTTCCTTGTGTTCCTCACGTCCCATATTTCCCACCTTTGCCGCAGGATTGGAACGCAGTTCATAGTAGCGGACAGCGTGATTGAAAATGGCGGACAACTGATTGTGCAGCGTTTTCAGATACGTCTGTGAATAAGGCTTTTTCTTCTCATCACGATAGGCAAGCATTTCATTCTGCCAAGTAATAATCTCCTTTGTGGAAATCTCGCTGATTTTCAGTTTCCCGAAATACGGAAGTATCTTTGTGCGTATGATATGCTCTTTGGTAAGCCACGTGTTTTCCTTCAAACGGTTCTTCACATCATTGATATAAAGCTCCGTAAAGGCTTCAAAACTCATATCAAGGTCTGAAGAAGTCTGCAATTTGAACATTCTTTCCCATTCCTGTGCTTCTCGTTTGGTAGCAAAGCCACGCTTGCATTTCTGCTTGCGTTCCCCTTTCCAGTTCACATACCTTGCCATCACATACCAAGTACCGTTATCTTCATTCTTAAATACCGGCATTTACATTTCCCCCTTTCCTGCTCCGTAGAGCCTTTCGTAAAAATACTGGCGATTTACACGCCCTGCAATCGTAATAAAGCCCTTTGCTTTCAATTCCTCATTTAATTGTCTGATGAGTTTATATGCATAAGGTTTTGATACGTTTAGTTCCTGAGCCACATCTTCGGCTCGGATAAATCTGTTTTCCATATCCTTTTTCTTCCTTTCTTAAAATAATTTTTTGCTTGCCGCTTTCTCCGTGTTAAAGTTCCAACAGGCACTCCTGCTTGTCGGCAGGCGCTGTGCTGTCCCAATGCACCGCAGTACATCAGGCGCTCGCTCGTATAGGGGTTCCCGAAAAGTCGGAGACTTTTGGGGAAGAGGAGGAGCAGTGCAGCGAATGAGCTTTTGTGCTTGCACACAAGCGAACGATACGGAACTTGCTCCGACGAGGTCTTGGCGGTTTGGCTTTTCGGACGGTCATTCAGTTGTCGCATTAAGCATATTTGTTTAATTCGTAATTTATTTTACTAAACATATTTGCTATTGTCAAGTGGTTGCAAAGAAAATATTAAACATTTTTGTTTCGGTTTTTCTTGACTTCCACTAAACATTTCTGCTATACTTATTTCACTAAATATAAAAGGAGCGTATCATTATGGCTATCAGCGAAAGAATACATTTTTTCAGACTAATGCGTGGTATGACACAAAAGTATCTCGGTACAGCAATCGGTTTTCCAGAAAAGAGTGCTGATGTGCGTTTGGCACAGTACGAAACTGGTACACGCAAACCGAAAGCAGACCTTACAAATGCATTGGCACAGGTGCTTGATGTTTCTCCACAGGCTCTTGATGTTCCTGACATAGACAGCTATATCGGTCTTATGCACACTCTGTTTACCCTTGAAGATATTTACGGTCTTACTGTCAGTGAAGCAGACGGAGAGGTATGCTTAAAGGTCAACAAGGACAAAGGCAGAGAAGCATATGAACTCCTCAAAATGCTGTATGCTTGGAAAGAACAGGCAGACAAGCTATCTTCCGAAGAAATCAACAGAGAAGAATACGATAACTGGCGTTACCATTATCCAGAGTTCGACACCACACAGCGTTGGGCAAAAGTTCCATCACAGGAATTAAGTGACGCTCTCGTGGAAGCATTCAAAGACCACTTGAAAGATAAATAAGCACCTACAGGACCTGCCACTGGCAGCTCCCTACAGATGCTTTGGCAACGACAAAAAAGCCCTTAACTATGGTTATTAACCACAGCTAAGGGCTTAGTTTATAATATGGAATTTGTTCAGAGCCAAGCTCCGAACTTTAGTCTGCAAGCCACCTGTTAATTGTTCCGTTACCCATAAACCACTGGATAACAAGAATAATGGCACTTGCTATGACTGTTATCAATTTGTTATCAAAAGACTAATCGAAATCGCTGAAACCCGCATAAACACTGGCTTTTTTAAGCAACTCGATTTATTCGAATTCAATAGTTCCCGGTGGCTTACTGGTCAAATCATAGAATACTCTATTGACTCCCTTTACCTCATTTATAATTCTGCTCATCACTGTCTGAAGTACCTCAAACGGTATCTCGGCTGCTTCGGCTGTCATGAAGTCCACGGTGCGGACTGCACGGACTGCAACGGCATAATCATATGTTCTCTCATCACCCATGACACCTACTGAACGCATGTTGGTAAGGGCTGCAAAGTACTGGTTTGGCATCCATGATGGTTCCTCGCCGCTTGCCTCTTTGTACTCTTTTGCTGCCTTTTCCACTTCGCTTCTGTAAATCCAGTCTGCATCCTGGACAATGCGTACCTTTTCGGCTGTGACTTCGCCGATGATACGGATTCCAAGGCCCGGGCCTGGGAATGGCTGACGGAATACGAGATAGTCAGGTAATCCGAGCTCCAGTCCGACCTTGCGCACCTCGTCCTTGAAGAGGTTTCTGAGTGGCTCCACGATATCCTTGAAATCGACATGCTCCGGGAGACCTCCTACGTTGTGGTGTGATTTGATGACTGCAGATTCTCCGCCGAGTCCACTCTCCACTACGTCCGGATAGATGGTTCCCTGCGCAAGGAAGTCAACCTTTCCGATTTTCTTAGCTTCTTCCTCGAATACACGGATGAATTCCTCACCGATGATTTTACGCTTGCGCTCAGGCTCTGTGACGCCTGCAAGCTTGCTGTAGTAGCGCTCCTGTGCGTTGACGCGGACAAAGTTGATGTCGAACGAACCGCCTTTGCCGAATACACCCTCTACCTCATCTCCCTCATTCTTGCGGAGAAGTCCGTGGTCTACGAATACGCATGTGAGCTGTTTGCCGATCGCCTTGGCAAGGAGTGCTGCAAGCACTGATGAGTCTACTCCACCCGAAAGTGCAAGGAGCACTTTGCCGTCACCGACCTGCTCTCTGATTTCTTCGATTGTGTTTTTGACGAATGAATCCATCTTCCATGTGCCTGCACATCCACATACGCCACGGACGAAATTGTAAATCATCTGTGTTCCGTTCTTGGTGTGAAGTACCTCCGGATGGAACTGTACTGCATATAATTTTTTCTCAACATTCTGTGTTGCGGCTATTGGACAGTCTGCAGTATGCGCAACTACCTCAAAGCCCGGTGCAGCCTCTGCAATTCTGTCGAAATGACTCATCCAGCATACTGATTCTGATGGCAGATCCTTGAACATCACGCCGTTTGCAGAATATGTGATTTCTGTCTTTCCATACTCTCCAACCTCCGGTGTGATTACCTTTCCGCCTAATTTATGCATCATAAGCTGTGCACCATAGCAGATGCCAAGCACCGGTATTCCCAGCTCAAACAGCTCTTTCTGGTATGATGGTGAATTCTCTTCATAACAGCTGTTTGGACCTCCTGTAAGGATGATGCCCTTTGGATTCATTTCTTTGATTTTCTCAATGTCTATTTTGTATGAGTAAATCTCACAGTACACGTTGCACTCGCGGACACGGCGCGCAACAAGCTGATTGTACTGACCACCAAAGTCTATGACTATGACCTTTTCCTGATCCATGTTTTCCTCCTAATTGTTTATTCGCCATGCTGCCATCTCATTGATTACGTAAAAGCAACATGTTTTCTTATGTCATTATAGATTACGGAGTGCTTATCTGCAAGCGATTTTGTTAAATTTCTGTTTTGATTTTATGTGCAATTACGTTATAATGAGTTATAAACACTTTTATAGGCTGGGAGGTTTCATCATGAGTTTTAAAATAATCACTATAAGCCGAGAGTTTGGCAGTGGCGGTCGCTTTATCGGAGAGCAGATTGCTCAAAAATGCGGCATTGAGTTTTACGATAAAAAAATAATTGAGCATGTGGCAAAGGAGCTCGGTATCTCTGAGCAGATTGTCGCAAACCAGGGCGAATATGCACCTGCCGGAAGTATTTTTTCATATGCATTTGTGGGGCGCGACATCACAGGAGTTTCTCTTTCCGACCAGATTTTCAATATCCAGCAGAAGCTCATCAAGGATATTGCGCAAAAAGAGCCATGCGTTATTGTGGGACGTTGCGCAGACTACATTCTTTCTGACAGGGATGATGTGCTGAATGTTTTTATAGAGGGAAATAAGCCTGAGAAGGCTGCAAGAATAAAAAAGCTCTACCATAAGAGCGATGACGAGGTCAAAAAGCTGCTAAAGGATGTCGATAAGAAGCGCTCTGTAAATTACCGCTACTTTACCGACAAGGAGTGGGGCAACAGGAAAAATTATGACCTGGTGCTCAACAGCTCTGTGCTTGGGTATGACAAATGCATTGAGCTCATCGCAGCTGCATACGCGTAACATAAATAGAATTACAACCTGTGTGTAATATTAAAAATACTCCCGCATAAACTGTAACAACAGAATATGCAGGAGTATTTTTTGAAATCATATATTGAGACAAGGGCGGTCGAAATCGCCAACTACATAGTTGAAAACAACGCCACTGTGCGCCAGGCCGCAAAGCAGTTTGGCATCAGCAAATCCACTGTGCACAAGGATATCACGGATGCTGACAGGCTGCTTCGCATAGATCCGGAGCTTGCCGCAAAAGCGCGTCACATTCTCGATATCAACAAGTCAGAGCGCCATATCCGCGGCGGACTTGCCACAAGGGAGAAGTATCTGCATCTGCCCCATGTACATGCCGGCTGAGCGCATGAAGGCTTCTATCCCGGCATTAACAGGTGCGCCGCTTGACGTACAGCCAATTACCTCCGAATATTTTTATATTCCGTGTGTTTACGGTGTCACATGACTTGTGAGCACACCGTACAGCCACTTGCCCTCATCGCTTAGATCCTCATAGGTAAAGCCGCTTGTCTTATCGCAGGCAGGTGTTAGAAGCGCTGATTTTTCGTCCTTATTGGACAGATTCCAGCACACATAGCTGATGCCGTAGCTGTCAAGCAGGCTGATCCAGCTGTTTGCAGAATCTATGTCCACCTGACCGTTTCCGTCGGCGCTGCATATGCCAAACTCTGATACAAATATCGGAAGTCCGGCGTCTGCCGCCGATTTTAGCTTGTTCTGCAAGTCCTCCTTGTGGGTTGCGGCATAGAAATGCAGTGTGTACATGATATTGTCATAGCCTGTGACAGGGTCCTTGACTGCCTCATCCACATCCTGGCTCCAGTTAGGTGTGCCTATCAGTATGACCGCATCCTTGTCGTAGCTTCTGATTGATGGAATGACCTCGCTGGCGTAAAACTTCACATCGCCCCAGGTCGCACCTTTGCACGGCTCATTACAAATCTCGTAAATCACGTTGTTGTACGAGGCATACTGCTGTGCCATTTTGGCAAAAAATGTCTTTGCCACATCACTGTAGCGGTTTGGATTGCCCTCGTTTAGCACATGCCAGTCGATGATGACATACATGTCGTTGTTGAACGCGTACTGCACTCCGTTTTGCACAAGTGTCTCAAGCTGCTGCCTGTCACCGTCTGTGCAATAGCCGCCGCTTTCGTAGGTGTACATGGCAAGCCTTACCACGTTTGCTCCAAAGCTTTTCAGCGTGGCAAAGCAATCATTGGTCACATACTGTGGATACCACGCAAGACCATGCGTGCTGACACCGCGAAGCTGCACCTCGTTATTATTTTGGTCAACGAGCTTGCTGCCCTCCACATGCAGCTTACCGTTTACTGACGGACAGGCAAGAACTGAGCTCTCCTGTCCGTTTTCTGTGGTGAGCTGCTCTGTGTCAGCCGCATTCTGATTTTCCGAACTGCCCTCTGTATTATTTTCTGTAGAATTCACCGACTCAGTGGCTTTCTCATCCGTCTGTGATTCTGTCTCTTTGCTGCCCTTGTTACCGCATCCTGTAAAAATCCCAAGCACCAGCACTGCAGCCAATACCAATGCTATATATTTCTTCATATTGTTATACTGTCTGACTGATTATTGAATGGATGTAACCTTGTAGTCCTCAGCCTCTACAGTCTCCTTTAATTTCTCATCGGAAATGTCAGAGCTTAATGTCACTACTGCAGTTCCGCTCTCATGGCTTACTGCTGCCTCACTAACTGCATCAAGCGCCTCGAGTGCCTTCTTTACTCTTGCCTCGCAGTGTCCGCACATCATTCCTTCGATATTCATTGTCTTTGTCATTGATTTTTCCTCACTTTCATTTGGTTTATCTGTTTTGTTTTTTCTATCTGGTGTTGCTTTTCTGTCATGCTTAGGATCATACACCCTGCACAGATTCAGCCGCAGGGCATTGGTAACAACGCAGAAGCTCGACAGGCTCATCGCTGCCGCTCCAAACATCGGATTGAGCTTCCATCCTAATAAAGGATACCACAAACCGGCCGCAAGTGGAATACCTATTACATTATAGAAAAATGCCCAGAACAGATTTTCGTGTATATTTGTCAATGTAGCACGGCTTAACCGCACTGCTGCCGGTACATCTATCAGGCGGCTCTTCATCAGGACAACATCCGCTGCATCTATTGCCACATCACTTCCAGCACCGATTGCAATTCCCATATCCGCACGTGTGAGCGCCGGTGCATCATTGATTCCGTCACCAACCATGGCTACCCTGCCCTGTTTTTTTAGCTTCCTTATGACAGCCTCCTTACCATCCGGAAGCACACCTGCGATGACTTCGTCCACTCCCGCCTGCTTTCCAATGGCATTGGCAGTCTGCTCGTTGTCACCGGTGAGCATAACAACTCTGATACCCATATTTTTAAGCTGTCTGACAGCTTCCGGACTGTCCTCCTTTATTGTATCTGCAACGGCTATGATACCGCAAAGCCTGTCATCTGCGGCAAAGAACAGAGGAGTTTTTCCTTCCTTTGAAAATTCGACAGCTTTCGCGCGCATATCATCTGACACTTTTACAAATTTGCTGACAAAAGCAAGATTTCCTGCTTTTATTATTTTGCCTGCAAGTATTGCAGTCAGACCATTTCCCACAACAGCGCTAAAATCCGTCACCTCTGCAACAGCGATTTCATCCGTTTTAGCGCGCTCCATGATGGCTTTTGCAAGCGGATGCTCACTCTTTGCCTCGACTGATGCAGCTATTGCAAGAAGCTTTCCGGCATTATTGCCGTTTTCCTCAAAAAATGTCTCATCCGGCACGATATCCGTCACCTTCGGCTCACCGCTTGTGATGGTGCCTGTCTTATCAAGAGCCACAATCTGTGTGCGGCCTGTTGCCTCAAGGCTTGCCGCTGTCTTGAAGAGTATACCACTCTTTGCTCCCTTGCCGTTTCCTACCATTATCGCAACCGGAGTTGCCAGTCCGAGTGCACACGGGCAGCTTATCACGAGCACAGAAATACCTCTGGCAAGCGCAAAGCCCACGGTCTCACCGGCTATAAGCCATGCTATTATTGTAATGATTGCAATTGTAATAACCGCCGGCACAAATACTCCCGATACCCTGTCAGCGATTTTTGCAATAGGTGCCTTTGTCGCTGCGGCATCAGAAACCATCTGTATAATCTGTGAGAGTGTGGTGTCTTCGCCTACTCTGGTTGCGCGGCATTTTATAAAGCCTGACTGGTTCACTGTTGAAGCGCTTACTGCATCTTTCGGCTGCTTATCCACAGGGATGCTCTCTCCTGTGAGTGCCGATTCGTTGACAGCGGTTGTTCCATCTATTATTTCACCGTCCACAGGGATATTTTCCCCCGGTCTGACCACGAAAATATCGCCCTTTTTCACTGCATCCACAGAAATTTCCTGCTCCACGCCATCCCTTACAACGGTTGCTGTCTTTGGGGCAAGCTGCATCAGGCTCTTTAAAGCGTCTGTTGTTTTGCCCTTTGAGTGCGCTTCAAGCATTTTTCCGACAGTAATCAGTGCCAAAATCATGGCTGCGGATTCAAAATAAAACTCATGCATATATGACATGACCGCATCCATATCGCCATTCACCTGCGCAGCTGTCATGGCAAAAAGTGCATACACGCTGTATCCAAACGATGCTGCAGAGCCAAGCGCAACAAGCGTATCCATGTTGGGAGCGCCGTGAATCAAGCCCTTAAAGCCACTGATAAAAAACTTCTGGTTTATGACCATTACCGCCACTGTAAGCAGAAGCTGCAAAAGCCCCATAGCCACAAGGTTTCCATTGAAAAACTCAGGCAACGGCCAGCCCCACATCATATGTCCCATGGAAAAATACATGAGAACAACTAAGAATATGAGCGATGCTATAAGCCTGTTGCGCAGCTTCGGTGTCTCCCTGTCTACAAGCGCATCCTGCGCTGCCTTTAGCTGCTCTAAGCTGTTATTCGCTTTGTCATTTTCTGATTCTGTTGCTGTGCCTTTTGGACTCGCTCCATAGCCCGCCTGCTCTACTGCCTCTACAATCTGCGCATCTGTCGCGCTTCCCTCGACTCCCATCGAGTTGGTCAAAAGGCTGACAGAGCAGCTCGTCACACCATCAACCTTAGAGACCGCCTTTTCCACTCTGGCAGAGCATGCCGCACAGCTCATTCCTGTAACTGTATATTGCTTCATACTGTCTGTATTTCCTTCTTTCTACTATTCGAATCTAACTATTCAGAAGCCTTTTCTAAAATCTCTCAATTCCTGTCACCTTGAAATCCAGTCTTTCGATGGCAAATGTGATTTCCTCATCGCTCAGCTCTCTGGCTGCCTCAACATGTGCCACGCCATGTTTTAAATCCACAGCCGCCGATACTCCGCTCATCTTCTGAAGTGAGCGTGTGACTGAGTTCTTGCAGTTCATGCAGTGCATTCCGTCTATGTGCACATCTGCTCTCGTGACTATCTCGCCTGTAAGCTGTACTGTGGCTTCCTCGTCCTCCTTCATGGCTCCACCGCCACAGCAGGCGCCCTCGCCCTTTGAATGCTTAATAGTCTCCTTTAAGCCCACAATTACCAGAGCGGCAATTATTGCTATTATTAATATTGTGATTAGTGTACTCATTTTTATACCTGCCTTCTTAATAATACTACTTCATAAGCTTCTGCAGTGTGTTCAAAAGCTCATCTATTGTCTCATCCTTGCCGGCTCTTATGTCATCTGCCACACACGTCTTTATATGATTGGCCAAAAGGACTTTATTGAAGCTGTTGAGCGCAGCATTTGCGGCCGCCACCTGTGTGATGATGTCAGGGCAGTAGCAATCCTCATCCAGCATACGCTTGATTCCACGGATCTGCCCCTCTATACGGCTAAGTCTGTTGATGAGATCCTTATATTCCTTCTCTGACCGCTCTTTTTTGCGGTTGCAGCAACAGCATTTGGTTTCTTTTTCTGCCATGGGTGCCTCCCCTCTTTCTTCATTCGTAACTGTTCAGTACCTTCACAGTTGCATTTGTTGCACATGTCTAACCATACCCCTTATGGGTATCCGTCTTCAAATGCATTATATACCCCTGCAGGGTATATTGCAAGGGCAGATTTCCTTATTGAGAAAAATTATCTTCTGCTCAGCCCATACTTTTATAATAAAAGCATGCAAGCTGTGTCCTGTCCCTCAGGTTTTCTCCCAAAAAAAATCAAGGAGAGAACATCCTGCTCATCCTATAAATTTGCAAACTACAACCGCGAGCTGCTTTTGGGTGTGATTTTAACCGGACTTGCGGTATGCGCTGTAATTTTTGTCTCAGCTACAATCATGTTTAAAGGCAGCACATTCTCGTTTTCAGGTTTCCTGTTCACACTCAACATGCTCTGCCTCATATGAATATATACAACGAAAAAGCCGGTACATCATGTTTCCATGAATGTACCGACTTTAAATACTTAGCAGTCCGTACGGGAATCGAACCCGTGTTTCCGCCGTGAGAGGGCGGCGTCTTAACCGCTTGACCAACGAACCGTGTATTATAATATCATGGTCAAACGAATAATGCAAGTATTTTTTTAATTTTTTTCAAAAAAAATTTTCCGTTCATTTACCTTAAACATTTTCCCTTTAAATGCTTCTGGCTTTAATTCCATTTTCGTCCCTATGTATGCTCTGTGACAATCTATTATATTCCGGCTCATTATCCCAAAGCACGCGTTCTTATCCTCATATTTTATTTATACGTTTTCCTCTTGAATAAGATTATACACCTCTTTGGTCACACAACGGTCACACGGAGCGCTTTTCCACGGATTTTGTTAAAAGTATACATTGAAAGTGCCGAAAACTGTACAATTTTAGACAATTTTCGGCATTTGTGTATTTTTTATTCGTTATAATCAACTATTATTTATTATATTTTTTGTATATCTTTTCAAACGCAGGCATGGAGCATTTAAGTCATTCAAATAATTTATTACTGCATTAGCCTTGTTAATCTTATCTCCTACGGTTTCATTTATTATTACTGCTGAAAGGCCTATATCTTCATCAATAATCATACCTTTTAAAGTATCACTTGTTACATCAAAAAATACCCTGCATTCTGTCTTTTCCTCTTCCTTTTGATTTTCAAGATTCTGCTTTGTATGTTCTCTATATTTGCCTCACTACGGCTGCCTGCTTACAGCGACTTTCTTCAAAAAAACAACGGCTGCATCATCCACTTTCCGTGAATGATGCAGCCGATCTGTCATTACATCGTGTAACTGTTTTAGACTCTGGCTTTGCGACCTTATGTTTCCATAAGTGTGCCTTGATAGGTGTAATTTTATCGGTTTTGGGTAGTCTTGTCAACAGACTCTATCCGGACTTCGGATGCCTTGTTTCGTGTCTTCAAATCATTTATTATCCAGAGATAATAAGTCTTGCCGTCCACATCAAGTTCATGTACCTCATCAATTTTCTGGTCATCAACCGTTACGTTACTAATGTCAGAATAATCTGTGACGCCCCATGCCGGAATTGCTTTATATTTCTTCTCTACACTAGCTTTAAATGTGTGAAGCATGCTTTGTGAAAGATCCGAAACAAAAGTCTCTTCCCATGTATAGCTGTCTTCTGCAAGACTCTCCACAAAATCAATATTTAAAACACGTCCTCCACAATAAGTATATCCCTCATTATCTTTCATGAAATCAAAACAATTCACATATGATGTATTTCCTTCATTTTCTTCTTTGTTTTGAAATTTTCCCTGCATATAAACATGAACTACCCCATTATATTCTGTCTGACATAACTGTTTTCTGACTTCACTTTTTCATCTACATCTAATAATGCCTCATCTACAGACTTATATTTATTTGGATGTACATCATTAATATATGTCATAGCATTTCCATTTGCTCCCTTTAAAAATTCATCATCCCTATGCAAATAACTCATTATTATACATATACAAATAAACACTATTACAAATACGATTATTGCGATTATTATTTTCTTTTTTTTCTTAATCATGTTATCATTCTTCCTTTATATATTACCTTTATATCATTCATATTACTGAAGCGCTGGACACACACCATTATTTACAAAATTATTAATAAAATTAATAATTGTCTGCCCTGCACTACTTGGATCATTTCCATATAACATTGCCCCCAGTGCCGCAGCTGCTATTACCACAACATATACATATCCTATTCGCATATATACCCCATATTTATCTGTTAGTATTTCGTTACCATTGCTAATTATACTAGCATAACCACCAACACTCTCCATAACAAACGTAGTTACTGCTGCCGCAGGTACATTTCCTGTTCTCCAACCACAGCTCCTATGGCTATCGTAACCCACATTCCATTTAAATCTTGTAGTTACTGTGCTGATTCTGTCTGACGCATCATAGCTGAAATGCTTTTTTATCTACTTTAAGCACATTAATTTATGCTTTTGCACAATTTATGTGTTACATTTATATAGTTACCAACAATAATATTAATGTTCATGACTTTATTTAAAGTTATACACTTGCTCGCATTTCTAGAAAGTGTATATGCCTACTCCACATGTCATTTTATACACCTGATCATTTTCATCAAAATAAAATGTTGTTGCATATATACCATTTTGTACACTATACTGATTCTTCTTATCATTTTTTAATGGTTTCTTCAATCCATATGCCAGCATAACTTCCCATTTTGGTGATCCTGCTCCAATTTTCAAAATTCCAAACCGTATGTTAGGACTTGTAATTCTAGCACTTTCAGGCTTTTCTCCCGGCAATGATATTACGAATTTAATATCCTCATATGTCATGTCTTCACAATATTCATTTATATATTCATCTTCTATAGGCTCACCATAGGTTTCAATAATATTCTCTTTACTTTGGTCAAAAAAATGCTGAAAATCATAATATCCATATGTACCATATTTCATCTTTATAAATAATATTAATGCTATTAATCCTATTATGCCTACTACTATTATCACATTTTTTACCTTCCTTCTATTCATCACATTTTTCATATAATTCACCATCCTTATATTTTACCTTTCCAATTGACTTTCTAAACCATCTATTTTTCAAGGCTATTTTTATATAGCCTTTCTGTATGTTTGATAGCCGATCTTCATATTTCCCATATTTTCTAAATGGTCTAGACCATGTCGGTCCAAAAGCAACGTTTCCATCATATGCATAAACATCACCACTCACTATTTTAGATAATGCTGAAGTAATGTTTGATTTGTTATTAATATATTGACTTAAATTTCCTGAATTACATCCATATATATTTACACTCACTATATCTTTTGATTTTAAATCACAAATTCCTTTTATTTTCTGCAAGTCACTATTTTGTCCTGAAACACTTAGTGCCTCTGTTTCTGATCCATCAACAAAAATGAATGTTGTTGCATTCGAATGTGTATAGATTTCAACATCTTCAATATCTGCAATTCCATCTGGTGTAATTCCCATATTGTTCCATCCATTTACAAAATCATCTGCACTTTCTATTGGCACCATTACAACATTTTTATCTATACTCTCTAATTGTTCAGCTTTCCACTCCGCCTGCTTAGAGAAATCCGATCCTTCTCCTGTTGTATAAAATATATATGATACAGGTTTATCACACCTTTGCATATCCGTTAATGCTTTAGTTACTCCTGCCGTTGGATCTTCTGGCCACATTCCATTCAAATCCACCAGATCCATTGGTCTGTTCCAACAGTAACTATAGTGGTTCATTGTAAATGGTACTGCTATATGCCCTCTCATAATATCTTCACTTACAAAACGGCCTATTCCAGAATCATATTGTCTTGCCTGTGCAAAGTACAGACCTCCTGCTTCATCCATCTGATATCCTGTAAAACCAAAAGTCTGCATAGGATTTGTGACTGCATTTATACTACACTCAATGCTACCTCCGAATTCGTCGAAACCATATGTTTCCTCACTTCTTCCCATTTCATCGGCTATACGCATTGGACTTCCCAGATCATCCTGAAAATAAAAATGATCTTTTCCTTCCTCTTCCATTCCGGTGACGTTTCCATCCCAAAAGTAAGTCTGGTCAGGACCGTTTCCTGTCTTCTGCAGGAGGTTATGGTACTGACGGGTCAGATCTAAGGTATAACGGATAGTCCGGGCCGGGGCTTATGCATACTCAAGGAAGCTTCCTGTATCGGTTTCCGCCTTTGCCAGCCTTCCTCTTTCATCACGGATAAATGTGATTCCCCTTTTGTTTGTGTTTTCCTGTCTTGCCGCCTTTCCGTTTTCATCAAAGTACACGGCATCCATGCCCGGATGGCATGTAAGCTTATAGCCGTCTTCTGTCCTTTCCAAAAGCCCCATCGCCGCGTTTTCCGCCACATAGCCTGTGTCTGTTTCCGCAAAGTAGTAAAACTGTCCGTCATGCATGCGCACCGCCGCTTTTTGGTCCGGCTGCTTTTGCACTTCCATTTCATAATTGTGCAGGAAACAGCTGCCCATTGTGCCGGTGCCGGTATCCTTTGAGTTGTAGTATCTGTGGAATGAAAGCGGTATCTCTCCGCCTGCCTGCATGTCTTCATGGTCATAGATGAAGTTTCCGGTGCTTAAGTTTACAGGATCACTGCTTTTTTTGCATGATGTATCACCTGCGCCGAGCTTTTCCTTCTCGGTCTTTTCACTCTTTGCTGATTCAGGATTTTTTATTCTCGCAGCATCCGCATCAAGCGTCCCCTTCATTCCTGCCATGTCCAGGTTTCCGCCGTCCGGGCTTATTGATGCTGCAAGGTCATTTATGAGTTTTATTATGTTATTGCCGCACGTTATCTGTCTGTTCATGGCTGCCATGCTTTTTGTATCCACTGACTGCACATTTGAAAATATAGTGTCTATCTTCTTTTTAGTGGCATTATTCTTGTCTATTATCTTCTGGTGGTATGTATCCACGTCGTTTATATAGTTTTCTATTCCGAGCTTTCCTGTCCAGCTCCGGAAATCCATTCCCCTGTCCGAAAACCAGTCCTTTATCTTTCCCCATGTGGATGAAGCTGCGGCATCATCCGCATAGCCTTCAAGCTTCTGCTTTGCTTTTTCTGAGAAGTCTCTTGTCATTTCTGTTTAATTTTCTCCTGTTTATCAATAATCATTTCATAACTATGATGTCTGCTTACAGTTGCATATTTCAAAATAAAAACGGCTGCAGCATCCACTTTCCGTGAATGATGCAGCCGATCTGTCATTACATCGTATAACTGTTTTAGACTCTGGCTTTGCGACCTTATGTTTCCATAAGTGTGCCTTGATAGGTGTAATTTTATCGGTTTTGGGTAGTCTTGTCAACAGACTCTATCCGGACTTCGGATGCCTTGTTTCGTGTCTTCAAATCATTTATTATCCAGAGATAATAAGTCTTGCCGTCCACATCAAGTTCATGTACCTCATCAATTTTCTGGTCATCAACCGTTACGTTACTAATGTCAGAATAATCTGTGACGCCCCATGCTGGAAGAACACCATACTGTTTTTCCAAACCACTTAATCTACTTTGTGACAGATCTGCTAAGAATGTATCCTTCCAGCTGTATTCCTTTTCCTTATTTAATCCAATTGCCAAATCACGTACTCCACTGTAATTATAGCCTTTAGATACTACTATAAAATCATAACATGATACATACTGTCGTATTTGATCAACCTTTCCATTTTTATCTTTTATAGTATTTATCCCTTGCACATACACATGAACAACACCATTCTCTTCAATCTGACATATCTTCTCCTCTGAATTAAGTTTTTCATCTACAGTTTTCATAGCCTCATCTACTGAACTATAGTTTTGCGGAGAAATGTCCTTACTGTAAGACATTGAATTTACATTTGCTCCAAACATTACTTCTTTATTTCCAAATAAATATCTCATTACACATAATAGTACTATCAGTATTGCTGAAACTATTATTATAATTTTTAATGCCTTATGTTTTTTCTTGATTTTTGTCATTTTACAATCCTCCTATAACGTATTGTTTCATATCATTTTTCCTTATTCATCCACCATTTTTCAAGTTTTCCCGTGCAGTATGCATTATTTTGATTCAATCATACTTCTATTTTCTTTTTTTCTTGAACTACTTCTATTTTATCCTTGGCAATTTCTTTCTCATACAAGTACTTATCTGTTCTATTCAATCCAAGTATATCAGCAATTTTTCTATCACCTGTGCCTACAAAAAAAGTATCTTTCAACTCTTTCCTAATACTAACCTTATAACCATTAATCAAACCATAAGTTCTACACTCATATGCTTCTTGAATTTCATTTGGCGAAATTATTTTACTATATACTCCGCTATTATATTCATCAACAAACGTTGCATCTATTATTTCGCGATTTGTTGTAATTATTATTAAGTTTCCATCATTATCCTCATTTAATTCGTACTCATTTCCATTATATACACAAAATTCACCATTTTTTATCATTTTCTATTTTCCTTTCACTTCTACAAAATGTTTACCATCAAATATTGCAACAACAGTATCTTTTCCATTAACAACTTTATGTAATTCCGCACCTTTCTTAGGTTTTACATATTCACCACTTAAAGACCACTCGGGTATAATTTGCCCATTCCTTGCACCTGTAAATCCATTTAATGTACAAGGAGGACCATCTGTATTTGTTCCACCGAATATTTCCCCATAGGGTGTCTTTATTTTTTCTGCATCTGTTGTCTTGAATTTAATATATGCATAAGTATCTCCACCTTCCGGATACGATCTTACTCCATCACCTGTTACATAATCCAGTCGCGATGACTCCACCATTATCTGAGCTCTGCAAACTTGTTGGCATATGCAATCATACCGTATTTAATCTGCAGCCTGTGAGCTTTCCGCTCTTTTGTTGCCTGTGAAAACTATCATCTGCTCCAGCTCTTCTTTGGGAACCGCCTGGTATTTTTTAAGGTAATCCACTGTATTGACTGTGGTTTCCTCCGTTCCCGGAGTGTCATATACAAATGTCTTGTTCTCTGTGAATTTGTTGTCCGGAATTATATAATACTTTATCAGATTCAAATTATCTCTTACGCAGAATGTCATGTATGTTTTTCCATCATATGCGCCTATATCATATGTTGAATAATCCACTTTATTATGTATTATGTCACCAAGTCTGGTCTCCATAAGGAAATCATCAGGATTCTTATAGCCTGTTAGTTTATCTCCATCATATGAGATAATCTTAACTTTTAAATCCTCTGTTATTTCCAAAGGAGTCTTTGACGGACCAAAATGAATCCTATATATCATTATCTTTCCTTCCTCTTTAATCCTCTGATCTATCATCTCTGATATCGTGATTTCACCTTCCGGCTCTGTGGTCACACGCTCTGCTGCCGTGCAATCTGTTTCTGTTGCCTGAGCTGCTGATGTGTCATTTTCATTTTTATCCTTTTTTTCACATGCTGTCACCATACATAACATACATGCTGCTACCATAAGAACTGATATTGCTTTCTTCATAATAAATTTTCCTTCCTGTATGCGTTGCATTCATGCCTATTTATTGTTATCTCAATTTTCTATAACGTAATCAATATAGTCTGTAACTCTATCACACAACATATCATAGCTTTCGTCATCCTCTCTCTGATTTTTATCGCCTGCTCCCTTGGCATATTTTTCTAGGTCTTTAATACTTACCTGCTTTTTCGGCTCTGCCTGTGCATTATATGCATCCACCATCTTCGTCACTTTCTCCACATCCGTCGTGATATTCTCGCAGATATAGGTGTCACCTACCCTGGTTATCTCCATATCCATGCCGAAATAATTGGCAGCTACTATCATATCCTGACATGTAAAGTCTGTTTCTGTCAGTCTGTCTTTTGCCTCATCAATTTCTGCATTATTTTGTACATTTTCATTATTTTCATCATATGCTTCATTTAAGTCATTCAAATAATTTATTGCTGCATTAGCCTTGTTAATCTTATCTCCTACGGTTTCCTTTATTATTACCGCTGAAAGGCCTATAGCTTCATCAATAATCTTACCTTTTAAAGTATTACTTGTTACATCAAAAAATACCCTGCATTCAGTCTTTTCCTCTTCCTTTTGATTTTCAAGATTCTGCTTTGTATTCTCAATCATGCCGTGTGGAAGTACATGGCTTACAATCTGATTATCTACCATTCCATACGCATCTATCTGATTGACCTTCTCATTTTCTTTTCCTACTTTTTCATTGATAGTTCCATTTGTTACCTTGACGTTATAATATTTGTCCAATATCTCCCTGTCATTGCTGTCTGTAATCTTGCATATGCTTACATCAAACGGCAGCTCTTTCAGGCATACGGATACGGTCACATTTTTCTCTTTATCGGAATGTATTGTAAATCCATCGTTTTTTCCATTATATGCAACTCCTATTGTCGGGTAGCTATCAACCATTGCTTTAAACAGGGATGACACTCTGTACTGCTCTTTCATCTCTTCAAGCGCTTCATCACTAATCTCGTCGTTTCTGTATGCACATTTTTCGCTGTAATAGTCAATTATATCCATACTTGTCTTATATATATCCACCGCCCTCTTAAATGTATTCGTGACACTCACACTGTAATACTTAGGGTCTTCCAGATCTGCATTATCTATCCACTCATCATCCTTGGCGTTTCCATAACCTGCGCGCAGCATGTTCTCTATATTTGCTATGGTTTCTTCCTCATCATCTGTGGACAGCTTTGGAAATACTGATACAAGTGCCTGCAGCTCTGCATCTGGTACAAATTTCTTCCGCATCTCATAGTTTATTTCGTCCCAGTTCATAACTGTCTTTCCATTAGAATCCACTGAATAGAATCGCTCTTTATAATACTCTGTTATCTTCGAGTCCACTTTTGCCTGTATATTACCAGCTTTTGTTTTCAATGTCTGGCAATCCATCGTATATATATTCTCAACGGATCTTACATTAATCAGAGCTGCCAGTTCTTTAATTGCAGTGCTGAATCTTTCCAAGTCCATATATTCGTCCCGAAACCTGGCTGCATATAGATCATCCACTCCATTTACATTATCAAACATCCTTCTTACACTATTGCTTGCCTCTTCATTTTGTCTCTGATATTCTGTTGCCGCGTTTCTTAGCTGTGATTCATAATCATATTGAAATATACCTTTGGTTTCCACTACACCGTAGGTTTTGTTTATTTCCTCCCACTGTTCTTCTCCTCCCATATAGCTTTGTATGTCATCGTATGCTTCCTGCGTAAAATCCTTAAATTTCATTATGCGTCACCCCTCCTTCTAATACGCTTCATATGTTCCTATACCATATATATCTCCATCTGCCTCATCTACATCTCTCACAAATTCATTAAGTTTTTTTGACATTTCCCTGAAGGATTCTCCCAGTATACTCTGATATGTATGAACAGCATCCTCGTACACTTCCAGCTTATCGTGCAATTCACCGCTTATAACCGCATTTGTGTTTATAATATCAAGTATCATCTGATATTCGTTCATCTGTCTATCTGCAATCTTTGCAAGTTCTGAGTATAAACGCACAAGTTCTGTAAATTCCTCCTGCTCAAACATTAAATTGTACTGTCCCATTACTTACTCTCCATTCTTCTTTTTTTTATTCTCAGCTGCTCTATATTGTCCTCATATGTACACAGCTGCTGATTTATTTCATATATCCTGTCATTTCTGCTCCTGATTGCATTCTCTACATCTCTCAGCATTGAATCTATAGCATTCATCGCATTGGCTACATACGATTTTCCGTCGTTTAATGAATTAATACTCTTAAGTCTGCCCTTCAGATTTGTTATATTACGACTGCTATATCTGTCCATGCCGGCTATATTATCAACTCTGCATTTAAACCGGTTTTGCGCCTGCCATTTATATTCCTTTATTTTCAATGCTTCCTGATCCAAAGCATCTATTTCATTAAGCAGCCTGTTTTTCTCAAGCTGCAGATTTTCTACATTTGCCCGGTACCTTGATATTCTGCGACTTAATTCTTTTAGTTCCATAATAGTATTATTCTCCTCACCTTTTATATTTAAAGCTATTCATTAAATATAAATTCCTCATTAGCTAACATCAGACAGTCTCCCGGTAATATCTCTGTTTCCTGCCCCGCCTTTATTATCCTTCCATTGATAAATGTGCCATTGGTAGAATTTTGGTCCATTACATAATAACGTCCGTTTCGCATGGTTATCACTGCATGCACCCTGCTGATATTCGTATTGTCTGCTACCGCATAATCTGACTTTTCCGGATTCTTTCCCAGCACAAACGATGGTTTGCCAAGCTCTATCTTTTCACCTGTTACCTGCCTTGTAAGACTTGCAAAATGATAGTTCACCGGTTGCATCTGCTGTATCTGTTGTACGGATATGCCATCATCTGACAACACTGTAGTTCCATCCATGCTGCCCTGCATTACCTGCTGCATTATCTGTTGCTGCATTGTCTGTTGCTGCATTGTCTGTTGCTGCATTATCTGTTGCTGCATTGTCTGCTGCATTGTCACTGCTTTGTTTTTCAGCACGTTCACAACTGCACGCTCTTCGCGTGAGATATATTTTTCTATTGCATTGCCGTTGAAGCCATGGAAGCTTCTGACATAATACATAAATCTGGATATATAATTCGTATCCTCATTGATAACAGGTGTCATTGTATAAATTATGTTTTCTATAAACCCGACAATATCTGCACTTTCCTGTCCTCCTACTATCGGAAAATATATAAAGTACATCTCTTTTGTCATCTCGTTTATGTATACGTCATCCATATTAAAACGAACACTGTTTACGTTCAGTCCGTTATTGTATACATCCTCAACCATTATTACTATCTGCTCAATCATGAAAAAGAAATCATATTTGCTTATGGCTTTTTTCAATCTATCGGTAAGATTTATATTTGCAGGGCACGTATATATGACACTGTCTTTTTTTGTTTTTGTCACATGCATGATTCCACATGGTTTTATTCTGGCTAGCTGGCTTAGTTCGGTTTCATTTATTCTTTCCTTTCGTCCTGCCTTCATCATGGCAGTAACGGTCGATTTTTTTATGCTTACTTTTAATTTAGACATTCGCTATTTTCCATTCCTTATGAGATACATTCTGTCGTATGTAAAAATTCTATTTTCTTTGTTACTTCGAACCTGATATTGGTTTTTTGCAGCTTTTCGGTTATATCTTCCAATACTGTGGTTTCATCCTGCAATACTTCTGTCGGTGCATCCAGCACAGTAGTTTCATCTATATTTTGTGTATATCCCGGCTTTTTCTTATTCTCCCCTGCCAGGTTATATGACGGTGCTATCGGACCGGACGATGTTATGTCAATATGTCCCGCTGTCTGCTTTTGTACAATTGCTGCAATTCCTTTCCGGGCAGATTTTCCGGTAAGTGCACCTATGACCTTAGGTATTTCAAGCACTATAAGTATGACTATTGAAGCTATAAGCATTATGGCAAATGCGGTGAAGGATACGTAAAATATCATCCTGTACTGATTATAAGTCATCTTTGTTTTCCTCCTTCACGCTCTGTGCCTTCTCAATTGTTTTGTCTATATTATCCTGCAATCCTGTTATCTGCTCGCGCATTATGGATTTATCCAGCTTTTCTGTTTTGTCCTTTATTGTCTGTAATAAATCCATAACTTTATCCTTATCTGTCACTGCTATAAATGATGTGATATTTGTGTCAACTATATCATCTATCTCATTCCATACCTGAATCTTTGCGTCTAAGCTGTCAAAATTCTCTGATTTTGCATATAGCTCATTTATTTGCTTCCATAGCTTTTTGTATTCTTCATATGTTTTTTCTGTCTGTTTTATCTTTGCTCCATCATACTGGCTAATCAATGTCAGACAATCTGATATCTCACAGTATATTCCTGCCTCCGGATGATTCTCCTTTACTTCCTTGAACCACTGCGCAGCACTGGAGTATCTGTCTTTTTCCACATTGATTTCGTAGTAGAATAAAAAGCTTTCACCAATCTTATAGCATACATCCTCATATCCCTTTGGATTTTTTTCTTTCAGCTTTGCCATGACATCATATGTATGCACCCGGCCATTGTGGTCCTTGCAATCTATACCTACCATCAGCCTGTTCAATATCTGCGCCTCATCCCTGTTCAGTACAAAATCGTCTGTCAGTTTGTCATTCAGCTTAAGATACGCCTCCGTCCTTGTCGGGTCGGTTACTATAGCCGTGTAATATCCGTTGTCATAATTGTCATAGGTATCCGCTTCTTTTAATATGCTATTATAGTTTTCATTTTTTTTGTGTTCTGCCGCACAATAGCTTAATACTGTACTTGTTCCAAGCAGCAGCGTCAAAACTGATGTGGTGATAAATACCGCAAGCTTTATCTTTAGATTCTTCCTATACATGTCATCAATCTCTGTATAGTGCTCAAGGTCATACATCAGCTCAGCTGCGCTCTGATATCTGTTGTTTGGATCCGGCTGTGTACACTTTGTAATAATACGTTCAAGACCACCTGACAATGTTGGGTCAATTTCTCTGATCGGCCTTATTTCGTAAGGTGGCTCACAGGGATTCATTCCCGTAACAAGATGATACATTGTGGCTCCCAGACAATATATATCTGTTCTCGCGTCTGTCTGTCCCATTCCACCAAACTGTTCCGGTGCAGCATATCCCATCGTGCCAAGACATGTCGTATCCTCTATGTTATTTTCCTTATATTCCCTTGCTGTTCCAAAATCTATAAGCACCACATTTCCATCAGGCTTTAGCATTATGTTTGACGGCTTCATATCACGATATATGATTGGCGGGTTCTGTGAGTGCAGATACCCAAGAACGTCGCATAGCTGTTTGGCCCACTTTATCACATTTTTCTGCGACTGGGCTCCGTACTCCTGCAATGCTGTCTTGAGAGAATTTCCCTCTATATAATCCATTACGATAAGGAATCTGTCATCCTCATCTATGACATCGACAATATCAGGAAGACTGGGATGGCTCAGTTTTTTGAGCATATTGGTCTCCGCAACAAGACTTTGCTTTACCACCTCAAAATCCTTTACTCCATCCTTTCTGACCTCTTTTATTGCCCACTGTTTGTTTGCCCTTTCATTCATAGCCAGGTACACAACGCTCATTCCGCCGTGTCCAACTTCGTTTAGTATCTTGTATTTTCCGTCAATTAAAGAGCCTATTTCAAGCATCTGTTCCTCCTACTGTGCCTTTATGAGCGCTGCTGTTATATTATCGCGCTCTCCTCTTTGCATGCTGAGTCTGATGAGCTGCTCCAGTCTGTCGTGCATATTCTGCCCGTCTACAGTTGCTGCCGTTTTCAGCATCTCATAGATTTCCTGTTCTGATACCTCATGCCTGAAGCCATCTGAACAAAGCAGAAGTGACATTCCATTTTTCATTGCCCCGGTCCTGTACTCCGGCTTTACTTCTGCTGATGCCCCGACACACTGCAGCAGTACATTCCTTCGCGGATCTCTCATAGCCTGCTCCTGTGTCATATTTCCATTCATAATTTCCCGCTGTACATATGTCTGGTCTGTCGTAAGCCTTTCTATATGGTCTGAAAGGCTATATATTCTGGAATCGCCCACGTTTATAATGTAATAGGCTTTTTGCGTGACAAGCAGCGCTACCACTGTTGTTCCCATGTTTACTGCATGTGCTTTGCCATATGCTTTTATTTTTTCGTTCTGCTGCTGTATTACTTCATCCCACTGTCTTTCCAGAATCAGACTGTCAATATCCGGGTTCGACGATTTGCAAAGCTCAGGCAGCTGCTCGTCACTCCATCTGTCAAATGCTCTGACTACAGTGGCACTGGCCAGCTCACCCTTCGATAAGCCGCCCATGCCGTCACATAATACTGCAAATGCCATGTCTCCTTTGCATGTTGAGAAGCACTTTACCAGCAGACTATCCTGATTAGTTTCTTTTACGATTCCTCTGTCCGTATCAGCTGCTATTTCAAATCTCATACACACTCCTCCCAGAATTCAAAATCTTTGTTGCCAAGTCTGCCTTGAAGGGCATGCGCTTTCGCGCATGCCACAGACATTGTTGTTTTTCCCACACCACCACATGGTGATGTAAATACATAGGTAATTATCTTATTGCTCATCATTGTCTTTCTTTTCTTTCATCTTTTTTCTCATATAATAAACGATTATCAATATCGCAATTATAAGTACAAATAATAATATTGCTCCAATTATATATACTGCCTTATCATTGTTTGTTTCTACTGATTTGACATCTGACGAATTTGATTCCATAGGTACATCATCTTCGGCAATCTCTGTATCTGCTTCTGTATCCTTACCATATATTTTTTTCACTTCATTGGTCTTTCCACCTTCGTCAACAGAACAGTCTGCACACTCTACCATAAGCCTTGAATCACCGTCTTTTGCAGAGAGCACCTCCTTAGGTACTTCAAACTCTATCTTTCCGTCATGCTTGTCCAGATAGTCAAGCATATCGTCTCCCGACATTTCCTTGATAACCTTTTTTTCTTTGTCATCCTTGCCCACTACAGTAATCTTTACACGTCCAAGCTTTCCGCCATCATCCTTCGGCATCAATACTGCATTCTTTGAGCCAATATAGTTTTCATTGTTTTTATCTACACCTGTCAATGTATATGTAGGTGCTGTCTTGTCCACAATAAATTCAATATTTACACTCTTCACATCACTATAGGCAACTGAATCTGCTTTGTCCTTTGTCTCCACAACGATATTATACTGACCCTCTTTTTCAAATACCGCATTTGATATCACATATTCGTACTTATGCCAGCCATCGCTTTCACTTACATTATTCACACTGAAGTCTGTTCCCTGCTTAAGTGCTTTTCCATTTACTTTGACAGTACAGCTGGTAACTTCATCCGGATTTATCTCTCTGACTACCACATCATGGTATACCTTCTGCACATAGTAATCCTTTACAAGCTTCATCGTATTGTCATCCAGCGAGAAGATTGAACCGCCTTTGTTTATGGAGAAATCCAACAATTTTCCTCCCTGCCCTACAGTCTCTGTCACCTGCTTTCCGCCTGCATCTATAATATTGACTGTTTCATAAGAATTTCCGGCCTTATCCTGTGCATGGCATGTCAGTGAATACACTCCATCCTCATTGAGATTTCTAAACTCTACACGTTGTCCGTTTGTAATTGATATCACATTTCCGGTAATCGTTTTTCTTACGAATCTGCTATTTTCATATACCTCAACTGTAAGCACCGGTGAAAAGTATTCAAGATTAGTATCTGTGCACTCTATTACAAATGACATATTTCCTGAATTATTGTTTACTGAGCCCGGGGTTACTCCGTTGATTGTTACAACAGGCTTTGTCGTATCTATGCAGAATTCCTGCTTTGCAAGGTCTTTTGCCTTATTGCCGGCTTTGTCTGTATATGCAAGTGACCATGTATATGTGGCATCCGCATCAAAGCTTAATGTTGCCGTATGTATATCACCATTATCTGACCAGCTTCCAAATGCCGGTGCTGCTACTGATTTTCCTGCATCCTGCGCAGTCATGCTCAGTGCTATTCTGCTTGTATCAAAATTGTGCTCTGTGATTGTCACAGTTGCTGTTCTCTTGTTATTATAATAGTTTCCGTTTGATGCACTGTTGTTATCATATGCTACCGAAATAACAGGTACTGTCGTATCAATTGTAAATTTTGTCGGTGCAAGCGAATTTGCATAATCCACTCCTGCTGCGGCATTTCCCGCAATGTCTTTTACTCCGATTCCAAATGTGTAATCGTCATCATGTCCGTAATATATTGTGGCAACATGTACTGTATCATCACCGTTACCGCTTCCACCTTCTGTGCTCCAGTCTGAAAGAGCAGGTGCCTTACCTGCTGCGGCTTTTATTTCCGCTGCTACCTTTGATGCATCAAAGTTACGCTCTGTTACTTTTACGGTTGCTGTTCGCGGTGCTTTGAAGTATGCTGTGTCTCCAAATGATGTATCTGCACTGTTATTGTCATAGCTTACCTGCACTGTTGGTGCTGTTGTATCTATTTTTATGTATTTTGTTACTGTGTATGCCGTTCCTGCATTGTCTGTTGCGGTAACATCTATACGCACTTCATTACTGTTGTTTGAAGCCGCGCTTATGTCAAATTGCTCTGTTACATGATTTTCCAGATCTTTTAAGCCCGCTGCTGTCTTATCATAGCTATATAATGTTCCATCCTGTGTCGGCTGTCCCATATTTGTTACCGTATAGTTTACGCTCTTTATTCCTGATGCAACTCCTGTGGCATTCTCATCTGATACCTCTATACTTACCGGCACATCTGCACTGTACACTCCTGATGCTGTCTCAGGTGTGATGACTGATATTGCCGGTGCGCATGTATCAACTACCAATCCATTTGTGCTGATATATGAAACATTACCGCTTAAATCTGTAACCCTGACATATACCACGCAGTTTTTGTTCTCGCATTCTATCGGTTCACTGAAGGTGCCATCCTCATTAAGGCTGTCAAGTGTCTTCCAGTCAGCCTCCTGAATACTGTCTACGTCAATTATTGCATCCTCTGCTGAAACGAAATACTCTGCTGACTTGATGCCGCCATGCTCATCTCCAAGCTGTCCGGCAATATTGACCTTCTTGGCAGCAAAGCTTGAAATCTCATATTTGTCTTTTGGCAGCAATAAATCCCACACGGTATCCATGCCTGTTGAAAGTCCGTCAAACCTGATATTTCCTGTCGGCGACTGTACGTCAATTACAAACTCTGCTGATTTGTCTCCTTCTATCTCAAATCCATTATCTGAATTACCACACAAATCTTTTGCACTGACACTCAGCTCATACTTGTGTCCTGCATTGAATACAAGCTGCTTACTGTAAACAGCTTCTGCTCCCTCGCCTGTCTTTACCCAGTATGACTTTTCAGACCATGCATCTGACTGTGTCTGTTCATTTCCATCAACCTTTACATTGATTTTTGTTTCATCGGGGTCAAAGAAAAGCTCATTCTCTTTTACCGAAATGGTTGCAATCCTGTTTTCCCTGTAATACTCAGTGCCTTTTACACTGCTGATGCACTGTGGATCCGGCTGCTCAGGTGTACCATATGTCACTGTTATTGCAGGCGCTGCCTTGTGAATATAAAATGGCTGGCTGCCGCTTGCTGTCAAATCCGCTACAGTCACGTTTCCTGCCTCATCAACAGCTTTAACATATACATCTGCCTTTTTATCCAGATAAGCCTCAGCCGATACATTTATGATTCCTGATTCATCAAGCTCATTCCATGCACCTTCATCATCCGATACTGACTGATCATCTGTCACTATCTGGTATTTTGCTGATACAACACCTGAAATGCTGTCAGCTACACTTGTTTTTATACGGACATCGTCATTGAAATATTTTCTGTTTTTGCCCGCTTCCGGCTCTATACTGACATCAGGTGACTGACTGTCCATGCTGAACTTGAAGCTGTCACCTTTAACCTCTGTCTTAAGACCGGCATAATCAGTTGCCTTTACTGAAAGCATCAGATCAATTCCGTTAAACTGCTCTGCTGCCGGAATGGTTATCCTTCCTTCCCCGCTTGCGTCAAGCTCAACAGTCTGTCCTGATACAATTTTCCTTTTCCCATCAAATACAGTGTATTCAACACTCTTAATTCCTGATAAGCTGTCATCAGCTTTAACGATATAGCTTATATCATCCTTATGCCAGCCTTTTTCATTGGCTGCTGTCATGGTATCCTGTGACACTGTAAGCTCCGGTGGCAGGGTATCAACAACCAGCTTCGCTGTGGAGAAAAATGCTGCCTCGCCATTACAATTGTCCTGAGCCTTTACGTATACGTTATATGAAGTATCCTTCAGATCAGATGTATTAATCTTGTACTTATATCGGGCATCATATGTATCCTCGATAAGCTCTAACGGCTTCCATGCTGAATCATCAAGCGCTTTTACCTGCTCATCATTTAAAATACTGCCACTTTCATCTGATTTATTCACATAGTAGAATGCCTGCTTTATTCCGCTGATATCCTCCAGCTGTCCATATACCTTTGCTGCCTGCTGACTGGCCATATTCTGCTCGTCTATTAAATCAGCATCATATCCAATAGTACCTGAAGGCGCTTTTCTATCCACATAAAACGGCTGCTCTATTGAGCTTGTATCATTACACTCATGCTCCGCCTGATCCTTCGCATACATTCTGATTATCTGATATTTGTGTTCCTCATCCGCTTTTGTACCAAATGTGATGCAGCTGCTATAATCAGCCCCTGTCACGATCCAGTCACTATACTCTATTCCTGCATCAATCAGCTTCTGGGCATTATCGACATCAAATACATCGAATTCTTCCCGGTCATCAACCTTTACCCAAAGCTGTGTGGAACCATCATCCAAAGAGACATCGTGGATATTCATGTCTACTTTTCTGACATTTCCATAATAATCCACAGCATCCTTTGTGAAAGCAGGTTTATCATCCTCCTTTGGATTCAATGTTATCTTTGGAGGCTGTGTATCATATTTGTAGTCGAGCTGCAGACTTCCAATATCTGTGATAGCTCCGCTTTCCTTGTCCTTACGTGCTATTACAAGAGTCTGTCTGTTATCACCCTGCTGTGGCATAAGCTGATATTTATCAGCTTCAATCCATTCATCACCTTTTCTAACCACATATACCGCCTGATTGTCACTTGCCAGCGATAATGTAGGTGCTTCTACATAAAACTGTGTACCGTGCAGCATTGTCCCTGTCAGGCTGTTATTCATACTGCTGTAATCATATTCTTTGATGGTAACAGTATATTCTGCCTCTGCTGACTTATATTTGTCATCTTCTGCTTTTGTCACCTTTATCCTTACAGTTCCGGTATCCTTTGCTGTCCATATACCGTTTGATGCAAAGTCTGTATCCTTTTCAATCAGATTTTTGCCTTCTACAACAGTGTATTTTAAATTGTCAACGGCTGCATCCGCCCTGTCGGATTTTACCACCGGAACAACTTTGTTCCCCACATAAATATCATCCGCCGGTGTATACTCTACCGTCAGCTGCTGTGGCTGTTTTTCCTCGGTGGCATTATTATCCGAATCCTGTTCATCTGGAATTTTACTGTCAGATATATCATCCGAGGCTGCGTCGTTAGATATATCATACTCTGAAGATGGTGTATCAGCACTTACCGGTGTTGCCGGAAGCGATGTCGCACCCATTACAGAAGCTAGCATGATTGCTAGTAACCTGTTAAGTTTTTTATTAAACACTCTCATATCTCCTTTTCTATTGTATTTTTTATAACTATTCCGTTATGATTTTATTTATATTCCCACTCTTTATTCCATTATACAAAACAATGGTCACACAACGGTCACACAGCGGTCACGCGGAGACAACTTTGTGAAAATTGCATATTAAAAGCGCCGAAAATTGCATATTTTTTAGGCAATTTTCGGCGCTTTTTCGGATTATTTTTTTATTGTAACTATTATTTATTATACTTGTTGTATATCTTTTCAAACGCAGGCATGGAGCGTTTTATCATTTCCCTGTCCACACAGTATGATATTCTCACCCAGCCCGGACAGCCGAAGCCGTCTGCTGCTACTATGAGCACATCCTCCTCCTTTGCCTTCTCGCAGAATGCATTGCTGTCATCCTCGAGTGCCTTTACAAACATATAAAAGGCTCCGTCCGGCTTGAAGCAGTGATAACCTATCCTTGTGAGCCCCTCATACAGAAGGTCTCTGTTTTCTTTGTAGGCATTGATATCACCGGTTGCCCCCTGGCATTTTACTATCATCTTCTGGAACAGGCTTGGTGCGCACACGTAACCGAG
>ERZ791724.446-NODE-446-length-33742-cov-3.950278_pt1 | contig 33742 bp, 23 predicted proteins | sample MGYA00510044_ERZ791724 | MGnify/ENA primary metagenome ERZ791724 (study PRJEB30046, sample SAMN00715140) | human gut metagenome | study: EMG produced TPA metagenomics assembly of the A metagenome-wide association study of gut microbiota in type 2... | reverse complement strand
AGAAGCCGTCAGTGCTTTGTTTTCCCGTGGATGAATCCCTGTGATGTACCGCGTACCCCGGCATGGGTCAATGATACCGTATGGTATCAGATTTTCCCGGATCGTTTCTGCAACGGAGATCCTTCCAATGATCCTGAAAATGTGGTTTTGTGGAGAGAGCATGGAAGCGTGACCAATGAGGAATGTTTCGGAGGAGATCTGGCGGGGATTACAGACAAGCTGGATTATCTGCAGAATCTGGGAATCAACGGTCTGTATCTGACACCGATCAACGAAGCTCCGTCAAATCACAAATACGATACCACGGATTATACGAAGATTGATCCGCGTTTTGGCGATGAGGAAACCTTTAAACACCTTGTGAAGGAAGCGCATAAGCGGGGCATCCGCGTAATGCTTGACGGTGTGTTCAATCATTCCGGATATTATTTCGCACCGTGGCAGGATGTGCTTGCAAAGGGACCGGAGTCAGAATATTATGACTGGTTTATGATCAATGAATGGCCTCTTGACTTTAAGCATGGAGCGGCTAAAAAGGGTCAGTTTTATACGTTTGGATTTTTTGACAATATGCCAAAGCTCAATACAAATAATCCGGCGGTGCGAAAATACTTTATCGATATCTGCGCCAACTGGGTAGAAAATTATCATATAGACGGACTGCGCCTTGATGTGGCAAATGAGGTGTCACACCGCTTCTGCAAGGAGCTTAGGGCAAGGCTTAAGGAAATCAATCCGGATATTTACATTTTGGGAGAAATATGGCATAATGCTCTTCCGTGGTTGCGTGGAGATGAGTTCGATGCGGTTATGAACTATCCGCTTGGAGAGAGCATCAAGGATTTCTGGATAGATAAGAGCCAGACAAATCAGGATTTTGAGTATACTATAAACAGATGTTATACCAACTACATGCAGCAGACCAATGATGTGCTTTTCAATCTGCTTGATTCGCATGATACAAAGCGCCTTCGCTCTGATACAAAGAATCTCGACCAGTACTTTGCACAGCTTGCAGTGCTTTTTGCCATGCCGGGCAGTCCATGTATATATTATGGTACTGAGATTGCCATGCCGGGCGGCTATGACCCTGACTGCAGACGATGTATGCCGTGGGATGATATTGAGGCAGGCAGGTTTAAGGAGCGCATTGAGATGGTATCAAAGCTCATTCATTTAAGAGCGAGTGAGCCGCTTTTAAAGGGCAGAAACTTCCATTTCCCTGACGATTTTGCTGACAATCCAAGGGTAATCCAGTTCAGGAAGATGGGCTGGGTGGATACATATGTGGAGGTTATAGTCAACTGCTCTGATGAGGATATAGAGGTGCCAAAGGACGGCGAGGTGCTTTTTGAGAGGCATTGCATAGATAACACATTGCTGACCAACGGAATATTAATCAGAAAAATCGTGGGCAATGGAGATAAGTAAAAGAAATAGGAGAATTAAACGAAAATATGGCTAAATATGAGTTACTAAAACAGGAGGGACGTGCCAAGAGAGGTACATTCCATACTGTGCATGGAGATATACAGACCCCTGTATTTATGAATGTAGGAACAGTCGGCGCGATAAAGGGCGCTGTCTCTACGGACGATTTAAAGGAGATAAAGTGTCAGGTTGAGCTGTCAAATACATATCATCTGCATGTAAGAACCGGAGACAAAATCATTAAAGAGCTTGGCGGACTGCACAAGTTCATGGTGTGGGACAGACCAATCCTTACAGATTCCGGCGGATTCCAGGTGTTTTCACTGGCAGGTCTTCGCAAAATAAAGGAGGAGGGCGTGTACTTCAACTCGCATATTGATGGTGCCAAGATTTTTATGGGACCTGAGGAGAGCATGCAGATACAGTCAAACCTCGGCTCCACGATTGCTATGGCATTTGACGAGTGCCCATCTAGCGTTGCAGACAGACAGTATGTGACAAACTCTGTAAACAGGACCGCGCGCTGGCTTGAGAGGTGCAAAAAGGAGATGGCACGCTTAAACAGTTTACCGGATACTATCAACAAGGAGCAGCTTTTATTCGGTATCAATCAGGGAGCTATTTATGATGATATAAGAATTGACCATGCAAAGCGCATTTCTGAGCTTGAGCTGGATGGATATGCTGTCGGCGGACTGGCGGTAGGAGAGAGCCATGAGGAGATGTACCATATCCTTGATGAAACAGTGCCTCATCTGCCTGTTAATAAACCTACATACCTGATGGGAGTAGGAACTCCTGCCAATATACTTGAGGGCGTAGAGAGAGGTATCGACTTCTTTGACTGTGTATACCCAAGCAGAAATGGCCGTCACGGACATGTATACACGAATCACGGCAAGCTTAATCTGTTCAACCAGAAGTATCAGAAGGATATGCGCCCTATTGAGGAGGGCTGTAACTGTCCTGCCTGCCGCACATATTCGCGTGCATATATCAGGCATCTTTTAAAGGCAAAGGAGATGCTCGGAATGAGACTGTGCGTGCTACATAATTTGTATTTCTACAACAACATGATGGAGGAGATAAGGGATTCACTTGATGCAGGCCGTTTTGCCTCATACAAGGCTGAAAAGCTCTATGGAATGACACAGGGAGAGCAGAGCTAGAAGGCAAATATAAAAAATCTCGAAAATGATAAAAAAGCCTTGCCGTTAGCACGTTTAACGTGTATTATGGTAATAGTGCTTAAAACACATCAATTATAGAATATTTAGGAGGAACAATTGATGACATCAATTTTAGCAAACGGTCAGGCAGCAGGAACAGTTGGAATGATTGTCTGGTTAGTAGTACTTTTCGCAGTTATGTATTTTCTTATGATCCGTCCACAGAAGAAGGAACAGAAGAAAAAGGAGCTTATGCTCAATGAAGTTGCAACAGGAGACACAGTTCTTACAACAAGTGGATTTTACGGTACAGTTATCGATATCGAGGACGATACTGTAATCGTTGAGTTTGGTAACAACAAGAACTGCCGTATCCCTATGCAGAAGGCAGCTATCGCTGACCTTGAGAAAGCAGAGGATTCAGCTAAATAATGCAGATTTGTAAAGCCGTCACATAAGTGGCGGTTTTCTTATTATCCGCATCTCTTGCAATAATAATAAAAAACTGTTATTATAGTAAGCAGTTATTATAAGCTGCGGTTATAAATTGCATGAAAAAGTAAAATATCCTGACATATTGAAATAACTACTTTAATGCTTTAATATAAGAATATGTATTTTTATATAAAAGAGGTAAGAAATTATGGAATATAAAGTTGGTGTAATTTCCGGAGACGGAATCGGACCGGAGATAGTCGCTGAGGCAAAGAAGGTATTGGATAAGATAGCAGATAAGTATGGACACAGCTTCAACTATACAGACATCCTGATGGGTGGCTGCTCAATTGATGCAACAGGTGTTCCTCTTACAGATGAGGCTATTGCAACTGCCCTTGATTCAGATGCGGTGCTGATGGGGTCAATCGGTGGCAACACAGCCACATCACCATGGTACAAGCTGGCCCCTGAGCTTCGTCCGGAGGCAGGACTTTTAAAGCTTAGAAAGTCACTCAATCTGTTTGCAAATCTCAGACCGGCATACCTGTACAAGGAGCTTGCTGCAGCATGTCCGCTCCGCGCTGATATCATCGGAGACGGCTTTGATATGATGATTATGCGTGAGCTTACAGGAGGTCTTTACTTCGGAGCCAGAGAGACAAAAGAGGTGGATGGAGTTGTTACGGCCACAGATACACTGACATACAATGAGAATGAAATCAGAAGAATCGCAAAGCGAGGCTTCGATATAGCCATGAAGAGAAGGAAAAAGGTCACATCCGTAGACAAGGCAAATGTGCTTGATTCTTCCAGATTATGGAGAAAGATCGTCGAGGAGGTCGCTAAGGATTATCCGGAGGTTACATACGAGCATATGCTTGTTGATAACTGCGCAATGCAGCTTGTGAAGGATCCTAAGCAGTTTGATGTTATCCTCACAGAGAATATGTTTGGTGATATTTTATCAGATGAAGCAAGTATGGTGACAGGCTCAATCGGTATGCTTTCATCAGCAAGCCTTAACGATACAAAGTTCGGACTTTATGAGCCGAGTGGCGGATCTGCTCCTGATATCGCAGGAAAGGGCATTGCAAACCCTATCGCAACAATCCTTTCAGCAGCTATGATGCTTCGCTATTCATTTGATCTGGACAAGGAAGCACAGGCAATCGAGGATGCTGTAAAGCAGGTGCTTAAGGAGGGCTACAGGACAATCGACATCATGCCACAGCCGGGTGAGACTACAGAGGGTATCACACAGGTAGGCACAGCGCAGATGGGGGATCTCATCGCAGAACGTGTGTAGCTGCATGACTTATAATAGACAGCTAATAGATTATAGATAGGCTGATCGTTATGTATACAGTAGTAATGATGAAGTACTCAAAGAAATAGTCGGAGATAAATAAGGAGATAAAATATGATAAGTGATAACGCAAGAGCCGGAATGCAGCAGGCACCGGCAAGAAGTTTATTTAATGCTCTTGGTTTTACACCGGAGGAAATGAAAAAGCCTATGGTCGGAATCGTAAGCTCATTCAATGAGATTGTTCCGGGCCATATGAATATAGACAAAATCGTTGAGGCTGTAAAGCTTGGAGTTGCAGAGGCAGGCGGAGTTCCTGTAGTATTTCCTGCAATCGCAGTGTGCGATGGTATTGCAATGGGACATGTAGGCATGAAATATTCCCTTGTCACAAGAGATCTGATTGCTGATTCTACAGAGTGTATGGCAATCGCTCATCAGTTTGATGCACTTGTAATGGTTCCAAACTGTGACAAGAACGTGCCGGGACTTCTGATGGCGGCTGCACGTCTTAATCTTCCTACAGTATTTGTATCAGGCGGACCAATGCTTGCCGGCCATGTAAAGGGCAGAAAGAGAAGCCTTTCATCAATGTTTGAGGCTGTAGGCTCATACGCTGCAGGTACTATGACAGAGGATGATGTATGCGAGTATGAGAACAAGGTATGTCCTACCTGCGGTTCATGCTCAGGAATGTACACAGCCAACTCCATGAACTGTCTTACAGAGGCACTCGGCATGGGACTTCGCGGAAACGGAACAATCCCTGCTGTATATTCAGAGCGTATACGTCTTGCAAAGCATGCCGGAATGGCTGTCATGGATATGTACAATAAGGGCATCAAGGCGAGAGATATCATCACAAAGGATGCAATAATGAACGCGCTCACAGTTGATATGGCACTTGGCTGTTCTACAAACTCTATGCTTCATCTTCCGGCTATCGCTCATGAGATAGGCTTTGACTTTGATATCAGCTTTGCAAATCCAATCAGTGAGAAGACACCAAACCTCTGCCACCTTGCTCCGGCAGGCCCTACATATATGGAGGACTTAAACGAGGCCGGCGGTGTGTGGGCTGTCATGAAAGAGCTTGCTGATATCGGGCTTTTAAATACAGACTGTATGACTGTTACAGGAAAGACAGTTGGAGAGAATATAAAGAATGCAGTAAATAGAGACCCTGAGGTCATCAGACCGGTAGACAATCCATATTCAAAGACCGGCGGACTTGCAGTTCTTAAAGGAAACCTGGCTCCGGACGGCTCTGTAGTAAAGCGTTCAGCAGTTGTCGATGAGATGATGGTTCATGAGGGTCCGGCAAGAGTATTTGACTGCGAGGAGGATGCAATTGCAGCAATAAAGGGCGGCAAAATCGTAGAGGGTGATGTGGTTGTCATCAGATACGAGGGACCAAAGGGCGGCCCTGGAATGAGAGAGATGCTTAACCCTACATCCGCTATTGCCGGAATGGGACTTGGAAGCTCTGTAGCACTCATCACAGACGGACGTTTCTCAGGAGCTTCAAGAGGAGCTTCAATAGGTCATGTTTCGCCTGAGGCCGCAGTAGGCGGACCAATCGCCTTAGTTGAAGAGGGAGATATCATAAAGATTGATATTCCAAACATGAAGCTTGAGCTCGATGTGTCAGACGAGGTGCTTGCCGAGCGTAAGGCAAAGTGGCAGCCAAGGGAGCCGAAGGTTACAACAGGCTATTTGAAGAGATACGCATCGCTTGTTACATCAGGTAACAGAGGAGCCATCCTTGCACTTCCGGGCGAGCAGAACGCGTAGTATATATTATGATAGAAAATTCAGTGCGAAATAAAGCTTTTACGTATTTTCGTATAAGGATTCGTATAAGAAAAAGAGGAATACAAGATGCAGTTAACAGGATCACAGGTTATTATAGAATGCTTAAAAGAACAGGGTGTTGACACAGTATTCGGTTATCCGGGAGGAGCCATCCTTAATGTCTATGACGAGCTCTACAAGCATCCGGAGATTAAGCATGTGCTGACCTCACATGAGCAGGGAGCAAGCCATGCGGCCGACGGCTATGCGAGAAGCACCGGAAAGGTTGGCGTCTGTCTGGCTACAAGCGGACCGGGTGCGACAAATCTGGTCACAGGAATTTCGACAGCATACATGGATTCGATTCCAATCGTCGCAATCACATGTAATGTCGGAGTCTCGTTACTTGGAAAGGACAGCTTTCAGGAGATAGATATTGCCGGAATTACAACGCCTGTAACCAAATACAGCTTTATTGTAAAGGATGTAGAGAAGCTTGCAGATACAATACGCAGAGCTTTCAATATAGCAAGAAAAGGCAGACCGGGTCCTGTACTTGTGGATATTCCAAAGAATGTTACGGCAGATCTGGTAGAGTACACCAGGCAGGAAATTAAGCTTCCTGAGCGTGAGACAGAAACAATTACAGACAGTGACATTGATAATGCAATTGAACTCATAAAAGCATCCAAAAAGCCATATATATTTGTTGGAGGCGGAGTGGTTCTCTCCGGAGCAAGCAAAGAGCTTAAGGAGTTTGTAGACAAGGTAAATGCACCTGTCTGCGATACACTTATGGGCAAGGGTGCATATGACGGCACAAGTGATAATTACACAGGCATGCTTGGCATGCACGGTACAAAGACCTCAAACCTTGGAGTTTCAGAGTGTGACCTTTTGATTGCGATTGGCACACGTTTTTCTGACAGAGTACTTGGCAATCCTAAAAAGTTTGCAGACCAGGCCAAGATATTGCAGTTTGATGTAGACGCAGCAGAGATTAATAAAAATATCCGTGTTACATCGAGTGTTATAGGTGATGTGAAGGAAATACTTACACGCATCAACGAAAAGCTCACGCAGCTTGACCACAATTCATGGGTAGAGCATGTGCTTGCATATGCAAAGACTTTTCCTCTTACATATCACAAAGAGGGACTTAGCGGTCCATTTGTTATTGAAAAAATCTATGAAATGACAAAAGGAAATGCTATAATGGTTACTGAGGTCGGTCAGCATCAGATGTGGGCAGCCCAGTATTACAAATACAGCAAGCCAAGAACACTTCTTACATCAGGAGGTCTTGGTACCATGGGATACGGTCTTGGTGCTGCAATTGGTGCCCAGACAGCAAATCCTGACAGGACTGTAGTTAATATTGCAGGTGACGGATGCTTCAGAATGAACATGAACGAGCTTGCAACAGCTTCAAGAGAAAAGCTTCCTCTTATCGAGGTTATAATAAACAACCATGTACTTGGAATGGTACGCCAGTGGCAGACTCTTTTTTACGAGAAGCATTACTCGGCAACCGTACTTGATGATGGGGTGGATTATGTAAAGCTTTCAGAAGCAATGGGAGCCACCGCACGACGTGTTAAGACCCAGGAAGAATTTGAAAAAGCATTTGCAGATGCCTTAAAGAGCAAGACACCGTTTGTCATCGATTGTATCATTGATTCAGATGACAAGGTATGGCCTATGGTTGCACCGGGCAAGCCTATCAACGAGTCTTTCGATGAAGAGGACTACAATGCGACACAAGGAGGAAATTAGAGTGAGTAGAGTTTACAATTTTTCAGCAGGACCTGCAGTTTTACCTGAGGAGGTATTGCAGGAAGCAGCAGCAGAGATGATGGATTATAAGGGAAGCGGAATGTCGGTTATGGAGATGAGCCACAGATCTAAATGGTTTGATGACATCATCAAGGATGCCGAGAAAGATCTCCGCGAGCTTATGAATATACCTGACAATTACAAGGTACTTTTCCTTCAGGGTGGTGCTTCACAGTTCTTCGCTGAGGTACCGATGAACCTTATGAAAAATAAAAAAGCAGGATACATTATCACAGGTCAGTGGGCTAAAAAGGCGTTTGCCGAGGCTAAGATTTACGGAGACGCCGTAGAGCTTGCTTCGTCTGCAGATGAGACCTTCTCATACATACCTGACTGTTCAGATTTACCAATCACAGATGATATGGATTATGTATATATTTGCGAGAACAATACTATCTACGGAACAAAGTACAAGAAGCTTCCAAACACAAAGGGAAAGAACCTTGTAGCTGATGTATCTTCATGCTTCTTATCAGAGCCTGTAGATGTATCAAAATATGCTGTTATCTATGGCGGAGTACAGAAGAATGTAGGACCTGCCGGAGTAGTTATAGCAATTATCAGAGAGGACCTTATCACAGATGATTGTCTACCGGGCACACCAACTATGCTCAAGTGGAAGACTCAGGCCGATAATGATTCTCTTTACAATACACCACCATGCTACGGCATCTATATCTGTGGCAAGGTATTCAAATGGCTCAAGAAGATGGGCGGTCTTTCAGTTATGAAGGAGAGAAATGAGGAGAAGGCCAAGATTCTCTACGATTTCCTTGATCAGAGCAAGCTCTTTAAGGGAACAGTAAGAAAAGAGGACAGATCACTCATGAATGTTCCGTTTGTAACAGGAGATGCAGAGCTTGATGCCAAGTTTGTAAAGGAGGCAACTGCAGCCGGATTTGTAAACCTTAAAGGACACCGTACAGTTGGCGGAATGAGAGCATCTATCTACAATGCTATGCCAAAAGAGGGCGTTGAGAAGCTTGTAGAGTTTATGAAGAAGTTTGAGGAGGAGAATGCATAATGTTTAATTACACATGCTTAAACCCAATCGCAGGAGTAGGTCTTGACCTGTTCTCTGACGATTATAAAAAGGTTGATGATATTAAGGATGCAGATGCAGCACTTGTAAGAAGTGCCGCTATGCATGACATGGAGCTTGGTGACAAGGTGCTTGCTGTGGCAAGAGCAGGAGCAGGAGTAAACAATATTCCGCTTGACAAGTGTGCCGAGCAGGGAATTGTTGTATTCAACACACCGGGAGCCAATGCAAACGGTGTTAAGGAGCTTGTGTTTGCCGGAATGCTTTATGCATCAAGAGATATCGTTGGAGGTATCGACTGGTGTCTTGCAAACCAGAACGATGAGAATATTGCAAAGACAGCCGAGAAGCAGAAAAAGAACTTTGCAGGAACAGAGATTTCAGGCAAGAAGCTCGGTGTTATCGGACTTGGAGCCATCGGTGTACTTGTTGCAAATGCTGCAGTACATATGGGCATGGATGTTTACGGATATGATCCATACATCTCAGTAAATGCCGCATGGAACCTTTCAAGAAGCGTTAAGCATATCAGTAATGTTGAGGACATCTACAAGAATTGTGATTTCATCACAATCCATGTACCTCTTCTTGATTCAACAAAGAAGATGGTAAACGCTGATGCTATTGCAATGATGAAGCCAACCGCTATCGTATTAAATTTTGCCAGAGATCTTCTCGTTGACGAAGAGGCTATGGTAGATGCACTTGCCAAGGGAAAGGTTAAGAAGTATGTTTCAGATTTCCCTAACAACACAACTGTTGGAGCAAAGGGCTGCATCGTAACACCTCATCTTGGAGCATCTACAGCAGAGTCAGAGGACAATTGTGCAGTTATGGCTGTCAAGGAGCTGAGAGATTACTTAGAGAATGGTAATATCGTTCACTCAGTCAACTTCCCTGACTGCAGCATGGGTGCATGCACAGCTTCAGGCAGAGTCGGAATCCTTCACAAGAATGTTAAGGGTATGATTGGACAGATTACAACAGCTCTTGCAGAGGCTGATATCAATGTATCTGATCTGACAAACAAGGGCAAGGGTGACTATGCATATTCACTTCTTGATCTTGATTCAGCTATTGATGCTTCTACCGTTGAGAAGCTTTCTGCCATTGACGGAGTGCTCAGAGTGAGAGTTATTAAATAGTGAATTAATATTTGATTTAAATACTGATCCCCCATATTTTATATGGGGGATTTAGTGGGTTATAAGGAAATATATAGAAAATATATAAGAGCTATAAGATATATAAGAAATAGAAATATAAGAAATATATAGGAGATTATATGATTAGACAAATTCTTGGTGAAGTATCAGTGCCGGTTGCAAATACCGAGGTACAGCAGGTTATTGAAAACCCGGGCATTGTAAAGACGTATCTGGAGAAATATATGCCATCGCTTATAAGCTTTCTCGTGCAGCTTGTTGTTGCGATTGTGATACTGCTTATTGGTATTAAGGTGATTAAATCAATCGTAAAAATAATAAAAAAAGGATTTGATAGAAGCAGAATGGACGCTGCAGTGGCATCGTTTCTGGCAAATGTGATTAAATATTTTTTGTATTTTATCCTTGTCATGGCATTGCTTTCGGGCTTTGGAGTGGCGACCGGCTCTGTTATAGCGGTTCTTGGCTCTGCCGGACTTACTGTAGGTATGGCATTGCAGGGAAGCCTGTCCAATTTCGCAGGAGGCGTGCTTATCCTTTTGATGAAGCCGTTTGGCGTGGGCGATTATATAGTTGACGGCTCAAGTGGTACAGAGGGCACTGTAAAGGACATAAATCTGTTTTATACAAGGCTTCTGACAATAGACAACAAGATGGTTATGATACCAAACGGAAAGCTTGCTGATTCGTGTATCACAAATGTATCTATGATGGATAAGAGGATGCTTGATTTGAGAGTAACAGTATCCTACAGTACAGATTTAGCATTTGCAAAGAGTGTGCTGGAATCTGTTGTCACATCAGCAGATACGATGCTTCGCGATGAGCCGAGCAATGTGTTTGTGAGTGAGTTGCAGGATTCGGCAATAGAGCTCGGTGCGAGAATCTGGGTGAAGAACGAGGATTACTGGAACACAAAATGGCAGCTTACAGAAGAAATTAAAACAGCATTTGATAAAAATAACATCGAAATTCCGTTTCCACAGGTGGATGTTAATATTCAGACAGGGGCATAGAACTTTGTTTTGAAAGCCGGATGTTGTAAAATATGCCTTTAACAGATTTTTTGTGGTAAATATACTTTTAATTTAACTATAATATGTAAAAATGTGGTATACTATCATCATCGCATTTTAGGAGGAATAATTGATGACAATTCACGATTTGGCTGAATACGAGATTTTAGATGAGCACAGAGTGGAGGATGTCCAGTCGGACGGATTCATTCTGAGACACAAAAAAAGTGGTGCAAGGATTGCCATTTTATCAAATAATGATGATAACAAGGTCTTTTATATAGGCTTCAGGACTCCGCCGGAGGATGAGACGGGTGTACCGCATATTATTGAGCATACCACACTCTGCGGTTCAAAGAAGTTCCCGGTAAAGGATCCCTTCATTGAGCTGGCAAAGGGCTCGCTCAATACATTTTTAAATGCCATGACATACCCTGACAAGACAGTTTATCCTGTTGCAAGCTGTAATGATCAGGATTTTAAGAATCTCATGGATGTGTATCTGGATGCAGTGTTTAATCCAAATATCACAAAGTACGAGGAGATTTTCAAGCAAGAGGGCTGGCACTACGAGCTTACAGGCAAGGATGATGAGCTTAAGATAAACGGAGTGGTTTACAATGAGATGAAGGGAGCATACTCATCGCCGGATGAGGTGCTTTCAAGCCAGATTTACCGCTCGCTTTTCCCTGACAATACCTACAGCAAGGATTCAGGCGGTAATCCGGAGTATATTCCTAAGCTTACGTATGAAGCTTATCTGGACTTCTATCACAAGTATTATCATCCATCCAATTCATACATTTATCTGTATGGTGATATGGATGTTGCCGAGAGACTTGAGTGGCTGGATAAGGAATATCTGAGCCTGTATGATTATAAAAAAGTTAATTCAGAAATTAATAAACAGCCTGCATTTGATGAAATAAAGAATGTTGAGGCAGAGTATTCAATTACCATGGATGATTCACAGGAGAATAAGACTTATCTATCTTATAACCGTGTGGTAGGGGATTCGCTTGATGAGATGCTCTATCAGGCATTTGATGTGCTTGACTATGCACTTGTCAGCTCACCGGGAGCACCGGTGAAGCAGGCATTGATAGATGCGGGAATCGGTGATGATGTGTATGGCTCATATGATGCGGGCATTCTGCAGCCGGTGTTCTCGTTTGTGGCAAAGAATGCCAATGCATCTCAGGCGGATGAGTTTGAAAGCATTATAGAAAACACTCTTAAAGAGGTTGTTAAAACAGGAATTAATAAAGAGGCGTTGCTTGCGGGAATCAACAGCAGTGAGTTTAAGTTCAGGGAGGCTGACTTCGGACAGTTTCCTAAGGGACTCCTTTTTGGATTAAACTGCTTAGACAGCTGGCTGTTTGATGATATGAAGCCTTTTATACATCTGGAGTGTCTTGGTACCTTTGCAAAGCTTCGAAAGGCTGTAGATACGGATTATTTTGAAAAGCTTATACAGGAATATCTGCTTGACAATACCCATGGTTCATCTGTCACAGTAAAGCCGAAGCGTGGCCTTGGCAATGAGAGGGAGGAGGCTTTGGCAAAGGAGCTTTCCGATTACAAGGCATCTCTTTCGGATGAAGAGATTGACAAGCTGATTGAGGAGACAGAGCATTTAAAGAAATATCAGGAGGAGCCTTCGTCAGATGAGGATCTGCGCAAGCTTCCAATGCTTACAAGAGCTGACATGAAAAAGGAGGCTATGCCTTTTTCAAACATTGAGGATGAGCTTTTGGATGTAAAGGTTGTGCGTCATGACATAGAGTCAAACGGCATTGATTATATATCATTTTTATTTGATGCAGGTGATTTTGCACAGAGCGAGCTTGGCTATCTTGGCTTTTTCACAAACGCACTCGGATTGGTGAGTACCGAAAATTATAGCTATACCGATTTAGCCAATGCGACCAATATATATACCGGCGGAATCAGCACAGGTACTGCAAGTCACCCGGATATTAAGGATAGAAATAATTTCGTTTTTAAGTTTGAGGTGAAGCTAAAGGTATTGGAGAAAAATCTTGACAAGGCACTTGAGCTTATGGAGCAGATGCTTCTTACATCTGATTTTACCGATACAAAGAGACTGGGCGAGATTGTAGCGCAGATTAAGGCAAGGCTTCAGGCTAACCTGAGCAGCTCAGGCCATCTGGTAGCAGCTATGCGAAGCATGTCGAGCTTCTCGCGCTATGCACTTTATCAGGACGAGCTAAAGGGTATTGCTTTTTACCGCTCTATATGCCGTATAGAAAAGGAGCTTTCCGAGTCACCGGAGAGTGTGTCAGATAAGCTTGCTGCAATAGCCAAAAAGCTGTTTGCAAGAAACAGAATGCTCATCAGCTTTACCGGAAATAGTGAAGCATATGGCAACGCAAAGCTATCATTGAAAAAAGTTATAGCTGGATTTAACAAAATGAGTGCTATAGGCGATAAGGCAGAGGTGCATTTTAACACAGCAAAGGAAGCTTTTATCGATGCATCACAGATACAGTATGTGGCAAAGACAGGTGATTTCATCTGCGAGGGCTATGAATACACCGGAGCGCTGAGACTGCTGCGTATCATCCTAAGCTATGATTATCTCTGGATAAATGTCAGGGTAAAGGGCGGTGCTTACGGCTGCATGAATACATTCCTTAGAAGCGGAGAGAGCTACTTTGTCTCATATCGAGACCCTAATCTGTCAGACACACTTGATGTCTATGACAGGATACCTGAGTATATAAAGAACTTTTCACCTGATGAGAGGGATATGACAAAGTATATTATCGGTACCTTCAGTGCACTTGATACGCCTATGAACCCGGAGGCAAAGGGAAGCAGATCAATGTCGGCATATCTCGAGGGTATTACCTACGAGCAGATTCAAAAGGAGCGAAATGAGATACTAAATGCACAGCCTGAGGATATCAGAAGGCTTGCAGACCTTGTGGAGGCAGTGCTTAAGAAGGACAGCATATGTGTCATTGGCAATGAAAACATGATTAAAGAGTCGGCAGGACTTTTTGAGAATGTTGAAAAGCTTATATAAATACAGATTCACATAGGAGGAAAAATGATACAGAATTTTAAATCAGGTTTTGTTACAATAATCGGTAGACCAAACGTGGGCAAGTCAACACTGATGAACAGGCTTATCGGTCAGAAAATTGCCATCACCTCAAACAAGCCTCAGACCACAAGAAACCGCATCCAGACAGTATACACGGATATGGAAAAGGGACAGATAGTGTTCCTTGATACTCCGGGCATACACAAGGCAAAAAACAAGCTGGGCGAGTACATGGTCAATGTGGCGGAAAAGACATTGAATGAGGTGGATGTTGTGCTGTGGCTTGTGGAGCCGACAAACTTTATCGGGGCAGGAGAGCAGCATATCATAGAGCAGCTCAAAAAGGTCAATACACCTGTTATATTGATTATCAACAAGGTAGATACAGTGGAAAAGGAAAAGGTGCTTGAATATATAGACACCTACCGCAAGGTATACGACTTTGCAGAGATTATTCCTACATCAGCCTTAAGAGGACAGAATACGGATGATGTTATTAATTCTATATTTAAGTATTTGCCTTATGGCCCGCAGTTCTATGATGAGGACACCATCACAGATCAGCCGGAGCGTGCAATCTGTGCTGAGATTATCAGGGAAAAAGCGCTCCATGCTCTAAATGACGAGGTGCCGCATGGCATTGCAGTAGGAATTGACCGCATGAAGACAAGAAAGACAAAGAGTGGTTCTATTATAGATATGGATGCCACAATTGTCTGCGAGCGAGACTCCCATAAGGGAATCATTATAGGAAAGCAGGGCAGCATGCTCAAAAAAATCGGCACCAATGCGCGCTATGAGATGGAAAGACTGCTTGACTGCAAGGTGAATCTGAAGCTATGGGTCAAGGTAAAGAAGGATTGGAGAGACAGCGACTTCCTCATCAAGAACTTTGGATACAAAGAGGAAGAATAGTATTTTGAAAGTAAGATTAAGATGTCACAGAGTGTAGTGTTGACCGGTATGGTGCTTTCAGCCATGCCGGTAGGGGATTTTGATAAAAGAATAACGATTCTCACAAAGGAACGGGGAAAAATCACGGCCTTTGCAAGAGGCGCAAGACGTCCGAACAGTCAGCTGATGGCAGGAAGCAATCCGTTTTCGTTCGGTGAGTTTGAGCTGTTTGAGGGGAAAAGCGCGTATTCTCTTTCAAAGGTCACAATCAGCAACTATTTCAGGGAGCTGACACAGGATTTGGAAGCAGTATACACAGGGTTTTACTTTCTGGAGTTCTGCGGATATTTTTGTCAGGAGAACAATGACGAGAAGGATATGTTAAAGCTCCTTTATCAATCACTCCGGGCTCTTGAATCACCGGCATATAAAAATGAACTGGTCAGGGCAGTTTTTGAGCTTAAAGCTATTACGATAAATGGCGAGGGTCCATCGCTGTTTTCATGTATACACTGTCATTCAAGGGAAGGACTTAATGTCTTTTCGGCAAGACGCGGAGGCGTGTTTTGCGATAGCTGTGGCACGCAGGTGCAGGGCAGGCATATACTAAGCGATACACTCTATACCATGCAGTATATTGTTTCAGCAGATATCACAAAGCTATACAGGTTTGCAGTGTCAGATGATGTGCTTGAGGAGTTGAGGAGCATAATGAAGGAATATCTTTCAATCTATGTGCATCATGATTTTAAATCAGCAGCTTTTCTTTGATAAATTAAAGCATGAAATTAAATCATGAAATAATTAATAGATACTATGCATGTCGTTGCCCTTTAAAATATGATACTTGAAATCATATATACAAAAGGGTATAATGGCATAGATTATATTTTAGGAGGCAGCTATGAATAAAAAGCTATCAATGCTGTTGCCTGTTATTGCGACATGCGGTTTGCTTGCCGGGTGCGGTACTGATTATTATACCAAGGATAGCACGGTGTTTGTTGCAAAAAACGGCAGTGTAGTATCTACGGATGTCGAGGACTTTGATACAGCTACATACAAGCAGGATGACTTACAAAGCTATGTTGACAAGTCAATAGACGATTACAATAAGAAAAATGACGGTTCGGTCAAGCTCAAAAAGCTGACTGTCGAGAAAAAGAAAGCATCACTTACCATGAGCTATGCTTCAACTGACGAATATACTGATTTTAATGGGACAAAGCTCTTTTCAGGGACTATTGCAGAGGCTCTGGCAGCCGGATATGATTTCAAGACTGATTTTGCTGCAATAGATGATGGTAAGGCAAAGAAATGTGAATCATCTGAGTTTCTGGATGAAAACGGCTACAAGGTAGTTATTTATGAGGGCAGTTCAAATCTGCATGTGAAAGGCAAAATATTATATGTATCTGTCGACAATGTAAAGCTTGTAGATGATAATACAGTTGCGATTGGTGACAAATACAGCATGCTTGCCTCACAGCCTACAGGGACAGAGAGTGTCACAGAGGGCACAGAAGCAGTAAAATCCGATGCGACGGAAGGAACGGAAAACGGAGTGGATGACAGTGTCAGCGATGATGATATATTAAACTCGGTCAAGGAAGATAACGAGGTTACATTCGACTTTGACAGCGAGGAGGATAATTCGGTGCCGGTGTCATATGTCACATATGTTATATATAAGTAGTATATAAGCAGACTGATAAATAGATTAGTGCATTAATACTTAAATAAACTATAAATAAAATCTATTACAATTCGGATTGTTAAATCGTTATTTAATTTTAAATAAGAATAAAAATCATAAGATAGAGAGGAAACAGGAATTATGGAAAAGACCATGGACAAAATCGTACAGGTAGCAAAAGCAAGAGGATTTGTATATCCGGGCTCAGAAATTTACGGAGGTCTTGCAAATACATGGGATTATGGAAACCTGGGCGTAGAGCTTAAAAACAACGTAAAAAGAGCATGGTGGAAGAAATTTATCCAGGAGAATCCTTATAATGTAGGTGTAGACTGTGCCATCCTCATGAATCCTCAGACATGGGTTGCATCAGGACATCTCGGCGGCTTCTCAGATCCGCTTATGGATTGTAAGGAGTGCCACGAGCGATTCAGAGCCGACAAAATCATCGAGGATTTTGCGCAGGACAATGGTATTGAGCTTGAGACATCAGTTGATGGCTGGACAAACGAGCAGATGGTAGATTTCATCAAGGAGCACAATGTTCCATGTCCATCATGCGGCAAGCACAATTTCACAGATATCAGACAGTTCAACCTCATGTTCAAGACCTTCCAGGGTGTTACAGAGGATGCTAAGAATACAGTATATCTTCGTCCTGAGACAGCACAGGGTATCTTTGTAAACTTTAAAAATGTACAGCGTACATCACGTAAAAAGATTCCATTCGGTATCGGACAGGTTGGTAAGTCATTCCGTAACGAGATTACACCTGGTAACTTCACCTTCAGAACACGTGAGTTCGAGCAGATGGAGCTTGAGTTCTTCTGCGAGCCTGGAACAGACCTTGAGTGGTTTAAGTATTGGAGAGGCTTCTGCCGTGACTGGCTCATTTCCCTTGGAATCAAGGAGGATGAGATGAGACTGCGTGACCATGATCCTGCTGAGTTAGCCTTCTATTCAAAGGGAACTACAGATATCGAGTTCTTATTCCCATTCGGATGGGGCGAGCTTTGGGGCATTGCTGATCGTACAGATTATGACCTCGGACGTCATCAGGAAGTTTCAGGACAGGATCTTACATACTTTGATGATCAGAAGAATGAGAAATATCTGCCATACGTTATCGAGCCATCACTCGGTGCAGATCGTGTAGTACTTGCCTTCCTTTGCGCAGCTTATGATGAGGAGGATATCGGTACACCGGAGAAGCCGGATGTAAGAACAGTATTCCATTTCCATCCTGCACTTGCACCTGTAAAGATTGGAGTGCTTCCGCTGTCAAAGAAGCTCAATGAGAGTGCTGAAAAGGTATTTGCACAGCTTTCAAAGACATACAACTGTGAGTATGATGACAGGGGAACAATCGGAAAGAGATATCGTCGTCAGGATGAAATCGGAACACCATTCTGCGTGACATATGATTTCGACTCAGAGGAAGACCATTGTGTGACAGTACGTGACCGTGACACAATGGAGCAGGAGCGTATCGCAATTGATGAGCTTGATGCTTATTTTGCAAAGAAATTTGAATTTTAATTTTGTAATATAATACAGATAATAAAGGGCAACCAAAGATATAGTAAGCTATTCTTTGGTTGTTTTGATATATGGAGGTTGTGAATATGGAAGCAAAAGAATTAAAGAAGCTGAGCAGAAGTGAGCTGCTGGAGATGCTTTTAGACAGAAGTAAAGAGGTTGAACACTTAAGAAAAGAGCTTGACGAGACAAAAAAACATATTCAGACACTTGAGCGTGAGGTAAAGACATCGGGTGATATCAATGCTGCAATTAATAAACTCACGTCAGCAACAGAGGAAATCCAAAAATTTGCTGCTGTAATATCAATGGCTTCAAATAATCTGACAAGAAAATAATATAGAAGCAATATTTTGTGTTTATGAATGGATAATTGGACAAAAGAATGATAGAAAAAATATATAAAAAGGCAATATATGCTTTGGCAAGAGTTGCTGTAAAGTACATTGAGCTAAGAAAAAAAAGAGAACAGAAGAAAATTAAGCAGAATAAATCAGCTAACCTTACAAATTCGACAAAAAGCTACACAGATGCTGAATACAATAAAAAGGTAGTTGCAGAGATTAATCATAACAATACTGCAGCTGTTGCAGAAAGCAAAAATAATATTGATGTAGTGGATTTAAGCAAAGATGAGGAGCTGAAGGATGTCGAACAGAAACCACTTACCAATGAGGATAAGCTTGATTTACTTTTGGCACATATGATGGAAACATCTGTTAAGTCATCTGAAAAAGTAACGCAGGTACATAAGCAGACCAAAAATGTTGATGAAAATATATCACAGGAAATAGCGGAAATAATTCCGGCCAAATATGTAACACCGGCGCCAGACATAACTACTGATATAGAAAAAAATATTGAAATAGAGAAGGAATATCAGCAGACTAAAAAAGGAAACCGGCCGGAGGATATATCTGTACATATAGAAAAGGAAATATCAAGGAAGGTTTCAGAAGAAAACAGAGTTGAGAATAAAAGTGCTGAGAAGACTGAAGATACATCGGGCTATCGCAGTATCATGACAGACGACTATGACCGTTACAGCGATGAACTTGGCATAAAGGAGCTGCGTCAGGAACTGAGAAGAGTGAAGTATAACAACAAATTTGCAGCAACACTCTTCAATACCATAGGAACCCTTGTGGTAGTGGCAGCGGCAGCAATATTGGTCGCAAACCTGTGGCTTCCTATTTTGAAGGTGACCGGAACATCTATGTCACCGACGTTACAGGAGGGACAGGTGCTTATGGCATCAAAGGGGCATGACTTTAAAACAGGAGATGTCATAGCTTTTTATTACAATAACAAGATACTTGTAAAAAGAGTTATTGCGATGCCGGGTGACTGGGTCAATATATCGGATGATGGAACTGTTTATGTAAACGATATTGCGATTGATGAGCCGTATCTCAAGGAAAAAGCTTTAGGAGACTGCAATATAGAGCTGCCTTATCAGGTTCCGGAGTCGAAAATTTTCGTGATGGGCGATAACAGAAGCGTATCACTTGACTCGAGAAATACAGCTATAGGCTGTGTCTCAGAGGAACAGGTGGTCGGCAAAATCACATTTGCCATCTGGCCGTTGTCTAAAATTGGCAAAATTGACTAGTGTTATTTGGAACATTTTGGTAAAAAAGTAGAAAATCCCGATTTAAAGTCTCGTGTGACCGTTGTGTGACCAAAAGGGTGTAATATATTAGCTGTTGAATAACGATTAAGTAAAATGAATTATATATAACTCTATGAAAGGAGGATGCAGAATGGATAAGGATATGGAACGTCTCGGCAAAGAACGTCTTAAAAGAGTGAGAAGACGTAGACAGCTTGCTACATTTATTATATCGATGGCTGTTATAGTGCTGGGCATTACTGCGTACAGACTTATACAACCTGCATCAGCAGCAGATCAGAATCAGAAGGATTTTACCATAGATAATGTCACAGAAAACTATGTTAATCTTCAAAAACTGCAATCAAATGGCTCATATACCAAAATGTCAAGTGAGGGCAAACCGGTGGACTGGAACGGCGAGAAGTTCAAGCTTGAGGTTCAGCTGGACTTTGGAATCGGAAAGAATGATACGGTAGATGCCAATGGCAATACTGTTAAGAATTATTATTATGTCTATGATCCATCGGTGACTATTCCGGATGAGCTGTGCAATTACTGGAAGACAAAATGTGATGACAACGGAGATACGGAACAGTTTCAGTACAGATATATCAAGAATGAGGATGGTACATATGCAATTCTTATCAAGTTTGCAGATGGTTATATTGAGGGTAACAGCAGCGATATAAAGGGCTGGGCAAAGGCAGAAGCTTTTGGTGAGGGCAAGACCAATGATTCTGGTGATGTGGATATCTATATCGGTGGTGATGTCACCATAACAGTAGACAAGAATAATGTCCACTGGAACGGAAATGATTCCTTAAACTACGATATTTCTGTAAAGAAGAGCAATACAAACAATAATAATATTGCTATTGATGAAAATGGTAATTATTATGTTGAGTTTACTGTGGATGTATCTTCTAAAAAAGGTACACCTGATGATATCGAAATCACAGATGAATTTAACGGCAATGGTATGAGGGGTGATACTACCGGATTTACCTACAGTATAAAGAAAAACGGTCAGGCAGTTGACAGTAGTTATATTGCAACAGCGACAGGAAAGAATGACCCGGCAGATGCGGGAAAGGCAACACTTACTGCAAAGCTTCCAAAATTAAGTGCAGGTGAGAGCTGTTCTATTACATACAGGTATTACCTGACCAATGCCGGAGATTTGGAAAATAATGCTGCATGGCATGCAACTAATTTCGTTACCGGTAAATCAACAGACCAAAAATCAAAAGAAACTGTCATAGATACATCAAGCAGCTATGTGAAGTATTACAAAAATCTTATAGAAAAATCCGGTAAATATGATAAGACTAATAACCGGATTATCTGGACGGTTACAGTAAATAAAAGCTGTGAGAATATTGCGGGAGCTGTCCTGACAGATGATATGTTTGATAAAATTACAGGCATTGACATATCACCTAGTGATGGATATACAATTAACAAGGACAGCAGTGGCAAGGTGACATCGGTTACATTTAATCCTACAGATGGAAATAAGAACTGTAATAAGTATACTGTCAAATATTATACAGACGCATTGCGGACATTTGATGACCAGAAATTTAATAATAAGGCCACCCTTACTAAGGATGATAAGTCATATGATGGCTCTTCAAGTGTAAATGTTCCTAAAACAAAGCAGGATATTACGAAGAAGCTTGTTGAAGCTCAAAAGACAGATAATGGGCTGTATACTTTAAAGTGGCAAGCAAAATTTACAATTCCGGCATCGGGATTTCCTAAAGAGTTTGGCATAGCCGATACAATGTCATCCAAATCCCAGAAGAATTGTCATTACATGACTTATACCCAGATGAATGATTTTGCAAGTCAGGTTAAGGAAAAGTTTGATGGATATATCGGTGACATTACTGTTAAATATCTGGATAAGAATAATAAGTCAAAAACGGCCGATTTTAGTATATTATCAGAAGCTGATGACTACAGATTTACCTCGGTAAATATCAGCTTTAATAAGGATTATCCGATAAGCAACAGTGAAAGGACAGTCGCATTTACATACAGCACAACCGCCGACACAACGCCAAGTGGAAGAGTTGAATATGTGAATAAATTTGAAGCTTTAAATTCAAGTGCATCTGCATCTTACAGCCATACGACATCAAAGATTGTAAAGACTGATGGAAACGGCCAGGATCGTCAGACATATTTGAAGACTACGGAAAGTGATGGAACACTTACATGGCGAGTTGATGTACTTATGGATGCCGATGCAACAGAGTATGCTATCACTGATAAGCTTCCAAAAGGTGTTACACTACAGAGTGTAAGGATAATGCTTGCATATCCGAGTAACGATGGCTATACATATCCTGATTTTGACGGTACATGGGATACCGTATCTGTCGGTGATTGGTTCACAGACGGAATTAAAACAAGTACAACGTTAGATGAGTCCACTAATACCGTTGTTACAAGGGTTACAAAGCCTGATGAGAACAATACAACGATACATGGTTGGTTTGAGAACTCTCACATATATGTAGTATATAAGTGTACGATAGATGACTTTGAGAATTTTGAGGCCGGTAAATCAGTGGATTATAAGAATATGGCTACAGCATCCTCGAATACAAACAATGATATGGGATGGGCTCAACAGACACAGACCATGTCAAAGCCTGGCGAGTCTGGTAGTGATAATCCTACTGAGGGCGATAAGGTTGTTTCCAAGAACTTCAAGTGGGATGAGGATAATCACAGGCTGCGTTATACAGTTATAATAAACCCTGATGGCAAGGACTATCTGCCTGATAGTGATACATTAAAGCTAACAGATGTGCTTCAATTCAAGACGATGACATTCAGCCCACAGGCATTGTGGTATATAGATCTAATGCCGGTTACTGTTCAGTTCAGGCAGGCAATAAAGCAGGATGATGGCACATACAAAGCAGGCGATACGGTAGATGGCTGTAAGTGGGCGTATACAACTAAAGATGGCACGTATGAATGGAATGATACATCATACAGGACAATCAGTGCAGATATACCTGATGGCAAGGCGATAATGCTTACTTATACATATCAGGTGAATGCAAAGGTGCTTGGTACGCCGGATCAATACAATCCTATAAAGATGGATGTTAGCAATACAGCAAGGCTTGAGGGCGTCGAAAAAGGAGAAGACAGAAAGGATAACCAGACTGTTTACAAAGAGTCAAAATCATCTGCCGGAGTAATTAAGAGTAATACATTTACCTTGTATAAGGTAGATAAGACTAATTATGGAAAGCAGCTGGAGGGCGCAGAGTTTGAGCTGTTTGGATACACATCGGATGGTTCATACAAGTCGTTAGGCAAGTATACCACTGATAAGAACGGCAGAATTGATATCAGTATGAGTACTGATAATCTGGAGTATAATACGCAGTATTATATAGTTGAGACAAAGGCTCCGGATGGTTATATACTCTCGACTGAGCCTCATAAGGAGTATTTCTATTTCAGTGCAGATACCTCGGCGCATCCTGTTATAGCTGAAAACAGCTCATTACAGGGAAGTGATATGGCGAAGGTAAATACACCGTACTATTATGAGGATGTAGCTGTTTCGACAACAAGCATTTCGGTTGATAAAAAATGGACTGATTCAAAGAACAATCCATTAAGTAAGACTGATGGAAAGATTTATCTGCAGCTGCATCAGGTGGATTCAGCTAATAATGATAAGAAGTATGGCAATCCGGTTGAGATGACAGCAGATTCGGCAGGCGAATGGTCATATGTATTTGAAAATCTGCCATTGCAGGGTGTAAATGAAAATGGTATTCTGACCGGTACCACATATAAATATTATGTGACAGAGGTTGGAATAAATCAGAACAACAGTATGTCAGGCTATGATGTTTCATATATATTTAAGGATATAAATGGTACTCAAATCACAAAGACTGATGCAAACGTTGCACCGGGCAGCGCCAATGCAATAGAGTCCGGTACTGTTGAGATTACAAACAAACTCATAGAGTATCAGCTTCCGGAAACAGGTGGAAGCGGTAACAGATGGTTGTATATGTTAAGTGGAGTTGTGCTTATAGCAATAGCTGCAATAACACTTTTCTATAAAAAACATAAAACATTATAAAAAGGAGAATGCAATATGAAAACAATCAAAAGAAGCATTGCTTTAGTTCTTGCGATGATACTTACACTTGCAATGAGCGTTACAGTATTTGCTGAGGGCGAAGGCGCCAAAAAAACATTTACCATCACGGTTAATAATGCAAAGGCAGGCCACACTTATGAGGCTTACCAGATTTTAAAGGGTGACCTTTCAGAATCAGAGAAAACACTTTCAAACGTAGGCTGGGGTAGCGGTATCCAGGAAGACAAACAGACAGATCTTGAGTCTAATAAGGATGCAAAAGCTTATGTAGAGAAGCTTTCAGGAATGCAGTCAAACTCTTCAGCCCTTAAGGCAGAGGCACAGAAAATTGCTCAAGCTTTAAGCACTACAGTAGCAGGTTCTGTTTCAGTAACACAGGACAATGCCAAGACTGAGATTACAGGACTTGAGCCTGGTTACTATCTCATCAAGGATAAGGACAGCTCTTTAACAGGTGACGAGGCTTACACAGAGTATATTCTCAATATCGTTGCTGATACAACAATCACACCAAAGACAGATGTACCTTCTGTTGAGAAGAAAGTAAAAGATACAAATGACACAACAGGTGATACAACCGGATGGCAGGATTCAGCCGATTATGATATCGGAGATGTTGTTCCATTCCAGCTTACAGCTACATTACCTGTAAATGTTGAGTCATATAAGTCATATTTCCTCAAATTTGATGATACTCTTTCACAGGGACTTGATTTCAATGAGGGAACTGTTACTGTCAAATTAGGTGATAAGGATGTTACATCATTCTTTACAACAAATTATGACGCAGCCGGCAAAAAGCTTACTTTTACATGTGACAACATTTTAGCAGAGGGATTTGAAGCTAAAAATGGTGATAAGGTTGTAGTTGAGTATAATGCAACTCTCAATGAGAATGCTGTTATCGGCTCAAAAGGAAACCCAAATAAGGTTAAGCTTGAGTTCTCTAACAACCCTAACAATGGCGGAGAGGGAGACAAAGGTGAGACTCCGGAAGATACAGTAATCGTATTTACATACAAGGTTGTAATCAACAAGGTAGATGAGAACAATAAAGCACTCGATGGTGCAGAGTTCACTCTTTATAAAAAGATTAAAGGCGAAGCAGACAAAGAAATCAAAGCGGTAATTTCCGGTGATAAGAATGATGTCTTCACATTCAGCGGTCTTGATGATGGTGATTATGTACTTAAGGAGACAAAGACTCCTGATGAATACAATACTGCAAATGATATTGCATTCACAATCACAGCAGACCACTCAATTGAGTCTGATGCTCCTGAGCTTAATTCATTAAGCGGAGATAAGGTGACCGGTAATATTACACTTAAAGCAGATAAAGCTGAGGGCAGCTTAAGCACACCTGTACAGAACTTAAAGGGCTCAGTCCTTCCTTCAACCGGTGGTGCCGGACGTGTTGCAATTTATGTAATCGGTGCTATATTAGTTGTAGGTGGCGGAATTGTTCTTGTAACAAAGAAGCGTGTTAAATAATATCATTTTATGATAAAATATATCTGCCATGAGCCACTTTAGTGGTTCGTGGCAGTTACAATAGGCATAATTATATTATGCAAATGATAACAGTAAGGAGAGTGCTATGAGAAGAAAATTATCAACTATTTTGTTTGTCATAGTGTTTCTTGCAGGACTGTCCTTACTGCTATACCCGACGGTGAGTGATTACTGGAATTCATTCCATCAGTCAAGGGCAATTGCAAGCTATGTCGATGCAGTAGACAATACAGATGAACAAAAGCTTGAAGAAATGAGACAGGCGGCAGAGGCTTACAATGAAAAGCTATTAAGCAAGCAGGACAGATATGATATGTCTGATTCGGACAGAGCAGAGTATGAAAGCCTACTTGATGTATCTGGCACAGGAGTCATGGGCTATGTTGAGATTCCGTCCATCAATGTCTCATTGCCGATTTACCACGGCACAGACAATACAATACTTCAGATAGGTGTTGGACATATCGAGGGTACATCGCTTCCGGTTGGCGGAGCAAGCACACATTGTGCTGTTTCAGGACACAGAGGACTTACGTCATCTAAGCTTTTTACGGATATTGACCAGATGGCAGAGGGTGACACCTTCAAGCTGTATGTGCTTGGCGAGACACTGACCTACGAGGTTGATCAGATAAGGATTGTTTTACCAGATGAGCTTAATGACTTAAAGATTGAGGAAGGGCAGGATTACTGTACTCTTATCACATGTACACCGTATGGTGTGAATTCCCACAGGCTTCTTATCAGAGGTCACAGGATTGCAAATGATGCACAGGGACTTATTGTCGAGGATGTAAAGCAGGTACAGCCGTTACATGAAGCCATAGTGCTTGGCATTTTGTTTCTGGTTTTGTATATTATAATTTGTAAGATACTTAGTAAAACGATATTGTATAGATTCAGATAGAATCAGGAAGGAGGAAAAATGCACAATAGTATAAAAAGAGCTGTCAGTATAGCTATAGCAGCGATAGTCTTATTTTCTCTGCCATGTGGAAGCATTTTTGCAAGGACGCATATTGATATTGATAAGAAATGCTCTATAACAGTTGATATCCCTGATACATGGGAGGATTTGTACACTGTGGATTTTCCCGTAGAGCTTTACAGAGTGGCAGATGTAGATGAGAACGATGCATACACTGCAACGAAGCAGTTTGATGAACTGGTTAAATCTATATCGGATATCAGCAGCAAAACTACCGCAGATGATTGGGAAAAGATGGCAAAGACAGCTGCGGACATTGCAGACAAAGGGGCTTTGACAGCAGATGAGACGATAGATGTCTCAAATGGAAAGGGAACCGTCACAGATGTTAAGACGGGACTGTATCTGGTGTACGCAAAGCCGGCTAATTCGGCAAGATTTGGATACACATTTGTGCCGTATCTGGTTTCTGCTCCTAATAATGAGTTTGCCATGACAGGAAGCGGCTCGGATTCATGGATATATGATGATATCGATATCGAGCTGAAGCCTGAACAGACCGGGCTTATGGGAAGCCTACAGATTAATAAAACATTAAAGACATACAATACAGCACTCGGGGAGCCGGTGTTTGCATTTGATGTTGAAGCCTATGACAGGGATGGCAATGTGGTGTTTTCAGATATTGCATCAATCAGATTTGACAGTACAGGGGCTAAGAGTGTAGTTATTGACAATATTCCGGCAGGGTCAAGGGTGATAGTAAAGGAGGTATATGCCGCTGGCAGTTATCAGGTGACCTCCTCAGACAGCATAGAGACACAGATTGTGGCCGGTGAGACCGCAGATGTTGATTTCACAAACGATTACAACGACAAATTGATTTATAGTACCGGTGTCGTAAACCATTTTGAGTATGACGGAACCGGATGGGAATGGGTGCAGAATTAATGAAAAAATTATCAGAGTCTTGTAAAAAATTTAATAGAAATCACCGTATTCTTGTATGTGCAGTGTTTGCTGCTACACTTATTGTCTGTGGTGTTTCAGTCAAACCGACACTGGCATATTTTACAACCTATGCTACGGCAAAGGGCGGTATCTCAGTAGATATCGGTCCTACAACTGATGTCAAGGAGAAGTTTAAGGACTGGAAGAAAACCATTGAGATTGAGAATACAGGAAAAGCAGACTGTTTTGTCAGGGTAAAGGTAATTGCAGCAAGCCAGTTTGACATACAGGCATCTGGCTCAAACTGGAGCCTTTCAGATGATGGCTACTGGTATTACAGTCAGGTAGTGCCGGTTGGTGGCAAAACTGAGCCAATCGTTGCTGCTATCATAGTTAGTGAAAAGGTAAAGACCAGCTTCAATGTAGTTGTGGTTCAGGAGTGTACCCCTGTCACATATGATGAGAATGGCAATCCGTGTGTCGCACCTGATGCAAAATGGGATGCGACAGCACAATATGATAAAGAGGAGGGCGAAGAGTAATGAAGAGAAAACTTCCAATTATACTTGTAGCATCCTCTGCGATAATGCTTGCAGCATCGACGATTGGATCTACAAAAGCGACTCTTACATATATGAGTGATAATTATCTGGCTCAGATTGACATCAAATCCATCGGTGTTACTTTGACTGAGAATGGCAATGATGTGAGCTGGCGTGATTATAAGCATAAGGATGATGACTGGAGCGAGGCAACAGGAGTGCTGCTTGGAGATATGCTAAAGAATGCCGGAGATGAAAAACTGATTCTCGACAAAAAGTACGATGAGAAGCTTGCTGTCAAAAACAGCGGCTCGATAGATGAGTATGTGAGAGTGACTGTGCAGCATTACTGGGCAGACAAGGAGACAGGTGATAAGCTTTCAAAACTTGATCCATCAAAGATACAGATTGACTTTACAAACGATGGCTGGACAGAGGATGAGAGTGCTGAGACTACAGAGCGAAATGTATTTTACTACAATTCTATTTTAAAAAAAGGTCAGACATCCACTGATTTTACAGATAAAATCAGTATATCCGGCGATATTGCAGCCATTGTGGGTCAGACATCACAGACTGATGACAACGGACTTACAACCATCACTACTACCTATGAATATGATGGTGCGAGCTTTGTGCTGGAGGCAACTGTTGATGCAGTACAGACACACAATGCAAAGGACGCAATTAAGAGTGCGTGGGGTGTTGATGTAAATATATCAGATGACGGGGCACTTAGCTTAGAGTAAAGGAGGACAATATGAAAAAATTTATCGCATTATTATCATGCATGTTGTTTATCCTTGGTTCGATAGGCACTGTATTTGCAGATGAGAATACTACTACAGCCGGCTCATGTGAGTTTACCGGCAAGGAGATGGTCAGTTCGTTCGATTCAAATAAAATAGCAGCCTCTGTCTCTCAGATGGAGCCGGGAGATTCTGTCATATTTTCCGTTGATATAAAGAATAACAGCAGTATTTCGACGAAATGGTATATGTCCAATGATGTATTAAAGAGTCTTGAGGATACACAGGCTGTGGCTGAAAATGGTGGATACTCATATATTCTTACTTTCGTAGGACCGGATGGAAAAGAGGACACTATATACAGCAGCACCAGCGTAGGTGGAGAGAAGGAGGCAACGGCCGGAAAAGGACTCAATGAGGCTACAAACTCTCTGGATAAGTTTTTTTATTTAAAGACCTTAGAGCCTGGAGAGGGAGGCAGTGTGAAGCTTTTAGTAGGGCTTGACGGAGAGAGTCAGGGCAATATATATCAGGATACACTTGCAAAGCTTATGATGAACTTTGCGGTGGAGGACAACTCAAATCCGACTTCACCAAATCCACCTACATTTACAACTACAACAAGCAAGGTGAAGACCGGAGACATCTGGTCGATAGCATCAGCTGTCGTGTTTGTGATAGGTATTATTTTAATGATACTGGCTTTCGTAAGTGACAGAAAGGGGGCTAAGCAAAATGAAAAGACTGCTTAAATATTTTCTTGTAGCTCTTGTTGTCATAACCGGTGTTTTCTCACAGACAAAAGATGTCAGGGCATTTTCATATACATACACTGTTTCCTTCTCGGCCGGAGGACAGGGAAGCATAAACGGTGGTGTGCAGGTGCGCAAGGCATCAGGCAATGAGGCTTCGGCTTCTGTTTCCTCTAAAGGAGACAAAATAATTGTCACAGGTCTTGAATATGGAGATGTCATCAGCTGTGATGCACAGGGCAGTGTGGCACTTAATGAAAACAGCAAGTACTACGTAAAGGGAATCAGATTAAGTGGCCGTGACAATAATACGGTTGCACAGTCGGCCTTTCTCGTATCAGGAGATCAGGATTATGTTGTAGCATATGGCATACCGGGCGAGCTTGCTGAGTATACAGTCAACTATGTGGATACAGATGGCAATAAGCTTGCTGAAAGCCGTACCTATTATGGTAATGTGGGTGATGAGCCTGTTATAGCATATCTGTATATAGATGGATATATTCCGGACAGCTATAATCAGACAGGCAAGCTGTCGTCAAATGCGTCAGAGAACGTGTTCAATTTTGTATATTCAAGGGCAGCATCCAGCATGGCTGCCGCCGGAAATGGGGCAAATGACAATGCTGCCGGTGGAAATGTGACAAATGGCAATACAACGGCCGCAGGAGCTGCAAATGCAGCGGGCAATGCAGCAGGAACAGCAAATAACGGAGCTGCAGATGGAGCAAATGCCAGAAATACAATAGTGCCTGACGGACAGAATAATCCACAGGATGGCATCCAGGCACCACAGGCACAGCCAAATACTGATATAGCAGATGAGCAGGTGCCGCAGGCGGCAAATGATAATAAGCATGATATAGCAGACGAGCAGGTACCGCTTGCTACCATGATTAGTGAGAGTGGAATGGTCGTTCCTTTAGCTATAGGTGCGCTTGGAATAGTTGCAATTCTTGCAATTATGATATTTGTCATAGTAAAGAATGTTAAGTCTGTCCGTGTTCAAAAAAATAGTATGAAACATAAGGGAAAAGATAATAAAAATTAGTTGATATTTGCTGAAATTATGGTATTATTAATGTGTGCGCTTGTATAAGGGCACACATTAATCAAGTATATGGATGGTTTTTTTTACCATACCAGAAATAAAGTTTAGGAGGAATTGCAAAATGGCAAACAAGTGGGTATATACCTTCAAAGAGGGTAACATGACCATGCGTAATCTTCTCGGTGGTAAGGGTGCTAACCTCGCTGAGATGACAGAGATTGGACTTCCTGTACCACAGGGCTTCACAATCACTACAGAGGCTTGTACACAGTACTACGAGGATGGACGTAAGATCAATGATGAGATTATGGCTCAGACTATGGAAGGTGTAAAATGGATGGAAGAGGTTAACGGAAAGAAATTCGGTGACCTTAAGAATCCTCTTCTCGTATCTGTTCGTTCAGGTGCCAGAGCTTCAATGCCGGGTATGATGGATACAATCCTTAACCTTGGTCTTAATGATGATGTTGTTGCAGCTATGATCGCTGGTAACCCGGATCCAGCATTCGAGCGTTTCGTATATGATTCATACAGACGTTTCATCCAGATGTTCTCAGACGTTGTTATGGAAGTAGGAAAGAAATACTTCGAGCAGCTCATCGACAAGATGAAAGAGGACAGAGGTGTTAAATTTGACGTAGACCTTACAGCAGCTGATCTCAAAGAGTTAGCAGAGCAGTTCAAGGCTGAGTACAAGAATCAGTTAGGATCAGATTTCCCTTCAGATCCTGTAGAGCAGTTAAAGCTTGCTATCGAGGCTGTATTCCGTTCATGGGACAACCCACGTGCAAATGTTTATAGAAGAGATAACGATATCCCTTATTCATGGGGAACAGCTGTTAACGTAATGCCAATGGTATTCGGTAACTTAAATAACGAGTCAGGTACAGGTGTTGCATTCACACGTGATCCTGCAACTGGTGAGAACAAGCTTATGGGTGAGTTCCTTATCAATGCACAGGGTGAGGACGTTGTTGCCGGTGTTCGTACTCCAATGCCAATCGCTCAGATGGAGCAGGAGTTCCCAGAGGCATACGCTGAGTTCCTTAAGGTTTGTGAGACTCTTGAGAATCACTACCATGATATGCAGGATATGGAGTTCACAGTTGAGAACAAGAAGCTCTATATGCTTCAGTGCCGTAATGGTAAGAGAACAGCTCCTGCTGCTCTTAAGATCGCTTGCGATTTAGTAGATGAGGGACATAAGACACCAGCTGAGGCTGTTGCAATGATCGACCCTCGTAACCTTGATACATTATTACATCCACAGTTCGATGCTGCTGCACTTAAGGCTGCAACTCCACTTGGAAAGGGTCTTGGAGCATCTCCTGGAGCTGCTTGTGGTAAGGTTGTATTCACAGCTGACGATGCTGAGGCATGGGCTGAAAGAGGAGAGAAAGTCGTACTTGTACGTCTTGAGACATCTCCAGAGGACATCACAGGAATGAAGGCTGCTCAGGGTATCCTTACAGTTCGTGGTGGTATGACATCTCACGCAGCCGTAGTTGCACGTGGTATGGGAACATGCTGTGTATCTGGTTGTGGTGATATCAATATGGACGAGGAGAACAAGAAGTTCACACTTGCAGGACAGACATTCACAGAGGGATCTGAGATTTCTATCGATGGTACAACAGGTAACATCTACGCTGGAATCATCCCAACAGTTGATGCTTCAATCGCTGGTGAGTTCGGACGTGTTATGGCATGGGCTGATGAGTTCAGAAGACTTAAGGTTCGTACAAATGCAGATACTCCTGCAGATGCTAAGAAGGCTCGTGAGCTTGGTGCAGAGGGAATCGGACTTTGCCGTACAGAGCATATGTTCTTCGATCCAGAGAGAATCGCTGCATTCCGTGAGATGATTTGCTCTGATACAGTAGAGGAGAGAGAGACAGCTCTTAACAAGATTCTTCCATATCAGCAGGGAGATTTCGAGAAATTATACGAGGCTCTTGAGGGATGCCCAGTAACAATCCGTTTCCTTGATCCACCTCTTCATGAGTTCGTTCCTACAGAGGAGGCTGACATCGAGAAGCTTGCAAAGGCTAAGAATAAGTCAGTAGAGGAAATCAAAGCTATCTGTGAGTCACTCCATGAGTTCAACCCAATGATGGGTCATAGAGGATGCCGTCTTGCAGTTACATATCCTGAGATTGCTAAGATGCAGACAAAGGCTGTTATCCGTGCAGCTATCAATGTAAAGAAAGCTCATCCAGACTGGGATATCGAGCCTGAGATCATGATCCCATTAGTATGTGAGATCAAAGAGCTTAAGTTTGTTAAGAAGATTGTAGTTGAGACAGCTGACGCTGAGATCGCTGCTGCAAATGCTGACATCAAGTACCATGTTGGTACAATGATCGAGATCCCAAGAGCTGCTCTTACAGCTGATGAGATCGCTACAGAGGCTGATTTCTTCTGCTTCGGTACAAACGACCTTACACAGATGACATTCGGATTCTCTCGTGATGATGCAGGTAAGTTCCTTAATGCTTACTATGACAACAAGATTTTCGAGAACGATCCATTTGCTAAGCTTGACCAGACAGGTGTTGGTAAATTAATGGAGACAGCTATTAAGCTTGGAAAGCCAGTTAATCCTAACCTTCACGTTGGTATCTGTGGAGAGCACGGTGGAGATCCTTCATCAGTTGAGTTCTGCCACAAGATTGGACTTGACTATGTTTCATGTTCACCATTCCGTGTACCAATCGCTCGTCTTGCTGCAGCACAGGCTGCTATTGCAAATAGGTAGGAGTTCTCTTTCCTTTGAATTGCCGCTTAGTTTCGAGCAGGCAGCAGCCTATCGAAAGGCTAACGGACAGTATGTAAGGAAAAATCAGTGGAGAGATACCACTGTAAGGGTATTCATAGACCTTGATTAACAGTTAAATACGATAAGCGTATCATTAGAAATAGTGGTACGCTTATTTTTTGTCCCTTTTTGCAGATTTGTCCTTTCCCCTACTTTCCAATATAATGAAGCTAAAGAAGTGGAGGTGTGCTTATGAGAGAGAAATTTAATCATCTGTATTTGGATAGCCACGAAAGAAAACTTTTGATACATAGCCTTGTAGAGTTAAAAA